>Ga0210406_10000154_pt1 | contig 105893 bp, 95 predicted proteins | sample IncBWC30MmetaG_FD_155454 | JGI IMG/M metagenome (GOLD analysis project Ga0210406, IMG submission 155454) | Forest soil microbial communities from Barre Woods Harvard Forest LTER site, Petersham, Massachusetts, United States - Inc-BW-C-30-M | ecosystem: Environmental > Terrestrial > Soil >... | reverse complement strand
CGGTAACATTGTTGTGCAACGGCACCCGGAAACTATCATCGAACTTTGTTCTTCTGGGCTTCTGAATTGACTGCGATACGGTGGCGCCCTGATCTCGCGCAGTGCGAGAAGCTCTTAGCCAACATGTTGGAGTAAACATACTTCCGAAAAATAAGCTTTTGACCCAAAACCCGAAAACGAGACAGTTTTGAAGTTGAGAAAGGCAAGCTGGATATGGTTCTCTGGGCGGAAGCGAAGGAGGAGGAATGCCAGGGAAACGACACAGCGAGGAGCAGATCCTGTATGCCTTGCGGCAGATCGAAGGGGGCAAGAAGGTCAGCGAAGTTTGTCGGGAGATGGGGGTGTCGCAGCAGGCAGTTTACAGCTGGAAGCGGCGATATGCGGGACTGGGATTGCACGAACTACGGGAGCTGCGACAACTGCGCGAAGAAAACCGCAAGCTGAAAGGGATCGTAGCGGACCTCACGTTAGACAAGCACATTTTGCAGGAAGTGCTCTCAAAAAAGGCCTGAAGCCCGCCAAGCGTCGCGAGCTGGTGCGCCAAGTACGACAGGCGTATCGGCTGAGCGAAAACCGCGCTTGCGGGCTGATGCGCATCACGCGTTGGTCGAATCGTTACCAAAGCCGTCGCGATCCGCAGACAGAACTACGTATCCGGTTGCGGGATCTGGCCGCCGTGCGGATTCGCTACGGATATCGAAGACTGACGGTGATGCTGCGGCGAGAAGGTTGGCGGGTAAATACCAAACGCGTTTACCGGCTGTATCGGGAAGAAGCACTGCAGGTGCGGACGAAGAAGCGGGTCAAGAGTGCCGCACAAGTGCGAATCACGCTTGCAGAAGCCACTTTTGCGAACCAGCGCTGGAGCATGGACTTTGTGAGTGAGCGGTTGGCAGACGGACGATGGTTCCGAATCCTGACGATCTTGGACCAGTACACCAGGGAATGTTTGTGCGCGTATGCCGACCGCTCGCAGACGGGCGAGAAGGTCAGCGAACAACTGGACCGGCTGATCACACTGCGCGGTGCACCGGAATCGATCACCTCGGACAACGGTAGCGAGTTTACGGGCAAGGCGATGGACCTTTGGGCGCAGCAAGCGGGCGTGAAACTGAATTTTATTCGTCCGGGGAAACCCGTCGAGAATAGCTACATCGAAAGCTTCAACGGCCGGCTGCGCGATGAATGCTTGAACGTGGAAGTTTTCCTGGATCTGGCCGACGCACGGCGGAAACTCGACCAGTGGAGAAGCGACTACAACCAAGAGCGCCCGCACAGTGCTTTGGCCGATCGCACGCCGGAGGAATTCGCCAGCGTGGCGATGCAACTTTCCTTTGCCCTTTCCGCAGCGGAAAGGGCAAAGGACCTCACCCAAGAGGCCGTTTGTGTTGAGAGGTTCAAGTGAGTTACTTTAGGCCGCAGAAGGCCGGAAAAATCGGCCCGAGGACCGTCCACAGCTTCTCGGATTCAACTTCGCGGCTGTCTCAAAATACGGGGCAGGTCAGTGGCCGCGATGAAATTTGTTCGTTGTTGCAATAGATTGGGATCACACTATTATTTTCCCGGGCTAAAACAATTGAAAATGAATGGGTTGCGCGAATCGATTTTTAGCGCCGATTTCGTTGTGCCAATTTCACGAAAGAAGATTCGTTTTCACAGATTTGTACGAAAAAATCTTCGTTTTAATCACTTCTCGCGCCATTTCAATTTTAGGGTTTGTGCCTCTAAGCCTCAATTCCGCCGAAGTAGCATTTATGAAAATACCGGAGATTACGCTTATTATCAATTGCAGGATATTGTACGGGTTCGACTTTGAATTTTATGTTCGAAGCAACTGCAAATGATCTTGCTCTACTGACTGACGAAGACTTGCGCACACTAGTGGGGCGATTGTGCGAGTCCGAATTGAGGCGGCGCGGAATTTCGCCCGCTTGCGTTACCTGGGGAGGAGATCAAAACGCGGAAGACGGTGGTATTGATGTCCGCGTAGCGTTACCACCTCACGTTGTAGGCGACGGTTTTATCCCCCGAGGGGATACCGGCTTTCAGGTCAAGGCTGAAGACACACCTCCATCGAGAATCCGCTCCGAGATGCGCCCTAACGGAGTGCTCAGACCAGCCATTCGCCGTTTGGCAGACCTGTCGGGGCGTACATCATGGTTAGTTCCCAGGGTTCCACAGCAGATTTTGCGCTTCAAAATCGCCGTGACGAAATGCGGCAATCCATTGCCGATCTTCCTAACGCGGACTCTCTCCATTTGGATTTCTATGACCGGCGAAGGCTTGAAACGTGGCTTCGAGACCACACGGGAACCGTCCTGTGGGTTCGAGAGAGAATAGGCAAGCCGCTCCAAGGATGGTCTGGCTATGGAGCGTGGTCGCGTGACCCCGGTGGCGTTGGTACCGAGTATCTCTCTGACGGAGAACTCAGAATCAAAGCATCGATGCAAAGTACAAACCGTGGCTTATCCGCTTTTGAGGGTATTCGCAACATCAGAACTATTCTGCGCAACCCCAAAGGCGTCGTGCGCCTAGTGGGATTGTCTGGTTTAGGAAAGACGCGCCTTGCGCAGGCGTTATTTGAAGAAAAAGTGGGTGAACTCAGCCTTGACCGAGATCTTGCTATCTATGCGGATTTTGGTGACTCCCCGAGCCCACAGCCCGTTGCCCTCGTTGAAGAACTATTGAGTACTCACAAAAGAGCGATCTTGGTCATCGATAACTGCAGCCCTGACCTACATCGTCGTTTATCGGAAGCTTGCCGATCTCACGAAAGCCAGCTTAGCCTAATCACCATTGAGTTCGACATTCGCGAAGACTACCCCGAGGGCACCGATGTTTTTGTTCTTGAAGACGCTTCCATAAGTCTGACGGAAGACCTGGTTAAACGTCGATTCCCTGCTTTGTCCATCGTTGACGCCCAAAAGATCGCCGAATTTTCCGGTGGTAACGCCCGAACTGCGATTGCTCTTGCCACAAGAATCGAAAAAGACGAATCAATAGCACAGCTTTCGGATGAAGCTCTGTTCCGGCGCTTATTTCAACAAAGGCACGAGGTTAATGAACATTTGTTCTCCGCAGCACAGGCTCTGTCGCTCGTCTATTCGTTTAATGTCGAGAACGTTACGAATGACGAGAATAGCGAACTCTTTCTCCTCGGAGCACTGGTAGGGAAGAATTCTCAAGAAATGTTCCGGCACTCATCCGAGCTGGAACGGCGTAGGTTGGTGCAGCGAAGGGGACCTTGGAGGGCGGTTCTACCCCAAGCCATTGCGAATCGACTTGCTGCTTTTGCGCTGCAAAATATTCCGACAAACACAATTGAAGCGTACTTAGTCCGCACAGGTCGACAAGGACTACTGAAGTCCTTTTCGCGCAGACTCCGCTACCTTCACAACAGTAAGGAGGCGCAGTTAATCGTTTCCCGATGGTTGGGCCCCGGTGGCATGCTCGAAAACCCCTCCACGTTTGATGAGTTGAGTTACGAGGTTTTCAACAATGTTGCTCCCGTAGCGCCGGACAGCGCGTTGTCTGTCCTCGAACGCGCGCCTGTCGAACAAGAGGGGGGCATTCCTACACGCTACCTTCGCCTAATTCGATCTCTGGCCTACGATGCCGCACTATTCGAGCGCTGCATTAGCCTTATGGTGAAGATCTTAGAAAAAGGAACCATTGACGATGATCGAGACGACGGACGACGTAACTTCGTTTCCCTGTTCCCGATCTACTATTCCGGCACGCTCGCGACAATTGAGCAACGATTGGCAGTAGTTAAGTTACTTGTGATGTCAGACGATCCGAAAAAACGGACGCTTGGAATAGCAGGGTTATCGGCGGCATTGCAAACTGGATTCCATGTTGTCGGGTCGGAGTTTGAGTTTGGAGCGCGCTCGCGGGACTACGGCTGGTGGCCGCAGTCTATGGCTGATTTTAAAGGATGGTTCAGCAAGAGTCTGGCGCTGGTGGAGAACATAGCTTGCTCAGACACGCCTGCGGCTCGGCAGGCACGAGATACTCTGGCGGAGCAATTCCGCGGTCTTTGGTCCGCGGCGGGAATGCACGATGACTTAGAACGAGTTTGTCGTGAAATTTCGAAACGCGGGCCCTGGCCGGAAGGTTGGATTGCTGTCAGGCAGACAATTCACTACGACGCCAGTGGTATGACCCCAACGGAAGCGGCCCGACTGTCTTCGTTAGAAGTAGTCTTACGGCCGAAAGATCTTTTGGAAAAAGTACGATCAATCGTGCTCCCAGAGGATTTGTTATATGTCGGTGTCGATTCGACCGTTGATGCTTCGACCGATGTTCAAGTGAGTTTGGATCAGGTTCGGTCAATTTCTACTGAACTGGGAAGGATCGTAGCTAGGGATAAACGTGTATTGGCTGAGCTCCTTTCTGAATTATTCGCCTCAAGAAGCGAACAAGTGTGGTCCTTCGGCCAAGGGCTAGCGGAGGCTGCCGAAAACGGCGAAGCGATGTGGAGTCAATTGACGGGGCAGTTGTATTCAAACAGTCCTCAGAGCATCCATGTGCTTCACGGTTTTCTCAACGCGCTGCACAATAGAGACAGCGTCAGCGCGAACGCCTTGCTCGATAACGCTGTGGAGGACAAGGTGTTAGGACTCTGGTATCCAGTCCTGCAAACTGCGGTCGGGATCGACAATAGAGGCGTGAATCGTCTTATTCGCTCACTTGAGATAGGGATCGCAGGAATCCGTACATATCGAGCTTTGGCTGGAGGCGGCGTAACTCACCAGATCCCTGGGGCGGACTTTAACAAGCTGCTGATGCAAATCGCCAGGACGCCTGAAGGCGTAGAAATTGCGATTGACCTTCTACACATGCGTCTTTCATTCGCCCGAAGCTCAAGCTCGCCTTCGGAATTGGTTGATATCGGATGCGAACTAATCAGGCGTCTTACTTTTAAGCGTGGAAAAACTATCGAAGAATATAGACTCGGAATTGTTGCTAACACGTGTTTAATCGGTGAAAAAGGAGAGGCAGCAACTAAAGACATTTGCCGCAACTTGAAAGACGCAGTTGCGAAGTCTGAAACGTACGCTTTTTACCACTCCGACCTTCTTAAGATTCTCTTTAGCTTGCAGCCGGTTGCGGCACTCGATGGTCTGTGTGGGGGTGACGCAGCCGAGCTAGCTCTTGGAATCAGTATTCTCGACCAAATTGCTGTGCTGCGGCGCAATCCCTTCGATGTGATTCCAGAAGCTGAAGTCATCGCTTGGTGCAATCAACGACCGGATATCCGATACCCTGCGATTGCCGGGGGTATTACTTTTTCGGAGTTATCAAACGAAACTGGGAATCTCCGGTGGAGAGGCGTGGCTCGGAAGTTGTTAGATGGTGCGCCAGATAAAGTGGCAGTTCTAAGAAAATTCACGGCAAAATTCATACCAACAGCTTGGGTGGGCCGGCGCGTTGAGGTGATTGAATCGAATACTCGACTGCTTGACGAGCTAGCGGACTATTCTGATTCGCTCGTTGCGGAGTTTGTTGCCAAAGAGAAATCAAGGCTGAGCGAGGCCATCCAAACCGAAAGGTTTGCCGAAACTAAGCAGGGCGAACTTGATGTGCGAGCCTCGTTTGAAAGAGAAGGGTTCGATCGGTTCGAATAAAGCGAGTTGTTCCAAACCTATAGTCAAACTGAAAGTCTGCTGGCGGTGAATCAGAACACATTTTCGCAGCGTTCTCTCTGCGATGCACAATTTGGACAGACTCCATTGCAGGTCAGGTCGACCTGCCCACAGATTCGACAAATTGAAAGACGTTCTAGATTTGCTTCACGTATGCTAGACAAAGGTTTCGTTCTTCCTTCAGACTTTTTTCGTTGCGTCAATCGCGTGGCCGGAGCCTCAATGCGTATTTTGCTGCCTCTCGAATCCCAAAAGCTTTTCGCAATCCACTCTGCGAAGTTGGCGACCTCTTTTCGCCAAATCATTGCTGTCTCTGAAAGTATCACCGCGAATGGCGCCATCAATCGGCAATTACCGTCGCGCCGTTCGAAAAACCATTCACGGCGAAGCTGCTCCGATGTCAAAAGTTTTAGTAGAAGAGCATCTACTTTTGGCCTTACCGGCTCCATTAGGTCACAAGCCAGACTGTCGCGGCTACGAAGATCGTTGTGTAACACGCCGATCCCCGGATCTAAGCCCAACGTCGCCAGGGCTAATCGGGATTCGGCTTCGAGGACCGCGTACAAATAATTGAGAATTGCGTTTGCGGGGTTTACGGCAAGCCGGGGCGAGTTGGTGAGTGGGGAAACGCGGCTTCCAAACCGCTTCCAGTGTTCTGGAATTTTCGATGAATCAGACTTGTTAAAATTCACAGGGACTTCTCGCATCGCACTCCAATAGGCCTTCGCCCCTTTGGCTTCCCATCGCCGGATTTCCTCGTTTGACTTTGCAGAGCCGACTAGCTTCCGAGCAGCTGCGATGTCAGATGAGCAGGACGACTCCCTGAAGTAAGTCTTAACCACCCTTTCTTGTGACAAGAGTTTCTCTGAAATCAATTCTCTGGCAATTTTTAGAGCAATGCCGGATTCTTGCGCAAGACTTTGGGATCGTCGCAGCCTAGCATCTGACGGTTTGACAGGGCCGGTGGTCGCTAGCACCTTTCCGTTTCGTTCAAGCATCACGAAGGCCGCATCTTGATCTGCGAGCCAACGAAGCGCAGCGAGCGACACGAAGCCGTCCGATCCGATTGCGACGACTCTTCTGATGCCATGCCTAACGCGGGCAAATCGGCCATACCGGCGGTTTGGTCCGACCCCATCCTCCAGGATCAGATGGCCCCGATCTACCTTGGCCTTAATGCCGTAACCGAAAAGGGTTACGACGCCATGCTGTGGCGCAATTGGAGTGAAATTGCAGTCTTTGAGATGTTGAGGTACGGTCTGCGTAGCTGCCATTGGAGCTCACTCTCCCTTGGTGGTTAGGGGCGCGTTCGGTGTTCTAGCACCATCGCGTCCCGTTTCTATTTTTTCAATCCTGACTTTCTAACTTTTGCTTTTCTTTTCCCGGGGTAAACGACCCTTTAGAATGAACGTACGAAAAGCGTCGGCGGAAACCCCAAAGGTTTCAACAATAAGTTTTCTGAGTTTGCTTTCATAGAATTCCGGCGCATTGGGGTTGTCTAAATAACGTTCTACCCGCTCGTACCCACGTCGTGCTTCGCTTCGGCGCGCCTCAGGTTTCATATTTTTCGAATAGAATCGGTCACCGATCCCCTTCCAAGACTGTTTGTCTCGTTCTTTGGCGAGCCACACCTCAAGGTCCAACGGATATTCAGCAATCGCGGACTTCTCCCAATCGGCTCCATGCCTTGCTCGCCGTAGCTCCCATTCAACCCATCGAGTCTCGTCTTCCTTGGGCCAACGTATTCTCTTCTGTGTCGTCATTTTACTAACTTTCTGACACAACTGTGTCGAATGTCTATAAGAATACCGACACACCATTGTATTCCGATTCCCTATAGGCGTCAATTGAGGTGAATGGAGAAGTCCATGCCCATCACTTTGATGCCTGGAATGACATTGGAACAGCAAATCGAGGGAACCCGCCGTGCTATCCGGTCACTGCAAGCAAGAAGGCAAGGACCGATTTGGCTCATTCCATCGTTAAAGAAGAGATTGCGGCACTTATTGGCCGAGAAGAAGCGGCGCAATAAGTCCGGTAATGGCACCTCGCGAACAACCCCGGCGTCCTTCAAGTCGGCCAAGCGAAAGAAGGCCACCCTATGAAGCGCAAGAATCGCAGGCTGCAGAAAAAACGAAGGGTCTACAGTAAGAAACTGACTCGCATCGCACAAGCAAAGAAAAAGTCTCGCAAACTTCATCGGATGCGGCGAAAGAAACTAGCCGCTGTAAGAAGGCGTCAACCGATCACAGACCCACGCGTCGCCCGGGGTCTAGGGCATATGCGCCGCGACGGAATTTCGGCGTCTGCGGCAGCCAAGCGAGCAAGAATGAAGCTCAGAACCTTCCGAAAAGGTGCAGGGAAGTTCCTGGATAGGTCGGGTCCGGGCAAGCCGTGGAAGGCACGCACCGAAGATCAATTGCGATTCTCCATGAAAGTACTCACTGTAGGAGGCCGCGTCGACGCGATCGTTCCCGATTCGAGCGAGCGAAAACTGCTTCACGACTACGAAATTGTCGTGACAAAGTTTCGCGGAGCTGAAGATGGCGCTGAGGAGGAACTTAAGAGGTTCGACGGAAAGACTGTTGGCGGTCACAAACTCATTACCGATCCCAAGGTACTGATCGAATTGGAGGAGGCTGGTGAGCTCGACTTCGAAAGTTTGTATACTCCATTTCGGGGCAAATCATGAGTGCGCGGGTTCCGACGGGATCCGTTTGCGTGATTTGTGGCACAGACAAGAACATCGAACTCAATCACGCCGGAGGGAAGTACCACCTAGCATGGCTCAGGCTGCCATTTTGTGAGCGGCATCACCAACAATTTCATCGTCTACTGGAAAGTGTAGGCCTTGACCTTCGGTACACACCCAATAAGCTGAAACGCTTGGTGTTGGCCGCCCTTGCGTTGACTATAGCCTTATGGATGGTCCTTCAGGCACTTTGGGAAACAGTTTCAAGACTTCCCGACTAAAACGCGCAAGAACCAAGAGAAATAATCCCGAGCGAGAACGCCACGACATCTTCGTGCGGGCGCATACACGTGTGCGCGCGAGGGATCCTTGGGACAGAAGATGGTCCCCGAAATGGCCAAAGCACTGTCTTATCTTCGATACTGAAACTACGCTCGATCCTGCTCAAAAACTCAATTTTGGCGCGTTTCGGCGATGCAAGTTAGTCGACTCTAAATACGTATGTGTAGCGGAAGGAATTTTCCACAGAGATGATGTCTCTGAACCGGAGCTAAAACTCCTACACCGACACAAGAGCAATCCGCCAACGCTGGCGTCTGTGGAGTATTTCCCAGCGCAAACGGAACTGAGCCTCACTAGTCGTTCGTTGTTTATTAACAAAGTCTTCTGGAATTCCATCAAAAAGGGCGAGCTGATTATCAGTTTCAATTCTCCGTTCGATTTGTCTCGATTAGCGGTTTGGTCTCATCAAGGGGAAAAGGGCAGTGATTGGTCTCTCGCCCTCGCTTCTCTCTGGAAGAATCCCAAGACCGGACGAATTGCGCCCAATCCGCAGAAACCCCGGATCGTCATTGATGCTCAGAACAGCAAAATGGCCTTTATCAAACTTGGCAGCATTTTGAATAAAAAGGAGTGGCCGAAGGAAGGCCGCTTTCTGGATATGCGAACGCTGGGATGGGCGCTGCGCAATCGTTCCTTCAACCTAAATGGAGCCTGTAGAGCATTCAAGGTGAAAGGCAAGCAAGATCACAAACCCACAGGGAAAATTATTTCGGAGGAAATTGAGTATTGCCGAGAGGATGTTGCCGCAACGCATCGAGTCCTGAACGCGATGATGGAGGAATTCAATCGCAATCCAATCGACTTGCACCCGGATAAATCCTATTCACCTGCTTCAATTGCGAAAGCCTATCTAAAGAAAATGGGCATAAAACAACCCAAGCAGCACTTTAGGGCTTCCAATAAAAGCCTTGGTATTGCGATGCAGAGTTACTACGGCGGTCGCGCCGAATGTCGAATCAGGCGGACTCCTGTGCCAGTAATTCACACCGATTTCACCAGTCAATACCCAACCGTTAACGCACTGTTGGGAAACTGGAATGTCCTAACATCCAGCTCAGTCCGGTTCGTGGACTATACAGCGAGCGCGCGGAAGCTTCTCAGCAAGACGGAACTAAACGTCACGTTCGACAAGGATTTCTGGAAACAACTTTCTTTCTTCGCACTTGTAAAGGCGGATGACGACATTCTTCCAGTCAGAACTGTGTACGACAGTGGGCACAACAACAAAAGAACTCAAAACATCGGCCTCAATTATTTGAGTTCAGATACTCCAATCTGGTACGCGGGCCCAGACCTGGTCGCGAGCAAGATTCTTACGGGAAAAGCTCCGCGAATTCTTAAAGCGATTCAGATGGTTCCCGGCAATCGGCAAAGGAATCTAGCAACGACAAATCTAGGCGGAATGGTAGAGATAAAACCCGCAGAAGAGGATTTCTATCGCAAGGTAATCGAGCAGAGGGTCTCCCACAAGAAAACAAACAAGGCGCTTGGTGATTTCTTGAAAGTGTTGGCGAATTCGGGAAGTTATGGCTTGTTTGTGGAAGTGAATATCGAAAGAAAGAAAAAAGAAAAGACCGTCAGCTATTTCTCCGGGGAACAGCGAGGAAGAGTCGATTCAAATTATGTGGAGAAACCGGGCGCTTGGTACTTCCCACCGCTCGCTTCTCTCATCACGTCCGGTGGCAGGCTATTGCTGGCCATGCTGGAAAAGAGCGTTCAAGAAAAAGACGGTGGTTATCTATTTTGTGACACAGATTCCCTTTGCATCGTGGGTTCCGAAAAAGGCGGTTTCGTTGAGTGCTTGGGTGGGCCGGTGGCTCGGAAAAAGAAAGCTGGAATTCACGCCCTTTCATTAAACGAAGTGAAAGACATTGCGCAAAGATTCAGAAAGCTAAACCCGTACGATCCGTCTCTGGTACCCGAAATTCTAAAAATCGAAGATGTGAACTTTCTTGATTCTAATCCGAACGAGCGACTCCGCCAGCTATTCGGCTACGCAATTTCAGCAAAAAGATATGCGCTTTACTCACAAGCGAAAAGTGACATTTACATCGAAAAAGCTAGCGGTCACGGCCTTGGGTACTTGTTTGGTCCAAAAGAAAGCAAGAAAGAATTTGAGGATGAAGAAACGCCGCAATGGGTATTCGAAGCCTGGGAATTTCTACTGAGAAAAGCGTTGAACCTACCTTCAAGAGATCCGAATTGGCTGGATTTGCCAGCAATGATGCGAATGGTTGTTACCACTCCAAACGTATTTAAACATAGACGGCCAGAATGGTTGGGTCCGTTCAATTTCTTTTTGTTTCCTCTACTGTCAGAAACGTTTGGCGGATATCCCGCCGGTTTTGACAAATCGAACTTTGTTTTCATAACTCCCTACGAATCAGACCGCAAGAAATGGAGTTCGCTCGAGGGACTGAACCTAGCAGATGGTCAGCCTTATAAAATCTCCATGCAGCCCACACCAAATCAAGACAAAGTAGTGCCCGAATCCTTTCGAATTCTTCTTCGCAAATACTTGGGCAAGGCTGAAGTGAAATCACTCGCTCCCGATGGAACTCCCTGCACGGGAACCACTCGCGGTCTTCTGCAAAGAGCAAGAATTACAGCTGGCGATCTCATTCCAGTCGGCAAGGAAACGGATCGCCGCTGGGAACAGGGAGAAGACCCGAGCATGATTGATTCTGATATCTACATTTATGAAAAACGGACGAAATTGGTGATTGCCGATCCTTCGGAGAGGAAGAAATTTGCAGCTATCGGCTTGAGACGATTAGCCAGAGAGTCGAAGCTGAGTCTGGCTCCGGTGGGAAAGGTAATCAAAGGTGAGGGGGTTCGTCCGCAGACTCTTTCGGTCATTCGACAAACGGCAGCCAGGATACTGGCCGAGTAATGGTACGGAACTTGTCCGGTAACGCGACTTACCGGGAGTTGAGAAATCTTCACGTGTAAACAAGCGACGCCGTGAACACCCACACCAATATTCCGGCAGTGAAAACTTGCAGTCTGGGAAGCCCCTTAAACCCAAGGGCAAGCAGCGGAGCGAGCGGCAAAGTGTAAGTCTCGATGTGCCCCAAATACCACTCGATGTTCTGGAAGCCATGCCAACTTACGCGACCCAGGAAGAGGACTAGGCCAAAAACTTGAATCGACCAGCTTGCGAGAATGAGTGTGATAGAGGCCAACCCCAACCCATTACGCCAATGCGGTAGCTCCCGGCGGCTGCCCTTGTTCCAGAGCGAATAGCCCCAGACGAGCAAAGTCGGAATCGCAAAACTGCAAAACACGGAAGTGAACAGTCGGGGCATCTAGAGCGTCAGTATACAGTGGGCCTTTTTGCATTGTAGTGCCTGACAAACGCCGTTATCGTCCATATGGATTTCAAGTTTCCGACTACGCGACACTGGATAGTAGAATCGCCCCACTTTGAGTATGGAGAGTTTATGCCTCGAACTGCATTGTCGGTGGTGCTCTTGTTGTGCTCGACTGTCGTCGTTACGTCATTCCTGCATGGCAGAAGTCAGGACGACGGGCCTGTGAGTTTGATACAACTGATTGCAAATCCGGAAAAGTATGATGGGACGCACGTTCTAGTTGTAGGTTTTTTGCGGCTTGAGTTTGAGGGGAATGCGTTGTACGTCCACGAGGACGACTACAAAAACAACATCTACGGGAACGCGATTGGCATCGGTGTTACGAAAAAGTGGAAATGGTCAAAGGAAGAATTGAATATGCACTACGTAATGTTAGGCGGCACTTTTAAGGCCGGAAAATCCAACCTGCATACAGGCACAATTGTGGATGTTACGTCTGTGACAGTTTGGCCTAAGCGAACACCGAAGAAATAAACTGAATATTTCCTCACAGCCAAGTCCCGATTAACGCACTAATCGGTAAGGTTAAGTACTAGCCGGAACTCTTCCGGTTTGGCGACTTCCCGGAGTTGACCCGAAATCGACAGGTCGGCCAGAGAGGAACGCGGCCCCCATGAGTCTTTTTCGTTGGTCTCCCCGTATAGCTCGGAAGCGAGGAGGAAGCAATGACGATCAACGATTTACCCGCGATCATGGGAACAGTTCTGATTGTTGCCGGGCTCGCTTTGGTAGGCATTTACACACGGTTCAGTACTGAGGGCAGCGAAAAGAGCGTTCAGGCCGGGGCTCTTCTGATTGTGGTCGGTGCGGTCCTCTTGGGGCTGTCGCTATTCGTACCCCACGCAAAATAGGACTCAGGTCCGCACCCATTCAAATTAGGACACTACCTAGCTTCTGGCGGGCATTGTCATCCCCACCGAAATCCTTCTTGTTTGCAAAAAGGTATTCGAGACCTGCAATTTCGTGGGCTGGGTCCTGATTAACGCGGTTACCGGAGATGTAGGTTTTAGTACGATTTCTTTACGGGAACGAGGCGATGAGCCCCTTTCGCACGTCGTCGCGGTTGAGTACTTCTACGTGTGCAATCACACCTGACACAATGTCAAGGACAACCATTCCATTTTCTGCATCTAGGTCAAGGCAACGGTGGTCGGGGCCGTAGGCTCCCTTAGGCTTCGGCTGAGTATAGAAAGAAGCGCAAAAGTCATCTCCACATCGGCAACGGTCCATGATTGCAAGAGTTGACACCTGGGCAGCCAATTCAGACTCTTCGTGTTCCTTGAGAAGCTGCTCAAGCTCAAGAGCTAGGGTCGGGAGTATATCGGTGAGCAACATGGCTGCGTTCTTATCTCGACTCCGCATCCTAGCACGCATGGCACAGGTCCCGATTAACGCACTTCCCGGACAAGTGGATTCAAGTTTCCGGTAACGCTAACCAGGAGTTGACCGAATGAACGCTTTCTGCGACGACATGGCTTGCTGAAATTCGGAGAAGAACAGCAAACTAACCCCATGAGTACTTTCAATAGGCGTTGGTCGTTGGCTGCGGTGGTTGTCCTAACAGCCGGAGCGATTTGGTTCGCAGTCAGGGAGTACCGCTGCAAAGTGCGCGGGTCGGTTTTTGCGCGACAAGTCGAAAGCATCGAACAGGATGCTTCGAAGGAATTGAAAATCGGCGCAGATGAGGCTGTGGTCGCTCGATTTTTCAGAAATCATGGTATTCCGTTTTCGATTGTGGACGCTCAGGCTTACGGGGCATTGCGAACGTCAGGATGCGCACCATTCGGCTGCGGGACGGATATCGCGTTCATCATGGTGCAAGTAAAGCTTGATACGGTAGGAGCAGTGGCTGAAGCTCCGAAGGTCACTGGCATGTATAAAGACTGCCTGTAACCTGCCGGACGATTGAACTCGAACGCCTCGTTCACACTCGACGAGACGAATTCTTCGCTTCAGAAACGAATCGATAAATCTTGATGCATGCAAAGGAAATCAGGAAATACCAAATGAAATTAAGGCAGACCAGCAGTCCATAGAATACGAACGAGTTATCCCGCGGGACAATCCATTTAATGAAGCCGGAGATTGCTGCGGCAAAAAATGTACCGGGAAGCAATATCAAATACCATGCAACTTGCTCTTCAAAGCCGTGAGGAATTTTGAATACGAGGAGTGCCGCAAGACCGAGCAGTGCTGAAGCCGCAACACAGGACCGGCTCCAATCTGACCAATGGATTCTCATTGGTTTTCATGATACTTAGCCAATAGTTGCCGAGCAAATGCTCGCCCTTGTGCGAAGATCCTGGTAAACGCCGTACTCGGACAAGTGAAATCGCAAAAAAAAAAGCACATGTCCGGTTTGGCGACTTACCAGGACTTAGTTGCGTTTTCGTGAGATAAATAACCAGTATGAGAACTCTGCTCCTCCTTGCGTCGCTGACGATTGCTTGCGTGCCGTACCTAGTCTGTTCAGCTTCTCCTTATGCCAGTCAAGACGCTGCGCAGAAAACTCCGCCGCCCAGTGCGGCAGAGTCTTACCCGAACACTGCCGACGGCTTGCACTCGCTTCTGGCCGATTTGTTGGCCGCCGCCAAGAGCGATGACCAGGCAAAGCTGTGGTCAAAACTTTCGGAAATGGACATACCCGATTATGGAAACTGGTTCGCGCACACTTACGGGCAAGAGAAGGGGCAGGCCCTTGCAGACACATACGGGAAGTCCTTAGAGCTGAGTGCACAGCACTTTGAAATGCTCTGGGTAGAACTTGCGAAAGAAGAAGGCGAGATTTCGATTAACAAGCTAGGCGCCGCGAATCGGAAATTTGACCTCGCGAAGAAAGATGACACGCTCGCCAACCCGACGGACGAGTTCAAAGCCGACTGGAAGAAGACGGATTCCTCCGTCGGGCCTGCCAGACAAGCAATCGGGTACTTTTGCTTTGTGGACGGCAAGTTTCGGCTGAGGAGCTTCCCGTCCGAGGTGCAGATACTTTCGACCACCAAACCCGGACCGGTCGTGCCCTCAAAACTCATAAACAAAGTGCCCCCGGTATACCCTGCATTAGCACGCCAAGCGAGAATTCAGGGATTGGTTTCCGTCAACGTTGTGATACGGAAGGACGGAACGGTGACGGTACAAAACGTGGGGGCTGGGCACGGGCTACTCGCGCCAGCGGCGGTCGCAGCGGTGCAACAATGGAAGTATGAACCGACTACGGTCGGTGGCGAACCAGTCGACGTGGGAGCGAAAATCTACGTGACGTTCGAGCTTACCAAGTAGCAAGGCGAGCAAAAGCAATGACCGACTAAGGGTTAGTCCTGGTAAACGCACTTACCGTACATCACAATCACTGATTTGTGCTAAAGACGAACTCCGTCTTTAGATCGCCGCATCCAGGCCGAGGCGAGAATTTCGCCTGCTTCGCGGCGTTGAGCAGAGACTCTGTCGCTTCTTTCGGAGACGCAGACACAACCCGCGCTTGAGTGACGTCACCTTCTTCGCTTATGACAATGGCGACTGTGCCCGTTAAGGGCTTACCTTTCCACTTACTTCGGTCTTCTTCGGAAAACTTTGGTTGAGAAAGAATTTTCGGTGGGTGTTTGCAGTCTTTTTTCTTATTCTGCGCCATGGCCGGGCCGGTACCCAGTCCTCCGAGCAACAGGATTGTGCCCAATGTAAGGAGAAAAGGCGCTTTCACGGGCTGTATTATATCTCAACAACAGCACACTGGCCGATTAACGCCGTACTCGGACAAGTGCCGATCAGCAAATCCACATGTACGACAACGCGACTACACAGGCACTGATCTACGACTATGAAACCATCTGCACCTCATGCTGGTCCACTACCCAGCGATCTTTCTCTTTCCTGAGTCGATATATTCCGGCGTCAGCGCAACGGACACCACAGTACATTCCTCCACGAACTTCCACTCTATCTAGAGACATCCAGCTGATAGAACCGACCGAAAACTTTATCGCCTCTTTATCAGTGGATTTGTCACGAAGCCAGTTGGGGGATGATTGCTTCTTGAAATAAGATCCAGATGCTTTCTTCACGATCTTATTCGAGGTAGCAAATCGTGCCATGAACGTTTCGCTCGGGTCCTCACCATTGATGGACAGGAAGAATGGGCCGTTGCTTTTTGCACGTTCAATCCTGTATCGAAAAATAGACTCACGAATGTCGTCTTCTTCAATTGTACGGTCTGCGGGGCTACGTGACAAAAAGAATGGAGGTGGGGTTGGCGCGCATCCCGCATAGAAAAGACAGGCTAGGGCCAAGATGATTGAAAAGCGCGCATACAAAAATACTTGCGGCTTTGCGGCAAATCGTGCCAAACGTCCTCCTGCGTAGTTAGGAAAGCCCTCGGAGTTAGACTCCACACCTCGAAGAACAGTTCCAGCTGGCTCTACAAGTCCTGATTAGCGCCGTTACCGGACAAAGGGAATTTCGGGCATTTTGCTAGGAATTGCGAGAACGTGGATTTTGATCCCCAAACGGGAACGCGAAAATCGGTTAGAACGATTTGTGTCTTTCAGATCTTCGCGCGAATCCGTAAAAATAGAATCTTCTTTCGTGAAAACAGGTTCCATCGAAATGTGGTTTTAGAAACGATCCGACAAACCCTTTATTTTCAGCGATTTTGGCGCGAAAAATAGGGCTTGAAAGGCATATTTATCGCGACAGTCTTTATGGATTTCACAGCAAGGACGCACGAATTTTACAAAAACACACGCACCCCATTTTCGAGTGCCTGGGTGGCATTTGAAGATGCTATATTCACGCCTATGAAAAACGTTTTTGGGTTGCGAGCTTTCTGTATTTGGTTGCTCGCAATGCAGCTTGCGACTCCGAATGCGAACACACAACCTCAAACTCAATCCGCGAAGTCGCCCTCAGATGGCCCCATTTTAGACGCTTCAAAAATCTTGCCGAATAACAAAGATGGAATTGTCGTTCCTTCGTGCCAGTACATGCCTGAGGCGCCTTATACCAAAGAAGCTAGAAAAGCCAAATATCAGGGAATATTTGTCGCGGAGGCAATTATTGAACTGGATGGCAAACTCTCGAATGTACGCGTTGTCAAATCGCCGGGACTTGGTCTAGACAAACCCGTACTCGAAACGTTGAAGAAGTGGAAGTGCACCCCCGCGATTGGACCCAGCGGAAAACCAGTACGCACAAGAATTCCCATTGAAATTAGTTTTCGTTTGGGCTCTTAAAGCGCAGCCATGCGCAGGCGCCAAATTTGAGTTGCTCTCGTATAGGGGTGTATCACTTTTCCCCCGCCTGTAACTTAACCCGTATCTGCGTTGACGGGCGAAAGAAAAGCGGCAATACTGGCGAGCGATGATTGGACAGCTTCGCGGACGTCTTGCCGACAAAAGACCTAACCAGATTCTTATGGATGTCGGCGGTGTTGGTTACCTCGTTTCCGTCCCTCTTTCCACTTATGCCGCGCTCGGCGAACTCCACACGGAAGTTACTCTTCTGATTCACAGTCACATTCGCGAAGATGCGTTCGCACTCTACGGTTTTCTCTCCTCTCGCGAAAAACATCTGTTTGAAATGCTCCTTTCGGCATCTGGAGTCGGTCCAACGCTCGCACTAAAAATTCTTTCCGGAATGAGCACGGAAGAATTGATTCCTGCGATTCGCGGAAACGATCTTGGAAGGCTCACGAAAATTCCGGGCGTCGGAAGAAAAACCGCGGAGCGCATGGTCGTCGAATTAAAAGACAAACTCGAAACCATGGCAATTTCGGAGCAAAAACCGGCTCCTACATCCCCCGCTGGAGTGGAAGCCGACGTTGTCTCCGCGTTGATCAATCTTGGTTATGACGGCCGCGCCGCGGAAAACGCCGTAGCCGAAGGCAAGCGCGAAGTCGGCACATCGAATTTTGAAAAATTATTGAAAGCTTCGCTGCTGTCGCTGACGGGGCCAAAAGGGAAAGCGGCGAGAGTGCCGTAAAAGCGAGTGCACAAATGGCGGATGGAACAGCAAAGCGGATGATGCCAGAGCGGCAACCACAACGCATCGTTTCCGGCGCTTCGTTTGACGAAGACGCGCGGCTCGACGCGAGCGTGCGACCAAAGACGCTTGCAGAATACATCGGCCAAAAACGCGTAAAGGAAAATATTTCGATCGCGCTCGAAGCCGCGCGAAATCGCGGCGAAGCGCTTGACCACGTTTTGCTCTACGGCCCTCCCGGCCTCGGAAAAACCACGCTCGCACAAATCATCGCCAACGAATTGAGTGTGCCCATTGTGACCAGCGCGGGGCCCATGCTCGAACGCAAGGGCGACCTGACCGCGATTCTGACTTCGCTCGGAGCGCGCGAGGTTTTCTTTCTCGACGAAATTCATCGCTTGCAGCCAGCCGTCGAAGAGGTTTTGTATCCCGCGATGGAAGATTTTCGCGTGGATCTGGTCATCGGCCAGGGACCGGGCGCGCGAATTCATCCTTATCATTTGAGTCATTTCACGCTCATCGGCGCGACCACGCGCGCCGGACTCATCACGGCGCCGTTGCGTTCACGCTTCGGCATTGTGCACCGCCTCGATTTTTACGAGCCGGAAGATTTGCTCATCATTCTTCATCGCTCGGCAAGAATCCTGAGCATCGAAATGGACGAAGGCGGCGCCGAAGAAATTGCGCGTCGCTGCCGCGGCACACCGCGCATCGCAAACCGTCTGTTGCGGCGCGCGCGCGACTTCGCAGAGGTTCGCGCCGCCGGCCGCATCACGCGCGGCGTCGCGCAGGAGGCTCTTTCCATGCTCGGCGTAGACGATAGCGGTCTCGACGAAGTGGACCGCAATCTGATGATTGCGCTGCTCGATAAATATGCGGGCGGCCCGGTCGGACTAGGCACGCTCGCAGCGTCACTCTCCGAAGAAGAAGACGCCATTGAAGAAATGTACGAGCCGTACCTGATGCAAATTGGAATGATTGACCGTACGCCGCGCGGCCGTGTCGCCACGCCACGCGCTTATCAATACTTCGGCCGCGAACTCCCGCGACGCCAGCCGCGACTCTTCTAGGAAGCAGTAGGAATTAGTTTGACTGCAACCATCACTTACCTTTCGCTTGGTTCCAATCTTGGTGACCGCAGCGCAATTTTGCGGACTGCGATCGCATTACTCGCGGAAGCCCACGTGCGCGTGAAGAAAATCTCTTCGTTCTACGAAACGGAGCCTGTGGATTTCCTCGATCAGCCGTGGTTTCTGAATTGCGTGGTCGAGGCCGAGACTTCTTTGCCACCGTTTGATTTGCTTCGCGCGTTGCGTGGGATCGAATCCCGTCTCGGGAGCAAAAAAGAATTCGCGAAGGGCCCGCGCTTGCTCGACATGGACATTCTTCTCTACGGCAACGAGGCAATTGATTTGCCGGAATTGCAAATTCCGCATCCGCGCATGTTGCAACGCAATTTCGTTCTGGCTCCGCTTGCCGAAATTGCGCCTACTCTGAGGCATCCCGCGTGGAGCGATATAGCCGCCCAACTTCTCTCTGCTTCTCCTGACAAAAGTACAATTCGGAAACTCTAGTCTCACTGTACCTTTTCAAACAATTCCAATGGTGAGACTATGACCTCAGTCGCAGGTCATTGAGGTGCCCTCATGTTCCGACCTCTCTTATCTCTAGCTGTCGCACTGTTGTGTGTTGCCTCCATTCAGCCGCAGACGCCACCGGTTCACGTGAAAATTCACGCGGTACTCGTGGACAAAGACTTGAATCAGAAGCCGGTGCCGTTTCTCGCGGTGAAATTCAAGAATGCCGCCACAGGCGCGGAAGCGGAAGCAAAAACAAGTCTGGAGGGAACCGCGCGAATTGATCTCGCGAACGGCCACTACGCCATTTCCACGGCGAAGCCCGCGGAACTCGGTGGCAAACGCTACTCCTGGAATCTGGAAGCGGACGTAAAAGGCGCGGAGCAGGCTCTTGATCTGACGAACGACAACGCGAAAATTGAAAACGCCGCGCCGGATGCAACTCCCGCCGGTGGAAGCAGTTCCGGCGATTTGACCGCGCTCTTTGACAAACTGAAAAATTCCGTGGTCACCGTGCGTGCCGAAGCGGGAAGCGGTTCCGGTTTTCTCGCCGATCCGAGTGGACTCATCGTTACAAACAACCACGTGATTGACGCCTCCGGTTACCTTGCCGTGCAATTCGACTCGAAACGCAAAGTGCCTGCACGCCTGATCGCCGCCAATCCGGACAAGGACGTAGCCGTACTCTGGGTGAATCTTTCCGCATTCCCCGAATCCGTCGTCGCACCCATCGCCGCCAAAGACCAGCCTTCGCCGATTGTTGTTGGTCAGCGCGTTTTCACCATCGGCAACCCGCTTGGCCGCGATAAGGTGCTGACCAGCGGCGTCATCAGCAAAGTCGAAAAAGATACAATCACTAGCGACATCAACATCAATCCCGGAAATTCCGGTGGCCCGCTCTTCACCATGGGTGGAGAAGTTGCGGGTCTGACCACCGCCGGCTTACGTAATCTCGCTTCCATTGTGCCCATAGAAAGCGCACGAGCGTTGCTGGATCAGGCGAAGAAGACGATCAGCACGGGCGTGCCGCCTTCGGCGAGCCTGCTTCCCGTTGAGCCGCCCGATTATTTCCCGTCCGATTATCTGAAGGGTCTTCTCCAGCAGGAAAAGATGGACACGAAACCCTACTTTTACGAAATCGGCCAGTTTCGAGTTGCGTTGCTCACGCCTCCCGTCAGTTATTTTTTCCGCCACGAGGATGAAATGGCGGCGGCGCGGAAAGCCGCGAAACGCAGCGGCGGTGATCCCTCCCATGCCAAGCCACCGGAGACCGCTCTGCAAGACGCGCTGGATTTCCGGCCGGTTCTGTACATAAGCGTGCGGCCAAAGCTTGGAATCGGCTGGACCAAATTGCACTTCAAAAATGGATTCAAGCGCATGCGCCTCCTTTGTGGCGGCAAAGAGATGGAGCCGATCGAGCCGGGACGCGGCGAATACGAACTCCTGGATGACCGCGGCCGCACGGTGGATACAACGTTCCAAGGGCGATACTCGTATCTTCCCGACGCTATTTCTCCCTCCTGCGGGAGCGTCGTGATCGAAATCTATTCGGAGAAAGAGCCGAATACGCCGCTTACGAAAACCATCGAGCAGCCGACGATTGACCGCATCTGGGCCGACCTTGAGCCATACCGCAAAGCGCAGACAGCCAAGAAATAGATGCCCGCTTACGACGTGCGCCGGCTTACGACGTGCGATGAAGCAGCAAACGGTGAAGCGTCAGCGGCTTCGGCTCGAGCGCGTCCAATTCAATTTGCGATAGACGGCCTTCGTTGATTTCTCGCCAGCGGTACACGCCCGGTTCCGTTTCCTCCTTGATGGTTCCGCGCAGCGAATAGAGAAAGCGCTGAGCGCTGTCGCGCCCCGCGACTTCGCGCAGGGTTGGCCGCGCGAGGGCTTCGACGGCGTAACTGCGCAGGAGCTTAGTCCAGTATTTTTGAAAGAGATTGTCCGACGCGAAGATGTCGCTCCAGGCGACTTCGCCGCCGTAGGCGACAACGACGCCGACGACGCGTTCATTTTTCAGGACGCTGGTTTCTTTCGAGAAACGGCGCTGCACTTCTTCCACGAAAGAATCGACGGAGCCGCCAACGCTTCTCGATTTGTTGTAGAGCCCGTCGTAGGACTCGGTCGGCGCTTCGTTTGCGATCGCGCCGGAGAGCACTTCCACGCTCATACGCGCGGGAGGTGCAGCGGGAGCGGGCGCGGCGGTGGTGCCGGAGCGGACGGCGTTCCAGACTTCCGTTTGTTTTTGAGCGATGGCGGCTTGTTCGCGCACACTGGGGTGGACGATGGTTTTGGCGGCGGAGAAATTCGCGCCGGAGGACCAGCGGCCGTGCTCGACGCAGAAGACGTTCAGGGGAAGAGGTTCAGCACCTACCGGGACGAGACGGTCCTTGCCGATGATGCGGTCCTGCTTGCCGCCGCTGACGAGTTCGCCCGCGAGGAGAAGCAGCGGGCGCTTGCTGCGGTTGATGAGGACGAGCTGGTTGACGCTCGCGCTGACGGAATAGTTAGGGATGACGCGGCCGTCGCGGCTGCGCGCCATGCCGTCGCTGCCTTGCTCGGTGACGAGGACTTCACCGGAGGCGAGGCCTTCTTCGAGAGTGAGGAAATGGCTGGTGTCCGCAATCGTGGTGGTCACGACGGGGAAGATGGTGATGTTTTCATAGGTGATGGGGCTGAGCAGGCGCCAATCGCCATCGGGTTTGCCGGGATCGGGCGCGGGCGAAGGGGAGGAAGAGACGAAACCAAGTACACCGAGAGACGAAATGCCGAGCAAGCTGCCGAAAAGAGCAGTGAGAACGGAACGGTCCATGAGATGCCTCCAGAATCGCGGCTCCGTGGACAGAGTTGGAGTGCGACTTGGGGTTAGAACGAGGGAACCGAGGAAACTTGCAGAGAAAACTGGCTTAAAGTCCCTTCGTTTTCAAAAAACAGGGAGGGGTGATTATAGTTAACCTGAGACCTGGCGAAGCCCTCGAAATCGACTTAGCCGGGGAGGCGAAAGTGCTGTTTCTCGTTGCTGGCGCAGTTGTTGGGATTTGCTTTTGGGTGTTTTGGGTGGAGCCACTGGGCGTGATGGGTGTGTTGGAGCGGCTGACGCCTGGGATTGTGTATCGAGTGCAGATGGGAGAACCGAGCATCCGACAAAACCAGACCCAAGACCCAGGTTCAAAAAAAAACGAACCTGGGGCACCCAATCAAACACAAATGGTAGGGCTTACTTTTGATGATGGGCCGCATCCGGTTTTTACTCCGCAGGTGCTGGACATTTTGAAAAGCCACGACGCCAAAGCTACATTTTTTCTGATTGGGGAACGGGCGCGGCGTTATCCGGAATTGGTGGCGCGGATTAAAGCGGAGGGGCACGAGATTGGGAATCATTACATTCGGGATGGAGCGACGTTATTTCATTCGGATGAGGAGTTTGTTCGGAATTTGTTGGAGACGGAGAAAGCGATCGGGTTGATGGGGGGGCGGACCGTAGAGCAAAAACCGGGGAGAAAAGATGGCGGTGTAAAATCGCCGGTACAAGAGCTACACACGGGAAAAGGGATTCACGGAGAGCGAACTAAAGTTCCGCCCCTACAAAACGTCACGCACAAAGCCCCAGGCGAACGAGACACAGAAAGGGGGCGGAAGTTGTTTCGCGCTCCGGGTGGGGTGGCTTGGCCGAGGCAGCTCAGGCTAGCGCGCGAATATGGATACACGTGCGTTTTGGGTTGCGCTTATCCGCACGATCCGATGCGGCCTCCTGTTTGTTACATGCGTTGGTTGATTGAGAAGAATCTGCGACCGGGAACGATTGTGATTTTGCATGATGGGATTTCGGATGCTAGCCGGAGTGTGCGGGCGTTGCCGGATGTTTTGGTGGCGGGGCGGAAGAAAGGGCTGAGGTTTGTTTCGGTGGGGGAGTTGATGGGGGCGAGGTCTGCTGGTTGAGAGTCTTCGGACAAGAGAAAGAAAAGTCAAAACCGAAGGGTGCGGCACGCGGCAGAAAAAGCGCGTCTGACGACCCGCCGTTACGGGCGGAAAGAATAATAGCCGGGGCCGACGCGCATGGAATGGTGCCAGGCGATGGGGAAGGCCCAGAAGACGAGAGCGCCTAGAATGGCTTGGCCTAGGACGAGCGGAAGAATGTTGCGCTGTCGCGCGAAAAGCCAGCACATGGCGGCGCCGCCGATGAGCGTGAGCGGAACGAGGACGGGATTTGGCCAATGGAGCGCGGCGAAGAGTATGCCGGCGACAAGAGCGGCGAGGTTGGGACTCGAGAAAGCGCGAAGCAAGCGGTTCATGGTCAGAGATTGCAAACCCACCTGCTGCAAAAGACAGAAGGCAAGATAGCCGACGAAACGGCGTGGCTCTACGAGATGAGTGGGCAGACGATGCAACGCACCTAGAGCGATGCCCGCAAGAACGATGGCGGCGATGGAGACGAGAAAAACTGGAACGGCGAGCCGGGTTGCGGCTTTGAGATTGTCCGCGCGCCAGCCGAGAGTCTTAGGCGTGTCGCGATGGAGGAGAAAGCTCGCGAGAAGCCAAACGGGAAAGATGAGCCAGGTGGGGAGTGGGGCGTTTTGCCAGCGCCAGATGTAGAGGAAGATGATGGCGGAGAAGGAGAAGGCTTCGAGGAGATTGGAGAAGGAAGAGACGAGTGGGCGCGATCGTGCCATGGAAATAAGATGCGAGACGGCGATTCAGCAATAGCTTCAGGAATCGCAGCTTTTCGAGAGGACTGGCTTGATATCCACTATGGGCGTTCCGTCAATCGCTTCGAGCGGGCCGACCTTGAGGCGAGTGCCTTGCATCTCCAGGATCTTCACCCGATGCAATCCCAGGGGATTCGGGCGATCCGGCGAGCGCGTGGCGAACACGCCGGTGAGCGGATTATTTTTGTTCGACTGCGGATGTACTTTCATAACTTTGCGGCGCGCTTGATGCAGCCAGGTGATTAAGATGATTTCTTCGCCGCAGGCAATTCCTTCCAGGCATTTCGCAAAGGCGGGCGCAATTTCCAGCCAGGCGTCTGGCGCGTCCAGGTATCCCTGCCGCGGCGCATTTTTCCTCCGCGTCAACGAAGAACGAATGATTCCCACCGGCTTCAGCGAATAGTTCATGGCTCTCCACATGACCTCCGGTTCGCCCCTAGTGGTCTTCTGTCGGAGCTGGCGTACCGTCCGACCACTTGGCGACCGCAATCAGAAACACGGTATGTCGTTCCGGAGTGTCGGTAAATGCCACAACCACCGGGGACCCCGGCAAGCCTGTGCCCCAACTTGCAGGCTCCGTCAGTGGAACGAAGAACATCAGATGTGGACGCCAGTGCCCGTCACGGTCGCTCAAGTATCCTTGCTTGGAGAGCATGTAGCACATCGCGCCGGGTTCCAGCGGCGGCAATTCCTTCTTGTCGATGGCGGCTTTGGTCGCGTCGAATATCTCCGTCTTGGATCTGCCAGCTAATACGAGTTCGGTTTTCTTGAGCGTGAGTGGGACGTTGAATCGCATGGCGGGCGGGTTGAAGCAGACCGGAGCGCGTAGCCTGGGATTCCAAAATTCGGGATCGTCTATTCCGGCGGCCCAGGAGCGCCACACAATGCACACGAAGCCATTTTTGCCTTTCACGGCGGTTTCGTAACCGTGGCGTCCGAGGACCATGACCTCGGCATCGCGCGAGATGGAATCCGGAGCGGCACTGCGCGCCAGAGCGATTTCGGCGTCGCGATCTGCGATCAGATACTGGTCGAGGGGAGCCATGCTCGGATACCGCGCCTTGGCGTCCTGCGCTTGCGATTGCCACGGCACGCAGAGCGCGACAATCAGCGTGAAGCTACTTACTGCGATCGTCCTGAAAATCTTTCGCTGCATTGGGTTCTCCCGAGTGCGGATTCTTGCTTTGATAACAATTGGACGGCGCTACGCGCTTTTCTTCTCCGTAGTGGGTCGGTTTTAGTTTTCCAACTTCACTGGCAGGAATCAAGAGATTCTCCTCGTAAAAAGCGCTCGGAGGTGAGGAGGTCTCCTCGCAAAAGCACTGGGAGAGGAAGCGGGCAAACTGCCCCACGGCCCGACGGGAAATCGGATTGACCGTTGCGGGGGCGGGAGGTAGGATTCCGGCAGATTGACGCGGGCGAGAGCGCCTGCGCCTCGAATCGCGACGGGTCGAGTTTCGCGACATTCGGAGGGAAAGTCATGTGGGTCCGCCCGGCCCCCGTTTTGCCCCCGGCCAGTGTGCTGCGCTTGGGCCTCGCGTCATGTTTGACGTTCGCTTTTTCCTTTCCCATCGCGGCGCAAGAGAGTCAGTCCAACAGAATATTTGGGACGATCACCGGCCGCTTTCACTGCGACGGCGAGTGGCGGGATTTCCAAATGAATTTGCGTCCTGTGGCGGGACCGCTGGGAATTTCGGATGATGATGAACCGAACCTCATTGGGGTGATTTCGTTTTATTTTCATCGTTCGGTGACGAGTCTGGATGGGGCAACTTACAAAGTGAGCGGAACGCGTGACGTGAAAACGGGCCGATTTCATCTTGAGGCAAAAGAATGGTCCGGACCGCACCCGGCAAGTCTGGCGATGTACGGGATGGAGGGGACCTTCGACGCGGAGGCGCGAAGAGCAACAGGAAAAATGTTGAGCGACCGATGCGACGCGGTCGATTTTGCGGGGCCGGACGGGAAATTGCCACCGTTACCAGCGAAACCGGGTCCGGTGGTGTCCGCGGCCGATGCCAAGCGACCGGAACTGCATGTGACGCCGAGCAACGTGACAAATTACCTCGATGTGGCCGCATACAATCCTGATTTTCAATTTGTGGAGACTAGAACATTCGATCCACCCGGGGCGGTGCATGAGGGAGACCCGATTGATGAGATTGTCGAGCGGCTGAAAAGTGAAAAATGGGTTTGTGGCGGGTCGCAACACATAGCTTGGGAAGCCGGCGGGGCCAAAGGCACCGCACCCGACCGGGTCGGCGTAACCGAACGCTATGTGGTCGAATGCGTGGGGGATTGCAAAGGCGTTTTCTACCGGCCGTGGATCGGTGCGAACGTTACTCATTTTGGTTTGTCGTACCCGCTGCCGATGATGCAGATCAAAAGCATCTGGTTCGGCGGGACGAGCTTCAGTTGGAGATTTTCGCGGACGAGCAAGACGCAACCACCGCCAGAGATTTACGTCCACAGATGGACGCCGCTTTTCGGGTTTGGCCCGTTGGATCCTATTCCCGCGGAAATCGCGAGACGCCAGGCGGCGGCTCCGCCGTGCCGCGCGTCGAGAGCAAGAAATTAGGCAAGAAAAGAATCGTGTTGTGAGGTTGATTCCATGAAACGCGTTGGATTGATTGCGCTGGTTGGCTTGTTTTTGAGTTTGACGGGAGCAGCAGAGTGTTTTGGGCAGTGTGAATCGGATCCGTTCAAGTGGAGCATTCTGCCCCACTGTCCGTCGATCATGGACCGGCTGGGGCAGGCGGCGAGTGCGGCAAGAGACTACAACGAGCAAGTGGCCAAATTGAATAGCGAGATTGGCGAAGCGCGCGACAAGTATTGGAGACGCTATCCGGACAAACCCGGATATGAACAGGCGGAGCTGGCGTTTTACCAGGGGCTTTGGAACAAGGATATGTATTACCTGATGATCACGCTTCCGGCGGGAATGAATGACCGAGTGACGCGGCAGACGAACATCATGGGGATGTTGGGGGGAATGGTTTCGCCGGAGGACATTAACAAATTTCCGACGAATGTGGACGGGGGCATCCGGCCGTACGCGTTTCCGCTGTTTGCCAATTGGGTGAATGCGCTCCGCAGAGCGGAAGGCCGGGAAGAGACCAAGGGGGATGAAGGGAATTTTGCGACACCGTTCATCCTTGCGACAGCGATCAAGGACCGTTCGAATTGGCGGAAGGCGTATGAGGATGCGCGGAACTGGGCGGAGTTCGTGAGCAGCGGACTGGACGTTTCGAAATTTGTGACGCCGAAAGCTTATTTGTTTCACCAGATGGAAGCAGATGTGAATTTGGTGAACGCGAAAGCGAAGCCCGCGGATTTGCCCAATCCCATGGTGGCGACGAAGGAACTTTACGACCAGTTTGTGAAGATGTTTGGAGAGAAGGAGGTACTTGACGCGGCGGCGGCGGTGCTGCACGCGCCGAAGAATTCGATGGGAGGCCTTGCGCCGCGCGCGGAAGTGAGCATCGGGAGCTATTCGCGAGCGCCTTCGCCGAATCCGATGCTGATGTTTTTTACGCGCGTGACGAACAGTTCGCCGCGGAGTTATGCGATTTCGCTTTGTATGGATCAGTTCAACTATCCCGGGATTGATGTCGGGGCGAACCTGAATACGCGGGAAACGTGGGCCAAGACGTTTTCGTGTTACGAACAACTTGTTGCGAAATATGGAGAGGCGAACGTGCTGTCCGCGGCGGCCAAGTTGAAAGGCGCGGAGAAAAACGCGATGGGAGGACTGCGAGCGGATCCGCAAGCAGGGAGCATGACGATGTGGCTCCAGAAGTTGCTAAAGGATCCGAAAGCTGCGATTCCGGACACGCAAGTTGCGCATTTTCGCGCGAGCTCTTATGACCCGCATTGGCTGGGGAAAATTGTCGAGGTGCGAGGGACGGTGGCGCGCGTGGATCTTGCGAAGGGGCAATTTCCGCCATACGCGACAATTCATTTTAAGGAATCGAGCGGCGACAAGATTACGGCGTACACTCCGAACTCGGACATGTGGCAGGAAATGTATGGAGATAATTTTGAAAAGCTGATCGGGAAACCGGTTGAAGTTTACGGACAGGTTGGGGACTGGAAGGAAGGGGCAGGCGTACGAATCATCGACAGGGATCAGTTGAAAATGCTCGACGCGGCAGGCGGGCTGGGCGCGAATTTTGCGGACTCGCGGCCGGATTGGCTGACGGCGCCGCTGCCGGTGAAGACTTTGGTGGATTCGCCGAAATATCTGGCGTGGAAGAAATTTCCCGTGGGGACGACGGTGTCCTACGAAACGCGGCTGCTGCACGAATACCAGCCGGGGGCGAATCTATACACGCGCACGAAGATTTCCGTGAATACGTTCCGGCTAGAGTCGATTGATGAAAAGCGTGCGGTGGTCATGGTGAGTTCAACGGTTTGGCACATGGGGGAAAATCCGAGGCCATCGCCGGAAACGAAATTGGTATTTCCGGCAAAGGAAGAGCCGGGAAATTTGCAGATCGAAAAACCGAATGAATCCGGCGAGGAGGCCGTCGAAATCAGCGGAAAGAAATACGCTACCCGCTGGAATTCCATTTGGCAGAAGCATATGGGGAATGACGCGGAGCTGGACCCGCAGACGTTTACGAAAACCTGGACGAGTGACGACGTGCCGAGCGGCGTTGTGCTCACGCACCATCAAGAGCACAGGGAGATTGTCGGGAAAGAATATCGGGATATCACCGAAACGATTCTGATGCCGGTGGCGAATGTTGAACCTGAATTAGGGAGCTGGAGCGCGCATCAAGTGACGCCAGGTGCGCCCGCAGGGCAACCAGCGACTCCGAACCGGAGCACTCCGCCGGCTGGGACAATGAACCGAGCAGATGCAAAGGCTACCCCGACGACTCCGGTAGTGCCACCGGCTGTCCAATCTAGCGCGCCGAATACGCGGCGGCGACCAGACCCGACGACAACACAAGCAACACCTCCGAGTGGAGCAGCGTCCCCTCAAGTGGAATTTGCGCGGCACTACAGCACAGTGATGGGGCGAGCGGCTCGGGTGCGGGCAGGACTGGCGCAGTGGCAGCGAAGCCATGGCGGGGCGAGCGCGGTGTTGCCGGACGAGGTCAGTACTGCCAAGGTGCGCATGGAGGATCAGTTCCAGTCGGTGGCTAACTCGATGCGTGCGCGCGACATGAGCGCTGCGGATCAAGGACTGAATGACGTTGAAGCGACACTGACGGTGATCGAGCAATTCCTGGCGAAATAGCTCAGCGTCACGCTTTTCTTGAAGCAGCAAAGTTCGGACGTATAATCGCGCGATGAGTGAAGCGCGTTCACCGCTTTGGAATATCAAGCCTGCCACCCGCCTCGATCGGAATGATCCTTACCTTCTGCTGCAACAAGTGACACTGTTCGTGCGGGATCAAGAGAGGAGTTTGCGGTTTTTTGCGGATTGCCTCGGCTTCAACGTGGTCTTGGACTACCGCTCGCCGGAACTTGGACGCTTTGTGATGGTTGCGCCGCCCGATGGGACGGCAAGAATCGCTCTGGTTAGTCCTAAGGCTGATTCGGAGGAGTATGCGTACATCGGCAAAGCCAGACAGATTGTTTTTCTGACGGAAAATGTCGAGGCCAAGTACCGCGAATGGAAAGAGCGCGGAGTCCATTTTGATCGTGCACCGGAGATTGCGCTCTTTGGAAGTGTGCTGACTCATTTTGAGGACGTTGATGGAAACCGGTTCGCGTTGATTGAGTTCGATCAGGCTACCCGACTTGTGGAGGAGCAACGCCAGCGGACGGAAGAGACCCTAGAAGCGGAGCGGAGGGCGGCGCAGGAACGGGAAATTGCGAGACAAGTGCAAGCGAGGCTCTTTCCGCAGAGGATGCCGGTCGCTCACACTCTAGAATATGCGGGCGCTTGTTCGCAGGCGAGACATGTAGGAGGGGATTACTACGATTTTCTGGATTTGGGGCGAGGGCGGCTAGGGCTGGTGATTGGTGACATCGCAGGAAAGGGAATGCCTGCGGCTCTTTTGATGGCGAACTTGCAAGCGAATTTTCGTAGTCAGTGCGCGATCGCGGCGGACCAGCCAGCTCAGTTTTTGCGTTCCGTGAATCAATTGTTCTATGAGAATACGGCGGACGGAGACTATGCGACTTTTTTTTACTCGGAGTACAACGACGAGACGCGGAAATTGCGCTACGCAAATTGCGGGCATCTGCCGGGACTCTTGCTGCGGCCGGATGGGAGCATAGAGCGGCTTACGTCGAACGCCACTGTGCTGGGTTTGTTCGCGGAATGGGATTGTGCGGTCGAGGAGAAACAATTGTTCACCGGCGACACGCTGCTTCTCTACACGGATGGAATGACGGAATCGTTCAATGAAGCGGGAGAGGAATTCGGGGAAGCGCGCGTGATTGAAGCGCTGAGGTGCAGCCAGGAGAAATCTCCGGAGGCACTGATCAAGTCTCTTGTTGAAGAAGTGAGACAACAAAACGTTCACGAACAGCAGGATGACATCACGGTGATCGTCGCCAAGTGCCGAAGTAAGGAATGAGCGGCTGGGCCGCTCGAAGTGATTGATGGGGCACCGTTGACGGATATTAAGCCGATTTTTGGGTGTCCAGCAATTTCTGAAGTTTCCGGGATTTTTGCGTGAATGTCCAATTCGTGGTTTCCCAATCGTCATGGTGAATAGAGGGCTGCGTGCTCTTCCGGTTCTTGCCGGCATCTTACAGGCTGCAGAAGAATTTTTCGGCCCTAAAGGAAAATAGAAATGGACACGTTTCTTCCACCGATTGAAAAACCAAAAGGATTGATCAAGAAGCTCGCGTATGCATTTTCTCGGAAGCAGTTTGGGAAGGTCCCGACGCCCGTGAAGGTGCACTCGGCGCGGTTGCCGGCGGCGTTTGGATTGTTTTACGCGAAGATTAGCCGGCTGGATCAAAAGCTGGTACTGCTGCCCGAGATGCAATTATTGATTCGAGAGCAGGTGGCGCGGATCAATGTGTGCGAGTTCTGCATGGATATTGGACGTTCGTTCGTAGTGAAGGCTTCGATGAACGAGGCAAAGTTCGACGCCATTGGAGATTATAAGACAAGCGCGCTTTTTTCAGAGAAAGAGCGAGCGGCGCTGGACTATGTAGCAGAGCTGACGAAGGGCAAAAATGTGAATCCGGAGACTTTTGCGCGGATGGCGCGGCACTACTCGGAGCGAGAGATTTGTGAGATTGTGTGGCTGGTTGCGTCCGAGCACATCTATAACATGACGAATATCGGATTGAACATCCAATCGGACAAGCTGTGTGACATCAGCCGGAAGAAGAAGCAGAGCTAACTCTAAAAAAGTGGCTAGCGGCGGTTGCCGCCTAGATTGGTGTTGGGGCCGCGGCGTTTTGTCTTGGAAGCCTCGGATTCCGAGCGCTCGTATTCGGCGAGCTCTTCTTCGGTATAGGAAGAGTAGGAGTCGCGAGCGGCGAACATGGAGTTAGTGCGGCCGGCGTCCTTTTTCTTTTTGCGAAGACCGCCGAATTCGTGGCGGACCTGGCGAAGGGCGACGTCAATGGCTTTGATTTCGACGAGCAGATCGCTGACTTTTTCCAGAAAATCGTGAAGGTGATAGGGACGGACGACGTAGGGGAGCTTCGCAGTCTCCAGCGCGTGAACGTATTGGCTGCCGCTCATGGACGGAACGAGGTAGAGCACGCGGAGGCGGCCGCCTTCTTCGACGGAAACGGTGGCGAGTTCACGAAGGATGTTGAAGATTGGCCCTTCCACGTTGACTTGGGAAACGTTGGCGATGAGCAGGGACCATTCCCCGGTTTTCAGCTCGGCCATGAGCAGCTTGACGTCCGAGAGAATGCGTACACGCCAGCCTTCGGCGTCGAGGATTTGACGGAGAGCGGTCGAGCCTGCGGGGTCGTTGTCGAGCACTAGGATGCTGACTTGCCGCTGGATGACTTGAGGAGGGGTCGCCATTTTCGGAGTATAGCGTGTGCGGGAGTGCAAGAACGCGGAACGGGCTTGGGGAAAACGTATGCGGCACCTGTACTTAAGGGTAGGTCGGGGGCTGGTGGGCTTGCGTCAACTTGCGAGACGTTGCGAGGATGGTGGCATTACAACGAAATAGCGATTCGCTATTGACCGATGACGAGGTCGGAACCGAGGCGGATTTTCTTGAGGCCGGAGCCGTCCCAAAAGATGCGGTAGATTACGGATTTACCTACAGCGTCGTGCCCAGTGAAAAAGATCTGGATGCCGTCACGTGACCATTCTCCCCCGGCCGGCAGAAGATTGGAGATGTTCAGAGCCAGGCGCCGTTTGGAATGAATTTCATAGAAGAAGAGATCCGCCCCAAGACCGCTTTTGACGTCCTTGGGCGAGCCGGGTGGCGGCTTGAGAAGCGCACCTGAAACGAGCAGCAGATCCGGGTTTACAGGACTGACGCGAACGGAGGATGCGACGTTGGGTTCGAAATCCGCGCCGAAAAACTCGCTGGCCGAAATTACCTGAGCTGTGCCGCCGTCATCCGTGATCCAAAAGAAAGAATCTGAATTTGCGCCAACAAGGGAATGAGCGTCGGACCAGCCGTCCAGGAACGTGATTGGAGTTGCCGAAAGTTGAGCGGGTTGCGCCGAACCAGATGTGGAGATTGTCCAGATGCGCCAGACCGAAGAGTCGGATTTCAAAAAGGCGATGCGGGAGTCGTCGGGGGACCAGAAAGGTTGTTGAAGTAGACCGCGGAGCAGTTCGGTGGTTTTTCCAGTCGAAGAATCATAAAGCTGTAGTTTGCGGTCGGGACCGGATTCTTCGTTGAGGAAGAGTAAGCGCTTGCCGTCGTGGGAAAGGGAAAGTTGATAGCCTTTGGGGGCGACAAGTTTCGGGATGTCATTGCGTGCGAGCATGACTTTGCCGATGGGGTCAAGGTACGCGACGGCGACAGGCGGTTTGAAGTTGGTGATGGTGGGCGGTGTGGGCTTCTTTTTTTCGGGATCGTCGTCATCCAAATTTTTTTGTTTGAATTCGGGGAACTGGTCGGGAGCGGTCTTGCCACAGCCCTTCAGCGTACCAATTTGGGCGTGGTCTACCGAGACGCGAAAGGAATATTTGGTTTCGGACATGCCGTCGGAGCAGGCTTCGCGGGAAACATGGACGGCGACCACCGCGAGCGTTTGCGAATCCTTGGCGTGGTAAATCCAAGACGTGCCTGTGGTTTCCTGCTCGACTTCGGCTGGTTCGAGTGGAATGGGCGGATAGCCAAGGCGTTCAAGGCGCTCGGGACCTTTCATACCGAGGCGCAGAGTCCAGAAGGGCTCCGTGCCTTGCGCGATTAAAAGAATAGGATAGTGGCGCGATTGCGAGACGGGCGGTCCAACAGGTGTTTTACCTGGTGGAGTCTTGGATTGGGGAGATTGCGGTTTGTTTGCGGGCGGAGGGTTCTGCCCATGTGCCGGTAAGGCAAGGGTTAACAGGAGCGCAGCGCAGAAAGAAAGCGCGGGCAGGGTTCGAATGGAAACTTTCATCAACGCTCCAGCAAGCGAGAATTGTTCAGTGACGCGGACTGAGAACTTCAAAATCCGCACGGCAACCACGATCCACCCAAACGCCATTACTGTCATAGCCCCAAGTGCCGTTTTGCGCGCAGGGGCTGCCGCTGCGTTGCTTGACGAGGCGTACGCCCCAGCGAGTTTCGGCGGCGCAATAGTGGCGCTTGCCGTCCTCGGAAGAACAGTTGAGCGGTGTGACCGTTCCATTGCTCCAATCAGGACCATGATTTCTGCCATTCGAAGAACGGCCGACGGCAATTTCAAAATCCGCACGGCAACCACGGTCCACCCAAACGCCATTATTGTCATAGCCCCACGTGCTGTTCTGCGTGCAGGGGCTGCCGCTGCGCTGTTTGACGAGACGAACACCCCAACGGGTATCGGCGGAGCAATAGTGGCGCTTGCCGTCCTCGGAGGAACAGTTGAGCGAAGTAACGGTTCCGCTGCTCGAATCAGCACCATGATTTCCCCCGTTCGAAAAACCTCCTACGGCAACTTCGAAATCGGCGCGGCAGCCGTGATCCACCCAAATGCCGCGCGGTTCTCGGCCCCACGTGCGGCCCTCGATACATTCGGCTTCACTGCGGCGCTTAACGAGGCGAACGCCGCCGTGCGCACCCGCGTAGCAGAAGTGGCGGTGCATATCGTCGGACGAGCAGGAGACGTTGACGTTGTACTGCTGATCTTCCTCGTCGTATTGATCGCCGCCGATTTCGAAATCGGCGCGGCAACCGCGATCCACCCAAATTCCGCGATCGTCATAGCCCCAAGTAGTGCCGTAGATGCAGTCGGCTTCACTGCGCTGGCGGAGGAGCCGAACGCCGCTGCTGGTGTCAGCTTGGCAGGCATGCCAGCGCATATCGTCAGACGAGCAGGAGACGGTTTGCGTAGAGCCGCTGTTGCTGGCCGTGCCCAGTTCAAAGTCAGCGCGGCAACCCTGATCCACCCAAATGCCGCGACGGTTGTAACCCCAAGTGCGACCGAAAACGCATTCCGAACCGCGGCGCTGACGGGTGAGGCGTACGCCGTTGCTGACGCGCGCAGGGCAAAAGTGGCGATCACCTTCATCGGAGGCGCAGTAGATGGTATTGCCGTTGTCCCAACCGTTCCAAGAAGCACTGCCAACTTGAAATTCGGCGCGGCAGCCGCGGTCAACCCAAATGCCGTGGGCGTCGTAACCCCAGGTTCTGCCGAGGATGCAAGGTGAGCCGCTAATTTGGCGGATGAGTTGTGCGCCGCCAGGGGCGTCAATTTCGCAAGTGTGGCGCCCCATGTCGTCAGAAGAGCAAGTGATCGTTTGCGTTTCAGATTGGTACTGCGGAAGAGTGCTGGCAACCGAGCGGGGAGCGCAGGCGAAGACAATGGTGAAGAGGCAACAGAAAATCGTGGCCGTAAGGGAAAGTTTGGCTTTCATCGGGGACCACTCCTGACTGGAAATTTTGCGGATGGCGAGATCCGCGCGGTACGGACTGGAAAAAGCTTAAGACGGAAGGAATGGGGAGTAAAGGAAGAGGTCATGCCCAGGGGGCGAGAAGGAAAACAGAAGGAGGGTGCTTCCCGGAATCACCCTCGGATGGAAAACTGGGAGATCGAAGCGCCGGCAATGACTTAGTGGCGCCAGTCGTCGCGATCGTCACGACCGTAGTGATCGCGGCGATAGCCGACGGCGAAGTCGGCTCGGCATCCACGATCAACCCAAACGCCGCGGTCGTCGTAGCCCCAGGTGCGCCCATAGATGCAGGGCGATTCGCTGCGCTGGCGAACTAACCGGACGCCCCCATGGGTGTCAACGGGACAGCCGTGCACGTTGAAGTCGTTGGACGCGCAATAAAAGGTGTGGCCTCCGCGGGAATCATCGTCACGAAAATATTCGCCGGTGCCAACGGCGAAATCGGCACGACAACCGCGGTCCACCCAGATGCTGTCGCCTGTGACGCCCCAGGTACGGCCATAGACGCACGGTGACTCGCTCTTTTGGCGGATGAGTTCGACGCCGCCGTAAGTGTTGGTGGAGCAGAAGTGGCGATAGAAGTCGTCCGAGGCGCAATAGAGTTTGTAAGCGCGAGGCGGACCGGGCATGGCGGAAAGGGCGGAGCTTCGTGAACTGCTCAACATAGGGAGGACTAGGAATGTGAAAACGAGACCAGCAAAGGTGAAGAGGACTCTTTTCATGACGAAAGCCTCCAAAGGTCCAAGAAAGAAGACCCGGTGGACCGGTTGCTGGATTGCGATCCCTATTCTGTTTAACACGGGGAATGGAGGTGGGTTGCGCGTGTGCGGGGGGGCTCGGGAGCGTAAGATCGATCGGGGCAAAGAAAAAGCGAAATTATTCTTGACATGGCGAACAAAAAGCGAAATACTGCGGGCGATCTTCGAGGTGGGCTATGTCTCCGGCTATCCACGATGTACTCTCCGCTCCAACCCCCACGTTGTCTCTCTTTCCTGATTGCCCTGAACATAGCCCAAACGACAGGGCCACAGAGCTTGCCCAGCTTTGCGAAGGCCCGCGTGGCAGTTCGAGCGAGTATGTTCCAGCGGATTGCCCTCCGCAGGAACCTTGCGCCCAGGTGCATGCACTCCCTGCGCGCGAAGCGGCTCGTCCGGCGGCCACGAAGCTGGTCGGCATCGCCCGCCTCGCTGCATCATCTCCACGCGCGGATTCGCGGAGGAGTTCTCCAGAACGGCCGGAATATTTTGTGCTGCCGGTGCGGTCGATTCTGAATCGGTGCGATTCGAATCGGGTGCCGTTTGAATGGACGATCAATCCCTATCGCGGGTGCGAATTTGGCTGTAAATACTGCTATGCGCGCTACACGCATGAATATATGGAACTGGACGCGGCGGAATTCGAGAAAAAGATTTTTGTGAAGCAGGGGGCAGACGCTTATTTGCCGCAGGAGATTGCGCGGAAGTATTCCTACGAGTCGGCGGCGTCCGGAGGAATGGCGCCGGAGCACATTGCGATTGGGACGGCGACGGATCCGTATCAGCCGGCGGAGAAGGAATACGGGGTGACGCGGGCTTGCCTGGAAGAACTGGTTAAGCGCGACGGGTTGAGCATTTCGATTACAACGAAGTCGAATCAGGTGTTGCGCGATTTGGATTTGCTGCGGAGGATTGCGGAAAAGTCGGCGCTGTTTGTGAATATGACGATTGGGACTACACGCAGCAGGCTGGCACGACTGCTTGAGCCTCGCGCACCACAACCGGCGTTGCGGCTGGAAGCGGTGAAACAATTACGCGAAGCGGGGATTTCGACGGGTGTGTTTGCGTCCCCGCTTTTGCCGGGGATAACCGACCGGGAGGGGGATTTGGAATCCGTTGCAGAAGCGGCTCACGAGGTCGGGGCGCAGTGGTTCACCTCGGGAGTGCTGTTTTTGACGCCATCCTCGTCGAAAGTATTTATGCCGTTTTTGCAGGAGAAATTTCCGCGGCTGGTGGAGAAGTATCGCGGGTGGTATGCACGCAATACCTATGCGCCGGAGGAATATCGCAAGCGCATTGGGGAACGGGTCGCGCGGCTGCGGCAGAAGTACGGATTCGATATTCGACCGTGGGATGAAATGAAACGGCCGGTGCGCCAGGTGGCGCAGTTGTCCTTGGATTTGAACGCGACTGGAGTTTAGGGAAGGATGATGCGGGGTTGTTCGCGTTTTAGCTCTTCCGCTTGAGGGAATTGGCCGCGGAGGAATTCGATGAAGCGGCGGGAATGAGGGCGGCCGTTGCCACGCAGCGAGCCCATTCGGAAGAGAAATACGATCACATAGAAAATATCTGAGTTCTTGAGCGACTCCAGAGTGCCGGCGGCGCCTTGTTTCTGTTTCAGGTCGTCGAGCAGCGCGGTGAGCGAAGTGTAAATTTCCCTCTGAATAGGAACGTCTGGGACCTTTTCGTAGTAAATACCCGAAATCAACGTTTTGTACGTTTCCGCAAGTGCGCGCAATGCGGCTAGTACGTCGGGATCGGTCGCCGACGGTTGCCTCATGCAGGTTTTTGCGATGGTAAACGCGAGCGCCGCCATTATCGGCTGATGGGTGTCAAGGGTGCCACGGGGAAGGCGCTCTTCGAGGAACGGCGTGTCCGCAGGAATTTCGCGCTTGTGCTGATCTTCGTAGCGGTGCGCGGCGGCGAGGTAGGCGCAGTCCACGGGGCAGTCGATCGTGACTTCGCGCTCCGTGCCGCAGCAGACCGCGCAGATTTTTTCACCCTTTGCAGGGCAAAAGCGTCCTTCTTTTCTTTTTTCACAAATTGGACAAGACAAAAGCGCTCCCCTGACCGAGCAAGCAGGTGGGCAGAATACTCTGCGCTTGCGAAAATGCAAAATCGCAGCGCCGCTTACGCCATGATGACTTTGTTCTGGAAGCGGCGCGCGGCGATGACGAGTAGAAAAATGCCCATCGCGAGAAGCGCGAGCGCGTCCACCCACAGGTGGGTGATTCCCGCGCCGCGCAGGATGATGCCGCGCGTGATGTTGATGAAATACGCGGCAGGAACGAAATAACTGAGAATGCGAAAGACGAACGGCATGGTTTCTCTGGGGAAAATGTATCCGCTGAAGAAGATGCTCGGAAGGATTGTTAAGAAGGCGAGCTGCATTGCTTCGAGCTGCGTATTTGCTTTGCTTGAAATGAGGATTCCGAGAGAGAGCGAGACGAATAGATAGGGAAGCGAAAAGAGCGCGAGGAGCAGCGGGTTGCCGTGAATCGGGACGCGGAAAACAAAACGCATGAAGCTCACGATTAGGCAGAGCTCAAAAAAGCCGATGACGAGGTAGGGAAGCAGCTTGCCAAGGAGCAAGCCCATGGGGCGCACGGGAGTAACGAAAAGTTGTTCGAGCGTGCCGCGTTCTTTTTCACGGACGATGGAAAATGCGGTGAGGAACGTAGTGACGTTGAGCAGGAGAATCGCCGTGAGGCCGGGCAAGAAGAAATTCGGCGAGCGCGAGTCTGGATTGAAGAGTAATTTCGGCCGCATCTCCACGGCGAAGTTGTTGCTGCTTACGAGCGCGCGCCGCAGGGATTCATCGAGGCCGATAGCCGTCGTTACGTTGATGGCCTGACCGGCGACGGAAGAGTCCGAGCCGTCTATGAGCACGAGGACTTGCGCGCCCATTTGGTGGATGAGGCGGTCGGAATAGTCCACGGGGATTTTGATTCCGACCCGGGCGCGGCCCGCGATGATTTCATCGTTCAATTGTTGATCGGTCTGCACGTATTTTTCGATGTGAAACATATCCGAATTCTTCAAGCGGTCGAGCAGCTCGCGGCTTTCCTGGCGGCCGTCGGCGTTTAAAACGACGGTATTGATCTGGCGGATGTTGGTGTCAATTCCGAAACCGAGCAGCACCATTTGAAGAAGGGGCATGATCAGAGCGAAGAACATGGCAGTGAAATCGCGCCGCACGTGCAGGGCTTCCTTGTAGAAAACAGCGCCGAAGCCACGGAACATGTCACGCACTGGCAGCCTCCGCCAAAGTTTTGTGCTTATAGGTCAGCTCGACGAAAACGTCCTCAAGGCTTGGCGTTAACGGCCGAATTTCCGTCACGGTGATTCCGTTTTTCTGAAGCAGCGCTCGCAACGATTGCTGGTCGAACTTGTCTTCAACAAGGGCGTGAATGGATTCGCCAAAGATCGTAGCGCTTCGCAGCTCGGGAATTCCGCGGGCGATTCGCAACGCGCGCGTGACTTCCGGCGTTGCAATTTCGACGCGGTGCGTGCCTTGCGGCTGCACGTCGGGCAGGCGTTTCAGCTCGGCAGGCGTGCCGTCCGCGATCAATTTGCTGTAGTAGATGTACGCGACGTGATTGCAACGCTCGGCCTCATCCATGTAGTGCGTGGTGACAAAAAACGTGATGCCGTGTGCGGAGAGTTCGAAAAGGAGGTCCCATAATTGACGGCGCGCGACGGGATCGATGCCCGCCGTTGGCTCGTCCAGAAAAAGAAGTTTTGGTTCATGCAGCATCGCGCAGCCGAGCGCGAGGCGTTGCTTCCAGCCGCCGGAGAGCTGCCCGGCAAGACGCGTGAGATAGGGACCGAGTCCGTTTAGCTCGATGATTTCATTCATTCGCTTCTTCAAGCGATCGGACGGCAGGCCGTAAATGCGTCCATAGAACGTCAGGTTTTCGGAGACCGTGAGGTCGTTGTAGAGGCTGAAGTTCTGGGACATATAACCGATGCGTTCTCGCACGGCTTCGGCCTCTGTACGCACGTCGAGACCTTCGACCGATGCGTTTCCCGCGCTGAGCGGGAGCAGCCCCGTGAGCATTTTGATGACGGTGGTTTTGCCGCTGCCGTTTGGACCGAGAAAACCGAAGATTTCTCCTTTCTCGACGCGAAAGCTGACGTCGCAGACGGCTTGCACATGGCCAAATTTGCGGCTGATTCTTTCAGCGACAATCGCGGCGCCGTTTTTGGCTGCGGAGATTTCGCTCATGGTTTCAGTTTTACGTCTGCGGCCATTCCAGGCAGAACGCGGTGTGTGGGATCGTCAATGCGGACTTTCACGCCAAACATCTGGTGCACACGTTCCTCGCGCGTTTGTACGTTGCGCGGAAGAAATTCCGCCTGCTGATTAATCTGTTCGACTACGCCGTCGAAAGTTTGTTTCTGGAAAGGGTCAACGCGGATTTGCGCTTTTTGGCCGACAGCTACCTTGTTGAGCTCAGTTTCGGGAACGTAGATGCGGACGTAAATTTGGTCGCTCTCGAGAAGCGTGGCAATGGGAGTGTTTGGCGCGATCAGGTCGCCGGGCCGCACGTCGAGAACTTCAACTGTTGCGGCGCTGGGCGCGAGCACCTGACGTTCGCGGTAGCGTGCTTCTTCGTAGGCAAGCGCGGATTGTGCTACGTCCACGTCTTCGCGGCGATTCCCGCGCTGAAATTTTTCCAGCGTCGCTTGTGCTTGCCGGTAGCGCGCTTCGGACATGGCGATTTCTTCCGGGCGGAATCCGTGCTGCAATTGGTCCAGTTTGTGCTGCGCGTTTTCCTTGGCCGCGAGAGACATTTTCCAATTAGATTCGGCCGTGTCTCGCTGCTGCCTGGAGACGAGATCTTTTTGCGCCAGCGCTTCGTAGCGTTGGAAATCAAGCCGCGCGCGCGTTTCGTCCGCGGTGGCGCGATCTACATCTGCTTGGGCAGCATCAATATCCTCTTTGCGGTAGCCCTTCAGGTGCATTTCGAAGTCCGCTTTTGCCTGTGTTGCGGCCGCCTGGGCTTCCTGGATTTCTTCCTTGCGGAAGCCACGCTGAGCTTTCTGCGCATTTGCACGCGCTTGCTCCAAAGATGCCTGGAGCTCTTTGTCGTCAAAGGTGATGAGGGTTTGTCCCGGCTGGACGCGGTCGCCTTCACGTACGAGCACCTGCAAAATGCGTCCGCCCACTTTTGAGCCGACGCGGATGTTCCGAGCTTCCACTGTGCCGGAGCCTTGCAAGCTAGCGTCGCGGTTGAACCAGCCGGCGTACACCGCGGTCACCGCAACGGCGGCAATCGCAATCACTACAATAATGATCAATCTGCGTCTCATCTCAATTCACTTCCTGCGTCCACTGCGGAATTTCGCGGAGCAATGCCACGCCACAGTATTTGCAAAGCGGAATCAATTCGCTCGCGCAACGTCGCGTCGCCCGTCACGGACCAGATCAGCAACGTTCCGAGAATTGTCTGCCGAAAAAAGTGAGCAATTTCCGCGGCGGGAATATCGCTGCGAACCTCTCCGCGCCCTTGTCCGATTTCGATCATCTGTTTGTGAAGCCCGTGCGCATGGTTCTGTTTCAGGATCATCATTTCGCGCACAGCGGTCGTGGAAAGGTAACCGCGGAGGAGCGCGCGAATCAGCCCGGGATTTCGAATCGGCTCTTCGGTCATCTTCAGAACAAGACTGCGCATGAATTCTTGCAGAGGCTGCTCTGATGAGCGTAGCCCCGCCACTGCTTGCTCGAGCTTGCCAATCTGCATGTCAGAAAAAGCGATGAGAATGTGGTCTTTGCTGGGGAAATAATTAAAAAACGTGCCTTTGCCGACGTCCGCGGCTTCCGTGATGTCTTCGACTGTCGTTTCCTCGAAGCCCTTTTGTGCGAACAGTTGGAGAGCCGAGCGAAAAAGACGCTCGCGGGTTTCTGCACTGCGACGTTCGCGGCGCGATGCGACCGGAAGGTTTAAGTTTGAATCGTAAGGATGAGAAGTAGCGCCCATGGATGGCTTGCAGTCATTTATGACTATAGGTCATTTACTACAAATTGTCAAGCTCGTGCACAAGCAAAAAGGCCCTCTGGTTAAATACCCGGAGGGCCTTGATGAGATTTTGGACTTGCTTACTTTAGGGAATCGGGATCGGACAGGTTCTTGGGCGACTTGCGGTTCAAATACGCCACCATCTGCTGAGCCGGGGGAGGCACTGCGACAGCGCCCTTAAAGATAATGTCTGTCGCTTGGATCTTCTTGCCATAGAGCTTTTCGTTGGCGCCATTGTCCGGCCGGACCGTCGAGCCTGCCAGCGAAACGCCAGCAAAAAGGCCGCGAGCGCGCGAGTACGTGAGGACTTCGGCGCGTAAGGTGACATCGGTGGAGGCTTCAGCGTTGCGGCCTTTGGGACCGGCGGCCGCAGAAGCGTCCGCGCCCAGTTTGACTTTGCTGCTCAAGATGGAACGAGCGCCGCGGGGATTCATTACGAGCAACACAAAATCTGTGGCTTGGCCACCGAGCTGGAAGCCGATGCTAGCTCCTTCGAGGGCCATCATGGTCGGCGCGCTCCAGGGGCCGGTGAAGTGTTCGCCGGTACGGCACACCATACTGCCGCGTCCGTAGCTTCCGCCGACTACGAAAGCGGCTTTGAGCACCGAGGGGTAAATAATGAGGCATTCGGCTTTGTCAACGAGGTCCTGTGGAATGTTGTCGGGAATGTCCATGATTTCTTTCATGACCGTCCCGCAATTCTCCAAGCGGTCGCCTTCTTTCTTGTCGTTCTGAGCCCCGAGCGGAGTTCCTAGAATGACGAGGGCCCCCAACATAGCCGCGAACTTCTTCATGGTGCTCTCCTTAGTGCATTTCTCTATGCATGATCGATTTGGCAATGGCTGGGCGCCTTTGAAACTTCAATACCAGTCTCCGCCGGTGAGCGTCGCATCGCGAACGCCTGTCTGGAGGAAGTCTTCCGTAACGTATGGACTATACTTGTGCTGAGTAGAATTTTCCAGCCGGAGGCAAAAAGGGTGACGAAGGTTCGAATTTGGAGTGTGTGGGCGATTTTCGCCGTCCTTTTTGCAACTTCGGCGGCTTTTGCGCCGCTTGTGGAAGCGCAAAAACGTTCCAAACCTGCAAAATCACTTTCCTCCACGCCGAGAGCCGATGCGCAAGTGAAAGAATTGCCTGAAGAACCTGCACGACGGTTCGCGTTGCGTGTAGAAACCATTTTGGGTGGTGAACAGCCTGCAAAGGGCGAGTGGGGGATTCTCGTCGTGGATGCGAACAGTGGCCAAGTTCTTTTCGCGCAGAACGCGGATCGCTATTTTGTTCCTGCTTCGAACATGAAATTGTTTACGACGGCGTTTGCGCTGGCAACACTTGGGCCGGACTATCGTTTTCGAACGACTTTGGAAGCGCAACATGCCGTTTCAGCGGATGGAAAGTTGGAAGGTCCGCTGTTTTTTGTTGGACGCGGCGACCCGAATCTTTCGAACCGCAGGTTTCCATTTGATGGAAAAGAAGGGTTTGACGGAGCGCCCGAGAAAGTGGTCGCGGAGGTTGCGGATCAACTCGTCCTCGCCGGCGTGAAGGAGGTTGGGGATATTGTTGCCGACGATTCGTATTTTCCGCGCGAGCGATACCCGAGCGGCTGGGAAATTGACGACATGGTTTGGGAATACGGCGCGGCAGTTTCCGCGATCGTGGTGAATGACAATACGGTGGCGTTGACGCTTACGCCGGGGGAAGACGCGGGCGCGGCCGTACAGGCGGAAGTGGCGCCGGCGACGCCGGATTTTAGCGTGAACAATTTGGTTACGACGTCCGCGGCGGGAATGAAACCGGAACTGACACTGAAGCGCGAGCCGGGTTCGAACACAGTGACGGTGACGGGCACGCTGCCCGCGAAAAGCAAGCCGCGCAAGCTGGTGCTCGCGGTGGAGGAACCAGCACTGCATGCGGCGACGATGCTGAAGCGATTGCTGGAGGAACGGGGGGTGAGGGTGGACGGAGCGGCACGCGCACAATCACTCGCGACGGATTCACCGGATACGCGGAATCGCATCGTGCTCGCTACGCACAATTCCGGGCCGCTCGGCGAAGCGGTCAAGTTGGTGAATAAGATCAGCCAGAATTTGCACACGGAGAGTTTGCTGCGCACTTCGGCGAAAGAGGCGTGCTTGCATGCGAAGATCGAGAGCGTGCCGCAGGATTGTTCCGCGTTGACGAGTGATGACTACGCCGCGTTTGCAGCAAAGTTTTATGCAGACGCGGGGATTGCAACGGGCGATGTGGTGCAGACTGATGGATCGGGGTTGTCGCGGCACGATTTGGCGACGCCACGCGCGTTGGTTGCGTTGCTGCAGCACGCCGCGAAGCAAAGCTGGTTTCCTGCGTTTTACGATTCACTGCCGGTCGCTGGTTTGGATGGGACGCTTGAGGATCGTTTGAAAAATTCGGCCGGGGCCATGCGGATTCATGCGAAGTCGGGATCTCTGGAGCATGTGCGAACGCGGTCCGGCTATGCCGAGTTGCCAAATGGGAGGCGGCTGATTTTTTCGTTGCTGAGCAACAACATGGGCAGCAAAGGACGCGAGGCCACGGACGCTCTGGACGCCATTAGCGCCGCGATGATTGAAGAGTTTGGCGGAGAGCCGACGGGCTGTTGCAAGCGGCGGGAATAACATGAGCCAACCGACGTCCGAAAGGATGATTACGGTGTTTGGAAGTTCGCGACCACATGATGGCGATGCGGACTATGCGGATGCGCGTTCGTTGGGCGCGGAATTGGCACGAGCGGGATTCGCTGTGTGTAGCGGCGGCTACGGCGGCGTCATGGAAGCGGTTTCGCGCGGCGCGAAAGATGCGGGCGGAAAAACGTACGGCGTGACGGCGGAATTTTTCAAGCCGAAAGCGAATGCGTGGATTGATGTGGAAGTGCGGATGAAGACGTGGCAGGAGCGCTTGTTCGAATTGATCCGGCTTGCGGATGGATTCGTTGCGTGCAAAGGCGGCACGGGCACTTTGGTGGAGCTTGCGGTGGTGTGGGAAATGTTGAACAAATCGGTGATTTCCACGAAGCCGTTTGCGGTGCTTGGGGATTTTTGGACGCCGGTTCTGGATCGTGTTCGCGAAGTCGAGCTTGGGCATCCGGCGCCATGGGGCGAAGCGAACGGCAGACTCATCCACGTCGCGGCTTCGCACGCGGATGCGGTGTCGCATCTAGTTTCGAAACTCGGAATATAATCATGTCACGCCCGGCAGAAGAAATTCTCGAATTCGACAAACTGCGCGACTTGCTGCGCGGGCGGTCGACGTGCGCGCCGGGGCGGCGCGCGTTGGACGCGCTGGAATTTTCCCAGAATCGCGAAAAATTGGTACGGGGATTTGCGCTGATTCGAGAGGCGCGGGAATGGCTGCGCTCGGGGAAAGAACTGGGATTTGGCGCGCTTTCTGATCCCGCAGGCTGGCTGGCGAAAACGGAGGGACCAGGTACGGTGCTGGAGGCGGGCGAATTTTTGGAAGTGGCGTCGCTCCTGGAAACGGCGTCGTGGCTGCGGCAGCAATTCCGGGAAGACGACAACAAATTTCCGCTCCTGGCGGCGCGCGCGGAGTCGGTGATTGATTTTCGCGATGTGCTTGGATTGATTCGCCGCGCGATTCTGCCTAGCGGGGAAATCAGCGATGATGCGTCGCCGGAACTCCGCAAAATTCGCGCGAGTATTTTGCAGACGCGCGATTCGATCCAGAAATCACTGAAGCAGATTCTGCGGTCACGCAATGCCGAGCCGGGCGAGGACTATGTCACGCTGCGCAATGAGCGATTCGTGATTCCGGTGCGATCCGAGCAGCGACGCAGCGTTCAGGGAATCATTCATGGCGCGAGCGGCACGGGGCAGACGGTTTTCGTCGAGCCGTTTGAAACGGTGGATGCAAATAATCAGCTCGTTCAGTTTTCGGAAGAAGAAGCGGCGGAGATTTTCCGCATTTTGCGTGAGCTGACCGAACGGCTGCGAATGGTGCGCGGGCCTCTGGTTGCGGCTGCGGAAACCATCGCGGAACTCGACAGTACGTTTGCGCGTGCGCGGTTTGCCCGGGATTTTGATGCTGCGATTCCGGAGTTTTCGGCTGTAGCAGAATTGGAATTCGTCGCGCTGCGGCATGCGGTGCTGGAAGACAAGCTGCGGAAGGAAAATCGGACGATTGTGCCGATGACGCTGGCGCTGGGCGGGGATCAGAAATTATTGGTGATTAGCGGGCCGAACACGGGCGGGAAAACCGTGGCCTTGAAATCCACGGGAATGGCCGCGCTTTCCGCACAATCGGGAATTCCCGTGGCGGCGCAACGCGCGGTGCTGCCGCTTTTTGACCACGTGCTCGTGGACATCGGCGACGAGCAGTCCATTGCGGCGGACCTTTCGACGTTTTCTTCGCACATGCTCAATTTGAAATCCATTTTGGAACTGGCGACGCCGAGTTCGCTGGTGCTGGTGGACGAAATGGGAACGGGCACGGCGCCGGAAGAAGGCGCGGCGCTTGCGGTGGCGCTGCTGGATGAATTTCGTGCGAAGAATTGTTTTGTGCTGGCGACGACGCATCACGATCGCTTGAAGACGTATGCGGCGACTTCGCCTGGAGTCGTGAATGCTGCGGTGGAATTTGACGAGGCGAATTTGCGGCCGACGTACCGGCTGACGGTCGGCGTGCCGGGCGGTTCGAGTGGAATTGCGATTGCGCAGAGACTGGGGCTCACGCCGCAAATCATTGCGCGGGCGCGGGAGTTGATGGCACCGGAAGCTCTTGAAGCGGCGGACTTGATTGCGTATTTGCATCGTACGCGGGACGAACTGGACCGTTTGCAGGAGCAGATGACGCGCGAGCGACACGCCTTGGAGGAAGAACGCAAGAAGCTGCGAACGGAATGGATTGAGCGGCAGCAAAAGCGGATTAAGGAGCTTGAAGCTCAGTTTGCGGAGATGCAGAAGCGGTTTGAACAGAACGTCGCGAGCGTCGTGGAAGCGGTGAAGGATCGCGAGCTGCGGACTCAACTGGAGAAAACGTCGCGCCGCAAATTGCAGGACGTTCGCAGTGGCGCGAAGGAAGATTTGAATGCGGCCATCGTGCAGACGATTTCTGAATCGCAGGCGGATCTTGGCGTGACGCAGGCGGAGCTCCAGCCAATCGCGTCAGGGAGTTTACAAGCGGGCGCAAAGATTCGCGTCCGCGGCTTTGCGAAGCCGTTAATCTTTCGGCGAATTGACGGAAATTCTGCGGAAGTGGAAGCCGGGCCGTTGCGCATGAAGGTGGCTTTGGATGAGATCACTGGCATCGAACAGCCTGCCACGAGCAAAGTGGCCGCTTCTTCCGGCGTTTCCGTGAAATCGACGCCGCGCGAAACTTCAGCCGCGAGTGAGATTAATGTGATTGGAATGACTGTGGAACAAGCGACCGAACTTGTGGACAAGTTTCTGGACGACGCGGCGCTTGCTCAGCTGCCGCAAGTGCGCATCATTCACGGGCATGGAACCGGCGCTTTGCGGAAGGGCCTCTCGGAATATTTGAAATCACAGCCTCTGGTGGCACGATCATCTTTTGAGACCGAGGAACGGGGCGGCAAAGCGATTACGGTTGTAGAATTGCGGCAATAACATGGCCGAAGCGGGATCATTCGCAGACCGAGTTAAGCAGCAAGCCGACATTGTGCGGGTTGTCGGCGAGTACGTGCGCCTGAAGAAGAGCGGCGCGAATTTCACGGGGCTGTGTCCGTTTCACGCGGAGAAATCGCCTTCGTTTGCAGTGCATCCGACGAAACAGATTTATCACTGCTTCGGCTGCGGTGTGGGCGGCGACGTTTTCAAGTTCGTGATGGAAATGGAGAAGTGTGCGTTTCCGGAGGCGATTCGCATCGTCGCGGAAAAATGCGGCATTGCGATTCCCCGACCGAAAGAGCGTTCGCCGGAAGAGCGGAAAGAGAATCAACAGCGTGCCGTGCTGGTGGAAATGCATCGCGAAGCGCAGTCGTTTTTTGTGAAACAACTGGAAGGCACGCTTGAAGGAAAAGCAGCGCGCGCGTATCTGGAGGATCGCGGGTTGGATAAGGAAACGATTTCGCGCTTCGGAATCGGGTATGCGCCGAGTGGCGGCGACATGCTCCTGCGGCATCTGAAAATAAAATATAGCGAGAAATTTCTCGTTGAATCAGGACTGATTTCGCGCGATCAGAACGGCGGTCGGCTGTTTGACCGTTTTCGGCGGCGCATCACGTTTCCCATCGCGAACGAATCGGCAAAAATCGTCGCGTTCGGGGCGCGGGCATTAGGCGACGACCAGCCGAAGTATTTGAATTCTCCGGAAACGCCGATCTATTCGAAGAGCAACGTGCTTTATCACTTGGACCGCGCCAAGGACGCGCTGCGGCGTCAGGATTTCGCGATTCTCGTGGAGGGTTACATGGACGCGATTGCCGTGGCGCGCGCGGGGTTCGGCAACGTGGTAGCGAGTTGCGGCACGGCGCTTGCAGAATCGCAAATCAAATTGCTGGGCCGCTTTACGAAGCGCGTCGTTGTTAATTACGACCCGGACGTTGCTGGGCAAGCGGCGACGGAGCGCTCGCTCTCCGCATTGTTGGAACAGGATTTCGAAGTGCGCGTGCTTGCACTACCTGCGATTGGCGACAAGAAGGCCGACCCCGATTTGTTTATTCGAGAAAAGGGCGCGGAAGGGTATCAGAAGCAGCTCAAGGAAGCGCCGCCGTACGTTGATTATTTGATCGGCCGCGCTCGGCAGATGGACCTCACAACCGGCGAAGGAAAACTTCGAGCAGTGAACTTTTTGCTGCCGTACGTGCAGCGAGTTCCGAATCGCATTCTGCGTTCGGAGTGGGCAACGCGCATCGCACAGCAATTGCGGCTGGAGGAGCCCGTGCTGCGGGCGGCTTTGAGCAAGGCTGCTGCGGAACGCCGTAGCGAAGTGAAGACGCAACCGGAGCTTGTCGGCAGGTCCGCAAAGCAGGTCGAGCGCCGCTTGATTCGGATGCTTGCCGAGGCGGAGGACTTTCGGCGCGAACTTGCGCAGCAACTGCAAAACGCGCAGCTTTACCATGGCCTCGAAACCGAGAAGGTCTTTGCTGCACTGATCGTCGCCAGCCTTTCCGGCGAGCCAGTTCTAGCGTCGGAGATTGGCGCGATGCTCGAAGAGCGGGATCGCCGCGTCCTTTTCGAAATTTTGTTCGAAGAGGCGCAGGAAGGCTCGTGGGAAGAGGCGCAAAGCTGCCTCGAAGCGCTTGCGCGCAAGCAGGTGGAGCGCGAGCTGGCTGATGTCCAGCGGGGCATCGAAGCCAATCCCACAGGGCCGGCCATGCGTGAGCTGTTGACCAAGAAACAGGCTCTAATGAGGCGTCTCGCTGCCAGCGGCTGATGCCGCCCGCGTTTCCCACAGATATCCACGAATTAAAACATTGACGGAATGGGACTTACCCATGTAGCGTAATAGGGTTTCGCGGGTAACGGAACCACCCCTAACTGCATCTATATTAATGGTGTTAGCGGCAGGGACCGGCCACCGTGGCGCGATGGCGGGCAGCGTGCGGTTAAGCGAAGAGCAGTGGGCGCGACGCATTAGGCTTCACACAAAATTCTTGAGTGAGCAGGGGAACCTCCCCAAACGTGCAAGCGCGCGTCCCTCTGAACATGTATCAACGTGGAGATTTGACCCGTTTAAGCCATGGTGTGTTTAAACAGCGATTTCTGAGAGCGGGAGGAGTTTGTGGCGCAGGTTCTTGAAGAAAAATACGAAGCGGTACGCGCGCTCATTGCGCTAGGCAAAGAGCGCGGTTACTTGCTTTATGACGAAGTGAACGATTCGCTTCCTGCAGAAGTGCATTCTTCGGAAGAGATCGACGATTTACTCACTACGTTCGAACGCAACGGTATTGAAATTTACGAAGACCAGGCCTCCGCGAAGGCGGCTCGTGCGGTAGAGCTTTCGGTGGAAGGCGCCGAACGCGATGCGCATGTGAAGGACGATGCGCACTCCGATGAGGGCAGCAGCGACCTGGATTTGACTCCGGGTTCGCTCGAAAAAACCAACGATCCCGTTCGCATGTATTTGCGCGAAATGGGAACCGTGCCGTTGCTTACGCGCGAAGGCGAAGTCGCCATCGCGAAGCGCATCGAGCGCGGACAACTCGTCGTGATGAAGTCCATCACGCGCTCGCCTATCGTGATCAAGGAATTGATCGCGGTTGGCGACGATCTGCGCAAGGGCGCGCGGTCCATCAAGGAAATCGTCCAGTTCGACGATGAAGAGCTGACCGAAGAGAAAATCGCGAACAAGACGAAGCAGACGCTCAAGCACATTGAGAAAATCGCGAAACTCTATGACACGGCTCTGAAGCAAGCCGTGAAATTCGACAAGACGCTAAAGTCGCAAAAACGGCCATACATTCGGGCGAAATGGGCCGTAGCGCGCACGCGCGTGGAAATTTCGCTCGAAATTCGCGACCTTGACTTCAACCCGTTTGAGAAGAAACGGCTGATTGACAAGATGCGCGGCACGGTCGAGCGCCTGCAGTCGCTCGAACGCGAAGCAGGGCGCCTCGAACGTCGCGTGGATGTCGCAAAAGGTGACGTTGCCGCGGAAGCGCGCAAGGAACTGCGCACGCGCCGCTCCGAGCTGAAGGACATCGAAGAGGCCAGCGAAGTCGGCCTGACCGAACTGAAGCGCACTCTTACCTTCATTCATCGCGGCGAGGCAGAAGCCGAGCAGGCGAAGAAAGAATTAATCGAAGCAAACCTTCGCTTGGTCGTTTCCATTGCGAAAAAATACACGAACCGTGGCTTGCAGTTCCTGGACCTGATTCAGGAAGGGAACATCGGTCTGATGAAGGCCGTGGACAAGTTCGAATGGCGCCGCGGCTACAAATTCTCCACGTACGCCACGTGGTGGATTCGCCAGGCCATCACCCGCGCGATCGCCGATCAGGCGCGCACCATCCGCATCCCTGTGCACATGATCGAAACGATCAACAAACTTGTGCGCACCAGCCGTCAGCTCGTGCAGGAGCTCGGGCGCGAGCCGACCAGCGAAGAAATCGCCAAGCGCATGGACATTCCTGTGTCCAAGGTGCGCAAGATTCTGAAAATCGCGCAGGAGCCGATTTCGCTCGAAACTCCGATTGGAGAAGAGGAAGATTCGCACCTGGGCGACTTCATCGAAGACAAAGCAGTCGTTTCGCCGTCCGATGCGGTCATCAACCTCAACCTGAAGGAACAGACTTCGTCCGTGCTGAAGACGCTGACCCCGCGCGAGGAAAAAGTCATCAAGATGCGGTTTGGTCTCGACGACGGCAGCGAACACACGCTCGAAGAGGTTGGCCAGTCGTTCGCGGTTACGCGCGAGCGCATTCGACAAATCGAAGCGAAGGCGCTGCGCAAGCTGCGGCATCCTTCGCGGTCGCGCAAACTGCGCGCCTTCCTGGAAGGCCCTTCGCGCGATTACCTCTAGAAAGAAACGAAGTTTCGAATTGGAAACGCCCCCAGCCGTTAAAGGGGGCGTTTCTATTTTCTGGGGCCAATTGCGGCTTCGGTGCATACTTAGGGAAACGGAGAGCCGAATAGAATGAGACTTGCGCAAAAGGTTGCGGCGGTCGCGTTAGTGGCTGCATTAGGTGGAACGATTTACGGCATCGTACGCGCCAGCGAATCCGCCAGCGCAGCTACCACCAAGGCGAATAAAGCTGCTGCGGCGCAGATTGTGGACCAGTCGGCACTTCTGACGGCGCGACAACTTGCACAACTTGCGGACACTCCGGAAGAGCAGGCGCTCGCAAAAGAAGCGCTGCGGCTCGGCGATCGCGAACTCGGCCTGGCGTTCGACATAGCGCTGCGCGACGCGGACGCGCATCCCGCCGAATTATCCGACGAAGCGAAGGGAATCAAAGTCCGTCGGCAAAAAGCACTAAAACTGCAACAGAGTCTGCAAGCGCAGGTGACGCAACTTACGGCGGAGGTGGCCAAAGCTACAGGCGATCGCAAAGAGGCGGCGGACGATCAATTGGACATTGCGAAATCCTCGCTCGACATCGCGAACGACGAAGTGGCGGACGCGGAAAGCGATCTCATCGAAGCGGGCGGCAATCAGAAAAACCGCATTGCGCAAATGAAGAAGGCGTACGAGGATGCGGAACAGGGGAAGGATCCAGAAATAAAGTTTCCGACTGCGGCTTCGGAGCAGCTTGGACTCATTCATCGGTACCAACAATGGTCCGCCCTGCGCCAAAAGACGCAGCTTTTGGAGAAGGCAAAAGCGGAAGCCGATGCGGCCGCTGCTTCCGCGGCGGAACAGCACAACGCGCTCGCAGCGCAGATCGAAGCGGAGAAATTCAATTCACCGGACCTTGCAAAGCATTCCACTCTTGCCGGGGACGAGGCAACGCCCGGCTCTTCGGCGGATAGTGTCGCGCAAAGCGTTCGAAAGACGCGTAGCCACACGGAATCGAAAGAAGCGCTGGCCGTCACAAAGGCAATTGCGGACGATCAGCACAATCTTTCGAGCTTTGATAAACGCGCTGATTACGAGAAACAACTTTCCGAGCTCTACTCGCAATGGATGGGGCTTGTTTCGGTGCGGCAAGGGAACGTGCTGAAGCGAATGCTCTCCGGCGTCGCGATTATTCTGGGGCTTTTGCTGATCGGACTTTTCTTCAACACGTGGCTCGAAAAACTTTTGGGCAAAGTGAAATTGGACCGGCGCCAGGTCGAAACACTCCGCGCGGTCGCAAGCGTCGCGTTGCAGGTGGCGGCGGTTCTACTTGTGTTGCTGGTGATCTTTGGTCCGCCGAATCAACTGGGAACCTTTCTGGGCCTCGCCGGCGCGGGCCTTACGGTTGCGCTGAAGGATTTCATCGTTGGCTTCATCGGCTGGTTCGTGCTGATGGGCAAGAATGGAATTCGCCTGGGGGATTGGGTGGAAATCAACGGCGTTACTGGCGAGGTCGTCGAAATCGGAATGTTCCACACCGTCGTGATGGAGACTGGCAATTGGACCGACTCCGGCCACCCAACCGGGCGCCGCGTCACTTTCACCAACAGCTATGCGATCGAAGGCCACTACTTTAATTTTTCAACTGCGGGCCAATGGCTCTGGGACGAATTGCAGGTCACGATTCCCGAAGGGCGAGACCCGTTTCCGCTTGTGGAAACGATTCAACAGAAAGTGCTGGAAGCAACGCAGGATAGCGCCAAGCAAGCAGAAGCGGAATGGCAACACGCGTCAGGCTCCCGCGAATTGAGCGCGATCAGCGCAGTGCCTGCCATCAACATGCGCCCTGCCGCGGGGGGCATCGAAGTGCAGGTGCGATACGTCACGCGGGCAAACGAACGCTATCAATTGCGAACAAGGTTGTATCAAACGCTTGTAGAGGTACTGGGCGGCCGGGGAGCGAAAATTTCGCCAAAGGAAAATCCAGCATAGATTTTCGCATACTAGGATTAATCAGAGGCGCCGGCTGAGCGAACTTGCTCGGACGTGAGACCGAAGATGGGTTGCGTCGGCACGCCCAACATTCCCAGATACAAATAAAGCTGGCCGCGATGGTGAATTTCGTGTTCAACCATCGCGCGCAGCCATTTTGCCGTTCGGATTTCGGCGCCTGCCGGCGTGGGACACTTGCGCTGCAGGTCCGCATCGGAGAGCTGCGAGAAAATCTCCATGGATTCAGCGTGAAGTTTTTCCATAAAGGCGAGAATAGCCTCGTAACCGTCGGCAAGCTCCTTGCCGTGCGAGGTGTAACGGCTTGGCTTGCACTGCACGGTTTCCGCCCACATGTAGCGTTCCGTGACGGCCAGGTGCCGAAGCAAATCGCCCAGCGTGAATTTTCCTGGCGCGCAACTCCAGTCAAGCTTATCCGGCGGGACGAGGCGAGCCACGCGCATCGTGCGTTCGCGGATACCCGAAAAATATTTCAGGAACGGTTCAATCGTGATGATTTCCATAGTCTTACCGCAGACATGGCGGATTCGTGAGTTTAATTCAATGTCGTACTTGTGTCATCGAATCAACTGGCGCGCGCGGAATGCCGAAATGGTTCCCCCGACGTACATGAGCGCGAGCAAAGAGAAACCTGTGACCAACGAGAATTTTTGCGAGACCCAGCCGAGTGCGAGGCTCATGAGGACTTGCAGTATGGTTGTTAGGATGGCGATTGCGGATTGCGTACGGCCCATGAAGTGGCGCGGCACGATGGCCATGAGCGTCGCCTGAGCGACTACACCGGAAAGCGCGCGGAAAAATCCGAAGAGCGCCTGAAAGAAAACGGCCGCCACCAGGAACGTGATAAACGGCATGATGATGTGGCCCACTGCAAGACCAGCGATCGAAAGACCGTAGAGCGTCAGCCGCATTCGCTGCGGCAATTGACTGGCGAGCAAACCACCGATAACTGCGCCGAGACCCCAGCCCCCTTCCAGATAGCCGAGTCCTCGCGCGCCTGCGTGAAGCACGTCCGCTGCAAGAGCCACGAGCAAAACGTTGGCGCTCACGATGCCCGCCATCAGAATCGAATGGGTGATGCCGAGCACGCGCACGACGGGCTGTTCCTTCAAGTAGGCAAAGCCTTCTTTCAAATCCGAATACACGGCCAGCGAAAGACCGGCTTCCGCAATTTCCGGAATTTCACCTGTTTCCAACGCCTCGGCTGTAGATTCCGTTGCTTCGGAAAATTCGCGTGGATATTTCGTCAGGTGCTCGCGCGGCGAGACATATCCGCGGCGCATTTGGAAAAGGCACCACGCGGAAACAAAATAGGTGAGGCCGTCAATTCCTAGAATTCCGGCGATGCCGGCGCGGTCATAAATGAATCCGACGAATGCACCTGCGAAAAGCATTCCGGTTTGCACGCCGATCAGCACAGCTGCATTTGCGCCCGTAAATTGGCTCGCGGGAATCACTTCCTGCACTAGCGAATTTACGTTGGCCCAGTACATCGCGGAGCCGACACCGGTGACGAGCGTGATCGCATAGAGATGCCACAGCTCCAGATGCCCGCGCCAGGCGACGTACGCTGTGCCGAGTACGGCTATGCCGCGAATGAAATCGAGCATGACACCCAAATAGCGGCGGTCGAAGCGGTCAATCAGCACGCCGCCGATGAAGGGGACGAACAGGCCCGGGGCTGTGGCGACAATCACCTGCCAGCTGACCTTCACGGTAGAATGTGTCTCGGCGAGAATGTACCAACTGACGCCTGCGAAGTTCATGCCGCTGCCAAACAGCGAGATGAACATCGCAAAGAAGAAAAAACGGAATCCGCGCTGAGCCCAGATGAGGGACCAGTCAGTGCGGGGCGTAGCGCTGGTTGTGACGGTGGAAGACATAAGTGGAGCAGAAACTATTTTAGCGGCTGGAACGGGGAATTTGTGACCGTTGTATGAATGATGGAAGGAAGAAGTTAGCGCGAGCAGGTGAAACGTGGGAAACGAAGCAAAGTGCGTAGTGAAAAGCGGCGGGAAGAAAGTGGAAGGCAAAGCGCTGCTGGAAACGAGCGAGATTATTTTTCGCAGCGAGGTGCTCCGACTGAAGATTCCGTTCGCTCAAATGAAATCCGTCAAAGCGGTGGATGGCGAATTGCGAGTGCAGTCGGCGGATGGCGCAGTCGTTTTCGAGCTCGGACCGTATGCGGAAAAATGGGCGAACAAAATCCTGAATCCGAAATCGCGCATGGAGAAACTCGGTCTAAAGCAGGGCACGAAGGTCACAGTAATCGGCAAAATAGAGCCGGAGTTCGAAGCGGAGCTCGAGAAAACCGCCCCGGATTTCGCACGCGGCGCAATTGAGAAAAACACGGAATGGATTTTTCTGATTGCAGACACACAAAAAGGGCTGGCCCAGGCGACCAATATCGCGAAAGTGATGAAGGGCTCCGTTCGACTCTGGATCGTCTATCCCAAGGGGCGTAAGGACGTTACGGAAATAGATGTGCTGGGCATAGGACGAAAAGCTGGATTGAAAGACGTCAAAGTTGTGGGATTTTCCCCGACGCACACGGCTTTGAAATTTGTCATTCAGCTGGACAAGCGATGAGCTTGCAGCCACTACTCGAAATAAATTCGCTGACCGTGGAATTGGCTACGCCCGCAGGCTGGGTGCGGCCGGTGAACGAAGTCTCGCTGCAGATTGGCGCGGGGGAAGCAGTCGGGCTTGTCGGCGAATCGGGCAGTGGCAAGACCATGCTGTCTCTCGCGCTGATGGGATTATTGCCGCAGGGGTCGCGCGTTTCTGGAGAGATCGATTTCGGCGGCAATCGCCTGGAACGGCTCGCCGAACACCAGTGGCAAGGCGTGCGTGGCCGCGAAATCGCCATGATTTTTCAGGAGCCGATGACGTCGCTGAACCCCGTAATGCGCGTCGGCGCGCAAATTGAGGAGGCCATTCGCGCACACGAGCCGGGGTTTTCGAATTCCGATGTCCGCAACAGAATGCAGGACGCCCTGCGCAAAGCGGCTGTCCCAGAGCCGGAAGAGCGCGCCGCGCAGTATCCGCATCAACTTTCGGGCGGCTTGCGCCAGCGTGTGATGATTGCAATGGCCCTTGCAGCCGGGCCGAAGCTGCTCATTGCGGACGAGCCGACGACCGCGCTCGACGTAACCGTCCAAAAACAAATTCTGGAATTGCTCAAGCAGCTTCAGCGTGATTTGAAACTCGGCCTGCTTTTCATCACGCATGATTTGGGGGTCGTCGCGCAAATCGCGGATCGCGTCGCGGTGATGTACGCTGGAAGAATCGTGGAAGAAGGCCTAACGCGCGAAGTCTTGCGCGCTCCTCGTCATCCTTACACACAAGGTCTGCTCGCCGCTTCGCCAAAACTCGAGCGCGGGAAACTTACGCCGATTGCAGGCAGCGTGCCGCAGCTTACCGCACTGCCGCCTGGCTGCGCCTTCGAACCGCGCTGTGGCTTCCGAAAACAGGAATGCACGCACGCCGTTCCTGCGCTTCGCCAAGCGAGCCCAGAACATTCCGCGCGATGCATCCTGGTCTGATGTTCGACCGCGCTGCAAGCCGTTTTTCAATCAGAACAAAAAAGGCTCCCGGATTTCTCCAGGAGCCTTGTGAACGAGTGGACTAGAACTCGAACCGCAGTCCGAATTCCATGTCGCGGTTATTGTGGCCGGAGAGGCTGTTGGTGGTTCCGTTGAACCTGCCGAAGGTTGGCCCGGGGTGCGGCTGCAAGCCTTGCACAAACAGTTCGCTGAAATTCACGTTGTTGAACACGTTGTAAGCCGCGGCGCTGAAGATAAGTTTCTGATTGTCGCTCCAGGGCAAGCGGAAGCCTTTCGTGACCGTCATGTCGGTCGAAAAATATCCCGGACCATTCAAACCGTTCCGAGTCCCCGAACCGCCGGGCCGAGTGAAGTCGAGAAGTGCTGCGACGGCATCCGGATTATCGCCGAACAGATTTGGAAAACCGTTCTTGTCGCGTTTGGTGACGTTCGTATGGATAGCCCCCAAAAGCGTTCCGGGAGGCGTTAGTTCGAAATTGGTTGGGAAGTTGAAGCCGTTACCTGGCGTGATCGGGAAGCCCGAGCGGGCGCGCAAGGAACCTGCAAACGTCCAATCTCCGATGGCAGCCTGAAGCGCCTTGCCGGCATTGGCGAGGAAATGTTGGCCATGCCCGAACGGCAGAGAAGTAAGCCAGTAGCCGTTGAAGTTGTGGCGCAAGTCAAAGTCCGAGCGCGCACGGTCCGCCCGCGGATCCAACGGATTCGCGATCTGGCCGTTGACAGAGAATAGGCCAGATTGTGAGAAAAGATCGGCGTTTTCCGGCGCAGAACCGTTGTCCATGGACTTTGAGTAGACGTAGTTCACGCCGAAAGTTACATTGCGGCTGTTCTTTCGAAGTCCTACTTGCAAACTGTGATATGTCGAAGAACCCCAGTTCACCCACGCCGGCAGGGACTGATACTGGCGCTGGTACAGAACGAAACCATCCTGCTGGGGATCTACCGTCGTATTCCACGGGCTGCCCGCCCCGCCACCGGCCACGGTGTCGATGCCGAATGCGAGAGCATCTCCCCAGTCCGGCGCGAAGGACGTTGCCAGTTCATAAAACGCTTGAGTCGGCGTATCTCCTGGCACGCCCAGGAATCCTGGCAGGTTGGGCAAAAGATTGTCGAAGAAAGCGATATTAGGGACCGCCGATACGGGCGTTTTCGGATTGAAGGGGTCTTTGCCGATTAGATCGACGATTTGATTGTAGGCCCCCCACAAAGTCTGTCCCGAAGCCGGATCTTTGAAGTTGCCGTACATCTGCGAAAGGTCCGTCTTGATGGTCAGCTTCCGCCCGAATGTGCCGACGTAGCCGACGTCGAGAACAAAGCCCTTCCCCAACTCTCGTTGGACGCTGAAGGTAACGTTGGTGGAATACGGCGTGCGCAGACGATTGTCCACAAGGAAGCCCAGGTTCTTGAAGTTCGGCGCCGGAACGGCAGGAAAAGTCGCCGATGTAGGAGCGTCAAAGAAGAGGCTCAAGTCCGGAAATCCTGAGCAGGTGGTCGAGTTGCACGATCCGGAAAATCTCGGCGCGGTCTGCATCGTGAACTGTCCGGCGCCGTTGACCAGGCTGTCCGCCAAGCCGAAGGAGCCGTTCACATCGGTGTCTGCGGCAATGGCTCCGCCCATACGTGAGTAGTAAATTCCTGCTCCCGCGCGAATGGAAGTCTTGCCGGCGCCACCAAAGAGAGCATGGAGCAGACCGTTGTTGAAGTTCGGACTCCACGCGATAGCCACACGCGGCGCCAAATTATTGCGGTCTGGTTGCCACCACGCGTCTTTGCCGTTCGCCCTGCCAGACAGTGCAAAGGAAAGATCCGGAGAAGCGTCGGATGGTACGCCAGCAGCCATGTCCCTGAGTCGCTGACTCCACCAGCTCTGCACGTCAACCGTCGGGGACACCATGTTTCCGTTGGTCTCCCAGACGGGCGTGTCATAGTTGTAGCGCAGGCCTAGCGTCAGCGTGACATTGCTCTTCAACCTCCAACTGTCCTGGAAATACCCTTCGTATCCGTTTTCCGCGAACACGCGCTTCGGCGCCGTCCCAGCCGGAAGAAACGTGCTGTTCTTCGCGTCGACGAAGAAGGTCGCATTGGCTTGCGTGATGGACCCGAGAAGGTAGAGAAAGGACTGATTAAATGTGTCCGGATCGACGGGGTCGTTGTTGGGGTTGCCGTCGTTTGTCAACTCCGAGAATGCGTCGCGGCACAAGTTTACGCAGGTGCCCGTGTTTACCTGAAAAAAAGGAAAAGTCAGCGCGTCATCCAGCCGGTGCGAGCGGGTGAAGCGAACGGAACCGCCCATCTGGAACGTATGTTTACCCCGGATCCAGCTCAGGTCGTCCTTGAGCTCGTGAGTGGGAATCTGCCTGCCGACGGCGCGATTGGAATTGACAAATTGGAAGTTCGATGTGGAATTGAGGTTGCGCAGGAAGAATGCCTCACCCTTCGCGCCGGACTGATCGATACCGAGTCGCGTAAGTCCATAGCGGAAAGTATTGATCAAAGTCGGCTTGAGCTGGGCATTGTAAGCAATTACGAATCCCCGGCTGTTGTTCAATAGTGTTGAATTTGGCGGCAGTCCAGGAAACTGCGCAGGAATCAAGTCCGCTTTGATGTCGCCGAGAGAACCGCGAAAGAAAATAGATTGAGAGCCATTTGCCGTAAGATTGTAGTCTACCCTTGCGGTATAAATGTTGTTGTCCTGGGACACCGGCGCGTTGAAGCGAAATGCCGAGTTGGTCAGACCGCCGTCCGACGATTGAGAGACATCATTGCCCGTCGGAAACAAGCTGAGGTAGCTGAGCATCGCCGGATTCACTCCAATGTGAGACGGATCCAGATTTTGAATGTCCGAAGGATTCAGCGTGATGGCCTGGCCTGTCGTAGAGACGTACTTGAGAATGCCCTGCTTCAGATCATCGCTGGGCACAGGTTGCGAGACCTGTTCTCCACTGGCTTCGCGGCGCAATTCATAATCAAGGAAGAAGAATAACCGGTTCTTTTTCACCGGTCCGCCGAAAGATGCGCCGCCGATATTTCTAACAAGCTTGGTCACAGGCAAGCCCGATTGCGCGTTGAAGAAATCGTTGGCGGAGGTGCCGCTCGTGCGATAGAGCCACCGTGCGTTGCCGTGAAAATCGTTGGTTCCGCTTTTCGTCACGAGCGCAACTTGGGCCCCACCGGCATCGCCATCTGTCGCGTTGGCGTTGGTGGTGATAACGCGGAACTCTTGAAGTGAATCGAGCGTGAGCGGGAGTGCACTGGTAAACGCGGCTTGTGTTTCCCAGTTGTTCGCATCTACTCCGTCCAGAGTGATATTGCTTTGGTTGCTGCGGACGCCGTTGACGACGCCATCCTTTTCATCAAGGCGCAGCGGCGATCCGAGAAACGTCTTGTCCGTGTCGGATTGACCGGTGACGGTCACGCCCGGTTGCAGCGTTAGCAAGTTGACTGGATTGCGAGCGGCGAAGGGCAGACCTTTTACTTCCTTCTCGTCAAACGGATTGCCGACGGTTGCGTCAAGCGTGTTCAAGGTGGGCATGGCCGCGGCTTCGACTGTGACCGTCTCTTTTACATCGCCGAGCGCGAGCTCCACGTCCACCGCGGTCGGGGAGGCGACCAGAACCGTTACGTTGTCCCGCTGATATTTGCGAAATCCATCATGGGTCACGATGACGGAATAAACTCCGGGCTTCACCTGCGTGAAACTGAAGCTACCGTTGTTATCGGTCTCCGTGCCGTGCACAGTTCCCGTGCTTGCTTCCGTAATTTGCACGTTTGCCTTGCCGATTACAGCTCCGTTCGGGTCCGTCACGGTTCCGTGCAAGGAGCCTGTATCCTGGGCGTGGCTGGCTGCCGCAACGACGAGTATTGCAATCAACGCGACGAAGCTCTTCCAGAAGAAACCAAATCTCACCGTTCACCTCCGCTGGTATCTGCCATGGTCCTGCGCCTGGCATTCAGCCCAGGTCAGGTCATTCGGAGAGACTTATGGGAGGACAAGGAAATCCTCTACCCTGCAAACCCGAACGCGGCCTTAGGCGAATGATCACCTTCAAGCAAGCAGCCTGCCGATTATTCGTTGCAGATTCGAAAGGATTTGCAGTGCGAGAAAAGAAGCGCTTTATGCAGGTTTTAGAATTTATATTCGGGTATGTCGATTTTTTCTTTGCAAACCTTCTTTGCAAACCGTTGTTCGATCGCTCCCTGCGCCTTGAGTTCCGCTTGCGTACTTTGTTCTGCGCCCTTATCTTCCACGTATGAGTGTTGCGCAGCTTCTCGTTGCTCGCGGGCTTAGCAAGTCTTACCGGAGGACTACGTCTGCGTTCGATTCCGGCAAAACGATGGATGAGGGGAGGTTCGTGGCCGTCGATCAAGTTGGCTTGACTGTGTCGCAAGGCGAGACGCTGGCAGTCGTCGGCGAGAGTGGCTGTGGCAAGACGACTCTTGCACGCATGCTGCTGTGCCTCATCGAGCCGGATTCCGGCGAGATTCTTTTCGAAGGGCGCAACCTTCTGAAACTTGGTGGCGAAGAACTTCGCGCTGCGCGCCGCGAAATGCAAATGATTTTTCAGGATCCTTTTGCTTCGCTCAATCCGCGTATGCGCGTGGGAGAAATTGTGGAGGAGCCGCTCGCCATTCACGAGCGTGAACTCTCCAAAGCACAGCGCGGAGAGAAATGCGTCGAGATTTTAAGGCGAGTCGGGCTCGGCGCTGATGCCCTGCGCAAATATCCGCACGAATTTTCCGGCGGCCAGCGTCAGCGCATCGGCATCGCGCGCGCACTAATTCTGAAACCAAAACTCGTTGTGGCCGATGAGCCCGTTTCTGCGCTGGACGTTTCCGTCGGCGCCCAGGTGCTCCTTCTTTTGCAGGAGCTTCAGCGCGAACTGGGTCTCACTTACATTTTTATTTCGCATAGCCTGCCGGTGGTGGCGCAGATCGCTACAAGAATTGCCGTCATGCGTGCCGGTCGCATAGTGGAATTGGGCGCAGCCGAACAGGTTTTGAAAACCCCGGCGAATAGCTATACCCGGGAGCTTATCGCCGCCGTCCCCGAGGTTGTTGCCGCCCTTTAGCCCGTTCTCTCGCTCGCATTTCGGGCATCGCGCGTGATATTTTCCCACGCAACCGTGCGTAGTATTGGCAAGCTCGGAATTCGAATTTCTGTGGTGGAGGCATGTTCATGGCTACAACAACAATCGCAGCTCCAGACCCTGCTCCGGAGTCGCAGAAGCCGGTCAATCACTTCGGGCGTATCATTGGCATTTTCTTCTCGCCGTCGGCGACGTTTGCGGATATTGCGCGTCGTCCGAGTTGGGTGGTTCCCGTAATTCTTTCCACGGTGGTTACGCTGGCGGCTTTCGCCGTGATGAATCAGAAGGTTGATTGGCGGGAAGTCTCGGCAAAGAAAATCGAAGAAAGTCCCCGAGCCGCAAGTCTTTCCGCGGAGCAGAAGCAACAGCAAATCGAAATGGGGGCGAAGGTCACTCCGTACATTCTTTACGCCTCTGGTCTTGTGATTCCTATTCTCTTCGTAGTGATCGTGGGCGCTGTCATGCTCGGCGCGTTCAACTTACTTGGTGGCGCAAACGCGAACTTCAGTACGGCCATGGCTATCGTCGCTCACGCGAATCTGGTGCTGATCCTGAGCAGCATTCTGCTCGTTATCATTCTCTTTTTGAAGCCGCCCGGCACTCTGGACATTGACAATCCGGTCGCGACCAACGTTGCTGCATTTATGTCGGGAGAAACTCCCAAGTGGCTGCTTGCACTGGGCAAATCGATTGATATTTTCACATTCTGGATTCTTGTTCTCATCGGCATCGGGTTCGCCGCCACCAATCCGCGCAAACTCAAGGTAGGAGGGGCCATCGGCATCGCTTTCGCAGTTTGGGCCGCTTACGTCGTATGCCGCGTTGGAGTGGCCTTTATCTTCTCCTGATCGGCGGGAGAGCCCAACTTACCTTCTGCCGGGCAGAACTTCAAAGATGCAATTTGTCTGATGGCTATCACCAAGCCCTGGAGACTCGCTTTCCCGTCCGAATACCTGAAGTGCTGGAAACGACCCATGAAAAAAAAGCGCCGGTGATTTTCTCACCGGGCGCTGAAAGAAAAGAATTGATTGGATTGGGTTAGGAACGGCGCCGGATCAACAGCGGCAGTCCCACTAAGCCAATACCGAGGAGCAGAATGCTGGCTGGCTCAGGAGCAGAGACGGTCGCGCCGGGTGTTGTACCGAAGGCAAAAGTCACGTCGCTAACAGTTACGTTTGATGGCACAGAGAACGTATACGTCGCAGTCCCATTCACGAACGGATTGTGCGGCGCATTCCCCGTGATGGACTTGTTCGCATTGTCGTATTTTCCATCCGCGGACACCGGGCCGAGAATGCCTTCAGACGGTGTAACGGGAGAAGTCACGCTTCCCGTGCAGATTACGCAGGCCTCAAAAATGTTCGCGCCCGTCGAGCCAAAGCCCCAACCCAAGGCGCTCGTGCCCAAGTCGGTGAACGTCTTATCGCCGTTCACGCTAACCAAATCTCCCGACTCATTCGTCAAACTGACGCCCGAACCATTGCTCAGTGTAAATGTAATGCCCGTCAACAGCTGGCCTGCGCTTCCAATACCCGCAGTCGTATTGGAAAGCGTTAGCGTCAAGGTGTTGGCGCTCAAACCGAAGTCGGCGGTCGCCGAAACCGATTGACCAGTCAACGGGTTTACCGCACCCGTTGCAGTTGTAAACACTTGGTCCGCTTTCGCTACACCTACGAACACAACCAACGACGTTACGGCAATTCTGACGTACGCCAAAAACCTTCTCATGAACAGTCCTGTCTCCGAAGAGCGGTGGTTTTGCGGACCCACTCCCCTAGCTGCGGATACACGTGCACGCCTCAGTCCAAACACCTCGGGTTCGTGCATTTTCTGTGCCTCTATGTCATTGAAAATAAATATATTAATTGATGCCCCGCCTGCACCAATCGTGGCGCAAGCGCGGGATGTGAAGTATTCTTCCCTCCTCTGCAGAAATGTTCGCAATCGTTTCTCACTGCTTAGGGCAGAAGACAAAGAGAGTACTGACTGAAGGTTCTAAAACTAGTTTCCGGACTCATTGCGCCGCCCTTATCTAACAGTCTGGGAAACTTCCTATTTCCAACGTCCCAGCAGCTATGCGCAAATGCTTCGATAACCGGTGCGGACAAAATTTTCCGGTCGTACTCCTCTGCTAAACTGCTTTCGTGGGCTTCCAGTTTGAAGTTCTCAATACAGATTCCGCCGCGCGTCGCGGTCGTCTGACGACCCCTCACAGCACCATTGAAACGCCATTTTTCATGCCGGTTGGAACGCAGGCCACCGTCAAAGGTCTGCGTAATGAAGCCCTCGAAGAACTCGGCGCGGAAATCATCCTCGCCAACACGTATCACTTATATCTGCGCCCGGGCCATGAACTTGTCCGCAGGATTGGCGGCTTGCACAAATTCATGTCGTGGAATCGCGCGATTCTCACGGACTCCGGCGGCTTTCAGGTTTTCAGCCTTTCGGAGTTGCGAAAAATCACCGAGGAAGGCGTTCGCTTCCGTTCGCACATTGACGGCTCCGAACATCTACTGACGCCAGAAAAAGCAGCAGAGATTCAACTCGCGCTCGGTTCGGACATCGCAATGGTGCTCGATGAGTGCATTGAAACGCCCGCGCCGCGCGACAAGACCGAATCCGCACTCAAGCGCACAACGCAATGGGCGCGGCGCGCGCGCAACTACTTCCTCGAATCTCAACAACGCCTTGGTGAACTAAAACAATGGCAATTTGGAATCGTGCAAGGGGCGACGTTTGCGGACTTGCGCCGCGAGAGTGCACATCAATTACTGGAAATTGATTTTCCGGGTTACGCGGTTGGTGGCCTCGCCGTCGGAGAGCCGCACGAAATTACGTGTGAAATGGCCGGGGAAGTGACCTCGCTGCTTCCGCACGATCGTCCGCGTTATTTGATGGGCGTCGGAAAACCCGAACAGATCGCCGAATACGTCGCACTCGGCGTTGACATGATGGATTGCGTGCTGCCGACTCGCGCCGCGCGTCACGCGTGCCTTTACACCAATCACGGACGCGTCCTTATTAAGAACGCGCGTTATGCCGAAGACCAAAATCCCATTGATCCACAATGCAAATGCAGCGTCTGCAGCCGCTACACGCGTGCCTATCTTCGGCATCTCTTCGCCGCGGGAGAATTCACAGCAGCTATCCTCGCGACTCACCACAATGTCCACTTTTACCTTGACATCATGCGGCAAATCCGCGAGGCTATCGAGTTTGGGAATCTAGCGAAATTCTCATCAGAGATGCGCGCGCGGTATGCAGCAGGGCCGGCCTGAGAGCGGACCCGAAGCGCGTGTCCCGCACGGCACACGAATCAGAATCCGGCTTGTCCCGGTTCGGTCGGGGCGGGCAGTAGGAGCGGGCTAGGAATTTGCCTGCGGTGCTGTCACTGTCTCTGATACAAAGTAGCGCAAAAAAATCTGCGTGACGCAGGAATTGGGGCAACGGGTACGATGATGGCAGCATTCTTATTCCAGGCAACGGGCGGCGCCGGCAGCATTCTGTCAAATCCGCTGACGATGATGGTCATCGTCATGGGCATTTTCTACGTGATGCTCATCCTCCCGCAGCAACGGCAGCGCAAGAAGGTTCAAGCCATGCTGCAGGCGCTCAAGAGCGGCGACAAAGTGGTTACCTCGAGCGGCATCTATGGCACGGTTAACGGCATTGACGGCGACACAATTATTTTGAAAATCGCTGATCAGGTAAAAATCCGCATCGCGCGTTCGGCGATTGCGCAGGTGGAGGCATCGGAAGATGCCAAATAAGACCTCCTGCCGCCGGATTCCGCGCGCAACTTCCCAATCATGAATCCTAATTTGAAGTGGAAAGCGCTGTTTATTCTGTTTGTGATTTTATTCTCGATCTATTTGCTGATCGGGCTGCCGACATTCCCCACTTCCGTCGCGCAAATCAAGGACAACTTCAGGCACCAGATCAAGCTCGGGCTCGACCTGCAGGGCGGTACGCACCTGATTCTTCAAGTGCAGGTGCAGGACGCCATCGCGCAGGAAACGGACCAGATGGTGGATCGCCTCAACCGGCAACTGCGCGATAAGGGCATTCGCTCCGACGAAATTCGCCGCGTGGACGACACTCACATTCTTGTGCGGAACGTGGACTCGTCGCAGGGCTCGACGTTCCGCGACATGATCAGCCTGCAGTACGGCAATTACTGGGACGCATCCAGCGCCGCCGGCGAACCGAACAGCTACCTGTTGACGCTGCGCCAGTCAGCTATCGCCCAGATTCAAGAATCGACCATGACGCAATCGCTCGAAACCATCGAGCGCCGCATCAACGCCCTCGGTCTGACCGAACCAACGATTCAGCTTCACGGCCGCAAGGACAATGAGATCCTGATTCAGCTTCCCGGCGAAGGCGATCCTGCGCGCATTAGGGATGTCATTCAAGCAGGCGGCCAGTTGGAACTACGGCTCGTAGAAGGTCCTACTGCCTATGCTTCGCAAGCGGACGCTTTTGCTCAAAACAACGGAGTTCTTCCCGCTGGCACGGAACTGCTTCCAGGAAAAATTGAATCTCGAGGCGCAGTCGCGCCTTCAGGCGGCGAAGTTTGGTACCTCGTAGGCCGCGCGCCAGTCGTAACTGGACGCGACTTGCGCACAGCGCAAGAATCTCGCAACGCAAGTAATCCCGGCCAGTGGCAGGTCAATTTCACTCTTTCGCAAGACGCTGCAAAACGCTTCGGACCATTCACAGAACAGAATCTCCACAAGCAGCTTGCAGTCATCCTGGACCACAAGGTGCAAACCGCGCCAAGCATCAATGGCAGGATTGACGATCAGGGCATGATCGAAGGGAATTTCAGCCAGGAATCCGCGCACGATCTGGCGCTGGTTCTCCGCGCCGGCGCTCTTCCGGCCTCCATCAAATATCTCGAACAGCGCACAGTTGGTCCGTCACTGGGACAAGATTCGATTCGTCACGGCGTACAAGCCTCCGTGCTCAGTTTGCTCGTCGTTATGGTCTTCATGGTTTTTTATTACCGGCTCTCCGGCGCGAACGCGGTTCTGGCCTTGATCCTGAACTTGCTTCTTCTTCTGGCCACGCTTAGCATTTTTGGTGCGGTGCTCACGCTGCCCGGCATCGCTGGCGTAATTCTCACCATCGGCATGGGCGTGGATTCAAACGTCCTTGTGTTCGAACGCATCCGCGAAGAACTGCGAAATGGAAAGTCGGCTTCGGCAGCGGTTGAGGCCGGCTTCGACAAAGCCTTCCTGACGATTATTGATACGCACGTCACGACCGTCGTTTCCGCTGTCTTCCTTTTTGTTTTTGGCACGGGCCCCATCAAGGGTTTCGCAGTTTCCTTGACCATCGGTTTGATCGCCAACATCTTCACCGCGATCTTTGTTTCGAAAACGATTTTCCAGTATCACCTGTCGAAGATGGAGCGGCAGGCCGAATTAAGTATCTAGCCCGTACTAGGACCACTAAGCCTCGATTCCCACGGTTTCCTGTACCGCCAGTGGGATTGGTTCTGCGGCTCCTATAACGGCATCATGGCGGGCTACCACCCGCCTGGACCTTGGCGCACCGGGAACAATCAGCATGGTGCCGGAGTCTAAGGAAGGGAAGCAAAAGCGGATGATCGAGTTCTTTAAAGAGCCCAACATTGATTGGATGGGCAAGGCCAAGTATTTCTACGCCTTGAGCGCCATTCTTCTCCTCGCAGGTTGGTTTTCCATTTGGCAAAAGGGCGGCTTGTATTACGGCATTGATTTCAAAGGTGGCACCAACGTGGACGTACGTTTTGCCCAAGCCCCGAATATTGACCAGCTCCGAAAGAGCCTTTCCGCACAGGGCCTTGGCGGCGCGGAAATCCAGGCCATTAGCGACAGCGGTCTTCCCGGTCAAGCTTCCAATGAAGTCCTGATTTTCGTCGAACAGAAAGAAGGGACCGAAGACCAGGCGCTTGATGCGAACAAAGCGCGTGTCATAGCCGCTCTCAACGCCACTTACAGCATTTCCGATTCCGGCAAGCCTGATTTCAACCTCGTGCCCGTCAACGCGCTCGCCGCCGTTCTCAATCAGAAGGATCCGCTGAATCTCGGCCCAACGGCGGGCGACCGCTACGCGCAGCTCGCGAAAAAAATTCTCGACTATCGCGACAAGACCGCGAACGGCCTCGTCACGAATCTTTCCGATCTTTCAAAAGTTGATGGTGTAACGCCGGCCGCCATTGCCGTGCTGAAAGACAGTTACATCGTCGGACCCTTTGCTATCCGCAATACGGAGATCGTCGGTCCAAAAGTTGGCGCCGAGCTTCGCAAGCAGGCAATCTTCGTTACCCTCTATGCTTTGGGTGGGATGCTGTTATATATTGCCTTCCGATTCGAGTGGGTTTTCGGGGCAGCCGCGGTCCTCGCCGTGTTTCACGATGTTTTGATCACGCTTGGTTTTTTCTCGCTGCTGCATTTCGAAATTTCGTTGACGGTCATCGCAGCATTATTGACTTTGGTCGGTTATTCGATGAACGACACGATCGTGATCTTCGATCGTATTCGTGAAAATCGCCGACTGCTGCGCAAGGAAGAATTCGCGGCACTGGTGAATAAATCCATTAACCAGACTCTTTCGCGAACCATCCTTACCAGCGGATTGACCTTTCTCACCGTGCTCGTTTTGTTCCTGATGGGCGGCCAGGTGCTTCGTGCTTTCTCCTTTGCCCTGGTGGTGGGGATTGTGGTAGGAACGTACTCCAGTTTTGGTATTGCTGCTCCTCTCATTGTCTTCTGGCATCGCTGGAGAGACAAAGGTGAGGCCGCAGGCACCGGAACCGCAGCCGGCAACAAAGCCCGCGCAGGTGAGAGCGCCGCAGGACGACTCGCACCCGCTGGGAGGAGGTAGGGACCATGTTTGAAGAGATGGTGGTTTCCAGTCCGGTATCCAAGAAGACCAACAAACCTTGGACCGTCGTGCTTTCCATGGTCGTGCAAATGAGTCTCTTGGGTATCTTGATTTTGATTCCCTTGATTTATACGGAAGCACTTCCTAAGGCGATGCTGTCCACGATGCTCGTGGCGCCTCCGCCTCCCCCGCCTCCGCCTCCGCCGCCTACGGCAGTCGTTAAGGTGAAACCGCAGGTCCATCTGATGCAAAACAATCAGTTGGTCGCGCCGAAGGTCATCCCTAAGGAAATAAAGATCATCAAAGAAGAAGCGGAGCCGGATCCGAGCGCCATGGGTATGTCTGGCGGCGTTCCGGGTGGCGTTGCTGGCGGCAGCATGGCCGGTGTTCTCGGTGGCGTAATCGGCGGCGCGGGCGGTGGGCCTCCACCTCCGAAGCCGGCGCAAAGCCGCATCCGTCAAGGTGGTGCCGTGCAGGCCGCGTTGCTGGTGAACAAAGTTCAGCCCGTCTATCCTCCGCTGGCGCGTCAGACGCGTGCCTCCGGTACAGTGCGTTTGCACGCCATCATCGCCAAGGACGGCTCGGTCCAGCAGCTCGAAGTTCTTTCCGGCCATCCTTTGCTGGTGCAGGCTGCATTGGACGCGGTGAGACAGTGGCGGTATCGTCCGACTCTTCTCAACGGCGAGCCGGTGGAAGTGGATACCACTATTGACGTGATTTTCTCTTTGAATTCGTAGGGGAACGGTACGCCGCGCCGGTTGTGGGACAAGCGCGGTGAGCCGAGTTGCATTAATAATCTCTCGCGCATCCCGGTAAACCGGGACCGCACAGAAATAAGGAGCAAACGAATGTTAGCCACTTTGTACGCAGCAATGTATCAGGACACTGTTAATTGGGACATCCGCAGCATGCTTGGCCACATGGGAGGCCTGGCTCTCACTGTTGTCATTATTCTTCTCCTTCTCTCAATCTATTCCATCGGCGTCATGATCGACCGCGCCCTCATGTACAGCGCCGCGCGCAAGCAGTCGCGCGTCTTTGTGCAGCAGGTCGCCGGCGCGCTTAAAGACGGCAAGCTGGATGAAGCGATTGCCATCGCCGAGCGCAACAAGAAGAGCCATATCGCCAAGGTCGTAGCCACGGGCCTCAGCGAATTCCAGTCCGCCTCGCAGCAGGTTTCCGATTCCGACGTCATCGAAGCCGCCAAGCGCGGTCTCGAGCGCTCCGTCGCCATCGTGCACGCGGAAATGAAGCGCGGCCTTTCGGCTCTTGCAACGATTGGTTCGACGGCGCCGTTCGTCGGCCTCTTCGGCACGGTCGTCGGCATCTTGAACGCGTTCCGAGGCATCTCTGCGAACAAGGCCACCGGTCTGTCCGCGGTCGCCGGCGGCATCGCGGAAGCGCTCATCACCACGGCGCTCGGTCTCTTCGTCGCCGTCCCTGCCGTGTGGGCGTACAACTACTTCACGAACAAGGTCGAAGCCTTTGACGTGGAGATGGACAACTCCTCCATGGAACTCATCAACTACTTTATCCTTCGCCGGGGCGCGAGGAAGTAAGAGAACCCTATGGCCTATAAGCCACAAGCCGGTGCTCAAATGGCTGCGCCCAACGTGATTCCCATGGCGGACATCATGTTGGTCCTGCTCATCATCTTCATGGTGATCACGCCGATGTTGCAGAAAACCACTCCTGTGGATCTGGCGATGACCAATAACGCCCATGAGATGAAGGAAGCGGACAAGGACGACGCCATTGTTGTTGCCGTTACTCGTGACGGCAGCATTTTCCTCAACAACGTCAAGGTCGGCAAAGAAGACATCACTGGTCAGGTGAAGGACAAACTGACTAATCGTCTCGACAAGACCGTTTACGTCAAGAGCGATGCTCGCGCCAAGTACGGCGATGTGGTTGCCGTCGTGGACGAGATTCGCTCCGCCGGCGTGGACCAGCTCGGTCTGCTCACGGAAAAAGCACAGTCCAAAACTCCTCCCCCGCCTCCGGCAGGTGCCACCGGAGACTGAACGGCTGGAGTGCGGTTGCCTAAATTCGTTTGCTCTTGTGAAACAAAAACTGCGCTGGTTCCCACCCGGCGCGGTCTGGCTAAAGCAGGAACAGGGATGGTTGCACTAGGTTAGGAGATGACGTCATGGGGATGGATGTCGGAGGAGAACAGGGCGGATCGCTTGCTACGCCCAACGTAGTACCGCTGATTGATATTCTTTTGGTGCTGATCATTATTTTCATGGTGATCACGCCCTTGATTCCCAAGGGTCTCGACACTCTTGTGCCTCAGCCGAATCCCAATCAGCAGCAAAACGTCGAGCTGGAGAACAAAACCGTCGTCGTTCAGATCAGCAAGGACGGCAAGGTCAAGATTAATCAGGAAGATTCCAATTGGGATCAGCTCGGCCCACGCATCGAGCAGATTTTCAAGGACCGTGCGGAAAAAATCGCCTTCGTAAAAGGCGATAACGAAGCCATGTTCCAGGACGTGGCCCGCGCGATTGACATCATGCGCGGCTCGGGAATTGACAAAATCGGGTTGATCACCGCCAAGCTCGAAGCAGGTCAGTAAGCTGGGAAAGTTTTTCGCTGGATGTGAGGGTCCTCCTCGCGGGGTATTTTTTTGCGAGGTGACTCATGGGAATGCTGGTTGGCAGTAGAGGTAGCGTCGCAGCGGATCCAAACGTTGTTCCGCTGATTGATATTCTCCTGGTGCTGTTGGTGATCTTTATGATCATCCCTCATCACCAGACCGGGTTGGATGCGATGCTGCCCCAGCCCGCCGGACCTGAAACAAAGGCACCTCCTCCGGAAGCTGTCATTGTTCAGGTGCGGGAAGACGGATCACTCAAGATTAACGAGGAGTCCGTCTCGTGGGACCGACTCTCTCCAAGGCTAGAAGAGGTTTTTAAGCAGAGAGCGCAGAGAATCGCTTTCATTCGCGGCGATGCTCCTGTAGAGTTTGCCACGGTTGCCCGGGTCGTGGATGTTATGAGGCAGCTTGACCTGTCCGTGGGATTGTTGACACCGAAGCTGGAACAATCTCGCTGATTGTGGTGAAATGGCCCCTCCTGGGGCGGAAGTGAATTCTCGCAGGGATGGATGCTTCGATGACTCATGCATCGCTTTCAATCGCCCGTCGCGCGGCTGCGGCGGCGGCTTTGTTTGTCCTGGCAGCGGGCTTTTCCGGCTGCAATAAACTCAAGGCTCGCGACTTGCTGAACAAAGGCGTCACCGCCTTCAAGAACGGCCAGTACGATCAAGCCGTTGAAGACTTCAAGCAAGCCAAGGACGCCGATCCGGATTTGATGAACGCCCGCCTGTACCTGGCCACTGCCTACGCTACGCAGTACATTCCCGGAGCGCCATCCGAACAGAACAAGAAACTTGGCGATCAGGCTGTGCAGGAATTCAAGGAAGTGCTCGAAAAAGATCCGAAGAACCTGAACGCGATTGACGGCATTGGTTCCATCCTCTTCCAGATGGCAGGCACGCCATACAATCCCAAGATGTTCGAAGACTCCAAGCAATACCACCAGTTGCACATCCAGATTAAGCCGGAAGATCCCGAACCGTATTACTGGATCGGGGTCATTGATTGGACCCTCGCCTTCCGTGGGAACGCCGAAATTCGCAAGGACTACAACGAAAAGAATCTGAAGAAGCAGGTGAAGGAAACCGATCCCTTGCCTTCAGCTGCCCGGACCGAATATATCGGCAAGTATGGTCCAATGATTGATGAGGGGATTGAAAACCTGAAGAAGGGCATTGAGCTTCGTCCTGATTACGATGACGCCATGGCTTATCTGAATCTTCTCTATCGCCGCAAGGCAGACGCCGTGGAAAGCCAGGATCAGCGCGCCGAGCTACTGAAGCAGGCCGATGACCTCGTAGACAAGGTCAAGGAGATCAAGCAAAAGCGCGCATCGCAGCCGGCGCCGCAGCCTTCTTGATCTGGCTGGATTTCAAGCAAGAGATTTCTTCGAGGGGGCGCTCTTCCGGCGCCCCTTTTTTTGACTGTTTGCTCTCCAAACGCTCGATTCGCCCTTCTTCCGCTTGGGGCGTACACTATTCCTATGCCGGGTTCTAGCAATCTTCCCCTGCATTTTCACCGTGAGCGCACCCAGCGGCAGTTGGATTCGCGGCTTGAGGAGCTCCTCGCCAAGCTTCGTAGGAACCGCCCTTCCGAAGATCCGTGGGTCGTTCGCCGCGCCTATGAAATCGCCTTCGAGCGTCACCGCGACCAACTCCGCCAATCTGGCGACCCCTACATGACCCATCTGTTAGAGGTGGCCCACATTCTTGCGGACATGCGCATGGACGCCACCACACTCACCGCGGCCCTCTTGCACGACGTCGTGGAAGACACCGAATTTCCCGTCTCGCGCATTCAGGAACGCTTCGGAGAAGAGACCGCGCGCCTCGTCGAAGGTGTCACGAAAATCGGCCGCCTGAATATGCTGGCTCCCGAGGCGCGCCAGGCGGAAAACGTCCGCAAGATGCTCCTGGCCATGGTGCATGACGTTCGCGTGGTTGTCGTGAAGCTTGCCGACCGCCTGCACAATATGCGCACGATCGAATTTCTGTTGCAGGAAAAGCAGCTGCGCATTGCTCGCGAAACACTCGATATTTACGCGCCGATTGCGCACCGCCTCGGCATGGGCCTCATTCGCAATGAACTGGAAGATCTCTCCTTCCGCTGCCTCGAACCGGAAGCATTTCTCGCACTGCAAAAGGAAGTTGCGGACAAAGCCGAAGTTCACAATCGCTTTCTCGAAGACGTTCAGGCCACGATTCGCACCAAATTAGTGGAAAACGGCATTCCCGCCGAACTGGAAGCCCGCCGCAAGGGGTTGTTTTCGCTGCATCGCAAAATCGTCCGCCAGGGACGCGGGTTGGAACAGATCTACGATCTGCTCGCAGTTCGCGTCGTCACGGATACGGAACGCAGCTGCTACGCCGCGCTGGGCGTCGTCCATCATATCTGGCGGCCCGTGCCCGGCCGCTTTAAGGACTACATCGCCATGCCGCGGCCGAATCTCTATCAGTCGCTGCACACCACGGTAATTCACGGCGGCCAGCCGTTTGAAGTCCAGATTCGCACGCAGGATATGCACCGCATCGCTGAGGAAGGCGTCGCCGCACATTGGAAGTACAAGGACGGAAAGCCTGTCAGCAGCCCTGTCCCCGGCGACGACGATCAACGAATCATCTGGATGCGTCAGCTCATTGAGTGGTCGCAGGAATTGCAGGAGCCCGGCGAATTTCTCTCCACACTCAAAGTGGATCTCGCGCCCGCCGAAGTATACGCTTTCACGCCGAAGGGCCGTGTTCTGGAGCTTCCCGCAGGCGCAACGCCGGTGGATTTTGCCTATGCCGTTCACACCGAGGTTGGCCACCAATGCGTAGGCGCTAAAGTGAACGGGCAGATGGTCACGCTTCGCCATGAAATAGTCAGCGGCGACGTCGTCGAAATTCTCACTCAGAAGGGTCACACTCCCAGCCGCGATTGGCTCAGCTTTGCCAAATCTTCCCATTCGCGCAGCAAAATCCGTCACTGGATCAATTTGCACGAGCGCGAAGAAGCCACCGAAATGGGCAAGCGCTTGCTCGAAAAAGAGTCGCGCGCATTCGGCAAGGCCTTGAAAAAGATTCCGGAGACGGACCTGGAAAAAGTTGCCGCCGACCTCGGGCTTTCCAAAATAGAAGACCTGTTTGCCGCTGTCGGTTTTGGAAAATATTCCGCGCGGCAAATTCTCTCGAAAGTCCTGGGCGAAGGCGCGAAGCCCGCCGAAACGGGTGCGGAAGACGCCAAGCCGACCATCGTAAGAACCGTCAAGCGCATGCTCGGAATGGGGGAAGCGCCGCTCATTGTAAAGGGCCACGATGGCTTGCTTGTCTTTCGTGCGAAGTGCTGCAATCCGATTCCCGGCGACGACATCACCGGCTACATCACGCGCGGCCGCGGCATTGCCGTGCACACCAAACTGTGCCCCAACGTGCAGAATCTCCTCTATGAAACGGAACGCCGCATTGCCGTTGAGTGGGGTGGGGAAACTGCGACGACGTTCCCGGTTCAGCTCGTTATTCGCGCCAAGGATCGTGCCGGCTTGCTCGCGGAGATTACCGCCGTCATCAGCGGAGCCGGTTCCAACATTCGCAATCTGGAAAGCCGGCCGGATCGCGCGCAGGCGCGCATTGATGCCAGCTTGGAAATTGTGGACCGCCGCCAGTTTGAGACCATTCTCGCCAATATCCGCAAAATCTCCGGCGTTCTCGGCGTCGAACGCGTCTATCAAGCCTCCGGCGACTAACCCTCCACGGCAATACTTCCCGCGCTACCAAAACAATGGATAGTTTGTCATCCTGAGGCCCTGCCTTTGCGCCTTCAAGCAACATCGCTCCCGCAAGCCGAGCTTTTCCCAACCTGCCCGTTGGTACGGGTATCGCCCACAGCACAACCCACTCCGCTCCACGTTTGCCCGCATACACTAAACTCATGCGAAGTCTTCGCTATTACCTCGCCCTCGGCTTACTCGCATTTCTTGCGGGATGCCAGAGCCATCCGCTCACGGACTACCGCCCTGCGTCTCAGGCAGGCATGTTTTCTGGCACCATTGAAGAACTCAAAAAGCTCAACACGAATGATGCGGAAGTGGCCGAAGTAGTCCGCCTGAAAAAGGCTGGCTTAAATGAAGACACCATAGTCGCGCTGGTTCGTATCGCCCACGAGCATCAGCACCCGTTCGTAGCCACGGATACCGTGAAGAATCTTGCTGGCGCGAATTTCGCGGAGCCTCAGATTCTGGAAATCGCACAAACCGATCAACTGGACACCATCGGCGGCGACGCGGTCATGCTTCACGTCATCGGTTTGTCGAACCCCACCGTACAATTGCTCCTCCAGCGACGGTTGAAGAACATACCTACGATGTCCGTCGGCACTATAGCGGACCTGAAAAATACGGGCCTCACCGAAAGGGAGATTCTTTACCGGATTCAGCGGGGAATGACGGACGCGCAGGGTGAAGCAGAAGCCGCTGCCCGTAAAAAAGCCCAGGCGCACAACACGGGATTCAAGCGCATCCACGGTCGCAGAACTCGCTAGCGGCTCGGCCGTTGGTAAGCGCTTCGCTTTGCTTCCTCCAATTGCTCTCGCTACAATTGCTTTGCCTTGCAACACTTTTCCGCCAAACGCCTTGTCCCGCTTCTATTCCTTTCATTAAGCGTTCATTTTCTTGACGCTTGCAGTGTTCCCCTCGGCCCGGGCTATCTCATCCAAAAGCAGGACCTGGAGCTCCGTTTTGTTTCTTCGTCGGAACCGCATTTGGCTGTGCGCTGCACGTACCAGCTCACGAATTCCGGCAATCAACCGTTGCAGAGCCTCCGCTTCGTCCTTCCGGCTGCCGAATCCTTTCATCGCACCGCTACCGCCGCGGAATGGAACGGCCAATCCATCGGCGTCCAAATCGTCACCGCTGCCGCGGCAACCGATCGTGGTGACACGATGGAACTTCGTTGGAATGATCCGTGGACTCCCAAGCAAAAACGCACTCTGGTCCTCACCTACGAACTTTCCACGGGATTTCATCTCGGCAGTTATTTAGCGGTCAGCTCGGACACCTTTTTCGCCTTTCCGGAAAGTTGGAATCCAGCGCTGCTTCCTCCCAAGAATTTTTTCGGGGCGGGAGGCGTTTCCCCGAAAAAATGGCGTCTCTCTGTCCGCGTTCCTTCCGGATTTCTTGTTCATGCGAGCGGCATCGCCGGAAAGCGCTCCACGGCTGGTGGCGAATGGATTTATTCCTTTGAACAACAACTTCGTGACTTTGCTCCCTTTGCCGCGGGCGGCAAATATGTCGAAAAGGAAATTCATTCCGATGGCGAGCGAATTCTTTTTTGGACGCTGCAGCCGGTCGATCCCACAGCCGCGCAAAACGCCGCGACTTCCATCGCGTCCCGCGCTCGCTACTACAAAACGGAATATGGCGACAGCGCTAAAGGCGACCGCACGATTCGCTTACTGGAGTGCATCATTCCCGTGCAAAACTTCGGCTGCGGCGCGCTTCCGGAAACCGTTTTCGTCCATCAGGCCTGGATCGCGCGCGGCCTCACAGACAAAAAGTTCTACGACGACGTCAACTTTGAGCTCGCCTACACCTGGTTCGGGGGCATCGCTCGCGTGCGCTATGACGAGTATCCCCTTCCTATGGATGCGGTCGCTCCGTATGCCGGTTGGGAAGCCCAAGCCGTTGAAGAAGGCTACGAAGCCCGCATGAGGCGCATCCGCTGGCTCCTCTCTGATTTTGACAAGCACTCCGCCAACTGTAAGGAAAAAATTATTCTCCCGCGTCCCGCTGATTCGCGCGACTGCTCGTATTCGTCCGCGTGGAGCAAGAGCGGTCTTCTCCTCTTCGCGATAGAAGACAAAATCGGCCCGGCAAATCTTCACAAGGCGCTCAAGCAAATGATCCAGGCTCGCCGCGGCCAGGACTTCAGCCTGGAAGACCTCATCGCCGCGCTCGAATCAGAGACACATCAGCCGCAGGGTGAATTCGTTCGGAAATGGCTCAAGCATCCGGGCATTCCCGAAGACTTTCGCGCGCGTTATTCTATGACTGTTGCGCCGGCGACAGATTCTTCGCCCGATTCAACACACGATTCGTCAAAGGAGTCGAAACCATGAAGGACATCGTTCTCACCGACCGCGGACCGAAACCCATCGGTCCTTATTCGCAGGCAATCAAAGCGGGCGGATTTCTTTTCGCTTCCGGCCAGGTCGCTCTTGATCCGGTTACCAATCAATTCGTCGGTGGCGATATCGCGCAGCAGACCGAACGCGCTCTGGAAAATGTGAAGGGAATTCTGGAATCGGCCGGTTGCCATCTTCACCGCGTCGTCAAGACCACAGTGTTCCTCAAAAATATGAACGATTTCGCCGCGATGAACGAGGTCTACGCAAAATACTTCACAGCGGCTCCGCCTGCTCGCTCCACTGTGGAAGTGGCGCGCCTGCCCAAAGATGCGCTCGTAGAAATAGAAGTGATTGCTACGCTTTAGAAAAGTTCGAAGGGAGAATTACGCGAATTATGTTTGGCCGGACTCCGAATTAAGGACGACTCGGGCTTTGCATGACTTCATATAACGCAACGCCGGTCGCGATGCCGGTCACAACAATCGCAATCAGCAAGAAGCGGCTGCGCCCCGCCTTAAGCGGCGGTCCACTTCTGCCTTTGGATCCCGCTCCAGCAGGGCCTTGCGCTGCCGGCGTCGCGGCAGTCTCGAGATAAGAATCAGGATCGAGAATCACGCGGTAAGACGTCGCTTCAGGAACATACTGCGTTTCGCCATCCACTGTAATTGCCAGCGAGCCGCGCGTGCTGCGTACCACCAATTCTTTCGAATTCACAAAGGTAACTTGCGCCACCGTCGGCGCATCCGTTTCCGGTCTAATCTGCGCCGTCGAAGCATATAAAACAAACGCCTTCGCATTCGCTGTGGAAAAGACCGCAGTTCCTTGTTGCAGAGTCGCGCTCGGCGTACCGTTCGAATCCGCCGCAACCGTCGCAATGCTCGATGCAGAAAGCATCAATCGCGCCGCACCCGCGCGCATCTGCAGGGTTCCGGTTTGTTGTGTGCTCAGCTTATCGCCACCAAACACCGTTGCGCCGACAGTTGCCGACGCCTCCCCCACATGGGCTCCAAGTGCCGAAGTAATCGTGCCAACAGGTGGCGCAGAGGCGCCCATCGCAGTGGAAACAAAAAACAGAAGAGAAAGAACTGCACAAAAAGCTGCACGCAAGCGCACCATCGGGCCTCCCTCTGGGCCGAAAAAAGCATACTCACTGACCACGGCAACGTCAATCGGTAAACTCACTTATACAAATGATTTCTCGCCGACCTTGTTCCGGCTTGGGTGTTCTGGCTCGGGACAGTACTGGAACTGTCTTGCGACACCTGTACGGACCGCGTACCGCTGGTCGGTTGGTACTCCACACTGTTACAATGCGGCAAGTCTATGGCTGACTGGAAGCAAATCACCGCACGCATCCGCCGCGCTCGCGGAAGTAAAGATCCTGCAGGACAGCTCTCCAATCTTTTTCAGAAAACGCGCGACGCCATGGTTGCGTTCGAACTCGCGCGTCATTTCGAAACTGCCAGCCAGCCGGAAGAAGCCGTGAAGTGGTACGCGCTTTCCTGGCAGCGCTTTCGGCGCGGCGATTGGAAAACGAAAGCACAGGAAGCCGTAGCGCGTCTCGGCGGTGCACTTCCTGCAGAAGGCGAAATTCTCCCGCTCCCCGAAGTTCCGCGCGTTGAGCAACCGGAAACTGCGCAACAAACGGACGAGTCCGAACCATCTTCCGCAGCCCCACAAACAAACTCCACCACCTCCGATTCCGCAGCGCTCGCAAACACTGCTGCCGCGTCATCGGATTCCGAAAAGCGCGGCCGGCGCCGCGGCCGCCGCGGTGGACGCAATCGTCGCAAAGGCACAAAAGTCACAATCGAAACTCCAAAGCCGCACGCGGCGTCCGAGGTACCTGCAAGGATTCCCGCCGCAGAAATCGAAATCGCTCCGCCGCGAGTCGTGGACAGCCGCTCCATCCCACGCGTTCCCGTGGAATCCGCCGTCGAATCCTCCGGCCCCGGAGTCAAAGGCCGTTTCGGCGATCCGGGCCTTTCTTCACGTCTCTCTCTTCTTGAAATGCAGTTTCGCCGTTTGCTCATCTGCCCGCCTTCAAAGCTCGATCAAGCCGACCGCGCCCCCGCAGGCCCGGGTGTTTTCGTGCTCACCGACGACGAAATGACGACCTACTATTACGTCGAAGCCTGCGATACACTCCGCATCGCCATCGCCAACACCGCGCGTGGCGGCGGCAATCGTCGCACTGGAATTTCCATCAAGCCGTTGCTCGCGGACCATCTCGGCATTTCCGACGCACGTGTTAGCAAATACTTGAGCGATCACTGCGTCGTGCGTTGGCTGCAACTCGATGAAGGTGCCGAACATTTCGCTCACTTTGTCATCGCCATCCTGCGGCCGATTCTCAATTCACAGTCCTAGAATGCGTCCCGTTCCGAGCAAAAATTTCACGGTCGCCCATGCACAGCCAAAATTAACGTTCTCTGAGCCCGATGAATAACTCCCTGTCCCTCCGTTCACAAAGTCCAAATAACCTCCATTTACCCCATTCAACCCCCCATTTTCCCCATTCGCCGCAACCCTCTGGCTTACATGGTGTCTTACTGGCAAACTATAGGTGCCGAAAGACTTAGGCACGTACTACTTGGGCGTGGTACGTTGGAAATGGCCCCGGGGGACTTAGTTTGGGGCCTTCGGCCAATCCCAATTTGGGCAAGTGGGCCATTTAACTCAGTAAATTTTTCTCGTCACTTTTGAAAGTGAGGGCTAGAGTTTTACCCCCAACACGATTGGCACACAGATCGCGCGCAGTTTCGATTGGGTCGTTTGCAAAACCGCCGCGATCACCTATAACACCATTCAATATTTCAACAAGCGCAATCCGAATCCGTCCGTCACTCCACAGTGGTCGGACAAGCCGCTGCTGAAGTCCTGGGAAAAGACCAAGCCCACGCTTGGCTTCCCGCGGCAAACCGATTCGCTCTGCCCGGGCTGCGTCAAGGAAGCCCGCAACGAAATCATCGCTGGCAAAAAAGACTGGCGCGACCTGATGCACGAAAAAATCGGCGAAATCAAGGCGCAGATTATCGAGCGCGATGGCCAGGTCTGGATGGTCAAGGATTGCCCGATTCACGGCCACTACGAAGACCTCATGGCCATTGACGCCAATTTCCTCAAGTGGATCGAATCGCAATTCCCCGGCCGCGATATTCCTGCGCATAACGATGAAGACCTTCACAAGCATGGCTCTTCGACCGTTCGCTACGGCCGCGGCTCCGTTCTCACCGTGGACCTCACCAACCGCTGCAACATGATGTGCGATCCTTGCTTCATGGACGCCAACCAGGTTGGCTACGTTCACGAACTCGGCTGGGAAGAAGTAAAGGAAATTCTCGACAACGCGCTGAAGATTAAGCCGCGCCGCCAGATGTCCGTGCAGTTCTCCGGTGGCGAGCCCACCATGAGCCCACTCTTCCTCGATGCGGTCTCCTACGCCCGCAAAATCGGCTACAACTCGGTCCAGGCCGCCACAAACGGCATCGAGTTCGCCAAGAGTAAGGAATTTTCCCGCAAGGCATTCGAAGCGGGCATGCGTTACGCCTATCTGCAATTCGATGGCATCGGCAATGACGCCAACAGCCACCGCCAAATCGGCAACCTGTTTGACGTCAAGCTTCGCGCCATCGAAAACATGCACGAAGCCGGCATCGAAATCGTGCTCGTCGTCACGATCGTCAACAATGTGAACAACGATCAGGTCGGCACCGTCGTGAAGTTCGCGATGGAAAATCCCAAGAAAATCGCCTTCGTGAGCTTCCAGCCGGTTTCTTTCACCGGTCGCGATGAGGACATTACTCCGGAACGCCGCCTCCGCCAGCGCTACACTCTTTCGCACCTGGCGCAGGACGTCAGCAACCAGGTCGGCAAAGTGGAGCCGACGCGCGACTGGTTCCCCATCTCTTTCATCTCCACGTTCGCGGGCTTTGCGGACATGGTTAAAGGCAACGAATCCCAGTGGGGTTCCCTCTCCTGCGGTTGCCACCCGAACTGCGGCGTTGGCACCGCCATCATGATTAACAAGGAAACCAAGGAATGGGCTCCCGTTCCACGCTTCCTCGATGCGCAGCAATTGACGAAAGACGTCACCGCCATCACCGACGCAGCGCGCGGCAAGAATTTCTCCAACTTCATGATGGGCATGGCCCTCTTGAAGAACTATCACCCGTTCCAAGGGCCGGTAGGTCTGAAGCTCTGGGATCTCTTCAAGAAGTTCGATAAGACCTGGGCGCTCACGAAGAAGTCGGACACCAAGTACGGCCGGACTTCACCGGAGCGTGACTTCAACGACGCCATGAAGCGCCGCCAGACCGACCCGTGGAATTTCCTGTTCATCGCGGGCATGTGGTTCCAGGATCTGTTCAACTACGATTTCCGCCGCACCGAAATGTGCATCATTCCGTACGCCACCCAGCAGGGCGAAATCAGCTTCTGCGCCTATAACACGGGCGTTGGCTGGCGCCAGATCATTGAAAACATGCACAAGAACGCGACCGTCGCCGAATGGTACAAGACCCACGGCAAGCACGAGATCTATGCCAAGGGCAAGAGTGTCAATCTCCAGAGCTACGAACACTCGCTCAAGATTGACTCGCAAGACGCAGCCCGCGTCCGCCACCTCGAGCACGACATTCCTCTGACCGCGGCCGAAGAAGACCGCATGCGCCGCAAGAAGGCATGGGAGGAAGCCGCCAAGGTCCGCGCCATCTACGAAGAACTCGTTCTCAAAAAGCCGCAGCCGACCGTCGTCCAGATTGGCAGCGTCTCGGACATCGCCAAAGCCGTCCCGGCGAATTTCACGAACGCCAACAAGCCGGTCAGCATTGCTCCGGCCACTGAACAAACGGCCGAACCAGTCGCCGGCGACTAAGTTCTCATCGCCATCCGGCATTCCTGTTCGTAGTTGTAGGGGCCGCTTTCCGAAGCGGCCCTTTTTCATTTTCACCGGCAGAACTCATGGTGTGACGGCACAGGCAACACGAGAGTGTGAGCTCTTGAATCGGATCAAAACAAGACGGGAATCCGGACTGTGACATCCGGATTCCCGTGCGTTCACTGCTTCGACGCATGCGTTTGTTATTGTTTGATTGGGGAAGCGCTAGCTATCAGGATGACCTGGTCATGCTTTTCCAGCTTGGCAGACAGTCCGATTTCCTTTTCTCGTTGGCCTATCCGAAGTTCTCTCCCGGTGCTAAATCCGGCGTTCCACACCTGCGAAAGGAAATAGTGGTTGCCATAACGGTGGAAGACCAGCTTCGATTGTTCTTGCTGCTTCCTGCCTCCCGTAGAATTAGTCACAACCATGATTGACGTTCTTGGCTCTGTGCAGCGAATCAACAGCACCGCACCGTTTCCATCCATTTTCTGGACGCGATACTCACCGGCGGGAAGGGTTGTCTCGCCAGCCGCAAATGCAAATGGAATGTTGACCGAAAGGGGCTCCTGCGCTCGCGCAGCTTGAGTTGCGGCTAAACTGCAAAGCACCAACAAACTTGCTAACACTAAAATTCGCTTTTTCATGGAATTTCTCCTTTTTTCTCTTATTGGCGCCGTCGAGGCCGGTCAAGACTTGATTTGGCTCGGAGAGGCGACTTGGCACCATGAACATGTTGCGCACTTTCGCGCATTCCCTTCGGACGCACAATGCACTGCGGGTGAACTGCATAGCTCTTTTGCGTGAACCGCCAAAAGCGTAAAAACAAGGTGCTTACCCAAAGAGGAGCGCCCACATTCGCGGCCTTCCGAGGCAGTGGTATAGTCGTCGCGAGTAGAGGAATCCTATGGTCTCTCCGGGCCGCGCGTCCGGCGTAATTCGCTTTGATGCCTTCGAGGTTGATTTGCGCGCGGGCGAGCTCTACAAGGCAGGCCGTAAAATCAAACTCCAAGTCCTGCCTTTTCGCGCCCTTGTCCTGCTTCTTGAGCGTCCCGGAGAAGTCATCACCCGTGAAGAGTTTGAGAAACGGCTCTGGTCGGAAGACACGTTTGTCGACTTCGACCACAGCCTCAATACCGCCATTAGGAAGCTGCGACAGGCACTCGGCGACGACAAGAAAAAGCCGCGGTTCGTAGAAACACTCCCCAAGCGTGGCTATAGGTTTATCGGGAATCTGGATCACGCAGCATTGCCTGTGGCATCGGAAACTCAAGCGCCTTCTTCTTCTGTTGGCCGGCTCGCCGCAATTTCGGGGGATGGGAAGCTCTCTTTCGCGTTGCTCTCCATCGACGAAGATACCGCCGCAGAAAGAGAAAAACTTGACGCAGCGAATGACGACGTGGGGCTATCTCTTTTGATCGCTTCTCAGAGACTCCTCATGGTGTCCTGTGGGACACAAGTGCGAATTCTGGAACTTCTTCCGTCAGAGTCGCGTTGCCAGGTTCGAATCCTTGAAGGCGAGCATTACGGCAAAACAGCCTTGATTGCTCTCGAACATCTCGCTGAATTGTCCTAACCTGGCTAGTCCAAGGCTTCTCCGCATGTTCTTTCAAGTACTTCGCGCGGTGCCAATTCTTAGCTAAACTATATCCGGAGCGGATCAGGTGCCCATCTACGAATACATTTGCGACGATTGCAAAACCCAGTTCGAAAAGCTGGTCTTGAACAAACAGCAGGAAATCTCCTGTCCCAAATGCTCCGGCAAAAAAGCCACACTCCAGCTTTCCGTCTTTAGTTCCTCCATCGCCGGTGGCTCTCCAAAATCCTTTACGCCCTCCTCGGGAGGCGGTGGAAGCTGCTGCGGCGGCGGTTGCGGCTGCCACTAGCCCTCTAACCTCCCCGGCTGTATACTCGCGCTATTGTTTCCCGGTCGAGGCAATCCCTATGTCAACTCACGCACAACCGCTTTCTGCCAGCGAGCAGAACAAGCATCTCGTCCATCGTTGGTTCGAAGAAGTCTGGAATCAGGGCAACACCGGCGTCATCGCCGAACTCTTCGCACCCGATTGTGTACTCCATGAGGGCGGGCTCCAGATTCGCGGACCGCAGGAATTTGAACGTTTCCACGACAGTCTTCGCGAGCAATTCTCGGATATTCGCGTCACTTCTGGCGTCTCGCTAAGTGAAGGTGATCTTGTCTCTCTCCGCTGGACCGTAGACTGCCGGGACAAAACCTCCGGAAAGAATCTAACGGCCACCGGCATTTCCATTGTTCGCATCAAGGACGGCCGCTTCGTCGAAGCATGGCAGAATTGGGATCAAGCCGGAGTTGCAGCGCAGCTCTCCGCCTGATCCATTCGTTGTGCATCTCCAACATTGCTCCGCACAAACGGACGGGAGAATTCTCGCAATGATTCATATTCCTTCCTCCTTTCCCCTTTTCCTCGCGGGCGCTTTGATTCTTCTTGTTATTCCTGGACCGGCCGTTTTCTATATTCTTAGCCGAACCATCGGCCAGGGCCGCAAAGCGGGTGTCGTGTCGGCTTCCGGCATCGCCGTCGGCACGCTGGTTCACGCAACTGCCGCCGCGCTCGGTCTCTCCGCAATCCTCGTCTCTTCAGCGCGCGCCTTCCACATCGTGCAATTCGCCGGCGCGCTATATCTGATCTTTCTCGGACTGCGCACTCTGCTGAGCCGCGACGATGCTCAACTCACATCCTCTGCCTCCGCTCACAGTCTTTCCCGTGTTTTCGGACAAGGCGTGCTTGTCAACTTGCTCAATCCCAAGACCGCTCTCTTCTTCCTCGCCTTCCTGCCTCAATTCGTGGACACTTCCCGCGGTCACGTTCCCGCGCAGATTTTCTTTCTCGGCGGCTCCTTCGCTCTCCTGGGACTTCTGAGCGATAGCACATGGGCCATGCTTGCAGGCACCCTGGCCGGTCGGCTTCGCAGGTTGCGTTGGCGTCGCGCTCAGAAAAATATCTCCGGCGGCGCACTCATCGCTCTCGGCCTCGCCACCGCCGTCTCCGGCGCAAAAGCCAAGTAGCGCAAACGGATCCCGCATCACGCACGCGTTCGTTGTGTTATTCTGCCGCCGTTTTTCGTACTTCCATTTCGCACGTCGGAATTTATCGCGCCGTGATTCCTGCTCCCCACGTCTTCGCCGCAAAGATCTACAAACTCTGGCTCATTCGTTTTGTGGATGTTCCCAAGGAAATCAGCCGCGCTCTTGGAAGCCCCAAAGAACGCATCCCCGTCTGCGGCACGGTCGAAGGCCTTCCTTTGCGCACCACGCTCGTCCCCAGCGGCAATGGCCGTCATCGCCTGGCGATTCACGGAGATATTTATCGCAAACTTCGCATCGACGCCGGCGCCGCAGTCGAAATTTCACTCGAACTCGACGAAGAGTCCCGCGAACCGGTTCTTCCGCCGTCTCTGGTCGTCGCGTTCAAATTCTCAAAGGTCGCCGCACGCGAATTCCGCGCCATGACCACCGCGCTTCGTCGTCAGATCGTCCGCTACCTCGTGTCTGCGAAATCCGAGGCCACCATCGAACGCCGCGTCACGAAATTCGTCGCCCGCCTCGAAAAAGATCCGCCCAGCCGCCGCAAGGCCCGCAAATCCAGTCGCAAGCCAGCAAAGCTGAAAAAGCCCCGCCGGAAGTAAGCGTTCATGAGAATCTGCGCGGCAGCTCGCGGATGCCTCTTTTCTTCCTCGTCTTGCTGCCGCATTGTACTCCGCATTGCCAGTGCCTTCTTCGGCGCAAAAGCAAAGTAGCGCCCGCCCGCACGCCCGGGGGTTGGGTGTGCGAGCTTCAATCGACTTTGCAAGCCATGCCGATTCTGTAGTTTGCGAAAGCGTGCTACCGGGAGTAGTTCGAGATGTAATTCGGCACGGGTGTGCCTTCCTTCAGCCGCGTGTCCGGAATCGGGGCGTTCGTTGTCGTTGTCAGCGGCAAAACCCCGGCCCACACAGGCAGGGAATAGTCTTCTTCGTCGTCCACCGGACCGCCGACCCGCACCTTGGCTGAAACCTCTTCGAGTGGCAGCGCCAGCACCGTCGTGCCTTTCATCTCTTGCTCGGTGGGCCAGCGGATTTCGTCCCAGCGCCCCTTCATGATGTGCTCGGTAAAAAGCCGCAGCGCTTCCATCTTTTCCGTAGGGTCGCTCACAAGCCGCGCCGTGCCCAGAATCACCACCGAGCGGTAATTCACCGAATGATGAAACGCAGACCGCGCCAGCACCAGCCCGTCCACCAGCGTCACCGTCACGCAAACGGGAATACCTTCGCTGAGCGTGCGCAGCATCCGGCTAGCCGCAGAGCCATGCAAATAAAGTGTGTCGCCCACGCGCCCGAAATTCGTAGGAATCACGTAAGGCTGCCCATCGGCAACGAATCCGACATGGCACACAAACGCCTCATCAAGAATTTTGTAAACGGTCTCGCTGTCGTACTTGCCGCGTTTCGGCAGCCGTTTAACCTGTGTTCTCTCGGTAGGTGAAAAGTCGCTCATATGTAGTGGCCGATCCTTAGATCGGCACTCCTAGAGTTAAGCAGCCTCTGCCAGAGCCAGCAAGAGCCAATCTGGACGCTTGAAGGCCTACTCTAGAGCCGCTATTTCAACGGGAGTTTCGGCGTCTTTTGCCGGAACGAAGGGAGAACCTCTGCCTCTCCGCACGATTTGTGTGCGGAGAAATCTCTCTTCGATTTATGACTATTTCGCAGCTTCCGCTTTCGCCGTCCCGCGCACAACGCGGAACCCAACGTACGCCGCATTGGGCGCATGCACCGAACGCGAATCCGTCGGCTGATCCGCGCTTCCCCCGATGGCTTCGCCTTTGCCGTCCGGCAACAGCGTCCACTCGGCCACATTGCCGCCGAGATCGAAAATCAGTTCTTCGTCGGCGCTACCTTGACCCGCAAAACTGCCGACTGGCTTCAGCAGGGCAGCGGTGCCGGGAAGCTCCGAGCTTTTCTTTGCAAGCAGGGCGCTGTCTTCTGGATTGAGCGAATACCCGGCCCAATAGTCGAGTGTGTTTTCGCCATCTTTCTTTTCGTAGAGCGACGCAACTTCGCTTTTATTCGGTATGCGCCATGTTTGATTCGTTGTTTTTGAAAGCCAAGCTGCGTAAGCCTTGGCTTGGTCCAAAGTGATTCCGTTCGCGGGATAATTTTCCGTGCCCGCATCGAATTTGTAATTCTTGTCGAATTCGGCGAACTGCGCGCGCGTAACTTCAAAGCGACCTACTTCCATATCGTTGCGCTTCACGAGTTCAGGAATCAAAACCGATTTTCCTTTGGTCCCCGAGTCCACGCCGTAGCGCGTGCCGCTCCGCGCGACATTCTTCGTGCGGAATGCCGTTTCAAGAGGTGAACCTTCTTTCAACGCTTCGTTGAGCGGTTTTTCCGTCTTGAAAAAATATTTGTCGAACCACGCAATTTCTTCTTCTACTTTGCGGACCTGGTGCGTGAGCTTGCGTGGGCCGTGCGGTTCGCCCGGGAAAATAACGAATTTCACGGGCACTTTGCCGTACCACTGCAATGCGCGGAAATACGTCCAGCTTTGCGCGAACGGGACGTTGCGGTCAGCATTGCCATGGAAAATCAAAACCGGCGCCTTGATGCGGTCCATTTTGAAGAGCGGCGATTTTTTGATGTAAAGGTCCGGATCTTCCATCGGCGATTTCCCAAAATAATACGCATCGAATGACTCGCCGAAATCCACGTTGGCCCAATCGCTGATCCACTCGATGTCTCCCGCGCCGACGCTCGCCACTTTGTAACGATCTGGATACGTAATCAGCAAGCTGGTCGAAAGAATGGAACCGTTCGACCATCCCATCGTGCCCACACGGTCGGGATCGCCCATTCCTTTCGCGATCAAATATTCCACGCCAGCGTTGATGTCCGGCGTTTCCAGGTCATAGTATTTTCCGCAACAAATCGATTCCGCCCACTTCAATCCGTAATCGTTGCTACCGTGATAATTCGGCCGCAACACAAACGCGCCGCGCTGCGTGAACAGCTGAATTGGATAAGCCCAGCTTTCGCCCCACAAATCCTTGTCCGCGCCCATCGGGCCGCCGTGAATCGCGGTGATGATCGGATATTTTTTCCCGGCTTCATAGTTTGTGGGGTAGTAGAGAATTCCTTCCACTTCTTCCTTGTCGGAACCCGTCCAGTGAATCACTTCGCTCTTCGCGTAACTGCGGCCGTTCACGAGGCCTTGATTTAATTTTGTGAGCTGCACCGGCGAAGTAATCTTGTCGCCGTCAACTTGCGCGCGGTACAGCTGAGCGAGTTTGCTCGCCGCGGAATGCGAATAAACGATCGTCTTTCCGTCCGCAGACACTTCAAAACTCTCCAGATTTTTCGCGTGCTCGCCTTCGAGGGAATGGCGCTTCCACGTCCATGCATCGCCACTCTTTTCCCGGGAATAGCGCGCCATCTCATAGTGAGCGCCTCCCGCCAATCCTAAAATAAATCCGTCGCGAGTCGCGGCAAGGTCAGAGCCGATACCGTTTTCCCAATCGAGCGGCACCTGCACACTCTTTCCGGCGGTCACGTCGTAAAAATAAAGCAGCACAATATTCGCAGTAAGAAATCGCGCATCGGTGGAATAAGGCGCCCATGCATAAAACCCGGAATTGTCGGGCGCCCATTCAAATCCGTACGGACGGATGCGTCCTTCGGCAAGAATTGTTTTTTCGCTACCGTCCGTGAGACTGTGGAGAACGGAAACAGGAGCTACTTTTTGGTCGAACTGGTAGCGCAAACTCTTTGCGTGAATCGCGGCTGCATATTTGCCATCTTTGGAAACCGAAAAGCCATGAATCCAGTCGGTGTTGGTCGTAAGCCGCGTAACTTTCTTGTCCTTGATGCTGATCTTGTAGAGCCGCACCGGCGGTTCGTGCCCTTCGTCGTCAACAACTTCTGAGTCGTCCTTCTTTTTCTTTGCTTCCTGCTCGAAAAGGCTCGCGTCCTCCTGCGCGCTGAAGATCAACGTGTCGTTGTCGAGCCAATCCACCTGACGCGGTGCGCGTGCAAATTCCGTCAGTGGCCACGGTTCGCCGCCGTGCGGATGAATCAGCCAGATTTGCATTCCCGCCGAGTCTGGTTTTCCGTTCGGACGCTTGCGATCGCTCAAAAACGCGATTCGCTCGCCGTTGGGCGACCAGCTGGGGGCAACGTTGTGATCGCTGCCGCGCGTGAGTTCAATCTCGGTGGAATCTGTGAGGCTCGAAAGAATTAAATTGGAAACGCGTCCGTCTTTTTCTTTGTCCGTGGTGGATTTAACCCAGGCGAGCCATTTGGCATCGCGCGAAATGCGCACGTATCCCGCGTTTTCCGTATAGATAAAATCTTCCGGTTTCCACGGTTCGATTTTCTTCGCGCCGTCTTTTGCGGATTTTGTCTCGTCTGCTTTCGCCGCGGGGTGCGCCAAACTCGAACACGCGATCGCCACGTTCAGAACGATTCCCGCCGCGAGCCACTTGTTTCGCATTTCTCTCCACCTTTTTCACAGATTTGAGTGACGAGCCAAATTCCTGCCAGCAAGCCGCACAGCATAGTCGAATTGACCGATATTTGGAATGGTGTAGGCTGAGATGCATCGCTCACGGGGTGAACCATGGCGGCCAAACAGGCAATCTTCAGTAAAGAAGCGTTCAAATTCTTTCGCGATCTGAAAAGAAACAATTACAAAGATTGGATGGCTGCAAACCGTGAGCGCTATCAATCCGCGGTCGTGCAGCCGCTGCGAAAACTGATGGAAGAGATGGCTCCCACGGTTTTGAAGCTCGATCCGAGATTTGAAACGACAGGGAGGCGCGGCGCGAATTTGTCGCGCATCAACAACGACATCCGCTTCTCGAAAGACAAAACACTCTATAAAACTCACATGTATCTGAAATTTTCCGTTCCGATTTCCGCCGAACTGGAAAGCGGGCAACTCTACACGGGCATTTCTACGGATGTAGTTACCGCCGGTTTTCGCCTGTACGGCGGACCGAAGAGAAAAGAATCGCCGTTTGCGCTCATTGCCGACTCGCGGATTGCGAAAAATCCGCGGCGGATCGCGCAATTGCAACGGCGGCTTGGCCGCAAGTATGAGAGTTACTGGTATTCGATCGCAAAAGGGCAATGGACGCAGCGAAATGGCTGGCCAACAAATGAGGAATGGTCGAAGGTGCAAGCCTGGATCGTGCGCCGCAAATTTTCACCAACTGCAGCGATGCGCGCCACTTTTCCGAATGAAATTGCGAAAATTTACCGCGATGTCTATCCACTGCTGAAATTCATCTCAATTCCAAAATAGAGATGGTCACGATCTCCAGAGAGGAAGCGCTAGGAGATGCCATGAGGCGAGAAAGATTGTGAGCGTGCAGCAGGCGAGAGAGACGAGCAGGGAATGGATGCGGATGGCGCGGTGAATCTCATTGCGGGGGACGCTGACGGCGAGCCAGAGGCTGATGAGAGAGAGCGCGGCGAAGGCGATGGTCCCTAGGAAAAAGAGGACGGACCAGATACCGAATTCGCCGAGGCGGTCGAGCGATTTTGCTGCGCTGAAAAACGAAATGAGTAGCGTGAGCGCGGCGAAGAACGGGATGGCGCGGACGGAGAGATGCTTTACGTCCTTGAGCCTGCGCGTGAGCCACAGAACTATCCAAACGATTGCGTAGACCAAAGAACTGACGAGCAGGATCGCGCCGAGTGCGAGCACACAAAGGCGCAAATACGGCCAAGCTGGATTGATGCGTTCGGCATAGGAAGTTCCACCTTCTCCTATTGCGACCAAACACATCCGGCCAGTGGCGTTTTGGAAAAATGCGATGGTGGCTTCGGGGTCTTTTTCTCTGCGGAAAATGTTTTTGCCGACAAAGAGAATAGGCTTTGGCTTACTGAAAATACCGGAAAGCGCGAGCTGGCCATTTTGCATGCGAACGCGTTTAATATCCACCAATTCCGTGAGAAACGCGAAGAGCTGATTGCGCGGAGCGCGTGATTCGTAAAATCCCGTGAACTTTTGGAGCTCCGCTCCAGAAATACCCGGCGTTATGGGTTGCGGTTTCGGGAAATCCTTGGAAAGAAAATCGATTGCGAGTTTATTTAGGTCACTGAGTGCCTTTCCAGAAAAGTCGCCATTGAGCAAGACCACATAGCCCCAGTTTTGCTCGGGCATGTAGCGATAGGTTGAGATGAAGCCATCAATGCCGCCGTCGTGGCCGTGGGTGACTATTCCACCTTCGACTTCGGTGTAATTCGCGAGGCCGTAGCCGAGACGCAAGCCATTGCGCGAAGAGAGAGGGGTCTGTGGATACTCCATTCGAGCGATGGTTTCGGGCTTGAGGAGTTGCTTTTCGCTAGTCGCGCCGCGACGAAGAAAAAACTGAATGAGTTTCGCTAACTCGGCGGGCGAGGCTTTCATGTCGCCGGCGGGGCGTAGATAAATTTCCTTGTAAGCCGCGGGCCTCGGCGGTTTGCCATCGGATTTCTGGTAGCCCTGCGCAAGGAGCGCACGATTCTCTTTGGTGAGGTCGAAATCACCAGGAGAAATTTCGAGCGGCGCTAGAATATTTTTCCGAATGTATGCAGGCCACGGTTCGCCGCTGATTTTTTCGACCAGGTAGCCTGCAATGCCGTAGTCCGGGTTGGAGTAGGCGAAGCGTGTGCTGGGTGGCCATCGGGCTTGTTGAGGCGCGGGAAACTTTTTGAGCACCTCTAGCATGGAAATGTTCGGCGCGTCTTTTGTGTTATAGACCTCGCGCAGCGCCATGTCGTCGAAACCAGCGGTGTGTTCGAGAATATTGGTGATGCGAACGGGATTAGTGGAACCCCAGGGATTTTTGAAGGGGATGTCGGGCGCGACGTCTTGTAACCGGGATTGAAGATTGATTCGACCTTCTTCTTCGAGCTTGAGGAGGGCGAGAGAGACAAAAGTTTTGCTGATGGAGCCAACACGGAACTCGGTGTCGCAGTTGATGTCGCGATTTTGTGAGATGTCCGCTTTGCCGATGCCGCCGCACCAGAGAACGGAACCGTTGCTTACGAGAGCGATTCCCGCGCCGGGAACGTGTTCGACGTCAACGACATGTTTCATTGTGGATTGGAGTTCTTCGAGGGTTTTGGGGTGGGGCAATTCGTCTTTTTTTGCGGAAGGTTGTTGCGCGCAGAGGAACAACGGAATTGCGAAGAGAGTCAGGAATGCGAATATGCGAGCTGTGCGCATGGTTCCTCGTGAAGGTTAATGATGGTGGCAGATTCTAGCAGAGAAGGGCGATTTGAAGTTTGTTCGGCGTGATGAGAAGCAGAGGTGCCGCGCCTACGGCGCTGGTTGGGAGACTAGCGCGATCGAGGCTGGCGGATTTGCGGGCGGATTAGAGACTTGCTTTGCGAAAGGCTTGAACACGACAAAAGCCGCAGGGCAAAGGTGGCCCTAGGCTACGGGCGTGGGAAGGATTCGCATGTTGCGTGATTGACGGGTTAAGCGGGGTCGCATACGATTTCGCGGGCGCAATCATGCTCACAATTCGTTTTTGAGAGGCTTTTCCAGCTATGTTCAAACGCTTCCGTTTTCTTTTTTCGGTGTTGCTCTTTTGCGTTGGCGCGAGTTTTGGCAACGCGCAGCAGCCTAGCGGCGAGAAACCTGCCGACAAGACTGCGGAAAAACCCAGAGAAGAAAAGAAACCGGTGCCGGAAGAAAAGAGTGTGCAGACCAAGCACGCGGTGCGAATCGGCGGGCAGGAGATCAAGTACACGGCGACGGCAGGAACAATGCTGCTTAAGCTGGAAGATGGAACGCCGAAGGCGAGCGTATTTTTTGTGGCGTACACGCGGGACGATGTGCAGGACGCGACGAAGCGGCCGATTACGTTTGCGTTCAATGGCGGCCCGGGAGCCGGTTCGTTGTGGCTGCATATTGGCGCGTTGGGACCACGACGCGTGGAGATGGGCGACGTGGGGAATTTGTTGCCGCCGCCGTACAAGATTGTGGACAACGAATCTTCGTTGCTGGATATGACGGACATTGTATTCATTGATCCTGTTTCGACCGGCTACAGCCGCGCGGTTCCGGGCGAGACTCCGAATCAGTTTCACGGGGTCGAACAGGATGTGCAGTCAGTGGGAGATTTCATCCGTTTGTGGGCGACGCGGAACCGGAGATGGGGTTCGCCGAAATTCTTGGCGGGAGAAAGTTACGGAACGACGCGAGCAGCCGGCCTGAGCGGATATTTGCAGCAGCGTTATGGGATGTATTTGAACGGGATCATACTGATTTCTTCCATTTTAAATTTTCAGACGGCGGAGTTCGATACCGGAAACGATTTGCCATACATCCTATTTTTGCCGACGTACACGGCGATCGCGTGGTATCACAAAAAACTGCCGGCTGATTTGCAGGGAGATTTGCAGAAGGCAGTCAACGAGTCTCGCACGTTCGCCGCGGGGGAATATGCGGACGCGCTGATGGCCGGAGACGCCTTGTCCAAGGCAAAGCGAACGGAAATTGCGCAGAAGCTCTCGCGTTTGACGGGACTTTCGGCGGACTACATCGATCGAAGTGATTTGCGCATCGAAATCCAGCGATTTGACAAGGAACTATTGAAGAGCGAGAGGCGAACCGTTGGCCGGCTGGACGGACGCTTTACCGGAATTGATGCGGACGCAGCGGGAGCTCGCCCGGACTATGACCCGAGCCTTGCGGCAATCGTCGGACCTTATACGGCGATCCTGAATGAATACGTTCGCGAGGAATTAAAATTTGAGAGCGATCTGCCGTACGAGTTTTTGACCGGACGTGTGCGGCCCTGGAATTATGAGCCGTACGAAAACCGCTACGTGAATGTTGCGGAGACACTGCGACGCGCGATGACGCAAAATCAGTTTTTGCGCGTGTTTGTCGGAAAGGGCTACTACGATTTGGCGACACCATTTTTTGCAGCGGAATATACGTTCGACCACCTTGGACTCGATCCGACACTGCGGTCTCATCTCTCCGGCGCTTACTATGAAGCAGGGCACATGATGTACGTGCATCCACCGTCGCTGGTGAAGCTGAAGCAAGATTTGGCACAGTTCATTCAATCGAGCACACCTAAATGAAGAAAGTTGTCTCCGTGGTTGTTTGGGCAGGGGTCGCGCTATTGGGTGCGGGCGCTCTTGCAACGATTGCATTGCAGAGAAACGAGCGAATCAGTGCGACATGGTTCGTTGTGGCGGCGGTTTGTTTTTATTTAGTGGCGTACCGATTTTACTCTGCGTTTTTGGCGGCGAAATTGGTTGCGCTCGATGACAGTCGAGCGACGCCCGCCGAGCGAAATGACGATGGGCGCGATTTTGTTCCCACGAACAAATGGGTTTTGTTTGGGCACCATTTCGCGGCGATTGCTGGACCCGGGCCGCTGGTGGGGCCGACACTGGCGGCGCAATTTGGATATTTGCCGGGGACGTTGTGGTTGATTGCGGGCGCAGCGTTTGCGGGATGCGTGCAGGATTTTGTGATTCTGTTTTGCTCGATCCGGCGAAATGGGAAATCCCTAGGGGAAATGGCACGCGACGAAGTGGGGAAGCGCGGGGGATTCATCGCACAGCTCGCGGTGCTGGCGATTCTGATTATTTTGCTGGGCGTTGTGGCGCTCGTGGTGGTGAATGCGCTGAAGACTTCGCCGTGGGCGACATTCACGCTGGCGATGACGATTCCAATTGCGTTGTTGATGGGAGTGTACCTGCGATATTTGCGGCCGGGACGCGTGCTGGAAGCCTCGTTGATTGGCCTCGCGCTGGTGATGTTCGTCGTCGTGGCGGGGCAGTGGGTGGCGGAATCGGGGTCGTGGGCAAAGGTGTTCACGCTGAGCGGAGTGGCGCTGGCGTTCTGGATTATTGCGTACGGATTTGCGGCATCGGCGCTGCCAGTGTGGTTGCTGCTGGCGCCGCGCGATTATTTGAGTGCGTTCATCAAGGCAGGCGCGATTTTTTCGCTGGCTGTCGGAATTTTGATTGTGCGACCAGAGATACAGATGCCGGCGCTTACGAAATTTATTGACGGCACGGGGCCCGTGTTTGCGGGGAAGATTTTTCCGTTTTGTTTTATCACGATTGCGTGCGGGGCGATTAGCGGATTTCATTCGCTGATTTCTTCTGGGACGACGCCGAAGATGATTCAGCGCGAGGGGCACGCGCGATTTATCGGATACGGCGCGATGCTGCTGGAATCGTTTGTCGGCGTAATGGCGATGGTGGCGGCGTGCGCGATGCAGCCGGGCGTTTATTTTGCGATCAATTCGCCCGCCGGAATTGTGGGAGCGACTCCGGACGCGGTGGCCGCCACGATTTCCGGATGGGGATACCACCTGGACCCGCAGACGATGATAGACATGGCGAAGGCTGTCGGGGAGCAGACACTTTTCAATCGCGCGGGCGGAGCGCCGTCGCTAGCGGTTGGAATGGCGCAGATTTTCTCGAGCACAATCGGCGGCGAAAGGTTAATGAGCATCTGGTACCACTTCGCGATTATGTTTGAGGCGCTGTTTATTTTGACGGTGCTAGATGCGGGAACGCGCGTGGGGCGATTCATGGTGCAGGAAATGGGTGGGCGCGTGTGGAAACCATTTGCGCAGACGAGTTGGATGCCGAGCGTGGTGATTTCGAGCGCGTTGGTGGTTGGGGGATGGGGATACTTTTTGTATCAGGGTGTGATTGATCCGTTCGGCGGGATTAATTCGCTGTGGCCGTTGTTTGGGATCGCGAATCAGTTGCTGGCGGCTGTGGCGCTGGTGGTAGCGACGACGGTTTTGCTGAAGATGGGGCGGCTGAAGTGGATTTGGGTGACGCTCGTGCCGATGGTGTGGCTGGTCACAATTACGATGACCGCGAGCTGGCAGAAGATTTTCAGCACGAATGCACGGATTGGATTCTTGTCCGGAGCGAATGCATTGGCCGCGCAGATTGCGGCTGGGAAAATTCCAGCAGCTAAGATTGTGGAGATACAGCGGACGATTTTCAATTTGCGTCTCGATGCCGTCGTGACGGCGGTGCTTGCCATAATGATTTTGACACTGGTGTTTGAGGCGATTGTCCGATGGACGGCAATTTTGACGAAGCGGAGCGAAGCTGTGATGCATGAGACGCCGTATGTGGCAACACAGTGGGCTGTTGGCGCGGAGGGCGACTGATGCGCGGCGCGTGGAAAAAAATCTCGGAGCTGGCGCGAACGCTTTGGATGAGGATCCGCGAATGGTGCGGGGATGCGGCGTATGAACGGTATCAGCGTGTCGCCGCGCGCAAAAACGGCGTTTGCGTAATTACTAGAGAGCAATTTTACGTGGAGCAAGCCGAGCGGCGATACTCGCGGCCGAATCGTTGCTGTTGAGTGTTGCTGTCTTGCTTCCGTTTCCCCATTGGGCATAAAATTCAGCGCTGCACGTCCTTCTCCCCAGCAAGTCATTTCATTTCCTCATTGACAGGAGACATAGATGGCGATCGATATGGACAAGCTCCATGAATTTCTTGGGAAGGCGCTGGTGGATTTTGGCGCGACGTTTCACGCGGCGCTTGTGCGAATCGGCGACAAGCTAGGGCTGTATAAGGGGCTCGCGGCTGGCGGGCCGCAGACCGCAGCGGAACTCGCGAAGCGAACGGGAACGGTCGAGCGTTATGTACGGGAGTGGCTGAGCTGCCAGGCGGCGGGCGGTTACGTGAGTTACGACGCCGCGGCGGGGAAATTTTATTTGACGGAAGTGCAGGCATTCGCGATGGCGGATGATACGAGTCCCGCCTTCATGCCGGGGGCGTTTCAAGCGGCGCTGGCCGCGACGAAGGCAGAGGAGCAGCTCGCGGAACGATTCAAGGACGGCAAGGGAATGGGTTGGCATGAGCATCATCATGAACTCTTTGAGGGAACCGAACGGTTTTTCCGGCCGGGATACGCGGCGAATCTTTTAAGTGCGTGGATTCCGGCGCTTGAGGGCGTGCAAGAAAAGTTGAAAGCAGGCGCGCGCGTGGCAGACGTCGGATGCGGGCTGGGTGCTTCGACAATTTTGATGGCGAAGGCTTATCCGAAATCGGAATTTTTTGGGTTTGATTATCACGATAAGTCCATTGAGAAAGCCAAGCAGCGGGCGAAGGATGCGGGAGTCAACGGCAATATTCACTTTGACATGGCGATGGCGAAGAATTTTCCGGCGAAGGAATATGACTTCGTGACGTTCTTCGATTGTTTGCACGACATGGGCGATCCGGCGGGAGCTTCGGCGCACGTGCGAAGTACGATGAAGAAAGACGGGACGTGGATGATTGTGGAACCGTTCGCGGGAGATAGGCTGGAGGACAATTTGAATCCGATTGGGCGAGCGTTTTATGGCGCGTCGACTTTGCTTTGTACGCCGGCGTCGTTGTCGCAGGAAGTGGGGCTGGCGCTCGGCGCGCAGGCGGGAGAGAAGCGCTTAAAAGACGTAGTGATTGCGGGAGGATTCACGAGATTCCGCCGGGCGACGCAGACGCCGTTTAATTTGATATTTGAAGCGCGGCCTTAACGAGAAGAACCGCAACTTGCATTTTCATTCGCGCAAGAGACTGCGCGCCTTGTATGGCTGATGGAATAGGCATAGGATTTGCAGTAACCCCGGGGTATCCCACATTAGTTCTCGGAACGGAGGAGTCACCATGCGAAAATTCTCATTCTATTTTTGCTTCGTTTTCCTAACGGCGGCGGCATTTTTCTGTTCGGCAGGCACGGGACAAGAAAAGGCAAAGGAAAGCGCGAAGCCCGATTTCGATATGACCGCTTCTTACATCGAAGCGTGCAGTTGCGACATGTTCTGCCCTTGCTACTTCAATACGCACTCTACCGCTCACCACGGGGAGAAAATGGAAGAGCATTTCTGCCGGGCGAATCTTGTGCTCAAAGTGGATAAGGGCTATTACAAAAATACGAAACTCGACGGCGCAAAAGTCTGGATCGCCACGGATCTTGGCAGTGACTGGAGTACAGGCAAGGATTCCTGGGCGGTGCTAAATTACGATCCCAGTGTGACTCCGGAACAGAAGAGCGCGTTGAACGACATTATTGGCCAGCTCTATCCCTTCAAGTGGCAGAAGTTCGACGTGGATACCCAGGGCTTCACGTGGGACGTGGACGAGAAGGCGGGAGTCGCCAAGGCCAAAATGAACAACGGGAAAGCGGAAGTTATCCTGAAGAAAGAGAAGGGCGACGATCCGAACCGCGAGATCGTCATGCAAAACCTAACATATTGGAAATCGCAATCCAATGACGGCTTCCGGATGTGGAAGAGCGACCACGAAGAATTTGAGGGTAAAGACCACAAATTCTCGTACAGCGGGACGAATGGATTTCTAATCACCATTCATTTTTCCGGCAAGGCAAAAACTGCGGCTGCGGGAAACTAGGAAGAAGTCAATCGCGCGGGCGTCAGATTTCGCTTTCGTCCTCGTCGTCGGCGACTTGCTTGAGGATTGTGATTTTGTGGGCGATGCGAAGCCCTTGCGAGCGGACCCCGGAAAGAATGGCGCGGCGAATTTCTTCGGGCAGAGTTTCGGGAGCGAAGACACCTGACTCTTCGCGCGGGAAATGCTTCACAAATTGAGCGGCAACGTGGGCGGTGGCGTACGCTACGGGTGTGGTAAAGAGGCCCTGCTTGCGGATCGTGTAGAGCGAAGGGAAGAGCACGTCCGAGCGAATCAGGAGGTGGACGTCTTCCTTGGCGCTGCGTTTGATGCCGCGCACGAGGACCGCAGCACCGAAGCGGGCGTTTTGCAGAATTCCCTGGCGAATCAATTTGGCGATTTTTTGCGGAGAAGAAGTATCCGGAAAGCGGCTCTTCGCGATGCCGCGCGATTTGGAGAGCTTTCCTTGTTTTTGCCAGCGGCGCAGGCGGTCAATTTCGTTGCCGCCAATTTTCACGTCGAGATCGCGCATGGAAATGAAACGCGGAAGCGTGGCGACTTCATCTTGTGCGGCTAGTACGACGCGGGCTGTTCCGATTGGTTCAATGAATCGGAACTTTTCAACTTCTGAAAAACGTTTGGCAAGTTTGAATTTTCCTTCGCGATAGATACGGGGATGAGAAATGGCTTCGTCGAAAGAGACTTCGGGAGACCACTGCGAGATTGGGTCCTGGCTTTCGGTGCTTTCATAAAGGCGGATTTGGACGGAGAGGACTTCGTCGAGCATCTCGGCGGCGCGTTTGACAAGGAGGTTGGTGAGACCGGGGGCAGCGCCGGCGTTGATTACGGCGGCACGATTTTTTTCCTCGAAACGCTTTGCGTAGCGAAATTGTTCAGATTGAAACGGATTACGCGTAAGGTGGGAACTCAAGTCCATATAGTGCGCGCGGAGGCGAAGAGCGGCTCGAATGACGATTTCGTTGAAGACGGATGCGCTCGCGTTGATGATGAGCTGGCAGCCCTTGGCGGCTTTGACGATGCCGCGCAGATTGCGGGCGTTCACTTCGGCAATGGGGATGGTGCTTTTTTTGCCGAGGAAGCGGCGGGCACGGATTGGGTCGCGGTCGCCGCACCAGACGGTGTGGCCTTGACGGTCGAGAAGCTGTGCGAGGAGGGAGCCGGTCGCCCCCGCTCCCAGAACGAAGATCCGCATGGCGTGAAGGAAACTCTATCACAGGAAGGCTTGCCTCCGAGTGCGGGGCGGGGCTTCGTGGTTACAATGGCGGATGAAAGCCTGGAAGAAGCTGTCCAAATTGCCTAGTCCCAAGCGTCATTGTAGTGGGAGCGATAGTCAAAGCGACGACTACCACCCGATTAAACCAAACGAGGGAGAACCTAAATGCAATATTTGCTACTGCTTTACGCCGACGAGGCTGGGTGGACCAAGATGTCAAAAGCCGAACAGGAACAGGGATACGCCGCTTATATGGCGTACACGGAAGCGCTGAAGAAAGCTGGCGCCCTGAAGAGCAGCAACCGTCTTCAGCCGATCGCGACGGCAACGACAATCCGGACGACGAACGGGAAGCAACAGGTGCTCGATGGACCGTATGTGGAGTCGAAAGAGCAGCTTGGTGGCTACTACCTGATCGATGTACCGGACCTCGATGCCGCACTTTCGTGGGCGTCGCGCTGCCCGGGGGCTGGGCATGGAATCGTGGAAGTGCGTCCCATCTGGAGCATGTAATTGGCGGCGACGATGAGCGGCGATGAACGTAACCTCCTGGCGCGCGACATGGCGGAAGCCGTTGCGCGCCAGAGTTACGGAAAGCTGGTGGCGTTTCTCGCCGCGCGGACACGAGATGTGGCGGCCGCCGAAGATGCGCTTTCGGAGGCATTTGCTTCGGCCCTGGCGGACTGGCCAAAGAACGGTTGCCCTGCAAATCCGGAAGGGTGGCTTCTGACGGTCGCACGGCGAAAAGCAATCGACATGCTTCGCCGCCGCTGGCATGAGGAGACGGTCGATGAGTGGCAAACCATGAGCGACACTTTAGAGGCAGCGGAAAACAATGGCCAGATTCCGGACCAGCGGCTTGCGCTCATGTTCGCTTGTGCGCATCCCGCGATTGATGCCAGCATACGCTCGCCGCTGATTCTTCAAGTGGTGCTGGGCCTTGATGCAAAGGCAATCGCTTCTGCTTTCCTGACCTCACCGGCGGCGATGGGAAAACGACTGGTTCGCGCCAAGGAAAAGATCAAGCAAGCTGGAATTCCGTTCGTTATTCCGGAAAAGGAAGAGCTACCAGGCAGACTCGACGTCGTGCTGGATGCGATTTATGCGGCCTTTGCGGAGGGATGGACGGATCCGGCGGGAACTGACGCCACCCGACGTGACTTGACTGAAGAAAGCTTGTTTCTGGCGAGACTCGTGACTGACCTGCTGCCACAGGAGCCAGAGGCGCTCGGGCTGCTTGCGTTGATGCTTCACGCGGAGGCGAGGCGCCGCGCACGGCGGAGCGAAGAAGGCGAATTCGTTCCTCTTGCTGAACAGAATATCGAATTGTGGGACTCGGGGATGATTCGCGAGGCAGAGGATTTGCTTAAGCGCGCGAGTGCGATGGGTTTACTTGGCCGCTACCAACTGGAGGCTGCATTGCAGTCGGCGCACGTTCATCGTGTCCACACGGGTCACTGGAATTGGCAGGAGGTGGTGCAGATCTACGATGCGCTGCTTGGGATTTCCAGTTCGCCAGTGGTTGCGATAAACCGGGCGCTGGCAATTGCGGAACTGGACGGGGCCGAAGCAGGGCTTAAGAATTTGCAGCAGTTAGCTGCTGATCCGCGGTTGACGGAGTATCAGCCGTATTGGGCGGCCCGAGCTGAGCTATTGGCGAAAACAGGAGCCTGTCAGGAAGCTCGGGAAGCCTACGACATAGCGATTGGGCTTGAGAGCGATGCCGCCGTGAGGCGCTTCTTGCAAGGACGTCAATCCGCGCTAAAACTCTAACTTCCGCTCACGAATGGCCGCCGACGCTCACAATTTGGTGATTGGTGCTTCTGCCGAATTTGGGAGTCAGTTTCCGAAAATGTCGGAGGATTGTAGGCGCACGTACCCCTTTGCGATAGGCTTCGATGTCCACTCGCTCCCGTCAAAATCTTTATTGGCAGTTCAAGTCGTCTCTAGAACCGGAAGGTTAGCCCGGCAGTGCCATCGAGTTGATGCAGAAAAAGCGTATCACCCTTGGACCAGCAACCGGCCCAGAACGGATCACACCAAACGCCGTTGGTGATTGTATTGATGTAGACGGGTGACCACTTACCCTGAAGACGCAGTGCGAGATGTTTGCTCAAGCTATATTTTACGCCGCCCCCGAATGCCCACGTGAAGCGGGTAATGCTGCCCACGCCACTCCGGTCCGGGCCAAGATTGGTGACGCCTGCGCCAAAGAGGATGAATGGCCGCATTCGCTTCTCGCGGTCATTAATGTGCAACACGTAGTATCCCAAGTATTCGTTGGTGTTGAGGCCGAACACCTTCACGCCGGTGCCTCCGTTTGTGGGCTGAACCAGAGTGTCGGCGTGGTTGTGGCTCCATGTGAATTCGACGCCGCCGTGCTTGCCGAGCAAGTAGCCCGCGCTAAGCCCGTAGTTCATCCCATTTTGCACGTCGATGTTCCTGAATAGGGTAGTCGAGAGATCCAGTCCACCGTTGAACTGTCCGCCGACGAAGGGCGTAATTTCGATGCCCCTTTGGCCCCATGCCGTCGGTGCCATGGCGACGGTCCAAACAATTGCTGCCAATAGGAGATTCGTTTTCATTTTCTTCCATTCTTCCGCACTCTTATTCCGAACACAGACTGTGGCTCGGTCTGCGATTCCCAGAAACTGTAAGTTGTTACAGACCCATTCACTGAATCCGATGAGGGTCATTGTCAATAGAGTCAATTATTCTGGGAGTGAGACAAGTGAGATATGTCTCTTTGCAGCCTTGTGAAGGGAAGAAGTTCCGGTCGACTTATTGAAAGGGTGGTAAACCGTTACGCTAGGGTCCGTGTGCCTAACGTTTCCATGGTTGCGACTTTGTTTTTGCTGCAGCCAGGTCGGGCCCAAAGAGAGAGCAAAGTCCTTGTTAACGCGGTACACGTACAAGTGGAATCCGTCGTCGGACTTGTCCGATTAGGCTAATCGGGAGTTGCGGCAAACGATTGCGAACTGACGCCCAGCTGGTGCCATGTTTGATTCAAGACATCATCGAGCATCAATTTGTGCGAGTTAGTTTTCGGCGGAGGTTGCGTTGGGCCAGAGGATGCCGGAGGCGCGGAGGTTGTGGGAGGCGGTTAGATCGAGTTTGAAGATATTGTTTGGGGCGGGAGAGAATGTGAAGGTGGAAGCGGGAAAAATGTCCGCAGCGAACGCGCCATTGTTGGCGTCGGTGGAAGTCGTGGCACCAGCGAAGGCTTGATCGAAGCAAGGGGATTCGCTGCGGCAGATACTGATCTTGCCGTTGAGGAGTTGGCCGGAACCATCGGCTTCGAAAGCGCCACCGATGGCAATAGGGCCTTCGGCGTCTGAGCCGGAGAGTAGGAAAGTGTAGGTGCCGCGAAGCATGGCGGAGGCAGGGCCGGGCGCGGCGATGATGGTAACGGCCGCAGCGCCGGAATCCGCGGAATTGGCGTTGGCTGTCGCAGTGACTGCGACGAGAGCGGGATTCGGAATGGTCGTGGGAGCGGTATAGAGTCCGGCAGCGGAAATGGAGCCGCAATCCTGGGTGGAACAATTGGTGCCGCCGACACTCCACGCAACGGCCATGTTGGAGGAACCAGCAACGGTGGCAGTGAATTGTTGGGTCGTAGCAACGACGACGCTTTGCGTTTTAGGATCGACAACGACGGTAACGGATTTTTTGCCACCGCCCAAACCGAGGAGGTTTTCGACGCTTTTGATGTTGCAACCCGTGCAGAAAAAACAAGAGAGAACCAAGAGAACTATGGTGAGTTGTCGCATGTCCACTCCGTTGCAGATGCCGGATGAGTATGCTGAACGTTGGGAGAAATTCAGTTCAATCGCAGACGGCAATGGTGGAGCAATTGTGGGGGCTTGGATGGTTGTTGGCAATCTGGAATGAGGGCGAACGGGCGAAAGAGATATGAGAGTTCGAGAGTGGGAGGTGTGACTCGATGCCAGTGTCCGGCACGACTTACCAGGCATCAAGCGCCAATGATTGATGTCCCCACGAAGAAAGGCACGCACATGAACATGTTCAAGACGTTCACGTTGAAATGGTGGCAGACCGGTCTCTTTAAATTGGGAATGTTAGCTTTAGGAATTGCGATTGGAGCTTATTGGCGCGACTTTTTCGGCGGCTATCTTTTTATTCTCATAGTGGTGGCCGTTGTCAGCCTAGCGTATGTCTCATACGTTTGGTGGAAGCAGTAGATATCCGAGCAGGCCGACCTTTGGAGAAAACTCGGGCTGGCACAATTCAATGCCTGATTAACGCCTACCGGAAACGGAGCCATTACGCTTGTTGAGGGGACGGGAAAGATTTGGCCATCTCCAGCATGGGATGATGGTACTTTTCGTGCGCGAACTCACGCGCAATCTGCCATCCCTGACGAAGATAGAACTGTATCGCGACCAGATTCGACTTAACGACGCGAAGGCGGCAGGTCTGGCAACCGCGAGCAGCTATCTCGGATTCACCTTGCGCGAGCAATCTAGTTCCGACACCTTGTCTCCGGTGCTCCCGAAGCACCCACAGGTCATCGACCCACTCCTGGTTCGTTATTATCACCCCTAGAATCTTCGCATCAGACACTGCTACCCAAGCCAGTGGCCAGTCCTCGTCTTTAAACTCCAGAGGAACAGGATTCGGAGCGAAAAGGTTCTTAAACGTCTCAGTCGCTACTATATCTATGAGGTCTCGCACTGAGTCGTACTCGTGGGGTTGCGGTTTCCTGATAACCACCTCGATTGGCATGCACCTATCTTACTTGACGCTGCTAGCTTGCTTTGAAGTAGCTCATGGTAAACGCGGAAATCGTACAAGTGGAATCGCGAAAAAGCACGACTTATCGCGAGTTGTCGTGAAACTCAAACAGAATCTCGCTTCTTGCGGCTTCTGATTGCGTCTAACATAGCCGTAGAATTCAAAACGGGGGAAGAAGTTGTGTTCATTCGAGGATACATAGCTTATGACTGACTGGTTCGCGCGTCCCGTCCTACACGTGATCGACGTTGAGGCCTCGCTCCGCTTTTACGTTAACCGGCTTGGCTTCAAGAGCCCCTGGCGCTACGAGGAGGATGGCAGAGTGCACGTTGCACAGGTCGATCGGCAGGGCTGCGCGCTTATCCTGGCTGACACGTGGCCGGAGAAGATTGGCAAGGGGCTGATGTTCATTTCCCTGAACGTCGAGCCGGTGACGCAAGTCGCCGCGTTGAACGCGCTGCGTGCAGAACTCGAGGCCAAGGGCGTTCCCGTCAAGGAAGGTTCGTGGGGCTACCGTCTCCTAGTGGTCGATGATCCCGATGGCAATCAGCTCTTCTTCAACTACCCGAACGAGAGCGCATCCGGCAAGACTGTTAGTCAGGCATAACCAATCAACAAAATCTGTCTTTCGTCGTTAGCGATCCCAAATAGGCTCTCCGACAGACCCTTTGCGCGAGAGCAGCCTTGAGTCCCGATAAACGCCGAAATCGTACAAGTGGAATTGGTGGCCTTGGCACATCTCCGGTAAGGCGACTATTGGACCGCGCCCTGATCAGGATTTATCAGATTCAAGTAGCCTTGAGGCCAGTCCTCTTGGCCAGCAATGCCAATTTCTGGTCGTGATTCATGGGTTCCCACGGAACAAGTTTCTCAGCGAGCACATCCAT
>Ga0210406_10000153_pt1 | contig 105963 bp, 88 predicted proteins | sample IncBWC30MmetaG_FD_155454 | JGI IMG/M metagenome (GOLD analysis project Ga0210406, IMG submission 155454) | Forest soil microbial communities from Barre Woods Harvard Forest LTER site, Petersham, Massachusetts, United States - Inc-BW-C-30-M | ecosystem: Environmental > Terrestrial > Soil >... | reverse complement strand
ATGGCCGGGGTTGCGGCGCTCTGACCATGCTTCATAGCGTTTTGCGGCCTGTTCCAGATGCGCCAGGATCTGTTTGTTGGAGAAGCGCTCGCGGAACGCCGGAACGACGGGCTTCACGGCTTCCCAAACACCGAAGAATTCGCCGCTGGTTTCAAAAAACAGGTCTTCGTGCAGAAGGCCATAATTGAGCAAAGCGCAGGCTTGCTCCCAGTAGCCGATTACCATTCCTACGTAGGTCCCTGTTTCGCTTCCCATCGGCGCAATGCGCATGGCGTCGTCAATGGAATTCACTTTGTAGTTCTTGCTGAACCAATCGCGCGCTTGGCGTAGCATCGCTTCTCGCCGTTGGTCGTAGACCTGAAGATGAAGTTGCGCTTGCTCATGCGTCGGTTTTCCGTCCATTGTTGTATCCCTTTCCTTTAAGTGATTTTGTTTGAGTTAACTGCGGTAGCCGCAGCTACCAGTCTCGGCTGCCCCGCCCTGGCACGACGCCGGGTCTCGTGGTGTTAGTGGGGTAAACCTCGCCATCTTAACGTCGTTTGACGCAGGTTGTAATCGACAAGTGAGCCTGCTGTATCCGGGCTTGGGTCACGGAATAACTACAGAATCAGGTCGCCTGCACCGTCGTCGAGTTGGTGAACAGCGGGGCGCTGTGCCTCCCCGTCGAGGCTAGAGACCGTGTTCGCGAGCCGCACCGCGTAAAGTTGACTATTTAAATGGGCACAGGGGTGTGGGAGGCAGGTTGACGGGTAGGCCGGGCGCTACCAGAATGAAATCTTGGGAGGCTTGCGGCCGAGTCAAGCCGAATTCGCTATGTCCAACGAATCGAATGCCGTGGAACTGGCGGTGGCACGCGCCCTCCGGGACAGCCTGGAGCGGCTGCAGCGCAATTCGGACGAGCTGCATCACGCGGTGAATGACATAGTTTCGGCGTGCAGCAGCAATAAGCCGACCAACGCCCTGCCATTCTTGCTGCGGGCGCAGACTGGCGCGGCAGCGCTTTCGGCATCGCTTGAGGTGCTTTCGCGCTTCGTCGCGCTTACGCTGCAGCCTGGGGCTCGATCGCCGCTGGAAGCGGAGATGTCGCGCATCGTTTCCGCGGTGGCTGTGGAAGCGCCCGCGGCGGCTGCCGATCTGGGTCGGCCAACTGCTGAACCATCTCGGCCGGTGGCGAGCGCCGACACTTCTGCATCATACCCGGCCGCCGAGTCGGTGGCTTCTGCGCCCCCGGTGCACGAGGACCGGCACACTCCCGAATTGGTCCAACCTCAGGAGCCGGAAGTCTCGCTGGAGTTTGACGTCAACAGGTTAACGACTGAGGAACAAGAGCTACATCGGCGTGCGAATCGTGTGGCCAAAGTGTCCATGCAGGATATTAAAATGCTACATCCGGACCAGGTACGCCAGGGCCGCGAAAATAAAGATCTGTGCATCAGACTGAAAGACGACATTGAGAAAGCTCATCGCGAATACGACCGCAGATTCAAGCCCATCATGGACCATCCAGTCGATTATTTTTACCGGTGGATGGTGGAAATTCTCGCGGAAGGTGACGCCAGCGCGCTTGGCGAATATCCTTACGCAGTCACGGCTCACCGGCACTGAAGCTCCAGAAAAACTTTTCTTCGTGCGTCGAAATTCGGCGTGCAGATTTTGCGCGATGGTTGTTGCTGCGTTGCTTGGTCTGACGATTGTTTGCGGTGCTTCCGCGCAAACAAAACACAAAAAATCCAAGAAGCCGAAATCGGCTCCGTGCCGCGCGGGATGCAAACCCGATACGACTACGCCAGATGTGGCGACCAGTTCGGCTGACGATGCTACTTCTCAGAAAGTGTTGTCAGAGCTGGCGCGGAATCTGCACAACGCCGCTCCGGGCGCGTACGAAAAACTTTCCGGGTTTGCCGGCAAGCATGTGGGCGATGTGTGGGGGGCACGCGCGGCGCTGGCGCTGGGTTATGACGACTACCAAAAGAATAAAGCGCAGCAGGCGCTAGTGTGGTTCGGCAAGGCCAAGGGCGACGCACTGCTGAGCGAATACACCCTCTTTTGGAGCGCGCAATCGAAACGCTCGTTGAAACGCAACGCGGAGGCACTGGCCGACCTGAACGCGCTGCACCGCGACTATCCCAACACAGCGATTAAGGAGCAAGCGCTTGACGCGCTGGCCATCACTGCAACCGAGACTGGGCATGCTGCAGACGCTATCGAAGCGTTGAATTCTTATACCGGCACTATTTCGAAGCCTGGATTATTGCTGGACCGCGCGCACGCTTATCAGTCAGCGGGGCAAACGGTTCGCGCGGCGAAAGACTATCAGGCGATTTATTACAAGTATCCGCTCGGCGATGAGGCGAAAGCGGCGGGCGTGGCTCTGCCGATCCTGCAGAAAACTTTGCGTAGCGAATTTCCTTACGCCACTGCGGAAATGCAGGAACAGCGCGCGCAAGCTCTTGCTGACGCTCACAAATGGCGCGAAGCGCGGCCGGAATTCGAGAAGCTTGCCGGCATGCTGCAGGATGCGGCAAATCCGGTGCGGCAACGCGCGCAGCTACGCGTGGCGCAATGTAAAGTGCAGCTCAAATTGCCGCTGCCACTTCTTTCATCGCTGGTGACGCCCGATCCGGAGGTCGATGCCGAGCGGCTGTTTGTTCTTTCGCAATTTCAGCGCGCCGCCAAGTATGAATCCGCGATGCTGGCTACGATCGAAGACCTGGGCAAGAAGTATCCGGAAAGCAAGTGGGCCGAAGAAGGCTACATGCAGGCGGGGAATTATTATTGGGTGCAGCTCGACCGCCCGAAAGCCGCTGCGTATTACCAGCGCGTGCTGCAGGTGAATCCCGACAGCAAAAACGATTACAACGCCGAGTGGCGCATCGCGTGGGTAGCGTACGTCAGTCGCCAGCCCGATGCCGATGAAAAACTGAAAGCGTTTCTGCTGAAGTACCCGGTTTCCGCGAATGCTGTGGACGCGCTTTACTGGCTGGGACGTTTTTCAGAGCGCAGCGGTAATCCCGCGCACGCGCGCAGTTTCTATACCAAGGCGCTGGAACGCTTCCCGGAAACTTATTTTGGTTTCGCGTCTGCGGAACGTCTTGGCAAACTCGGTCCGGGCGAAGAAAATCCGCCGGACTTTCTGGACCGTATTCCACCGCCACCGCCGCTTCGTCCGTTTGACGAGCCGGTTCCGCCGTCGGCATCAGATCGCTGGACGCGCGCTCAGGCCTTGCGCTCGATTGCATTTGATTCTTCGGCGGAATTGGAGTTGAAGAATGCGTTTTTTGCCACTGGCTCGCCGCGCTTTTTGATCGAGGCTTCGCAGGCGGCTTTCGATCAGGGTCACTTCGCGGCCGGCATGGCGTATGCGCGGCTCGGCGTGCCCAATTTCGATTCGCGCAAGCTGAATGAATTGCCGCTCAGCGCGTGGAAAGCGCTTTATCCCCTGCCTTATGAAACTTCGGTGCGCCGCGAATCCGGCAAGAACGAGTTGGATCCGATGATCGTTGCGGGATTGATTCGTCAGGAATCGACGTTTCAGGCGGATATCGTTTCGCATGCCAATGCGGTCGGACTTATGCAGTTGCTTCCCAAGACCGCGAAAATCATGGCCAGACAAAAGCGACTCAAATACGCGAAGAATAAGTTGTTCGATCCCGAGTACAACATTGAATTGGGCACGTATTATTTCAAGGGACTGGTGAATCTGACCGGCGCGCCGGAGTACGCTCTCGCGGCGTACAACGCCGGTGAAGATAGAATTGCGCTGTGGAAATCAGAACGCGTTTATGAAGAAGTTCCGGAACTTGTCGAGTCCATTCCATTCTCGGAAACACGCGACTACGTGCAAATCGTGTTGCGCAACGCCGCGCTGTACCGGATGATTTATACTCCAGCCGCGGCGCCCGTTTCGACCGTATCGACTTCGTCGGGAGCCACGTCGCGGAGCCGTTAGTCCTGCAAGTGCTTGAGTCGAATCGTTCGAAACGTTCGAATCGCTCGCCAAGCGGAGATCAATGAGCAGCCCTGAATCGAAAATGGCGCAGATTTCCCGCCGCATGATTTCGGCCAAGGCCGAACAATTCACCGAATCGGTGATTCGCGAAATGACGCGGCTCGCGATGAAACACAACGCCGTGAATCTGTCGCAAGGCTTTCCCGATTTCGCCGCGCCCACCGAAGTGAAGGAAGCGGCACGCCAGGCAATCTCCGACGACATCAATCAATACGCGATTACCTGGGGCGCGAAACCTCTGCGCGATGCCATCGTGGAGAAATTCGAGCGCACACAATCCGTGCGCTACGACCCCGAACGCGAAATCACCATTTGCTGCGGCTCGACCGAAGCCATGATGTCCGCCATGATGGCCATTATTAATCCCGGAGACGAAACCGTGGTGTTCGAGCCGTTTTATGAGAACTACGGGCCGGACGCGATTCTTTCCGGCGCTTCGCCGCGTTTCGTGCGCATGAAACCGCCGTCGAAGAAAAATCCCGATTGGTCTTTCGATCGCGAGGAACTCGCCGATGCGTTTGGCCCCAATACCAAGGCCATTATTTTGAATACACCGAATAATCCCACCGGAAAAGTTTTCACGCGCGAGGAACTGGAATTTATCCGTGACTTGTGCGTGCGCTGGAACTCGTATTGCATCACCGATGAAATCTACGAGCACATTCTGTATGACGGGACCGAGCACATTTCGATGGCGCGTCTGGACGGAATGCGCGGACGCACCATCGTCATCAATGGAATGTCCAAGACGTACAGCGTGACCGGCTGGCGCGTGGGCTGGGCACTGGCTCCGCCGGAGCCGACCCAGGCGATCCGCAAAGTACACGATTTTCTGACAGTCGGCGCCGCGGCACCGTTGCAGCAGGCGGGAGCAAGCGCGTTACACTCGCCGCAGACGTATTACGACAACCTTGCTGTCACCTATACGAAGAAACGCGCCCGCTTGCTGAAAATCCTCGAAGACACAGGGTTTATCGTTTACAAACCGCGAGGCGCCTACTACATCATGACCGACATTTCGCGCTTCGATTTTCCCGCAAATGACCCACGATTCGCTTCGGGCTCAAGGGACGTGGCTTTCGCCAAATACCTAGTGCAGGAAATTGGGGTGGCCTGCGTTCCCGGCTCCAGCTTCTATAACGATCCGCAGGACGGAGCATCGCAGGTGCGCTTCACGTTTTGTAAAAAAGAACAGACCTTGGCCGCTGCCGAAGAGCGCTTCAAGAGGCTTCAAGTCTAAGTTCACATCTCACGAGCATCTAAGCCGGATATAAATTAAGGGGAGGCTTTACGATTAGCAGCAAAATCGGGGCACTTGTGATAAAGTCCGCCCGACAGCTCGGTTGGTAAGCGCAATCTTTCGGTTCTTGGAATGGGGTAGGGAACTGACGGTCGGTTGCCCTGTGGTGGTTAGCCCCCTACCCCGCGAGTGGTCTTGCTAGTATAGACGGTGCCAGGCGGCGAAAAGTTTCCTGGCGTGACAAAATAAATTAGTGCCAAAATGGCCGCCATTTGCAAGATGCTTATTGCAGATCGACTGTATCCAGGTACCGCGCAACCGATACATCCCACTGAAACTTTTCTTTGATCGCGGCTTGCAGGGATTGAGCCGCGGCGGGTTCGCCATGCGTCAGCCAGGTTTTTTTCGGTGGCGCTTGCAATCCACCCAGCCAGCGAAGCAATTCACTCTTGCCGGCGTGCGCCGAGAATTGCCCCATAGTGATGATTTCCGCGTTCACCGGAACTGCCTGCCCGAATAAATGTAGGACCTTCGCGCCTTCTTGCAGCGAGCGTCCGCGAGTTCCCTCGGCCTGAAATCCGGCAAGGATCACGGCGTTTTTCGCGTCCGGCAATCTTTGCGCCAGATGGTGCAGCACGCGCCCGCCGGTAACCATTCCGCTGGCCGAGACGATAATGCATGGCGTCTTTACGTTGTTGATGGCTTTCGAATCTTCCGCAGAACGAGTCAGATGAAATACGTGGACGTTCAAAGGATCGTGATTGCCGCCCGATTCCAGCTGCGAATAATCCAGATCGTGATCCTCTTTATACTTAACGTAGAGATCCGTCGTACTCAACGCCATCGGACTGTCCACATAGACCGGCACGATTGGAATTTTCTTCTGATCTTCCAGTTGCCGCAGGTAATACATGAAAGTCTGCGTGCGGCCGATCGCGAATGCCGGAATTACGATCGAACCGCTTCGCTTCACCACTCGATTCACAATGTCCGCAAGCACGGTAGCGGGATCGCCGGCTTCATGCTCACGATCGCCGTAAGTGGATTCGCATAGCAGAAAGTCTGCCCGTGGTGGGGTCGTGGGATCCTTCAAGATCGCTTCGCCGTATCGCCCAATGTCGCCGGAAAAAACGACAACCGTCTTCTTGCCATTTTCCGTAATCGTCAAAGCAAGAGTCGATGAGCCGAGAATGTGTCCGGCGTCGTACGCTTCGAAATGAAACTCGGCAGAAAGATCGAAGCCGCCGGTTCTTGGCATCGGCTTCAGAAGCCGCAACATTGGTTCGACATCTTCGGGCATGTAAAGTGCATTGCGGTCGTCGGCGTTGCTGTGTTTCGCGTTGCGCTGCGCCCGCCGCGCATCCTCCTGCTGCAGGTGCGCGGAATCTTTCAGCGAAATCGTGGTCAGTTCAATCGTCGCAGGGTTGGCATAGATTGCTCGCTTGTAGCCATCGCGCACCAGGCATGGCAGCCAGCCCGTATGGTCGAGGTGAGCATGCGTCAGCACGCAATAATCGATCGTTTTCGGATCCACGGTCAGAGGCTTGAAGTTACGCGCGCTTAATTCCGGCGAGCCTTGAAAAATTCCGCAATCCAGGAGCAGTTTCTTCCCCGCCGCCTCCACCAGATATTTTGAGCCGGTGACTGTGCCTGCCGCTCCCAAAAACGTTAACTTCGCCATGGTTGTCTCTCCGAAATTCCCGGAGAGACCTTATCCCATTCGGGGTGGAAAACAAAACGGGCGAGCTTTCGCCCGCCCGTTTTAGGTTTTCATCCGTAGGGTGGTGTGGCTGCAGCGCTGCCGCGCCCGAACTTGGTTAGATTCTTAGATCATTTAGTCCGCCGCCGACGCCTGCTTCTTGGCGACGATCGCGTTGATGTCCAAGCCCAAGCCTTTCGCAACTCCGGTGCCGTAGGCTGGATCGGCTTTGTAGAAGTGTTGAATTTGCAGTTCCTGGATCCGCCGCGGGGTCTGGCCCAGGCTGCCGACGATGTTGCTAATGAGCCGTGCCTTGGCATCGGCCGCCATCAGGCGGAATAAATCTCCCGGCTGTGAATAGTAATCGCTGTCTGAACGATGATCGTGGCGGGCGACCGTTCCCGTCACTGGCTTTGGCCGCTCCGTGTATTTCAGATCTTGCGTGGGCCCCGCAAAGCTGTTCGGCTCGTAGTTCACGGATTTTCCGCCGTTCTCATCGAACCGCGTCATGCCGTCGCGGTTGTACGTGTGATACGGGCACTGCGGCTTGTTCACCGGCAGGGCGTCGTAGTTCACGCCCAAACGATAACGATGCGCGTCAGGATACGAAATCAAGCGCGCTTGCAGCATTTTGTCCGGCGAATAGCCCATTCCCGGCACGATGTTGCGCGGTTCGAACGCCGCTTGCTCCACTTCCGCGAAATAATTTACCGGGTTGCGGTCCAGCACCAGTTCGCCGACTTCCTGCAGTGGATAATCCTTGTGCGGCCACACTTTCGTCAGATCGAATGGATTGAGGTGATACGTCTCAGCATCTTTTTCCGGCATGACCTGGATGGAAACCGTCCACTTCGGGAAGTCTCCCTTGGCGATGGCGTTGAACAAATCGCGCTGCGCGTAGTCCGGATCCTTGCCGCGCATTTCTTCAGCGGACTCACCGGTGAAATTCTTGATGCCTTGCTTGCTCTTGAAGTGCCACTTTACGTAGAAGAGTTCGTTCTTATCGCTGATCAAGCTGTAGGTGTGGCTGCTGAATCCGTCCATGTGCCGGTAGCCGTCTGGAGTGCCACGATCGGAGAACAGAATCGTTACCTGGTGCAACGATTCTGGCGAGAGAGACCAGAAATCCCACATCATTGTCGGCGATTTCAAATTCGTTTCCGGATCGCGCTTTTGCGTGTGAATAAAATCGCCAAACTTCAGCGGATCGCGAATAAAAAACACCGGCGTGTTGTTGCCGGTCATGTCCCAGTTGCCTTCTTCGGTATAAAACTTCAGGGCAAAACCGCGCGGATCGCGCTCCGTGTCCGCGGAACCCTTTTCGCCGCCCACCGTCGAGAAACGGATGAACGTCGGCGTCTTTTTTCCAACCGCGCTGAACAGCTTCGCGGTCGTATATCTCGTGATGTCTTTGTTCGTGCACACGAAATGTCCGTAGGCGCCGGAACCCTTGGCGTGAACCACGCGCTCCGGAATGCGCTCGCGGTTGAAGTGCGCCATTTTTTCGAACAAAAGATAATCTTCAAAAACGACCGGCCCGCGCGGTCCTACAGTGAGCGAATTCTGGTTATCGCCCACGGGTCGCCCCGCGTCCGTTGTCATTGTCTGTTTCTTTTCCTCAGCCATTTTTCCTCCCGATCTTTCAACGCATCTGGATGAACCCGTCAGCCAGAATCCTTATGGTAGGATTTGCTGGACCTATTGTTCCAATACCTAGTTCGGATACAATGGATAGGTATTGCCTATAGGCAATTCTCCGGTCGCGATTGCTCTGCCCATGGAACTCCACCAACTCCGCTATTTCTGTGCAGTCGCCGACACCGGCAGCTTCTCGCGCGCGGCCCTACATTCCCACGTGTCGCAGCCGTCTCTCTCTCAGCAAATTTTGAAACTGGAAGCCGAACTCGGTGCTCGCCTGTTCGATCGCCTCGGCCGCTCCGTTCGTCTCACAGAAGTTGGCAAGGCTTTTCTGCCTCGTGCGCTGTCCGTCCTGCGTGAATTGGAAGCCGCTCGGGGCGATGTCGTCGAAAGCAAGGAATCGGTTTCGGGGCCAGTTGCCGTCGGAGTGATCCCCACGGTCGCGCCGTACTTTCTTCCTCCCGTTCTTGCCGCTTTTGCGAAGCTGTTCCCAAAATCCACAGTCACAATCGTAGAAGAAATCACTCCGGTGCTGCTCGAACGCCTGCGCGCCGGCAGCGTCGATATCGCCGTACTGGCGTTGCCGGTCCGCGGACACGAATTCGAAGCTGCGCCGCTGATCACCGAACCGCTCTTTGCGGCTCTGCCCAAAAATCATCGTCTCGCACGAAACAGTACCGTCGCACTACGCGAACTTCGCAAGGAGCCATTTCTCCTTCTGCGTGACGGCCATTGTTTCCGCGAAAACGCCGTCGCTGCCTGCGATCGTGCGCGCGTCTCGCCGCAGGTCGTTTTCGAGAGCGGACAATTCTCCAGCTTGCTTGGATTGGTCGGTGCTGGCGTCGGCATTTCGCTCGTACCCGCGATGGCCGTCGACCGCCGGGCGGAAGTCCGTTTCGTGCGCATCTCGGATCCGGCCGCCACTCGCACCATTGGCGCACTGATGCTGCGAGGCCGATCGCTCACTCGCGCCCATCGCGCCTTTCTCTCCAGTCTTCGGCAAAAATAAGTTGTGAATGAACCAATTTTTAATCAACTTGTGGTCTTGCCAAACTTCCGTCCCCGTGCACCCCGGTTTCAAGTAAATATCTAGCTACTTCAAGAACCGCTGAATGAGGCTGCGATGAAGGTTCAGAGATCGAACAATATCTTTCAGACTTTATCGTGCCTGCCGTTGCGGTCAAACGCTGATGTCCCGTTGAAACACGGGTGGTGCCGGAAGCTTTCCTCTTACCTATCCCGTTACTCCTGAACCTCGGCTGCACGATTTCTCAATTTTATTTCCACTCTAAGCAACCCATTTTGCATGCAAGAAATCTGTGTAGTTACGTTCTCTTATTGTGAGGCCACAACATGGCAATCCTGGAACGCTCCGTGCGAGCGCTTGGGTACCCGTCTGCGCTGATCGCGTTTCTTTTCGCAAACTTTTTTTCCTATTTGAGCCCAGTCACACTTGCGCAGGATTCCGCGCATTCTCCTGGCTGGGTAGTTATTTCCGTTCCCGATTATCACGCTCTGCGCGTAAGAGCTTTTCCGGCGGAGCGCGAACCGGAACCGCCGCCAGTCGATGCTACGCTCACTCGAGTGGATTACGACCTTCGCGTTGAATCGGATTTTGCTTCTGGCAGCGCCACTCTCACCGTTGACGTCCTGAAAAATGGCTGGGTGCGCCTGCCCATCCCTTCCGGGCTTTTCGTTCGCGAGGCCAGGCTGGATGGCAAACCGCTTTCTCTAGCCTCGCTTTCCGCTTCGAAGGATGGCGGCCAAGTCTCCGCGCTGCTTTCCCATCCTGGCCGGGCCGTAATCACATTGGCGATTGCGCTTCCCGTCGTCGCAACTGCTGGCGAAGAGAGAATCTCTTTGCCGGCAACGTTTTCCGTCGTCACCCGTGTCACTGTGGAAATTCCACGTACCGGAGTCGATCTCTCTCTCTACGGCGGACTTTTCTCTGAAACATCTGAAGGCAAGAATCAGTCCGGTATCAAGTGGACGGCTTACGGAAATGGCGGCGAGCCGATCGTCTTTTCATGGCGGCGCAAGATCGAAGAGCATCACAACACTTTGCCCCTTCGAATGCACGGCGCGCTCACGCAATTTGTGGGCCTCGGCGAAGACTCCACATCTATCAGCGCCAACGTGACGCTCGATGTCACTGAAGGCGCAGCCAGGGAAGCGCGCGTTCAGCTTCCAGAAAACGTCACCGTCAATCAGGTGCAGGGAGCGCTGGTCGGCGATTGGGAAATGAAACCCGGCGAACTGCTCATCACTTTTCTTGAGCCGGTCGAGCAATCCGCCAGCTTTGTGATTACCGGCGAAGCCAACCTGCCGCGCGATGGTCAACTCGATATTCCTCTTTTGCGTCTGGAAAATGTTGAACGGGAAACCGGCGGCGTCGGTGTGGACGTGCTCGGCGCGGGCGAAATCAAAGAAGACACCGTGAAAACGCAAGGTCTGCAGCGAGCTGATGCCAGTGATCTCGGCGAACCCGTCGCCAGTCGCCAGTCGCCCGCGCTGCTCGCATTTCGCACGCATGCCAACGACGCCAAATCGCAGCGCTCGCTGCATCTCGCAGTTTCGCGCTACACGCAACAGGCTGTTCTGATGGCCAACGTGCAGGAGGCGCGCTACCGCGTGCTCCTCACCAAGGACGGAAAATCTTTGGTCGAAGCCCGCTACGCTTTGCGCAACAATCAACGCAGCTTCGTGAAGATCGCTCTGCCCGCGGGCGCTACGCTCTGGAGCGCGTCGCTAGCCGGCAAACCCATTCGCCCCGGTTCCGGCCCCGATGCAAGTCTGCTGCTCCCACTTTCCAAAGCGCGTTCAGGTGAAGAAGCGCCAGAATTTGCCGTCGAGATCATCTACTTTGCTCCGGGCCCGGCCTGGACCGACAAAGGCCATTTGAAAATTGCTCTTCCGGCACTCGACCTTCCGGTTTCGCGCACTGGCCTGCAAGTTTTTTATCCTCCGCAGTTTCGCGTGTCGCCCGAGAACGGTTCGTTCCACTCGCAAGACTTCGCCAATCCGATTTCCCCGGTTTTGCTTGCGGAGAGTGAGGAGCCGGCGGTGGACAGCGCGTTAGCGACGACCGCGAGCAGCCCTGCAATGGAAATGAGGTTCGCGGCAACCATGCCTCCCGGCGCCTCAATGGATGAAAGCGCCGGCCTTGCGCAAAAATCCGCGTCCGCCAAACAGGCCGCGCAAACGTTGGTGGACAAATTCCACGCCACCGAAAAAGGCTCTCGCGCTTCCGGAATTCTTCCGGTTCGCATCCATCTTCCCGCGTTTGGCCCGTCGCTTTTTCTGGTTTCGGAACTTACCAGCGAAAATCAGTCACCGTCCGCTGAATTCAGTTATCAGCAGGACAAAAAGGCAGGTGGCAAGTGAAACGTAGGCTCTCGATTTTAATTGTGTTGGTCACGGCACTGCCTTGTTATGCGCAACAAATGTTAGAGGGCCCGCGGCCCCTGCCCGGCAATGTCACACTTTCGCTGGACGAATATAACCGGCTGCTGGCCCTTGCCAATCGCCCGGGAAAAAAATCGGAAGTTCCGCCCGTTCCTTACGTTCTGAAACACGCCGACTTAAAATTCCGCGTCGTCAACGACGATGTTGTTGGCTCGATACAGTTCGACGGCGAAACTCTCGAATCGCATGCGGCCAAAGTCCCTCTCACCTCCGGCATGACGATCTTCGACGCCCGTCATGGTGCCAAGCCACTGCCGCTTTTGCTGGAGAATGGTGTGCACACCGCGATTCTTCCCGGCGATTCGGAGTTCACTGTAAATCTTGACGCAGGACTTCCGTTGGCTATCGAGACCGGTCGCGCCTCTTTCTCACTTCCCGTTCCATCGGCGGGAAACGCCCACCTTTTCTTGACGGTCCCGGGTGAACGCACCAACGTACAGCTCAATCACGGCATCATCACCCACCGCGCGTCGCTTAACGGCAACACCGAGGTTGAAGCTACTCTCGTGCCCGGGCAGACCGCCAACATCTGGTGGAACACGCGTGAAGTGGTCGCCCCCGCCGTCCCACGCGAAGTCCGTTTTCTCTCCGACGTCAAGTCGCTGGTTTCCGTCACCGAATCAGACTTGCAGGTTGCTGCGCTCGTCGATCTCAACGTGCTGCAAGGCGAAGCAGACCAATTCTCGGTGCCGGTCCCCGAGGGTTTTGAAGTCACCGCCGTCAACGGCCCTTCACTCGAGTCCAGCGAAGTTCAGAACGGCGTTCTGATTCTCAAAATTGCCGGTCATGCCGCTGCCTCTTACGAATTTCTGATCTCGCTGCAACGTCCGCTGAACGACGCAAATGCCATCGCGCCGGTTCTGGCCCTCAAGGACGCGCAACGAGAAACCGGGGAAATTCTAGTGGAAGGGCAGGGAACTTTGGAACTTACCGCCAAGGAATCCGGCGGCCTCAAGCGCCTGGACATTAAGGAAGTGAATCCATATCTCCGCGCGCTTTCTCGTTATTCGTTGCAGGCAGCGTTTCGCTATCACCGCCAGGCCCAGGAGTCTCCCGCGCTGGCGCTCGAATGGACACGCTTTCCGGACTCCAGCGTGCTCGCCGCCATCGCTGAACGTGCCACCGTCACGACGCTGGTCACGTCGGAAGGGAAGTCCCTCACCGAAGTAAAGCTCACCGTCAAAAATCAGGCGCAGCCTTTCCTGAAAGTGGAGCTCCCCGCCGGAGCGACGATCCTCACTGCCGAAGTCTCGGGCGAAAAAGTGAAGCCGGTGCAGGGCGCCGACGGCGATCGCGTTCCGCTACTGCGTGCTGGATTTCGTCCCGCTGGCGCCTACACCGTTTCGTTCGTTTTTCTGCATTCTGGAGCGCCCTTCGCCAAGAAAGGTGATTCCGATATTTCCTTGCCGAAGATGGACGTGCCCATCAATGTCCTGGAGTGGGAACTATTTCTGCCCGACCGGTTTAAGGTCAAAGCCTTCAGCGGGGACGCCATGTCAGCGTCACTTTTCCCCGCGGAATCTGAGATTTATGCGAGCCAACAGATGCAAGCTGGTGTAGGCGCAGGATATGGCTCCGGATCTGGTAGAGTTGTTGGCGGAGTTGCTGGAATGCCTCTTGATGGGCGCAACTTCGCGTCCTTTTCTGCGCTCGCGCCAGGAGTCGTCGCGCTCTCGCCCGGCCAACTCGGCGGCTACGTTTTCGACCCATCAGGAGCGGCCATTCCCAACGCCCACTTGCAAATCCAAAGTCTAACCACCGGAACTTCATGGAGCGCGGTCTCGACCTCTGACGGCTCCTGGCGAGTTATGGGTCTCCCTTCCGGCACGTACCAGGTCACTGCGACCGCGCAAGGATTTCAAAACTCCGTTCTGAACATCCCTTACGAAGCCGCTCATCCGCATGCCTATCGCGTCGGCCTGAACCTCGGCTCTGTCAACAGCAGCGTGATTGTCGAGGCCTCCACGTTACAGTTGAACGTCGAAGGCTCAACTGTAAGTTCCAAGGACAAAAAGCACAAAAAAGAGTCCTTCGCGGCACCACCTCCACCACCGACAGCGTCAGCCAATGTTTTCAACTTGCAACAGCGCGTAGCGGGAGTTTTACCGGTGGCAGTAGACGTCCCCCGCGCCGGAACCTCCTACCGTTTCATCCGGCCACTGGTCGTAAACGAAGAAACCAAACTCAACTTCACCTATAAATCGAAGTAAAAGGCGCGATCAGCGAAGCTGTCGGGAAGTGCGCAAAGGCGGAACACCTGATCTCGTGAAGAACCAAGCGGCCGTCGAATGGAAACGTCCTGTGGTAAACTTAAGGTGTTCGGTGGGGCCGTGGCGCAGTTGGGAGCGCGCCTCGATGGCATCGAGGAGGTCGTGGGTTCGAATCCCATCGGCTCCACCATTTCAAGAAGTGTACGGTCCGAAGAGATCCTTTACAGAACGTTCCGGAGACATAGTTTACACTTTAGGGCCAAAAGGGTTGTTTAAGGGCTGCAGGGTTTTTTCCTCCAGGTCGATGTAACCAAGATCGTAGTCCATAAAAGTCACCAGCCAGATGCCATCGTCGACCTCCTTGATGCCGACGGCCTGACCAGCAAAAACCTGGCTGAAATTAATTTTCTTGCGTCCCAGGCAGATGCGACCGCAACGGGTAACGACAATCGTTCTGTCGTGGATATGGGTAGTCGATGTCTGGCAATCCGGTGTAGGGACGCGGGGAAGGCTGGTAGACCTCCGGTACGCTGCTCGCCTGCTTGAAGAAGCATCGCGGCCAAGCAGCGAATGATACATTGCTTTTCCCGTCGCCCGCGACACAGACGATGGACAAGCACCTAGATCGAATCATCAACCGTCTCATCGACAAGGCGAACGATGCGAGTTCAGGCGGCAGCAGAACGACCGAATAAAGCGGCGTGGCGAGAAGCCCGCGTTCTGCAAATGCGGAGGATTGCCACCAGCTCCTGGTAAACGCTAGCGCTTTACCAGGTACCAGTAAGTTTTTTAGAAGATTGAGTTACTGCACCTGCGTCACTGCTGGCGGTTTCCACGTGCGTTGACCCGGGAGGAGGAATTACGGCTCCCAACCGGGATATCGCTCGCCCAGAGCAGGACATCGAGTAAACGCGCTTTTTGCAGATTACTTAATTCAGCCGCGTTCAACGAAACGTCGAGCACCCCGCGCACGCATTCGTCTGCCACACGTATCGCTTCTCTCGCTTCGGTCGCACCTGTTGCGCTCAACCCCATTCCACGGTCCAGGCGGTCCAGCACCTCATAACAAGCAACGAGAAAATGCTCACTGCAAAGAGTCCCCGCGCCAAAGGTGGCAATCCCAGGCTCCGAACAACCATTACGCCCACAAGGTTGGTGATCACGCATCGTCAGCTGTTCCCCCTAGCTTTCATGAAAACATCTACGTCCAGGTCAGGCTGCGCCGTAGAGGAAGCCTCGAACACTGGCAAAAGTGATAGGGCCCCGACTGAATGCCAAACTGGTCTCCGATGCTGAAAACCAGCGATGATGAGCTTCCAAATCTGGCCGGCCCGTCCTCGACGGTACAATGGCGTGGCGGCTTATCGAACAAGTCCCTCCGAGCAACCGCGTAGACACTCCGTAGAAGGCATTTCCAGCCCATTACCTCCGTCTTGATATGTAAGGTACTCGGCAGTTCAAAGTTAAAGCAGCATCCCCCGCCGGGCACCGGGCTTGCTGTTTCGGGAGAAAGGCTTGAGCCCCGAAGCAGCCTTAAGTCCGCCGATCCAAGCAAGAATTCTACGAACCCGGAACGTAGGTAAAACGCACTACCTTGTTCTTGGCCCGGCAATCATCGCTCTCTTCCAGGCAGGTCGGGTACAACTCACCCCATCCCACCGCACGTTTTATGCGATCCTCTGCTACGCCCCGGCTTATCAGCGATTGTTTCACCCAGTCCGCTCGTCGCTGCGAAATTATCAGATTGTATTCCAGGTTCCCTCTTTTGGAGGCATACCCGTCTATGTAAAAGCGTACGCCGGAGTGCTCCTTCAACCATCGGGCATCGTCATCCAGGACGCTGGGATTCTCGCACTGGTCATAGACGTTTCGAGCGAATACCACTTCCTTCAAGCCGCGGTAAAACGTTTCTTCCTCGGGGCCATTCAGGATTATCCTCGGCTGCCCCCAGTAGCTGACCCAAAAAGCGTCGTCGAAAGATGCGCTGGCAGTGTGCACTCCGGCAGTGACCATAACAGCCAGCACTGTGAACATCAGGGCAAAAGGCAAACAGCATCTCATTGGAAAGCCCCCGGTTCCCGCTGCCGCCCAGTATGCTTACGACTTTGCCGCCCTGCACACTGGCACTTCTGCCAGTCTGGGTAAAGACCGCCTATTCTTGATCTCCACCTTTCATACAACCATTGCTTTGTCGTGGTCTTCCCATCACCCGCTCGTTCGCCCGGTTCGACGTGAACCGATGGCTCACTGCACCACGGCGTAGATTCTTTCTCCCACATCTCTACCTTCAACCGGGTGGCACAACCGTTCTTCTAGAACTGCCACTTCTGACAGTAGGAATGCGGCTATGGGGGCAATAAATTGCCCTGGATAGAACGTAACTGAACCCTTAGGCCGAAAATCGCCTGCGTGACTTCCGATGGTCGGGGCCCGCGCGATGCTGCCGTTATGTCCACCGTTGCAGGAGCCTTGATGAACTGGATCACTGTCGTGTCTGAGGACCCTCGCCGGAAACTCTTGCTCCTATTATCGGGGATGCTGTCGCTGCTGATGGCGTTTCCGGCTTCGGCCAAAATCGCTACCGATTTCGATCCCAATCTCGATTTCTCTAAGTTCAAAACCTTTGCATTTATAGGAGGTGTCGAGCAACTCGTCAGGATGCAAGTGAACCCGGACCAGCTGAACAACCAGATCCATCGCGCCGTCACGCGCGAACTGACATCCAAGGGGTTCCACGAGGTGACGCCCGAACAAGATCCGGACCTGGTTATACGTTACTTTGTGGAAAGCCAGAAAGGAGTGAATGTTGCCACCAATACCAACTGGGGCGTCTACGGCCCATACTACGGATATCACTGGGGTTTCATCTACTACTCTATGGAAACGTCCACGACACACGTGGGCACCCTGGGCATCGACCTTATCGATCCCCATTCGCGCGATCTTGTTTGGCGCATGTTGGTCAACGTGAAAATTTTTCATACCGAACCAGAAAAAATTTGGAAGACCGCTGATAGCAACATCAAGAACGCCTTCAAACGCTACCCACCGTCGCCAAAGGAGATCGAAGAGAAGAAGCAACAGTGGGCCAAAGAAGACGCCGCTAAGAAGCCCTCTCAACCGCAGTAGTGGGTGCGGAAGTCGCTGGAAACGAGGTCATTTACATTGGGGTTCCACGCATGTCTCTTCGGGTCATCCAAAGAAACTTTGTTCTCAACTATAGGAGCCGGATCTTCACTGTAGGCGGCCATTGGGCAAAAAGAACTCGCGAAACACTTTTGCCATAGTCAATTGTTGCCAAATGGTGCCAAGCTGGCTAGAACCGGAGTAAGGCGAATTGCGACCGGCACTCGAAGCTTCAGCAGCGGAAAACGACCGCAACAGGACCGTTCAATCCACTTTTCCCATACGGCGTTTATTATCCGAGTGACTCCCATTCTGAGAGCGGCCCCTGTCAATGCTGACAGTCGTAGCGCTTCCCAACGCGGCATAGAAGGAAGTTAGGATGCTGACGCCTGCGTGCCTCTGATCGCTCAGCCACCTCCACCCCGTTTACTTCATTGCTAGATTCATTCGACAAGGAGCAACCCAATGGCGGGAAAGGCGAAGGAGCAGAAAAAGCCCAATATCCTTATCATCCGGGGCGACGACATCGGTAGACGCAATGTCAGCGCCTACAACCATGGCGTGATCGGCTACCGAACCTCGAACATCGATCGCATCGCGATGGACGGGGCGATGTTCACGGATGGGTACGGGCAACAGGCCGTGTGACACGGGTAATGGGATGGGGCCTACCTAGACTCGCGATAACGGTGCCGTTTGCGCTGTTCGCAACGTCCTGCTGCTGTCAGAACCAGCCGCCAGAAAATCCAAAACCGAGCGCTGATACCGAGATTAACGTCAACTGGCTCTATGGTTCATACGTCCCGAAGGATGTTCCATTGACGCCGTTGAATGGCCATCAACGCCTTAAGCTCTATATCCGCCAGACTTACACAACGCCGGGCATCTATATCAAGACAGCGGCTTTCGCCTTACATGATCAGATCCACGAGGCCTACCCTGAATGGGGGGATGGTTTTGAAGGGTTTGCGAAGCGTCTGGGTTCGCGTCAAGCTCAATTTATCATTCAAAACTCCGTGACGTCGCTTGGAGATGGAATTCTCGGATGGGAGCCCCGCTATGACCGGTGCCGCTGCAAAAGGTTTTGGCCGCGCACACGGCATGCGATTGTAAGGAATTTCGTAACCTACGACCGGACCGAGCGATCGTACAGACCACAAATCATGCCGTACCTAGGAGCATTCGCTGGCAGCGCGATCGCGACGAATTGGGAACCGGGACACCCTGGATGGCAGGTCAAGGGCTACCAAGCGGTCATTTCACAAATTCCGGTGGGGGCCGGGATCAACTTCATCGGAGAATTCGCGCCGGAGATCGGGAGGATGTTTCACAAGAAGTAGTGTTTTCCTTCACACTTTGAACTCGCCTGTTCCGTCAGATGCGAAGGCGATTTGTTCGGTCGTTGCAGTCCGTTTCCGCCTGCGAGCTCGCAGAAATTGGAGATTGTGCAGTTAATTTGGTTTGGTTTGACTCAATTCCGTAATATCTGGTTAACTGGCAACCCATCGAGATCGGATACGGAGCCTTGCAGTGAATTCTCGTCGAAGGTTTCTAACTGAGGCCGGAGTTCTGGCTGCAAGCACCATTGGCACGTCTACCCTCGCGGCGGGCGCCGCAAAAAGAATGGACTCGTCGGCGCAGGAGACGGTGAGCCTGTGCGGCCCATGGTGGTTTCGGACGGATCCACTAAATGTTGGTGAAGACCAGCGCTGGTACGGAACCGAACAACCCACTACGGGCTGGCAGGAAGTGCACGTGCCGCACACCTGGCAAATCGCCGCCCCTTTTGTTGAGTACCGAAGTGTCGCCTGGTACAGGCGAACGTTTGACGTTCCGTCGGAATGGTCAAATTCTGCAGTACGGATCGAATTCGAGGCGGTATTCCATACGGCCACGATCTGGGTGAACGGAGAATTCGCTGGAGAGCATGCGCGTAAGGGTTACACGGCTTTCGTGATTGATGTCACTCGTCTGCTCCGCTGGGGGAGTTCCAACACGATCGTCGTACGCGTTGATAACACATTCAATAGCAACATGCTGCCCAGGGGACGTTCGAGCGATTGGGCGCATGACGGAGGTATCTATCGGCCGGTGCAACTGCTCATTTCCGCGAAAGCTTTTGTGGAGCGCGTTGACGTCGAAGCTGTTCCCAATCTGGCCGGCCGAGACGGTACGGTGAGCATCACCGCTTTTCTCCGAAATACAGGTTCGAAGCCGTGGACAGGACGAGCGACTTTTCGAATTATCGACGATGAGACTGGAATGACAGTAGGGACTAGCCCGGATACACAGGGCTTCACCATTGGGAGCGGCGCAGCACAGGAAAAAAAATTTGCCGCCACGCTGCCCGAGGCGAAGTTGTGGCATTTCGATCATCCGAATCTCTATCGGCTTGTTTTTTCCATAGCAGGCGGACAAGAGAGTCACCAACTCACAGTTATATTCGGGTTCCGGAAACTAGAGGCCAGGGACAGCGAGTTTTATTTGAATGGCGAGCGCGTGCGGCTGATGGGCGTCGAGCGCATGGCGGGAAGCAATCCAGAATTTGGAATGGCGGAACCCAGCCAATGGATCACCCACGACCACGACGACTTGAAACTTCTGAATTGCGTCTTTACACGCGTTCACTGGCCCCAGGATAAAAGGGTTCTCGACTACTGTGACCGGCACGGAATATTGATGCAATCTGAAATTCCAAGCTGGGGCTACGACACGTTTGTCGGCATGCGAGCCGAGCCCGATACCGATATCATGGAAAACGGTTTGGAGCAGCTGAGGGAGATGGTCGCGCGCGACCGGAACCACCCGTCGATCGTGGTCTGGGGCCTTTGCAACGAGGTTGGCGGGCAACATGCTCCCGCGCGTGAATTTGCGAAGCGTATGCTGGCGGAGGCGAAGAGGCTGGATCCTACTCGCCTTTGTTCCTATGCTTCGAACTCCTTGAACAAAACTCCGGAACTAGACGCAGCCGGAATGATGGACATCGTCGAATTAAATGAATATTTCGGAACCTGGGATCCGGGAACTGTTGAAGCACTGACTAAGCATCTGGATGGCCTTCACGCCGCGTTTCCCGGCAAACCCATTCTCATTTCGGAGTACGGCTACTGCGCTTGCATCCCCGACCGCCCTGAAGGCGACCAACACCGCGTCGAGGCACTTCGCTCGCACGGCGCCGTGTTCCGCTCAAAGGAATTCGTCGCTGGAACCATTTATTTCTGCTACAACGATTACCGCTCTCACGTAGGCCCCACCGGCTTGGGAGCGCTGCGGCAAAATGTTCATGGCGTTGTGGATCTGTACGGCCGGCGCAAACCATCCTACGCAGCGCTGCGTGAGGAATGCAGTCCGATCGAATCGTTAACCGTGGAAAACCGCGTGAACGCTTTCCAGTTGCGGCTAAAAACCCAGCGAGATATTCCCATGTACACGCTTCGGGGCTATAAACTCAGGGGAATTTTCTATGGCGAAGGCGACATCCCGGTAGACCGACAAGAAGTGCAGCTTCCAGAGGTCGTTTCCGGCGGCGAAATCACAGTTGATCTCGCATTCAAGCAAACCGGAGTACCACTGCATGTGACGTTTGATGTTTTGCGACCCACTGGTTTTTCGGCTTACTCCCGCAACTGGACACCTTAGGTCACGATTCCACAATATTGCCGACCGGCATTTCATCGTTTGCCGCTGGTGCCGCAACAGATTCTCGACAGGAAGGACGTTTTCGGCCGCCTCGCAGAAACAACGCACCTACAGGTATAAGATAACCAATCATGAGGAAACTCATCGTTTGGCTTATCTGTTTCAGTCCCCTGCCGTTGTATGGCTCGCGGCATGACAGCATTTCAGCGTGGTACGTTGATTCGCTGGTAAAGGTCTTTCCTGACAGCCCGGCGGCAACATCCACAGTTGCGCCGCCTCTGCTATCGGCTCGCAATGGCCATACCAGCCTGCAGATCGCGTTGCGGTCCGAATCACATCGAGTCATTTGGGTGCGCGTCGTCGCTCCGCGCTCGGGAAAAGCGGCACTTAAGGTGCAAACCTACAGAGTGGGAACCGTAAAGGTGCATTCTCACCCTGCCGACACCCCCTTGGACGAAGTGGTGCGCTCGGAAGTGGGTACCTATCCAGATCCCTTGTTTCCGCTGGCGAAGGAAATCTCATTGGAGGGATCCGCCACCGAGACGATATGGATTTCTGTGTTCACTCCGGAGGACACACCGCCGGGAATTTATCAGGGGGCGGTCGAGATCGATGCTGGGAAACAAAAATTGAGACTCCCCTTTCGGGTGGAAGTTTTCCCTGCAACCGTGCCGAAAGAACAAAGGCTCTGGGTGACGAATTGGTTCTGGTTTGAACAGCAGCTGATTGCGAGGCACTATCCGCAATTGAACTCCGATCCAGATCGCTATTGGAGAATCCTGGAAAACATAGGACGGACGATGGCGGAGTACAAACAAAATGTTGCGTTTGTTCCGGTGCGGACGCTTGCCAAAGCGCATCTGGCGGACGGCGCGGTCCAATACGATTTCGGTTTAGTCGACCGCTGGATTGAGATCTTCGACAAAGCCGGTATGGCGCGCTGGATCGAGGGCGGCCACCTGAGCGGACGGCTCGGGGGTGGATATGACTCACCGTATGTGCTCCCAACGGACCTGGTCGAAAACGATCAGATCGTGAGGAAGGAACTGCCTCCCGACGATCCGCGTGCGGAACAGAATCTCAGGGAGTTTTTGCGGCAGCTTCGCCGTCACTTGAAAGAGAAAGGCTGGCTCGGCCGCTATCTCCAGCACGTTCACGATGAGCCGCATGGACCTGAGATGCCTATCTACCGGCGCTTTGTCCACATCGTCAGCGAGGAACTGCCCGGAGTGCCGACGCTGGACGCAATAAGCCTGGGCGAAGATATTTCTGCCCAGCAGGAAACCACGATCTGGGTGCCTAAACTCGGCACATTCGATGAACACCTCGATGCCATTGCCGCGCATAAGGCGCGTGGCGGCCAGAGTTGGTACTACATTTGTTTGGACCCGCGCGGCAAATACCTTAACCGTTTTACCGACTATCCGACGCTCAAGGTGCGGCTCTTACCCTGGCTCAACTACCGCTATGGTCTTACTGGTTACCTACACTGGGGCGGAAATTTCTGGACAGATCAGCCGTTTGAAAACGTTCAACCTGATTGGGGAGGAGGGTTCTTCCTTCCCGCCGGTGATAACGCGATCGTGTACCCCGACCCAGAGCACGATGGCGTGTTCGTATCGGAGCGACTCGAAGCGATGCGAGAGGGAATCGAAGATTACGAACTGCTGATGGAATCTGCTCGACATGCGCCAGCACGCGCCGACGCGCTGGCCAGAGCGGTGATGCCTACGTTCACCGATTACGTACGCGATGTGACCCAGTTCAGAAAGTTCGAGCGCGAGCTGCTCGCGCTGGCGACGGAGGCACAGAGGGAATGACGACGTAACACACATTCCTACCCGGAGTCATTGGCGGGACAGGCGCAAGAATCGAATCAGGTCAACACGGTTGGTCTCTGAGTTCAGCTCCGCCGAGCAGGCTGCATCATCAAACAGGGGTCTCGCTAGATGTTTTCTTGAGACCAATCGTCGCATTGTTGATGACGGACCGTGCCCAGAAGCCAACGCTGAGGACGAATCCAACGTGACGTAGAGAAACGCCAAACCACTGCGATGGCCAGCGTAGTCACCGATACGCTCAATAAGGGCACTATCGCTCCGCCTATGATTCCAGTATCCAAAATGCCCGAGAACGAACCGTGGAACTCCGTGACCGAGTTGAGGGAGGGAGATCGCGAAAAAAGTGAGGAACACTAAGCAGAGCGTATGGTGGTTTCTCACCATGGATTGCCTTTCTCGCCCTCCGAACTGAATACTGTGGGTCTCTAAGGCCGAGGATTGTCGGGACCGGCCTGATCAATGACCCTCGCTCGGATTAGCACGTCACGAAGGCCGGCCGACTCCCTGTCTGAAGCGATGGTGCCAGACTCGTGCCGCACCTATGAGATTGGCGTCCTCTCCCAACGAAGCCAGTGCCAGCTTTGTCTTTTCATAAGGAACGAATCGGCAACCTTGCCCAATGACCTTGTGGATACCATCAAGAAAGAGCCCCGCACTGTTCATCACACTGCCACCCAAGACGATCACGTCGGGCACGAATAGATTGATCAGGTTAGCCACGCCGAGACCAAGGTAGTAGGCTTCGCGTTGCACCGCTCGAAGAGCCAGTTCCTCGCCTTGTTTCGCCAATTGACAGATTTGTGCGGCGCTCAAGTTTTCGGGAGAGCGTCCATGTTCCGTCGCATTCGCGTTGAACCACGCGGCCATCGCTGGCCCGGTCGCCAGCGATTCCCAACAGCCTCGATAACCGCATGAACAATCCGGTCCCGACGGATCAAGCACATGGTGACTGATTTCAGGATGAGCCATATCCGCCCCGCGATAGAGCTGCCCGTCCAAAATAATTCCGCCGCCAATGCCCGTGCCCACGGTGACATAAATCAATCGCGATTTCAGTTTTCCTGCGCCCCAGCCTGCTTCGCCCAACGCAGAAGCGTCGGCGTCGTTTTCGAGCGCGACCGTCACCTTGAATTCGCGCGCCAAGTCTTGCACGGGATTATTTCCCTGCCATCCCGGCAATAAATCGACATCACCAAACGCGCCGCTGCCCGGGTACACCACACCGGTGGAGCCTATTCCAATGCCGGAAATTTCCACGCCGGCATCCTGAGAAGTCCGGCGCAGCATGTCAATCATTCGCGCAAGTCCATTTGCGTACCCACCCGGGGCATCGGTCGGGGACTCCAGCCTCGATAGCACCTTCCCAGCGTCGTCAACCATCCCGACAGCTATCTTTGTTCCCCCGATGTCAACGGCGCCAATCACAATTTCTCTCGTTGAACCTGATCTTCCTATGCTCGCTGGCACGCGCTGAGGCACGCTACCTCTTCTGATTCGGCGAACTGTTTTCTTTCGCCAGCAAACCGTACTCGTCTTCCACAATAAAGGAGCAATAACGGAACGTGTCGCTATCCATCCCAGAAAGCCGCGCCAGCTTTTCCGCTGCGAGCTGAGCGGGAATAATGTCGATCAAAAACTGCCAGCCGGGCGGCACGCTCGGTAACTGAAAAACAAGTTCACCCGCATCCTCTGGAACACTCTGGCCGATCAGCATCACGGTCGCACCTAGTTTCCGCAGATCTCGGGCCACCGCCAGATCTTGCTCGCGCATTCGTTCCGCGTCGATCCATATCCCGAAGCGCGCTCCCGTCGCAACCATTTCCTGCGGACCGTGGCGAAAGCTGCCCGTATTCATTGCCGTCGCAGGCGATTTCGCGCCTTCTTCCCAGAGCAATCGCGCCTCCTGGCAACTGCCAGTGCTGCATCCACGCGCCAAAAAATAAGTAACGGACTGCGGTGCGAACCAGGCTGTGTCGGCAAGCTGCTCTTGCCAACCAGAAATAGCGGCGCCGGTCTTTGCAAATGAAGCTGATAGCGCGCCAGCAAGATTGGCACTCCACGTTCCAACAGCGGCGCTCGCCAGAATTCCAGCAGTCGCGGCCAAAGTGGAGTACGTGTTGACGGAAATCGCGTGGTCCAGTTCGACAGGAATTGCAATGGGAAGCTGCGCGCCTCGCGCAAGGGCCCCCTCCGCAGAATTGGTGATGGCGATGACCGTAGCTCCGCGCGCGCGCACCTTCGCAAGAAGCTTGACGATTTCCACGCTGCGTCCGCTGCGCGAAATCACCACTACCACGGCATCGGTAGGAAATTCCGCGAACTCTAGCAACTCAGCTGCGTCATACAGGTACACCGGGCTAGAGCCGAGGTTGAACCCAGTCGCGGCACACAATGCCGCGTGCCAACTGCTGCCAATTCCAGTTAAGTAGACATGCCGAGCGCTGCGGATTGCGGACGCCGCCTCGTCCAAAACGGCCCGGCCCGCTCCCGCCAGAAAGCCGATCGTCCGCTGCAACTCGTTCGGCTGGCGAAGAATGTCATCCAGGAATTTAGTCATTGGCCATACCGGGGCGGGCTGATCCTGTAGCCGCGAGCGGCGTCGAATGCACGAATCTGGTTCGTGAAATCCTGCGTGAGGAGGCCATGGCTACTTTCTTATCGCTCTGTCCACCGGCCTTGTCCAGGCAATTTCTGCACTCAATTCTCGCACGACCTGGCTTCCATCAAGCTCGCTGCGAAGCGGAAAAATGGAAGATCCCTCCCCCAGCAAACCCTTCGGGGGGCCCCAATCAGCGCCGTACACGTCGCAGAAGGGCTTTGGCGTTTGGCGGCGCCGTGGTTTCACGGATGATCAGTTCCGGTGGCACCGCGAATTCAATGGGATAGTCTTTGAAGCCTTGAATGCGCTGCAGCAGGATGCGTGCAGCGGTTTCTCCCATGTCACGCAGTGGCTGACGGATGGTAGTGAGCCGCGGATTGTGATACGCCGCCACCTGAATGTCGTCAAAACCGATCACGGAAACATCTTCCGGCACGCGAAGATTTGCGTCACGTAGCGCTCGTATCGCCCCGATGGCGGCGATGTCGTTGAACGACACGATCGCCGTGAACGCGCGGCGGTTCTGCAACAATTCCTGAACCACAGGATAGCCGAGTTCGGGTGACGTTAAGTCCCGTTCCAGTTGAATTGTCAACTCCGGACGAATCTCGATGCCAAGTTCTTTGGCGACCGCTAGCAGACTCCGCCAACGGTCATCCGAGTCCGAACTGAACGATTGTCCGCGCATGAAGGCGATTTGCCGGTGGCCCAACTGATGCAGGTGACGAAGCGTCAGCTCCGCCGCCCGCCGGTGATCGAGAGTGACATTCGTGACGCCCGTAATTTTCCGGTGTCCGGCGACGGCCACGATCGGAACCGGCATTTCGTGATGGAGCAGGGTGTCGATCGCTATGATGCCTTCCGCGCCGCGTCCCACCAGTAGCCGCGGATATTCTTCGACCATGTCCGCTTTGTGGCGATGCTGCGCGCTGAAATAAAAGTAGCCTTCGCTCATCAGGTGGTCGCCGATGCCACTCATCACCAGGGTGTGGTAGCCATCGCTTAATTCCGGAACCAGCACGCCCACGGTGAAGGTGCGTTGCTTTCGCAGCGAGCGCGCCAGCAGGCTTGGCTGATAGTTGAACTTCTGAGCCGCAGCGCGCACGCGGTCACGGGTCTCGGGAGGGATCGAACGGCCCGGCACATTATTGAGTACAACGGATACCGTGGCCGGACAGAGGCCCAAGTAATCCGCGAGAATTTTTAAGCTGACGGGCTTTTGCCGTGATTCCCGGTCTTTTTTTCGCAACGCCATACCGGACTCAGTTCTCCTGCGGCCGGGATCATTCGATTTGTCGCTTGATATTTCCATAAAGGATAGCGCGAAGTACAATTTTCAGGGTTAACTTGACATTTCCGACAGCGTCGCCGCCGCAGCGATATATAGCATTCAGGCTTAGAAATCACCAAGACAAACGATTGTCTTGACGGTATCTGCTTTTTTAATGCTTGACAACAACATCTTGGATGTAGGAAATTGCCACAAACAAGGGGCTGCTGGCAAAGATCTAGGCTTGCCAATGTCTTCGATGGTTTCTCCGCGCCTCCAGTGGCGGCTGGAACCTTCGAAAAATTCAGGCAACTTTGCCGTCAAGGTAGCGAATGACCGGAAACCCTGCGCCCAGCCTAAAGCTGGGCCGCGGTTCATGAAGGTAACGCCGGTCTTGTACAGATTCGCTCGAGGGGTTTGTAAAGTTTGGGGGGGATATGCGCTTCAATCTGTCCTTGCTGAGAATTCTTCTTTTCAGTCTTCTGTTTGCATTGTCCGGATTAGCGGCCCACGGTCAATCCGACCGCGGCGCTATTTCCGGCACGATTGTTGATACCTCTGGAGGAGTCGTTCAGGGAGCGAGTATCGTTGCAACCGGCGTCGATACAGGCGCTGTTTACCGAACCACTTCCAGCGACACGGGTGGGTATCGGATTCCCGACATGCAAGTCGGCGCTTACAATATTGGCGTTACGGTTCCAGGCTTTAAGACCTCGGAACAAAAGGGCTTTCTCGTTCAGATCAATTCGACCTCTTCGCTCGACATCACGCTCGAGGCGGGTGACGTCACGGAAACCCTTACAGTCCTCGCCGATACTCCCACACTGCAAACCGACACCTCCGACTTGGGCACCGTCGTGGACAAGCGCCAAATTATGGAGCTGCCGCTGGCGTTAGGCGGTCAAGGCGTCTTACGTGCTCCAGAAGCCTTTGTGTTTTTGACCCCGGGCACAACCGGTCCGGGGACCGGCGACAGCAGTAACGGCGTATTCCAAGCGAAGCTTGGCGGCGGTCAGAATTTTGGCAACGAAGTTATCTTGGACGGAGCAAGCACGGCGCGCGCCGACAGCGGTTCCGCGTTTGATCAGACGGCGCCTTCCGTCGAATCCTTAACTGAGTTCAAGGTTACCACGTCGACCGTTCCTGCAGAATTTGGCAGGACATCCGGCGGCGTGGAAAGCTTTGCAACTCGTTCGGGAACCAATCTCTATCACGGAACCGCATACGACATATTTAGAAACGAAGCTTTGAACGCCAATTCCTGGTTCAATAATCTTCAGGGCCAGCCGCGAAACCTCGACCGCAAGAACGACTACGGTGGAACGTTCGGCGGTCCTGTTTGGATTCCCAAGCTTTACAACGGGCGCGATAAAACGTTTTTCTTTTTTTCGTATGAACAATACCGACAGACTCAAGGCTCCACCATTACGAGCACTGTGCCAACGGACGCGGAGCGGCAAGGCGACTTTTCCAGCCTGCTGACGACAACCCCTCTGGGGACAAACCCTTGCGACGGAAGCACCATTTTTCAGGGCCAGATCTTCGACCCCTCGACGACACAGACGGTTGGTGGCCAACAGTGCCGGAAAGCATTCTCAGGCAATAAGATTACAAACATAAGTTCCGTGGCGCAGAACATCTTAAACCTCATTCCCGAGCCCACTAATCCGAACGCGTCGCAAAATAACTTTATTTTGGTCAGTAGCCAGCCGGTGCTTTCGACCACGATGTCCGTGCGGATCGACCAAAATCTTGGCCAAAAGCACAAAATATTTTTCTCCTACAGCAGCCGCGATAACGAAAATATCAACGGTTCACCGGCATTGCCCAATCCGCTGGACACGACTTTCTTTTCGTCTTTCTTCACGCACTATGTGCGCGCGGGATGGGACTATTTCCTGACGCCGACCTTGATCAATCACCTGAATGTCGGCCTCAATCGCGTCAACAGCAACAGCGTCGCCACCTCCGTAAACGGCACGGATTGGGATAAGGCAATCGGTCTTACCGGCGCCAGCGGTCCAACCTTCCCGCCGATCGCTTTCAATAATGACAATCAAGGACTCAGCAGCTATGGCTCGCCCAATGCCGATGACGACGTTGTGAACAGCCTGGTGGTCTCCGACAGCGTTTCCTGGAGTCGCGGCCGACACAATTTGCGAGTCGGTGTGGACTGGCGCGCCTTCCAGTTCTCCGTGATTGATCAGTCGCACCAGTCTCCTAGCATAGGTTTTGATGTTGCGCAAACGGCCGCCGAACCTGGGCAGGGCAGGTCTACTGGAGATCCCTTCGCCAGTTTCCTCTTAGGAGCTCCCGCCACAGTCTCGCTGGCAGTGCGCTCACAGCAGCCGCGCTTCGTCTCGAATTACTACGCGGCATATGTTGTGGATGACTTCAAAATTCGCAAAAACCTGACTTTTAATCTTGGCCTGCGATACGACATCGAGACGCCACGCCACGAGGCTTCAAACGCGCAATCCGTCTTCGACCCGAACGCCCCGAATCCCGGCGCGACAGGGCCAACGGGCGCTCCATTACTCGGTGCGTTGATCTTCGCCGGAAATGGGACGGGGCGGAGCGGTACGGTAGCGGCGGGTGCGCAAACCTACCATAGGGACTTTGCGCCGCGTTTGGGATTTGCCTACTCGCCGGGATTCTTGCGGCAGACCGTGATTCGCGGCGGTTACGGCATCTATTATGCTCCGCTGACCTATGGTGACTTCGGCCAAGCCCTGACCGATGGATTCACAGCATCGCCGAGCTTTAACGGAAGCTTTAGTCCAGCCATTCTTCTGGATTCGGGTGTTCCGGCGTTCCCGCCTCCGCCTAATCTCGATCCCGCGCAGGACAATGGCGGGAGCGGTGGCGGTTTTGGCGGCGTCACTTTCCTGGCGCCAGGCTATGGTCGCCCTGGTATGGTCCAGAACTGGGATGTTGAAGTCGAGCATCAATTCACAACGGATTTGATTCTCAGCGTAGCCTACGTAGGTAACCACGGCACTCACTTGCGTTCCTCGTTGGCTCAAATCAACAATCTGAATCCGCAGTTCTTCGGTTTGGGAAGTACGCTGAATACCCACGTCACCGATCCTGGTTCACCCGTAGCTGCTCCGTTTAGCCAGTTTGTTTCTCTGTACACGGCAAATGGCAATACGGGTGACACGGTCGCGCAAGCACTGCGTCCCTTTCCGCAGTACCAATCCATAAACACAGATTGCTGCCTGGAGAATCTTGGCCAATCGACCTACAACGCTCTGTTGATGAAACTCGAACGTCGATTCCACAATGGGCTGAACGTCCTGGCTTCTTACACTTATTCAAAGACGCTGACAGATGCTGATAGCGCACTGCCGGCTTTCGTGTCTTTCTCTGGAGGCGGCAGCGTTCAGAATTCGTTCAATCTGAAGAACGAAAAGAGTCTTAGTTATCAGGACATCCCGCACACTTTCGTCGTCAGTTACCTCTACGAATTGCCCGTCGGCAAAGGTAAGAAGTTCCTGAATAATGGTGGCGCTGTCGACAAGGTTCTGGGCGGATGGCAGATCGGTGGGGTGCAACGCTATCAAAGCGGTCAGCCGTTGGCATTTGGTTGTGCCACGGGCATTCCGGCCTATGACGGCTGCATTCGTGACAACCTCGTTCCCGGCCAGCCGCTGTTGAGCCCTACACATTCATCCTTTGATGTCGGGCAAGTATTTCTACATGGGGGCGCAGGATGCACCGAGAATCCCGACGGTACGTTTTCCGCTCCTGCAGGCGTTGCCACCTATTGGAATTGCGCAGCGTTTATAGACCCAAATGCAGGCAATCTCGTCGCTGCTCGCGGTTACGCTTTCGGCGATATGCCACGCATCATCGGCAGCGTCCGTAGCCAGCGATACTTCAACGAAGACTTCTCGATCATCAAACGTTTGAGTCTCTTCGAATCTCATTCACTGATCCTGAAAGCCGAACTCTTCAACGCATTCAACCGCCACGTATTCACTCGACCTGATACTGGCCTACAGAGTGGCACTCTTGGCGCCAGCTTTGGTACCGTAAACAATCCGCGCAACGTGCAATTTACTTTGCGCTACGACTTCTGACCATTTCGTTCGGCTGCATAACGTGGTGCGAATCTTTTCCATCGCTGCCGGCAAGCGCTAGAATCGGTGTGTGCATAGGGAAATGGCAGCAATTTCCGGACACGGATTGAATATTCGAACCGTTCAGGGTCGACCGTCGCGATCCCTAGGGCTGGCCGTGTTCTGTCTCCTGGTATTCCTTTGCGGCGCAGTTGTCACTCGCGCCCAGAACACAGTAGTCGAAGAACAATTTCGCCGGGCTACGGACGCTATGCGGGCTGGCCGTCTCGACGATGCCGCCCAAACTCTCTCCTCTATCGTCGGCGCGTCGCCTACGTTCGCCGAAGCGCACCTTAATCTGGGGTTGGTGCGTGAGGAGCAGGGCAAGAACGAAGATGCGATCGCAAGTTTCCAGAAGGCGCTGGCGTTGAAGCCCCGCTTACGTGGCGCGAACCTTTTCCTGGGAGTCGCGCAATATCGGCTTAACGATCTCAGCAATGCGCTCGCCGCGGTTCGCAAGGAGACAGTCTTCTACCCAAATGATGCGAACGCGTGGATGTGGGTCGGAGTCATTGAACTCGCCTCCGCCCATCCGGAAGAAGCAGTTACGGCGCTCGACAAGGCCTACAAGCTGGCTCCGGACAACATGGACATCCTGTATCACCGCGGTCGCGCTCACCTCCTGGTCTCCAAAGCCAGTTACGAGCGCATGTTCCGCGCCGATCCGAAGTCTTGGCGTGTACATCAGGTTCTTGCTCAGGCGGATTCCGAATCGGACCGGCATATGGACGCCATCTCCGAATATCAGACGGCCATTAAACTCGCGCCACGGCAACCCGGCTTACATGAAGAATTGGCATCGGAATATTCAAAGGCGGGAAAACCTGAAGAGGCCGAAGCCGAACTCCGCCAGGAACTGGATCTAGATCCCCACAGTGCTGTCGCGCTCTATAAGTTGGGAACACTTCAAGTGGAGGCAGGAGAAGCGGAGAAAGGCAAAGCCGCGATTGAGACGGCCCTGCAGGAGAGCCCTGGCCTGAAAAACTCCGCGTATTACCTGGGTAGGGCCGAGATGAGCCTCGGAAATAACGACGTGGCGGCCGAACGATTCAAGCAAGCCATCTCGTCGGATTCTGATCCCGAACTTATAGAGCAAAGCTGGTATCAACTGGCGGTCGTATACCGGAAGCTGCATCGCAATGATGAAGCGCAAAGAGCATTGACGACATTCCAGAAACTGAAAGACGAAAACGCAGAACGCCAGCAACAGCGGCTGGATAAGAATCGCGAACAGCAAGACCAGGTGCACGCTTCGCCGTCTAGTCCGCCGAAAGATCCAGACAGGGACTAAGACTATTCGTGCGTCGCTTGGGCACCATGGAGGATCCGTGAATTTTAGGATTTATTCTTTTTTTTGCATGGCCTCACTGTTCATCTCTACTCCGAGAGCGTTCGCTGGGCAAGACCCTGTTTCGCCGTCACCAAAAGGAGCGGTTCAGATCGAGGTTGTTGAGTCTTCCGACGAGCTTCACGAATCGTTGTTGGAGAAACCAGCATTGCATTTTGGTGCGGGTCGTTCGCCGGCGCTCACTATCGCAGTGGATGAAACCCGGAAGTATCAGCAAATGGATGGATTCGGCGCTTCGTTGACGGACTCTTCTGCCTGGCTTCTCTCGCACAAACTTACCGATCCGCAGCGAAAAGAAGCGCTCGAAAAACTTTTCAGTCCCACCAAGGGAATTGGGCTGAGTGTCTTGCGCCAGCCAATGGGAGCAAGCGATTTTGCGATCGAAGATTACAGTTACGATGATCTTCCCGCGGGCGAGACCGATCCCGAACTCAGGAAATTCACAATCGACCGCGACCGCGCATACATCCTACCGATCCTGCGGGAAGCGCTCGCCGCGAATCCAAATCTGAAAATCATCGCTTCACCCTGGAGTCCGCCGGGATGGATGAAAACTTCCGGCTCCATGATTCAGGGCTCATTGTTGCCCTCGGCTTATGCGCCACTGGCAAAGTACTTCGTCAAGTTTGTCCAGTCGTACGAAGCTGCCGGAATCCCAATTTACGCCGTGACCATTCAGAACGAACCTCTCAACATTCCGAACAATTACCCCGGCCTGGGCATGACCGCTCCTGAACAGACGTTGTTTCTACGTGACCATCTTGGTCCGCAATTCCGCGACGACGGCATCAAGAGCAAAATCCTGATCTTCGATCACAATTGGGATTTGATCGATTTTCCGATTAAAGTACTCAGCGACCCGAAAGCCGCTTCGGCCGCGGCCGGTATAGCGATTCATTGCTACGGCGGAAGCGTCACCGCGCAAACCGAACTGCACGAACGTTTTCCAAACAAGGATATTTGGCTAACAGAATGCTCCGGAGGCGATTGGCAGAAAGGGAAGCTGCTTGAGGAGCAGACACGCCTGATGATCGGAGCCACCCGCAACTGGGCAAAAAGCGTGGTCTTGTGGAATCTGGCGCTGAATCAGAATCATGAGCCATATCTGGGCGGCTGCACTACCTGCCGCGGCGTAATTACCGTAAACGATTCCACCTCGCCGGCGCAGGTAATCGAAACCGTGGACTTCACTGCCTTGGGCCATGCGAGCAAATTTGTGCAACCGGGAGCCTATCGGATTGAATCGAACTCCTTCGGCCCGGGCAGCGTGGAAGACGTGGCTTTCCAAAATCCCGACGGCTCGATTGTTCTGCTAGCCTTGAACGATGGCGGCTCCATCACGTCGTTCAACATTTCCTGGAGAGGTACGTACGCTTCGGCCACCCTCGGGCCAGGTGTGGTCGCTACCTTCCGCTGGACTCCCTCGCGATAAAATGAGTTGATTGCGGCGGCGGGAATTACTTCGTTGTGCTGCCTTTCAGGAGCTTGTACTAAACCGTCCAAGTCAGCGCTGCTCCGGCCCCGATTGCGGCCGAGCCTCGCGGCTCTGGATTTCGCCTGCACGGTCGAATTCCCTTTTAGCGCGCTCGGTCAACTTGAGCTGTTTGTATAGCCGTCCGAGTTGGAAATGTGCGGCTGCATTCTCTGGCTCGAGCCGCGTCGCTTCTTGCAATTCCGGCTGTGCTTCTTTCAGCTTGCCTAACCGCAAAAGTGCGGAACCTAGTTTTAGATGGCATGAGGCGTTGCCGGGAGCAATCTGAACAGCCTTCTCCAACGGTTGCAATGCGTTGCTCGCGTTGCCTTGTTGCAAAAGCAAGCTTCCAAGGTTCAGGTACGGCTGTTCGCTTGGTGTCGGGCTGTGCTCCTGCCAGTGGATCGCGTTGCGATAAGCAGCTAAGGCTTCGTCCGGCTTCGCTTCGGATTCAAAGATCAGTCCCAGATTATTTTCTGCTTTGGAGTGATGCGGCTCCAGCTTGAGAACAGTTAGAAAAGCATTCTTGGCGTCCGGCACGCGAGTTTGCGAGTAGTAGGCCCGACCGAGGTAATACCAGGCATCACTGTTGTTGGGTTCAAATGCAACGGCATTTTCAAACCACTTGATTGCGTCCGCGTAGTCGTTCAGCAGAACATAATTCAGTCCGACGATCTTCAGATCATCGCCCGTGGGTGTTTGCGCGGCCGCAGCCCTGGTATAGATTTCTAACGACTCTTTGGGTTTGTTTTCGCGATGCAACACGAATCCAAGCAGGTAAAGCGCGTCTGGTGATTCCGCGTGAAACCCGACATAGCTTTGCAGCGCCGCATCTGCGGCAGGGAATTCTTGAAGTTGAACCAGGCACTTCGCCTTATATAGGAGCGCATCGGTAGAGCCAGGTGACGCGGCCTCGATTTCGGTAAATTGCTCAGCCGCGGATCGGTAGTCTTTTGCCGCGAAGGCGGCGACAGCGCGGTCATAATCGCGCAGGGATTGCGAGATGCTGGGCATTGCTGAAATCACCAAAGCTATGCCCAGAGCGCAACACCAAGATCGCAGGTAGACCAATCCCGCCGGCATTATTTTGTCGGAATTTTCGGCGAATCCGTTGGCACGGGCTCGTCAATTTGTAGAATTTGGTCGGCGGCCACGCTCTTGAGCGACTGAATGATTCCGCTTGGCCAATGGATTTCGATCTCTTGTGCTGTCTTGTCCGCTCCCAAGCCGAAGTGGACTCGTTTGTCGCTGCATGAGAGGTAGCTGCCAGCGGTGCTCACCGTCGCGAACTGTTGTCCGCGCGCGCTCGTCAGTTTTACTTGGGCCCCGATTGCATCGCGGTTGCTTTTGTGCCCGACCAGCTTAAGCAGTATCCAATGATTTTCCGTAGCCGTCTCGTTGTGCAAAACGTATGCCGGTCCATCGTTCGTGGTGACCACAGCGTCCAGGCGTCCGTCATTATCAAGATCACCGGTCGCCAGTCCTCGCGCGACCCATGGGCGTTGAAATACGTTCCCTGATTCACCGGACACATCCACGAACCCTTTTCCCGTGTTCCGCGCCAGGAGCATTGGTTCTCGATAGCGAAGATTCGGAAAGTTCAATTCGATGGTGTCGAGATCGTGGCCCTGTGCGATGAGCAGATCCTTCCAGCCGTCATTATCGTAGTCGAAAAAACGAACGCCCCATCCGGAATGGGCCATCGTCATTCGACTGATACCCGACGTCGTGCTCGCGTAGGTAAACGACCCGTCTGCATTATTCTGATACAGCGCATAGCGTTGGTTTGCGAGATCGGTCACCACCAGATCCGGCCAGCCATCATTATTGTAGTCGGCAAAATCCACGCCCATGCCCGCATAGGTACGGCCGTCGATATCGACGGCTGCTTCCGATACCAGACCAACTTCTTCGAACGATCCATCGCCCTTATTATGGTACAGAAACTGGACCATCGAGTCGTTCGCGATGAAGATGTCGATATGTCCATCGTGGTCGTAGTCGGCGATTGCGATCCCCAGTCCTTTTCCGGGTTTGCCCATTCCGATTTTCTCGGTGACTTCCGTAAACGTTCCATTACCGTTGTTGTGATACACCAGCGGGGCGACTGGATTGAACAAGTCTGGATGACAGTACGCGCGCCAGCCTTCCTTGTGATCGCCGCACCAGACATCTTCAAAGTCCCACTTCAGATATCGCAACACCACCAAATCCAGAAAGCCGTCACCGTCCAGATCAACCCAGGCTGCGCTTGTCGACCAGCCACCGCCTCCGACCCCTGCTTTGGCGGTCACATCGGCAAAAGTTCCATCGCCGTTGTTGTGGTAGAGCTTGTTCCCACCGTATGCAGTAACATACAAGTCTTCATAGCCGTCGTTGTCGTAGTCTCCGACGGCCACTCCCATCCCATATCCTGTCCCCTGCAGACCCGCCTTTTCCGTCACGTCCTCGAAGGTGCCGTCTGGCTTCTGGTGATACAGCCGGTTCCAATACTTCGCATCTGTTTTTTGTGGAATCGTTCCCTTCGGCGTCGGATCGCTCAGCGCGGCACCGTTGACCAGGAAAATATCCAGACGGCCGTCATTGTCGTAGTCGAAAATCGCCACGCCCGCCCCCATGGTTTCCGGCAAATACTTTTTTGCCGTGTGCGACGCTTGATGTCTGAAGTGGACTCCTAGATGGTCTGTTATGTCGACGAAATTGCCGTGGTTTTGCGAAGACTGCAGAGCGTCTGGGGGCTGCCGTTGTCTGGCGTCGAGCTTCGCGGGAACTGCGTGCAGCATCCCCAGAACCGCGACTGCGGGCCAGAAAACTAATTTAGGACAGCGGTAATGACAGAGCTCGAGTTTCGGCCGCTTCATCACGGCGCGACAATTCCTTTACCTTCTTTTACGTAGTAGATGCGGTCAACCGCAGGAATTGTGATCTCTTCTTTGCTCCCGCTCGGCCATTGGATTTCGACCTTATCCACTTTCGTCGCCGCTCCCAGACCAAAATGGAGGCGCTGATCGGAACTGGAGCCATAGCTTGCCCCGCTGAAGACGTCCCCTCGTTGCCTGGCGCCTCCGGCAGTGACGAACGCTTTGGCGCCAATCGCGTCGCGGGGACTTTTCGGGCCTCCCTCCAGTTTGAGTGTGATCCAGTGATTCGAATTCTTGACGACATTCCGCAATAGAGTCGGCGTCGAATCCATGTTGTTGAGGACCACGTCGATCTGTCCATCATTAAAGAGATCGCCGAACGCCGCACCCCGCGCGGAAACAACCACCGCTAAACCGCTTCCGGTCGCGGCCGGCACCTCGGCAAATTTCGATCCATCCAGATTACGCAGCAGCAGCGGGCGCTGCGCCCATGTCGTACCCCAATCCTGCTTGTCGACGCCCGGATACACGTGCCCGTTTGCGACGAAAATGTCGAGCAGCCCATCGTTGTCATAGTCAAGAAAACCGGTTCCCCAACCGAGAAAGGGGATCGTCAATGTCGCGATTCCCGCTCGAAAGCTCACGTCACTGAAAGACGCATCGCCGTCATTCCGGTACAGCGTGTTGTAATCATCCGAAAAATTCGTGATGTAAAAATCGACCTTGCCGTCGCGATTGTAATCGCCGACTGCAATTCCCATCGCCGCTTGCTCACGCCCATCGTCGTTTAGCGCAAATCCCGAAATATAGCTAATATCTTCGAACGTGCCATCGTGCTTGTTCCGGTACAGATATTTCGGTACCGAGTCATTTGCAACCACTAGATCAACCCAGCCGTCGTCGTCCACATCTACGAATACGGATGAAAATCCATAATATCCCTTCGCGTCAGCCACGCCCGCTTTCACGCTGTTATCGGTAAACGTGCCGTTACCATTGTTATGGAATAGATGATCGCTCTCACCCGGCAATCCACGTGGTCCACACATCACAGCGACGCCGCGAAACTGGCAGAATCCAGCCGGCAGCCCGCCTTGCCCTGCGATGGGTGGATTGTCAGGATCGAATTTCGCGTAGCCCGGCACAAAGAGATCGAGCAAGCCGTCGTGATCGTAGTCGCCCCAGGTAGCGCCAGTGGACCATCCACCGAGCGCTACTCCAGCTTTTTCCGCTACGTCGGTAAATGTGCCGTCGTGATTATTGCGGTACAGACGATTCTTGCCAAAGTTCGATACGTAAATATCGGGCCAACCGTCGTTATCGAAGTCGCCGATTGCCACTCCAAAACCCCACCGTTCATTCGCTACGCCGGCTTTTTCCGTAACGTCGGTGAATGTGCCGTCATGATTGTTATGCAGAAGCATGGCGCGCGGCGGTGCTTCCTTGCCTTTGAGCGCCGGGAAGGTCGACCCGTTCAACAGGTAGATATCGGGCCATCCGTCGTTATCATAATCGAGCAGCGCCACGCCGGAGCCGGGAGTCTCTAGGATGGTCCTTTTTTCGGGATCACCTGAGCGATGGTGGAATTTGTCCAAGCCTGCCGCGTGGCTGATGTCGATGAAAACAATCGGCGCCCCGTCCACAAACCCGCCAGCGGTAATCGGTCGCGAGAGTGCGTCTTTCACGGGCGCGTGCGCCGTGCCCGCGCTCACGCCACTCTGGGCACTTCGTGCGGGCTCTTCTTTCCCAGGTTCTTGCCGGGCGAGTGCGGAGCTCAGAAGCAGTGTCGTACCAATGACTTGTACCGCGGTTCCGCGGAAAAGGCACCCAGATTGGCCGGATCGCGAGAGTGGTATGATGCCCAATTAGAATCGTTTAACCCAAAAGGATCTTCGCACAAGTCGGCGAGCAGGTCTAACCCATGTACTCGTCCAGACTCGTCCAGCGGATTGGTGGCACTTTGCCTTTCTGAGGTTCTAGTGGGCGATCAATTTCAATAGGGTGAGGTAGGCAAACGAGGCAGTCATCGAAGCCGATCGATCAGGTCGCGCCGCCACTGTTCAGTCTGAATTTCGCGGAGGCTCCGCGGCTTGAGCGAAGCGCCTAGTCGTTGTGCGATTCAACTTGAAATGCTGGGGTAAGACTGTTGCCAGCTGTTGCCAGAATTGTGTATTATGCGGGTGTCTGAAGGAGCTCTGAAGGTTTCTAAGGGGCATTGGAAAAATCGGTAAATGGCAACAAACTGAGGAATTTAGCGGCTTTTTTAGGTTTTCTTCAAGCGCCGAGAGACAACCCCACAGGCTCCAGCAAAAAAGGATTTGCGCAGTCTGCGTGCGCCTTGCGATTAAGACCTGCGAAGTTTCTGTCGTTTGCCGCGACTCAATCCGCGATGCAACCTCCCGGCCGCTTTACAAGTCTTATCCTTTGCGTCCCAATGTAGAGTGGTAAGAGTCCGAGCTCCAAACGAAGTATCCATATGAACCTATTCGCAAAATTACTCAAGCTATCCACGATCTCTTTACGGCCCGTGCCATTTGTCGTTTTTCTGGCCAGCATTGTCGCCGCGTTTGCGGTTCCCGCGATTGCGCAGCAGCAGGGCCCTCTGCCGCCGCCTTCGGCCTCCGGTTCCTCAGGATCTCCAGGGATGGGTAATTCCGGGTCTGCTATGCCCGTCGAAGGCGGCATTGCCGGTCACACCGAGTCCGCCATTACCAGCCAACCGCCGTCGATTCCCGCCGAACAGATCATTCAGAAATTCTCCCAACACGAATCCGAATTCAAAAAAGAGCGCGACAATTACACATACACACAAACCTTCGTCATTCAGACCATCGACCCGGACGGCAACCCCGACGGCGAATACCGTTTGACGACCGACATCAGCTTCACTCCCGAAGGCAAGCGCTATGCGAAAGATACCTACGCTCCCGCTCCTACGCTCTCTCGCATTACCATGTCGCAACAGGACCTCAACGACCTGGAAAACATTCAGCCTTTCGTCCTCACCACCGAAGACTTGCCGAAATATAACGTCACATATGTCGGTCGCCAGATCGTGGATGAACTACACGCTTACGTCTTCGACGTCGCTCCAAAAGAAATGAAAAAAAACGAGCGCTATTTCCAGGGGCGCGTCTGGGTGGACGAAAAAGACCTGCAAATCGTGAAGAGCTATGGCAAAGCCGTTCCCGACATCATCAAGAAAAATAACGAAAACATCTTCCCGCACTTCGAGACCTATCGCGAAAATATCACCGGCCCTTACTGGTTTCCCACCTACACCCACGCCGACGATATTCTGCGTTTCACCACGGGTGGCATTCACATCCGCATGACCGTCAAGTACGCCAACTACAAGCGTTTTGGGTCAACTCACAAAATCGGCACGCCGGTCGAAATAAAACAGTAAGTGAACCTGTAACCGGTGAAATCGCACAGCGAGTAAACGAACGGGCCTCGGCTATACTCCCTGTGTGAGTCGCAAACAAATCGCAAGTCGTGTCCTGCTCGCGCTGCTTCTGCTTATCGCATTCACCTACGTCGTGGATTACGTCGTGCTGCGGGTTCGAATGCTCCACGCTACGGCGACCGTTCCCCTCGAACAGCTCACGCGGCATCGGCTTCTGGCCATAAAAGTAAAGAACGGCACTTACGAATACGAACTCGATGAAGTCAATCCTACCGAGACTCTCACCTGCGTCCACACACTCTTCCCGCATCTCGGCGATCAACCTTGCTGGTACCTGAAGCCGCGCTTAGACCAGCCCATTTCCATCAATTGATTGCTGAGGGATTTTTCTGGTAAGGGCGCAGCCCGTCGCGGCGGGCGCCATACTTGCACGGTCGTATGATTCTTTTTTTCAGTCTAAGCGCTGCTCACACTTCGTTCCGGCAGCAACACCATCAACGTGTAAACACCCAACGCAATTCCCAACGGCATCTCCGATAACGAAAGAAAGCTGGCCACAATCAGCATTCCACGCCCGGCTCGCGCATTTCCAAGATGCGCCAGTCCCCCCGCAATTCCCAGCAGTCCGCACGCAATCGAAATCACAATCGCCAGCGCATAAATAAAATGAAACAAATCCATCAGCCAGTAAGGATTCGGCACCCGGCCCAGCAACGCTCCAAACATTACCGTCGCCGTGGGCATGAAGACTACCAGCCACACACCCAGGCACACTCGAATCACTCCGTACACAATCCAGCAGATGCCGAGCGGCCTCATAATCAGTTGTTGAAAAGGGAAGCGCTAAAGAAAAAATCCGGGAAGAAGAGGAAAAAACGTCCCAGCCCTGAGATCCCGATTGCTCGGGATTTTCCGCCTTTTCTCTTCTTTCCCGGTTTTGATCGAAGAGCAATGCCCTTCGAACGAACTCAGCTTGCCGGATTCGAAACGCGAACGCTATTGGGACTTTCCTGTACGCACTACTCGTATTTGCTGCACCGTGCCCGCTTCAGCTGTAGCCCGGCTTCACTGAGCGCACGATCCATTTGTTGTTTTTCGTCCGCCGTCAACTCGCGCGCCTTTCCTTTTTCCAGCTTCCCCAGTTCCACCGGCCCAATCGCCACTCGAACCAGCCGCAACACGTTTACGTCGAATGCTTCCAGCATTCGGCGAATCTGCCGGTTTTTCCCTTCATCCAGTACAATTTCGATCCATGAATTCTTTTCTCCGGTGCGAATTCGCGTGGCCTGCTTGGCTCTTAGCAGTTCTCCGTCCTCAGGTCTGACTCCATTGATCAACGCAGTCAGCAACGATTCGCCCGCCACGGTTGCAATCTGCACGTGATAAATTTTGTCCAGGTGTGATTCCGGCGCCGTGATCCGCGCCGCCCATTCCGAATCATTCGTGAAGAAAAGGAGCCCTTCGCTGGCTTTATCCAGGCGGCCCACCGGCGCCATCCACGGCAATCCCTCCGGCAGCCCCGCATAGACGGTTTCCCGGCCGTGTTCGTCCTCCGTCGTAGTCACCAATCCGCGCGGCTTGTTCAACAGCCAATAAATTTTTTCCGCCCGCTTGACTTCAACACCGTCCACCTCAATCTGGTCTTTCCCCAACCGCACTCCCGCTTCCGGGTTTTTGCTGACAACACCCTTTAATCGCACTCGACCCGCTCGAATCAGCTCAAACCCTTGCGACCGCGAACAGAATCCCAGCTTCGAAAGAGCCCGCCCTAGCCCGATATGCCCTTGGCCCGGTCCGGCAGTTTTCCTAAAACGCTGTTTGCCTCTCATGCCCTCAGTATAAGGTCACAGCGTTTGCTAACCGGCGCTCAAAACCCGCGTCCAACGAACTACGAAGATTTTCGTTGACATTACGAAATCGTTCGTAGTATGGTGCCATTCATGAACGACAAATCACTACAAAAGCCCACAGCCTCCGAGCTGCAAATCCTGCAAGTTCTCTGGCAACGCGGCCCTTCCACGGTCCGCGAAGTCCACGACGCCTTGCAGGAAGAAAAAGCTCTCGGCTACACCACGGTTCTGAAACTCATGCAGATCATGACCGCGAAGGGGCTGGTGCGCCGCAACGAACAACAGCGCGCTCACGTTTACGAAGCGCAGCAACCCGCGGAAAAAACCAAGCGCCAATTTGCATCGGACATGCTGCAACGCGTTTTCGACGGATCGGCAAAGGAATTGATGTTGCATGCGCTGGCCGGCCGCCGCAGCTCCAAAAACGAAATCGAAGAACTCCGCCGCCTGCTCGACGACTACGAAAGGACCATCCGATGAACGCCTTCGCCCACTGGTTTACGCCAGACGTCTTGCGCACACTCGGTCTGTCGCTGCTGCATTTCCTGTGGCAAGGCGCGGCACTCGCAGCGTTAGCCGCCACGGCCATTGCGCTGGCCCGCAAAGCTTCCACTCGTTATGCCATCGCTAGCATCGCGTTGATGGCAATGGTCGCGGCGCCGGCCGTCACGTATTTCGTCCTACACCGGTCCGAAGCAGCGTTTTCCGCTTCAACACAAACTGCTTTCCCAGCGATAACTCAAGTCGCCAGCCTCGCTGCGCGACGCGCGATCGCCACCACCACAGCATCACATTCTCCGTCCGGCGGACTCCCTACCGTTTTCGTGGAACTCTGGTTCATCGGTGTGCTCCTCTTTAGTCTCCGCACCGCTGGCGGATTCTTTCTTGTGGCGCGTCTGCGCCGCCGCGATTCCAAGCCAATGAACTTCGAGCTGCTCGCCCTCTGCCGCGAAATGCAAGACCGCCTCGGCATCACCAGCGCGATTCGTTATTGCGAGTCGCTGCACCTGGACGCGCCGGCCGTCGTCGGCTGGTTCCGCCCCGTGGTTCTTCTCCCGCTCAGAGCGCTCAGCGGGCTTACCGAGTTGCAACTTCGCGCCGTCATAGCCCACGAACTGGCGCACATCCGCCGCCTCGATGCTTTTTTCAACCTTTTTCAAGTTGCCGCCGAAACTTTGCTCTTCTACCACCCGGCGGTCTGGTGGCTCAGCAAACGCATTCGTGCCGAACGCGAAAATTGTTGCGATGACGTGGCGCTCGCCGTCTGCGGCAATCCCGCCGAATACGCTCGCGCCCTCGCCCTCATGGAAGAATGGCGCACCGCTCCTTCTTTCGCCATGGCCGCAAATCGTGGACCACTTGCATCCCGGGTCGCGCGCCTGCTCGGCCTCACCGAAAAGGGAAACAGCCTTCGCAACGCCGGCGTCGCGTTCGGAATTTTCTGCCTGGCCGCTGCTTTGCTCGCCGGCCATGCTCTTTTTGGATTGGTGCGCACCGCAAAGGCTCAGTCCTTTGAGCCGAGAAGTAGTGGCACCACTGTCGCGGTAAGCAATGGCGTGATCGTCGTCACTGCGCCTCGCGCCACTCCACAAGCCAAGCCCAGCCCAAAACCAGATCCAGCGCCTGCCCAGTCCAATACCGCGGACGCTGACTCGAACGCCATCCACGTGCAGATACCCACAACCGTGGTTAGTCAGGTGCTTACGCGCGTCTACGGCGAAGTAGTGAAAGATGTTCTGCACGGAGTATCATCCGCTCAATCCGGTGCCCAGGGCGGCGCACAGCCCTCTTCCAAATCGCAGTCCTATATCGACGCCATGAAAGCCGAAGGCTTCGACAATCTTTCCGCCGACGATTTGATCGCCATGAAAGTCCAGGGGATCACGCCGGAATACATTCACGCAATTCGCGCCGAAGGCCTGAAGCCCTCCCCCGATGAACTCGTCGGCATGAAAGTGCAGGGCATCGGACCCGAATATATTCGCGGCATACGCGCAATGAATCTGAAAGTCGACGTCGATTCATTGATTGCCATGAAAGTGCAAGGGATCACTCCCGAATACCTTGAAGAAATGCGCAAACTTGGTTTTCAGCCTGACGGCGATCAGCTCATCGGCATGAAAGTGCAGGGCATCACGCCGGCCTACGTCGAAGAAATGCGCAAGCTCGGATTCAAGCCGGACACCGATGAGTTGATAGGCATGAAAGTGCAAGGCATCACACCCGAATATGTTCACCAGCTCAACGAACTCAACATCCGTCCTGACGTTGATGACCTCATCGGCATGAAGGTGCAGGGAATCAACGCCGATTACGTTCGTAGCATCCGCGCCACCGGGCTCAATCCAGACCAGGACGAGTGGATTGCTCTCAAGGTACAGGGCGTCACCGAAGACTTCATCAAAGGTCTGCAATCGGCCGGATTTAAGCCCGACGTCGACGAAGTCGTCAGCGCAAAAGTCATGGGCATCACGCCACAATTCATCGAACTGGCGCGCAGCCACGGTTTCAAGGATCTCGATCTGGATAAATTGATCCAGCTCAAAAACGCAAACGTACTGGAGTAAATAATTCAGCCAGCCTAGTGCCGCGTATTTCGCGACACAACGCTACCAGTGTGCGCACTGAATTTTGCCGACGTTTTTTGGCCGTCATTGCGAGCGAAGCGAGGAATCTCTCTTGGCACCAAGCCGATGGCAACGAATTACAGCTCTAAGAGGTACAGAAAAATGGAGGATCCAACTGCTATGAATCGCCGTCATGCACTAATCGCCTACATCCTGATCGGCTGCACCCTGATACTTGGATTGATCGCGCGCGCCTCTGACTCCCGCACCGGAAGCTGGACTATCTCTCACAGCGATGAGCCCGGCAAGGTCTCCTTCGCGCTGATCTATCACAGCAAGCACAACAATTCGAATCACGAGTCCGATTGGCCTCGCAGCGAATTTGAGGGCGTGGATTTCGCCAAGTCCGGCAAGCAGGACGTTAAATTTGCTATCGCCCGCGATGCTGGCCGCTTCGATTGCGAAGGCTACCTGAAAGACGGCGAAGGCGCTGGAGTTTTTCACTTCGCGCCAGATGCGCATTACGTTTCACAAATGTCCGCCCTCGGCTTCACCGGCATTGACGACGAAAAACAGTTCTCCATGGCCGTCCTTGACGTCTCGGTCGCCTACGCCAAGGAAATAAAATCAAAAAATCTTCATGACCTGGACACTGACAAGCTCATCGCTTTCCGCATCTTCAACGTCAGCTCAGAATTTATAGACCAGCTTCGCAAAGCGGGTTTACCCGCCACTGACGCTGACAAGCTTGTGGCCTTCCGCATTCACGGCGTCTCTCCGGAAATGGTCAGCTTCCTGCAAAAGGCCGGCTACCATCCCGATGAAGACACCCTCATCGCCATGCGCATCCACGGCGTTTCCCCCGAATATATGCAGCAATTAAAGAAGGACGGATACGATCACATCGATCTAGAAAAACTTATTGCCTTCCGCATCCACGGCGTCTCGCCCGACTTCATCGAAAAAGTGCAAACGCTCGGTTACAGGCACCCCGAACCCGACCAGCTAGTCGCCATGCGCATTCACGGCGTCTCGCCCGAATTCATCGCCAACATGAAATCTCGCGGCATGAAGGACCTGACCATCGACCAGCTAGTAAGCCTCCGCATCCACGGCATAGACTGACATCCTCAGTAGCGCAGGCACTCTTGCCTGTCCGGTGTCGCGATTGTATTTACCGTAGCCGTCTAGCTTGCCCGGACTTCGGACGCAACAGGTTTTGGGGTTTGTGTTCCGCGTGTCGATTAAGCCGCTGCGGTTTCAACGGGTAATTTCGCAGCTTCCCAGCCCGCAAGCCCGCCGGCAATTTCGCTCACGTTTTCAAATCCGTTCCGCTGCAACAAACTCGCCGCAATCGACGATCGGTAACCGCCGGCGCAATACACCAACAACTGCCGGTCTTTCGGCAACATCCCAATACTTTCTAACAGATGATTCAGCGGAATCCCTAAACTCCCCGCGATGAACTTCTGGTCGCGCTCGCGCAGCGCGCGAACGTCAACCGCCAGCGGAGCGCGCTCCGACGACAACAATTCCGCCGCAAACGGAGCGCTCACGCGCTCTGTTTTTACCGTCAGCTCCGGCCGCGATTGCAAACTTTGCATTCCATCCTGCAAATATCCGGCCACATGATCGAATCCAATGCGCCCCAGGCGAACTGCAGCCTCGTTCTCGCGGCCCGGATCGGCAATAATCACAATCGGATGCGCGCGGTCCAGCACCGTTCCCACCCAGGTTGCATACTGCCCGCCCAGACCAATGTTAATGCTGCCTTTCAAGTGCGCCGACGCAAATTCAACAGCATCGCGTGTGTCCAGAACCTGCGCGCCACCGCTCTGCATATCCAACAAGATGTCCAGCGTTAACGGATTCATCTCCCGCTCCAGCGCCTGGTCGAGCGTGGGCCGCTCTTCGCTATTCAACACCGCATCGTAGTTGAAATAGGCCGGCGCCTCCGGCTGATCCGCCGTCACTACCTCAATGAACGCATCCTTGCTCATCGGCTGCAGCGCGTAGTTCGATTTGCGCTGCTCGCCCAGCGTTGATACGGTCTCTTTACTGATCGCCCTCCCGCACAGCGAACCTGCTCCATGAGCCGGATACACCAGGCTTTCATCGGGCAGCCCCAGCAGCTTGGTGTGTAATGAATCGAACAGCATTCCGGCAAGTTCTTTCGCCGACCAGCCAAGCGCCGCCCGCAGATCCGGCCGCCCTACGTCGCCGATAAACAATGTATCGCCGGTCAGCACGGCGGAGGGCTTCGTCTCACTCACATTCAAGTCATAGAGAACGATAGAAATCGACTCAGGCGTGTGACCAGGCGTCTCCAGCGCCTGCAGACGAACGCGGCCGAACTCAACCAGCGAGCCATCCGCAAGCGGCGTAAATGCATACTGGGCCCGAGCCGCTGCACCCAAATAAATCGTCGCGCCCGCGCGGTCGCGCAATTCCAGATGTCCCGCGACAAAATCGGCGTGCAGATGCGTCAGAAATACATGTTTGATTTCGAGTTTGTGTTCCGCGGCGAACGCGATGTATTGATCCGTATCGCGCTGCGGGTCGACGACCGCTGCCCTGCCAGCCGCCTCGTCCCCGATCAAATAAGACGCGTGCGCCAGACACGGCAAATAGAATTGTTTGAAGATCAACTTAGGCCACCATCGCTCGTCATCACAAAATTACAAAACCGTCATTCCGAGCGAGCCGAGGAATCTCTCTTGGATTGTTGCGTCTGCGCAGATCGTTCCGCTCAACTACTTCGGTTGCGGCACAATCCGCAAGTACGGCTTCGGCGCCTTCCACCCGTTCGGATACTTCTGCTTCGCTTCGTCTTCCGAAACCGAAGGCAGAATAATCACGTCATCGCCATTCTTCCAATTCACCGGCGTAGCCACCTTGTGCTTCGCCGTCAGTTGCATCGAATCCACCACCCGCAGCACCTCATCAAAATTCCGTCCGGTGCTCATCGGATAGCTCAGCATCAATTTGATTTTCTTGTCCGGGCCTACCACGAACACCGTTCGAACCGTGGCATTGTTCGCCGCCGTCCGTCCCTCGCAGCTCTCTCCGGCCTCCGCCGGAAGCATGTCGTACAGCTTCGCAACCTTGAGTTCCGGATCGCCAATCATCGGGAAATTCACTTTGTGGCCTTGCGTCTCTTCAATGTCCGCCGCCCACTTGCTGTGGCTTCCAACCGGATCCACGCTCAGTCCGATAATTTTAGTGTTTCTCTTTTCAAATTGCGGCTGCAAACCGGCCATGTACCCCAGTTCCGTGGTGCACACCGGAGTAAAATCCTTGGGGTGCGAAAACAAAATCGCCCAGCTATCCCCGATCCATTCATGAAAATTGATTGTGCCCTGTGAAGTTTCCGCCGTGAAATTCGGCGCTTCATCATTGATACGCAACATCATTAGTCTCCTCGTGCGGCCCAGATCCTCTCAGGCCCATATTCGTAGCCACTCGTTGGCACACAGTGTAGCAAGAATCGGTAAAAAACGAGCCTGCCGCCCAGGTGCCCGGTCTGCCGAATACTGCAATTAGATGCGCTCGCCGTCCAAAAAATCACACGCCGCAAGTTCGTTCCGCGTGCGATAAACTCTTGCATCGGAGCTCACCGTGAAATTCGCCAAAATCGTTTTCTGGGTCGCCGCGATATGGGGTTTTCTGTTCATTACCCCGCTCTATTTCATGTTCCGTCTGATCGGCGAAAAAGATCCGCCGCCCATCACGCATCCCGCCTTTTTTTATGGATTTGTTGGCGTCGCTCTGGTCTGGCAAATCGCCTTCGCCTTCATCGCGACAGACCCGATCCGTTTTCGCCCTTTAATGATTCCCGCCATCCTTGAAAAGCTGGTCTACTCTATTCCCGTCATCATCCTCGTGCTTCAAAAACGCATGAATCCGACTGACCTGATGTTCAGCGCCACCGATCTTACCCTCGGCGCGCTCTTCCTCGCCGCATATCTCCGCACTCCCCGTGAGGTTGTGCAATCTTCGCCCTTGTAGCAGCGGCTCGCTTTCAACCAGCAAGGAATCCGCGGCTCTTTGTTTTTCCTTCTCCCCTAATCTCCTCTTAACTCTTTGCAAAAAGGCAAACTTTAGTCCTATTCGTGCCCTGCAAATGCTCTCGCTAATTTCGCATCCGGAGGATTGACTCAATGAAGCTGCGCACTCTTGCCGTCTGCCTGCTGTTTGTGGGCCTGTGCTCCGCTAAAGAGCATGAATATCAACACGGAACTCTAGTTCGTATGGATTCGTCTTCCTGCGGCTCACAGGAAAAAGGCTCGAAAACTGTCGCTGGCGAAATCTTCGGCACCGATGGCCAGCACAAGCAAACCCAGGAATTACTTTGCCAGGAATACATTCTTCAGGCCGACCACGTGATCTATCGCATCCGTCCAAAAGACGATAAGCATCCAATCCTGCTTCCTATCGGCGAAACCGCCCAGTTCCGCATCAGCAAGGACAAGCTCATTCTCCGCGTCCCGGAACTAAACGACAAGGAACACGAGTACGTGGTCGTCTCCATGACCCCGCGCGAGCCCGATCACGCCTCGGTCACCTCCACAAAGGATCTGGCAGCACAGTCCGCCAGCAAGAACTAACCCGCTGCTCGGGTTCGCCGTCCCCATTCAATCGTCGCCTTTCGATCGTGGGGGCACCATCGTGCCCCTTTTTGTCGAAAAATATTACACAAAAGTATCCACCTCATTCGCGTAAGATGATTGCGACCAATACCCGGGATAGAATTCACACTCTCCTTCGACAACTATCTGAGCGTTTTGTCTGATTCCTGAATCGATTGAGGCTCCTTGGGACTTTCAGATGCGTGTGGACGATGAACAGCCCTATTTTCTGCCGAAATCTGGTTTGGCAACGGATCAACAACGCAGCTTCGCGATCTGCTTCTCCCCTAGGCGCCCAACCCTCTCATGTTTGCGTGCTTGGTGGCTCTGCGATAGACTCCGTTGCCTGTGACGGATCACTTATCCATGCTCGGCCGTACGATTTCCCACTACAGTATCCTGGATAAACTAGGCGGCGGGGGAATGGGCGTAGTTTACAAAGCCAAAGACACTCGTCTTGGCCGCAGCGTTGCCTTGAAATTCCTGCCTGACGATATTTCTGGAGATTCCCAGGCCATCGAACGATTTCGCCGCGAAGCGCGCGCGGCCTCCTCCCTCAATCACCCTCACATCTGCACGATTCACGACGTTGGCGAATTCGAAGGCCGTCCATTCATCGCCATGGAACTTCTCGAAGGTCAGACGCTGAAGCATCGTATCTCCGCGAGGCCGATTGCCATCTCCGAGCTTCTGGACGTCGGCATTCAGATTGCCGACGGCCTCGAGTCCGCTCACTCCAAAGGCATAGTTCACCGTGACATCAAGCCCGCCAACATTTTCCTCGTGGATCGCGGTCCCGCGAAAATCCTCGACTTCGGTTTGGCCAAACTCGCCAGCGGCCGCAATCAAGCTTCGGACTCGATCAGTGAATCTTCCATGCAGACTCGCACTCTGCTTGAGGGCGATGATTTCCTTACCAGCCCGGGAAGCTCCGTCGGCACCGTCGCTTACATGTCGCCAGAACAAGCTCGCGGCGAAACGCTCGACCTGCGCTCCGATCTGTTTTCTCTCGGCGTCGTGCTCTACGAGATGGCTACCGGAGTCATTCCGTTCGCGGGCTCCACGTCAGCACTGATTTTCGACGGAATCCTTCACTCCCAAGCCGCTCCGGTGACGCGGCTGAACTCGCGGCTGCCGTTTGCCCTGGAAAATATCTTCGCGAAAGCCCTCGAGAAAGACACCGATCTGCGTTATCAGACAGCCGCTGAACTCCGCGCCGACCTGAAACGTCTTAAGCGCGACCTTGATTCGAATCGTCGGCCCGCGGAGAAATCTGACTCCTCCAGCGGTCACGCGGCAGTGGCCGCTCCGGCCAAAAAATCCGTTGCGGTGCTGTATTTTGAAAATCAAGGCGGCGGCAAGGAAGACGAGTACTTCCGCGACGGCATGACCGAAGACATCATCACCGAACTTTCAAAAATCACTCAGCTGCAGATTTTTCCGCGCTCGGAAATGCTTGCCTTCCGCGATAAACCGGCCAACGCCGCGCAGGTCGGCCAGCAGCTTGGCGCCACCTTCGTCCTTGAAGGCACCATTCGCCGCTCTGGAAACCGCTTGCGCATCACTGCACAGCTCGTCGAAGGTTCTACCCGGCATTCGGTTTGGGCCGAGCGCTATGATCGCCAGCTTGAAGACGTCTTCGCCATTCAGGACGAAATCGCTCGCAGTATCGCTCACGCCCTGCGCATCACTCTCACGCCCCAGGAAGAAAAAATCATTGGCGTCAAGCCCACCGAAAATACCCAGGCCTATGATTTTTATCTCCGCGGTCGCAGTTACACCCGGCGCGAAAATATGGACTACGCCCTGCAAATGTTCGAGCAGGCCATCCAGCTCGACAAGAACTTTGCCCTGGCCTACGCCGGAATCGCCCATCTCTGCGGTCTCATTTTCGAATTGCGCGATCAAAGTCCCGACTGGCTCTCGCGCGGAATCGCCGCCTGCGACCGAGCTATGGCCCTGGCGCCGGATCTGCCGGAAGTCATGGTTGCCCGTGCTCGCCTGTTCTACGCACAAAAGAAATTTGATGAAACGGAATTGATGGCCCGCCGCGCCATCGAACGCAAACTTGATTGCGATGGGTCCTGGAACATCCTGGGACGCGCACTTCTCTCACAAGGCAAATACGAAGAAGCCGCAAATCTTGCGGAGCAGGCGCTCGAAGCCAACGGCGACGATTACAATACCTACGTTTCCTACACTCTCAGCCTGGAACGCTTGGGACAGAAAAAGGAAGCGGAGCAGTTGCGACAGCGCATGAATGTCGTCCTCCGCCAGCAATTGGAGACCGTTCCGGAAGACGTGCGGGCACGCATTCTACTCGCCGGCAACCTCGCTCATTTTGGCGAAAAAGACGAATGCATCCGGCATCTGCAAACAGCTGTGGCTCTTCGTCCCAACGATGGCAACACTCTATACAATGCGGCCTGCACCTACGGTGTTCTCTCGAGGAAAGCCGAAGCGATCGCCACCCTCAAGAAAGCGATCGGCGCCGGCTACGGCAACCTGAATTGGGCCTCCAGGGACTCCGACCTCGATTGCCTACACGGCGACCCAGAATTCCGGGAACTCGTGGGGCTTAGCCAAGCCGCCCCCTCCTAGAATCCAAGTCTTTTCCCGTTGCTTGCGCCCTTCAGGACAGGGCGACAAAAACTGCCTGTCCTCCCGGTCAGCCGTTCAATCTAAAGCACATAACTCGTACTAGACCGCTTTCTCTATTGCTCCGGAGAACTCATTTTCCGTAAAATACGTCTCAGCATGAGAGGCAGCGTCTCGTTTCCGAACAGCTGCTTTTCATTTTTGGCACTTAAGTCCCTTGTTTTGAGTCGGCTTCTCTTTGGCTGACCGAGTGCTTCTTAAGTGGATGTGCGCTTTCGCGGCACGCATTGTGCAAGTCGCGCTTTCTGGTTGACTTGCCGATAAAGATTAAGTAAATAACGCAACTCCGCTACGGATGTTTTTTGGACTCAGAGGTAAACGACGAATGACACAACTCACCCGGCTCGGAAAAACACCTCTCGCAATATTCCTCGCCGCGTGTTGCGTCTGTCCGCCGCCGTCCGATGCTTCTCCCGCTCTCGCCAGAGCTCCCGTAAAGCCCACGCGCGCTTCGCGTCATCGTTATGTCCGCGAAAAAGGTGTTGATCCCACGCTAGGCGATATCGCAGCCAACGATGACCCAGTCGTTCGCGCCGCCGCCATTGAAGCTCTTGGCCGTTACAACGGTTCTGTGGTCGCCGTTGATCCCAACACCGGCCGTATTCTGACTGTCGTCAACCAGAAACTTGCTTACTCCGACGGCGCCATTCCTTGCTCCACCATCAAGCCCACCATCGCTCTTGCCGCATTGGAAGAAAACGTCATCACGCGCGACACCATGTTGAAAGTCGGCCGCCGCAAGTACATGAATTTGACCGATGCCATGGCCCACTCCAACAACCAATTTTTCGAAGAGCTTGGCCGCCGCATGGGCTTCGATACCGTTTCCAAGTACGGTCGTCTGCTCGGCCTCGGCGAACTCGCCGGATACAATTTGCAGGACGAGCACCCCGGCGCGTTTCCCATGGCTCCTCCGCTGAAGGGCGGAGTGGCCCGCATGTCCAGCTTCGGCGAAGGAATTCAGATGACGCCGTTCCAGCTGGTGTCACTGGCAGCAGCGTTCGCCAATGGCGGCACGCTTTACTATCTTCAGTACGGTATTGCTGGTGAAGACGTCACTGCATTCGTTCCCCGCATCAAGCGCGAATTGAATATCGGTCCGCTGCTTCCGGAATTGCGAGAAGGCATGCTGGCGGCGGTTCTTTACGGTACTGGCAAGCGCAGCTTTGATGCTGGTGGCGACGAAATGCCCGCGGGAAAGACTGGCACCTGCTCCGATCAGATTTCTCACGTCGGCTGGTTTTTGACTTATGCCGATGAAGCGCATCCAAAAATCGCGCTGGCCGTTTTGATTCGCGGCAACAGCTCCCGCATCAAGGGACCGCTTGCCGCGGGCGTTGCAGGACACATTTACCGCCGGCTGCGTGAACAGAACTACTTCGCGCAAAGCTCAGAGGTGAAAAATTTGGCTGCCATCTCTTCCGGCCACTGATTTCTCTCTACCTGCCAACCACCAGCGCATCGTGTTATTCAGCAGCCATCGCTTGTTCGACGCGTTTGTAATTCGCAATGTCGGCGCGAATTCCCAGCCTGCTGATCATCGCCTGCGCATCAAAATTCATTTTCTGATGTAACGCGGCGACCGCCTTGCGCGCGCCGTCGATGACGCCGCCGTTCTCCCATTCCACGATGGTGACGAAGTTGAATTCGCCGGGCCCCGACGATTGCTCCAGGATGGCTTCTCGTACAAAGCCAGGCTGTGCCCTCAGGACCGCATGCGTTGCGTGAACCTTGTCAAGAAATTCCTCGCGAGCGTGCGCCGGTACCACGAATTTGTCGACTCTAAATACTTCTGTGCTCATGATGATCGCCTCCTATATCGTTTTGCTGAAGACCAATTTGCTTGTGGGGCATGGACGCGGAGGTGCGGTGTCAGTAAATTACCGGTAGCTTGGAAAATCCAGTGGAGGAGTCTTCGATGGCGCGGAGAACCAGCAGCGTGCGGTCGTCGTGCGGAGGAATTCCAACGCCGCTGAATTCGTCGGTGGCGCGAAGAATTGCGCCGGAAATATTCTCCACGCAACTGTTCACAGGGAGCGAAGCAATCAGAGCGGAGAGCCGTTCCATGCCAAACTCTTCGTGTTTAGAATTCTCCGATTCCAGAATTCCGTCCGACGCAAATAGAACCACATCGCCCACCTTCAAGTTCAAGGTCAGAATCGAATAGTCCGCTTCCGGGAACAGGCCTAGCGGGATGCCGTCAACCGCCAGTTCCTTGAGCTGGCCGTCGCGCAGCAGCAGTGGATGCGTTCCTCCGGCGTTCCCGATGGTCAGCGTGCGTTCCGAACCTTCGTACACCGCGAAAGTAAGCGCGATAAAGCGAGCTTCCAGGCGCGCGGCATGCAAGCGGCGATTGAGCACCGCCAGCATATCGGCTGGCGCCAGCGTATGCTCCACGGTCAATTCTCGCAGCATACCGATCGCCAGCGAGCCGTAGAGCGCGGCGGCGGTGCCCTTACCGGAGACATCGCCCAAGGCTATCGCCAGGCGGCCTTCCCCATATTGCAGAAAATCGTAAAAGTCGCCGCCCAATTCACGCGCCGGAACGTAGGCGGCAGTGATATCGAGGCCGGGAACTTCGCGCGCGCCACGCGGCAATAGCTGCAATTGAATTTCACGCGCAGTATCCAGATCGGTTTGCAAACGAATTTGGTTCTCTCTCGCGTCCTCATACAGCCGTGAATTTTCCAGCGCGATGGCGATAAACGAACCGAGGGCCATCAACATGCGTTCGTGCTGTGCCGTAAATGCCGCGTAGCGCTTGCTTTCCAGATCGAGCACGCCGACAAGCCGATCCTGCAGTAGAAGCGGTATTACCAACTCGGAGCTGACCACTTCGCAGGTGGGGCAGGTGATGTAGCGGGGATCGAGGCGCACATCGTCCAGGCGAATGGGCTTGCGCGAAGCGGCCGCGTGTCCGGTGATGCCTTGATTCAGATTCACGCGGAAGCGCGAGGGAATGGAGTTTTCGTAGTGCATGGCGAAAACGCCCTCCAGAAGCTGCGCCTTCTCATTCCACAGCAGCACCGTGAATACGTCGTAATTGACGATTTTCTTCACGCGTTCGGCGATGCGGCGAAGCAGCTCTTCACGGTCCAGAATGGAGGTGAGTTCACGGCTGACGTCGTATAGCAGTCCAAGCGTTTTCGCCTGCTCCGGAAACGCGGCAAGCAGGGACTGCGGCACGGCGTCGACTTCCCCCGATGGGGGAAGCGCGGCGAGTTGGGAAAGTTCGTCCACGGTAGAAATCGAACCTGGTATCGCTAGAGATGACCTAGACATAGGATGCCTGATTCAGGTTTGATTCGCGAGAGCCGAATTGGTTGTGTACCCTGGCATGCGCTTTGCAATCTTGGTTTCCGGACCGGTTATGGTATTCAAGTATAGAGTCCCGGAGCTTGCTCTGAGATGAAGGAGACTTCGATGAAGTACCTGTGCCTGGTCTACGGCGAAGAGAAGAAAATTACGGCCATGACCGACGATGAGTGTATGGCGTATGACCGGTCCCTCCGAAAGGGCGGGCGCTGCATTGCGTCGGAGGCCCTTCACCCCGTTCATACCGCGACCACCGTGCGGGTCCGCGACGGAAAGCTGTCCGTCACAGACGGCCCTTTCGCCGAGACGAAGGAATTCTTGGCCGGGTTCTATCTGATTGACGCCGCCGACCGCAACGAAGCGATCCAGATCGCTTCGCAAATGCCGCCGGCCCGCGTAGGCAGCATCGAGGTACGGCCGGTCAGAGAGTTGACCAGCACAAGCGGCGAACGCAGGCAGTTGTAGCAGGGCAAAGTTGCGCGGATCTCAAGAAAGGTGCTCGGATTTCCTGGCGTTGGCGTTGATGCAAGCGATCATTTAGAATCGGCGTCCATGACGTGCCCCAACTGCGGAAAAGCGATGAGCGACTGGATCCTGGACGGGCGTTTGGGCACACAGGTCACCATCGATGTGTGCACAACGTGCCAGTCGTTCTGGTTCGATCTACACAAAAGCCTGCAGCTCTCTCCCGGCTCCACGCTCAAGCTGATGAAGTTTATCGGCGAGCACTCGTCAACGGCCAAGCCAACCTTGTCTGACGTCCTCCGGTGTCCGCGGTGCGCAGGCCGGCTATCGCTGGCGCACGATATGGTCCGAAACATGCGATTCAACTATTGGGGATGTGAAGGCGGACACGGGCGGTTCATTGGTTTTTTCGACTTCCTAAAAGAGAAAAATTTTATCCACGCACTCTCACCGCAAGAGATCCAGCTGTTGCGAGAGAACGTGCAGACCGTGAACTGTTGCAACTGTGGGGCGTCCATCAACCTGCAAACCAACTCGGCTTGTCCGTATTGTCATTCCGCCATTTCGATGTTGGACATGAAGCAGCAGCAACAGATGCTGGCGCAAGTCAAGGAAGCTGCCGAGCCTCGACCGGTTGATCCGACTCTACCCCTGAAACTCGCTCACGCGAAGGCCGAAACATCAGCGCTATTTAAAGCCGACGATACCGAGTGGTGGGAGGATGCTCGCTCGGGCGACCTGGTGCAGGCCGGCTTAAAGGCCGTCGCTCGATGGATCAACACCTAAACTTCTATTCGCCGCCGTGTGTTGCCCGCGCAAATTTGTCCGGCTAGCGCATTAAACAGACTTACTTCGCGAGCGCCTCTGCTTTGTTGACCTGTCAGACTGTCAACGCAAAGTAGAAATGTCCGTTTTTTCGCAAGATAGAAATATCCGGTTCCACGGTTTCCCCTAGGGGGTGCTTAGCAGGGACATGGTATTGGGATTGATTTCGATTTTGTTTTTGGGTCTCGCTCTTTGTTCCGCGAGTCCTGGAGGCCGATAGGCCGGAAGGACTTGCTGCCGCTCTTCTGCAGCAAGCCCAATCAAAAAACTACCCGCTCAGTCCTGATGATGCATTGCAAAAATCTTGTCCAGCGAATCCTCGTAAGGATACACATGCACCATCCATCCAAAAATAGATGGATGAAATTTGCCGCCGGCATCGTCGCAAGCTTCCTGCGTAGTAATCGATCCCTTCAACCCGAATTTGCTCCAGTCCGCGGTCTTCAGTTCGCCCCTCGGCGGCATGCACAGATTAGTGTGCAAGTGCCACATTGCAACGCTCAAAGGAACCCGCTCGTTGAGTTGCTCCTCCGTGGCCCCCTTCGGCATGGTGTACATCGCGCCAGCCAATTCGTAACCATCCGCCGTTTTGCGATAAAGAAGCGAAGTGGGCTGTGACGGATCGAATCGAAACGCTTCCATGAAGCCGTTGCCGTATTTCGTGAAGTGATATTCCGGCTGCGGCAGATTCAACAGGAAAATCTTGTAACCTTCATTCAACGCGACGTGATAATCCTTGTATTTTTCAATTCCGGCGCGCAGTTGCGTCACAATTTGATTGGCGCGCGCTACGTCAGCCGGGGTCTGCGGACGCATTTCCGTCATGTGCATATGCGCGCTGCTGCCGTGCATGGCGCTCATATCGCTGACGGCCGCTGTTTCGTTGGCTCTCTCGTCGTTGGCATCCATGCGGATTGACCCGCGAGGAATGTTGGGCACCGGCTGCGTAGCCGCGCTTTGTTGCTGAGGTTGGCTGACCGTTAGAACGGCCGGCGCGTTGTGGCCAGGCATGGCGGCCAGCAGAATCGTCACGGTTAAAATCGCTCCCACCACCATGGCGGCATGGGCAAACAGGCTGACTGCGGAACTACGGACTGACATTCACTTTCTCCTCTGATTTATTGAGCGCATTCCTGTGGCGCTCTTGCACAGCTTCCATGCCGTGCATCAACTCATCTCTCCTATCTATGATACGTAGCAGCGGGCCGATTGATTTCAACGCGTGGGTCAGGACGTGCATTCTCTTAAACTGTCCCGGTGGACAGTTGTGGCCAGGAAACTCCGGCCGCCGCATGCTAAAATTTCCAGGCAAGCAAACTCCCGAGCGCACTTCGAGCCATTACTCTTGAGGAAAAAAACAATTCATCCGGCAAAAGTAGTTGCGGGCGGCGTGGTTCCTCCCGGCGACAAATCTATTTCGCATCGCTACGCCATGCTGGCGGGAATCGCCGAAGGAACCAGTGAACTTACGAATTTTGCGCTGGCCGCGGATTGCCACAGCACGCTGGCCTGCATGAAGGCGCTGGGCGCGGAAGTCAAAACCGACAAAGGTCTGGTGCGCGTCACGGGCCACGGGTTGCATGGATTGAAGAGTAGCAAACGCGCGCTGGATGCGGGGAATTCCGGAACTACCATCCGGCTGCTTTCGGGAATTCTTGCCGGGCAGAGTTTCACCAGCAAGATTGCCGGCGACGATTCCCTGAACAAGCGTCCGATGAAGCGCATCCTGACTCCGTTGCGCGAAATGGGCGCGCAAATTCTCGCGCGCAATGAAAACTTCGCGCCGCTGGAAATTTTCGGCGGAAAATTGCACGGTATTCATTACGAAATGCCGATGGCCAGCGCACAAGTAAAGTCCGCGGTGCTGCTGGCGGGATTGTTCGCCGAAGGCGACACCAGCGTTACCGAGCCGGCGCGCACCCGCGATCACACCGAACTCGCGCTGGAAGAATTCGGCGTTCCCGTCGCACGTAATGGTCTCGTTACGCGCATTGATGGCAACGGCGAAATCAAATTGACCGGAAGAAAAATCGAAGTGCCGGGCGATTTGTCTTCGGCGGTTTTCTTTATTGCCGCCGCCTCGCTGTTTCCCGAATCAAGCTTGCACATTCAAGGAGTCGGATTGAATCCCACCCGTACCGCAATTCTGGATGTGTTCGCGCGAATGGGCGCTTCGATACAAATGCTTTCGCTGCGCAGCGCGCAAGGCGAAATCATTGGTGACATCGCGGTGAAAGGCGCGGAACTGAAAGGCGGCGTCATCGCTGGCAGCGAAATTCCGCTGGTGATAGACGAATTGCCGATGCTGGCGGCGCTCGGACCGTTCACCGAGCAGGGAATCGAGATTCGCGACGCCACGGAGCTGCGGGTAAAAGAAAGCGATCGCATCGCCGCGCTGGCGGAAAATCTGCGGCGCATGGGCGCAAAGGTCGAAGAATTTCCCGACGGATTGAAAGTAGCAGGACGCAGCGCCGGAAAATTACGCGGCGCAGTCATCGAGCCGCATGGCGATCACCGCATCGCGATGGCCTTCGCGGTGGCCGCGTTGGGCGCCGACGGCCCCAGCACGATTCGCGACGCGGAATGTGCCGGCGTATCGTACCCGACGTTTTACGACGACCTGGCGCGCGTCGCGGAATAAACAAGCGCAATCTGAAACCGCCATTCTCCATTCAACCCTCCAAACTCCCCGTTCAACCCTCCCTTTTTCCCCGTTCAATGTAGTTGATTTGCGTATCGTCCCTTCAATGTTACTATCACGATTGCAGCCAGAGCGGGCGCGGAAGTAAGCGTTAGAATCTGCGGTTACAGAAAAAGCGGGTGGGGTACCCCGTCGCTCACCCGCAGCTCCTGACCCGATTCAACTCTTGCGCACTACTCGATGGGCACTAACTCGACGATGATCGCGTCTCATGACTACCCCGCATCTGTCTGACGACGATCTGAGAAAGGATCGCTATGCCCTCCTTCGTGCTTGAATTCTTTAACCGGCCCCTCCGCCTCGGTCGTGCCATCCCTTTCTTTTTATTCCTGCCCGTTTCTCTTCTCGGCCATTCCGAGCCGGTGCTCCGCTCCTCGCAATCTGTGCCCTCCGGTCCCGCCCAATATTTCCTTGACCGCTTCGTGGCCGCCGCCATGGAACGCACTCACCACATCGTTCGCTACGATCCTGCCTACGTCCGCATCCCGTACCCGGGAGGGGATGTTCCGCCTTCCACCGGAGTCTGCACCGATGAAGTCATCCGGGCCTATCGCGCCGTCGGCATCGATCTGCAAAAAGAAGTCCATGAAGACATGGCCACCCACATTTCGGCGTATCCGCGGAAATGGAATCGCTCTGCAAGCGGCGCAAATTCCCCCACCGATCCAAACATTGATCACCGCCGCGTTCCAAATCTCATGGTCTTCTTCGCACGCCACGGACAATCGCTTCCGCTTTCCCCCGACGCCGGCGACTATCGCCCCGGCGATCTCGTAACCTGGAATTTAGGTGGAGCTATCACACATATCGGAATTGTGGTGAGTGAAAAGTCGCCGCAGACCGGACGCTACCTCATCGTCCACAACATCGGCCAAGGCCCGCAAATGGAGGATGTACTCTTCAACTGGAAAATCATCGGTCACTATCGCTATCTGGGAGAAAAACCCGTGCGCTGATTTGTATGCGAAAAGCGTTACCGCCAATCGAAGACTGCGCGGCACCTCTACACGTGTTTCCGGGCTTGAATTTTCCAGAAAGGACAAAATTGTGTCCGGGCTCTGCAGAGTAAAATCAAAGGATATACTCGTCCGATGAAGTAAGTGGCCCGCAAAATGAGAACAGGAGGTAGAGAAAAATGTATTTCGCCGCCCGCGCGAAGATCATTTTGCGCGCGACGCTGTGGATTCTCTTTGTCTGCCGTGCGGCTGCGGCTCAAGACAAGCCACGACTCCTGGATATGGCTCCGCCCAAGACGGAAGCTGCGGATAAACCGAATTCGATTGATGGTTTGATTCGCGCGGCGAATCAGGCAGCCAGGAACCGTGATTACTCGACTTGCGCACAGACCTTAGAGCAGGTGGTAGCGACCGATCCAAACTACAGAAACGCCTGGAACTATTTGGGATGGGCTTACAACGCGCTTGGACAATACAGCAAAGCGGAAGTGGCTTTGCGGAAAGCCATTGCCGTGAATCCAGCCGATCCGCAGGCGTACAACAATCTGGGCCAGGCGCTGGCATTCCAAAAGAACTATGACGAAGCAATTCCGCAATATCTGAAGCAGATCGAAGTGCGCGCCAAAGATCCGTGGGCTCACGCGAATCTCGGGCGCGTGTACCTACTCACAAAGCAGTACGAAACGGCGCTTGAGCAACTGCAAATTGCAGCGAGCATCACGCCTGATGATGGAAGCGTTCTCTTCAACCTGGGTCGGGCATACGCAAAAGTCAATCAACCTGATAAAGCTAAAGAGGCTCTTGAAAAGTCCGCGGCACTACAGCCATTTCCACAACGTTGGAACAATGTGGCTTACGAATTGTCAGTCGACAGGCTGGATGTGCCGCACGCGAAGAAATATGCGCAACAGGCAATTGCGGCTACGGCAAATCAGATGCGGGACACGACACTGGATCACATCACCAGGGAGGACGCTTATCAAGCTTCTCGGATCTCAGCTTACTGGGATACCTGGGGCTGGATTCAATTTCAGGAAGGAGAACTGCAGGAGGCGGAAAAATATGTGAAAAGCGCATGGATGATTCGTTCCGCCAGTATAATCAGCGATCATCTTGGTCAGATTTACCAGCAGGAGGGGCGAAAGGCGGATGCTCTTCGCATGCTTAAAATGGCAATGGCTACCGATGTGGATGCTGCGGAAACACGCGAACGGTTGCTGGCGATGGCGTGGCCGGAAAGCAAGATCGATGACCTAATTTCGCAAGGACGCGCACTTTTAAAAGAAACGAGAACTGTTGGAGTGAAGAACACTCACGAGACGGAAGGATTCGCGGAATTCTGGATTCTGCTATCCCCTGCATCGGCGAAGAGCGGTGTGAAATTTGTCACCGGCGACGACCAATTAAGGCCCTTCGAAAAAGATTTGGAAACTATCCAGTATCGCGACTCATTTCCCGAGGCGACGGAAATGAAACTTTTGCGACGGGGAAGACTCTCGTGCATGCGCAGCTCCCCAGATTGCAAGTTGCTCATGATTTCATCTCAAAGTGTCCCGACAGACGAGTTGGCACAGTTGATTCCTTCCGTGGCGGGTGAGATTGGCCGAGTCGCAATGAACGAAACTAATCATGTGCCGAAGTTATTGAAGAGGGTCCAGCCCATCTATCCGCTGCTCGCACGCGACGACAAAGCGCAAGGCGTGGTGAGGCTGCAGGCGGTTATCGCCAGAGATGGGTCTATAAAAGATCTCAAGGTTATCTCGGGACATCCGGACTTGCTACAGGCAGCACTGGAAGCCGTTCGACAGTGGAAATATGAGCCCACGCTCTTAAACGGGAAGCCGGTGGAAGTAGAGACCACAGTTGATGTAATTTTCCAACTCAACAATCTACGTTAGAAAGTTTCATGAAGTGGAGTCCACGACTGCAAAAGCGAAGCCGTCGTAGCCTTTGACTCCGACAGTCTGGATGGCGGTGGAGCTAAGGCGCGGCTCGTTGGCCAGGAGTTCGAAGAGGTGGCGCGCGCCCTGGACGTCTTTATCGGTGCTGGTGGAATCGATGACGGCGCCATCCCGCACAACATTGTCAATGATGATGAGAGTGCCAGGACGAGAAAGTTTGATGGCCCAGCGGACGTATTCGGAGTTGTTGGGTTTGTCGGCGTCGATAAAAATCAGGTCGAACGGTTCGGCGATTTCAGTTTGAAGTTTAGGAAGGATATCGAGAGCGGCTCCAATGCGAATCTCGACAAGACCAGAAAGGCCAGCGCGGGCGATATTGGCGCGAGCGATTTCCGCGTGCTTGGGACTGAATTCCAGAGTGATCAGGCGGCCGCCAGCGGGCAGCGCGCGCGCCAGCCAGATCGTGCTGTAGCCGCCAAGAGTGCCGATTTCGAGAATCCTTTGCGCACCGACAAGTTGTGCCAGCAATTGCAAAAGTTTGCCCTGGTTGGGCGCGACGTCAATGGCTGGCAGCTCAGCGGATTTGTTTGCGGCCATCGCCGCGTCAAGAGCCGGATTGGAAAGAGAAAGTTCTTCGGAGAAATAGCGGTCAACCGCGGCCCATCGATCTAAGGAACCTTGATCTGGTTTGAATTTGTCCTGGGTCATGCCCTCATCCAAAAATGCAACTTGCTATTGTTTCATGAAACTGACGCAGAATCCGCCATTCGGCAATTCTGCGCGAATGTAGAAGGTGTACACCACGGAATGTCGAAAATCGTAAGCTTCCCAAAACACAAGTCTGATGGGGCGCGTAGCGAATACTGTGCCCGAACGATTTCAGCGCATTGCAAGTCCGTGGCACACGCTAGTGGTACTTGTGATTGCAGGATTGAACGCTTACCGCGCAGCCATCTACGCGAATCACGCGCGAGCCGGACTGGGGGCAAGCCGCAGTCACCTGTACCTGCGTACAATTGCATTTGAATGTGCATTCCTGGCGGTGGTGGCGCTGGGGTTGTGGTTGCGCCTCAGTTCGCTGCAAACCATTTTTGCAGAGCGCTGGCGAAGCATGGGACAGATACTTCGAGATTTAGGCGTAGGACTGGGGCTCTGGTTTGTGGCGATTATTGTTGTGTCGGTGCTTAGCAGCCACAGCGGACCGGCGGACGGAACGATCGCGTTCCTGCTGCCGCAGACGCCAACGGAGATGATTCTCTGGGTAGTGGTTTCGATCGTTGCGGGAATCAGCGAAGAGGCCATTTTCCGCGGGTATCTGCAAAAGCAATGTACGGCGCCGACGCAGAGTGCGCCAGCCGGAGTGCTGATTTCGGGGGCGATCTTCGGCCGAGTACATGCGTACCAGGGATGGTCGCGCGCTGTCGTAATCGCAATTTCGGCGATACTTTTTGGAGCCGTGGCGCACTGGCGCGGGACCGTGCGGCCAGGGATGTTCGCGCACGGGCTGCAGGATGCGATCGCGCCGCTGCTGCTGAAATTACTATGGCATTAGAAAGCGCAAGATGCGAATCAGAGAGCTACATTACCGCATCAAAGTCTGGTTGGCTGGAGGTTGGCTGGACTTTATTTTCTTTCGCGAGCACCGGCTGGGTAAGCTGAAGCTTTTCCTCAGGAGGAGTTGCCCGCCAGAGAGCACAGGGGTATAGTGCAGTCGCTGGTCTTGTCCCCTCCGAATACCGGCCATGTGGTTCCCAGCGCCCGGCCGCCCTTTCCTGAGAGGATCTGCAATGAATTCCACAGAAATGATGAGGCGGGAGATTCTTCGATTGGCAGGAGCGACGACGCGCTCGGCGTTTATCAACGTGAAAAGGCTATCCGCTTTTTATAATGTGCCGGAGAAAACTGTGCGAAGCGAACTGACGAAGATGGCGGACGAGAACCGGATTCGTCTGGCCGGATGGGATGGCAGGCAGGTCCGGCCACTGGCAGAATGGCGGAATCGAGAAGAGTTTGTGGACAATGCGCCGGAAGGATTTCCGGTGCGCGTCGAGTTGGTGGAGTAGTACGTTTCTCGAACAGCTGAATGAAAACATTCCGGGCGAGGAGCCGGGCTGAAGCCCGGGCACTACAACTGCGAACCCATTCGGGCCGGCTCAGGTAGTCTTGCGGATTTGGATGGAGTCGTAGCTGGACTTCAGGATAATTTTCGGCCCGCGGGCGGATCCGTATTTGCCTTCGAGGTGCGAATCGCCCTTATCGGTGCGCGTGGCTTTGAGGCCACTTCCGGTAAATTCCGAATCGATGTCGCAGGAGCGGCAATCGGCCTGAATGTCGAAGCTCGATGAAGAGGGAATGCTCAGGGTGATTGAGGCGCGTTCGTTGTTGACGGTGAGGTCTTCCCTGGGCGCGTTGGAAAAGCGCAATTCGACCGAGCCATTGGTGTTATCGAGTACGATTTTCCCCGTGACGTTGTCCAGGGACACGGAAACGTTTTTTGATCGTGAGGTCAGGTTGCCAGGAGCGTCGGCAATTTCCAGATTGCCGGCGCTCTTTTCGAAGTGGCCACCGAGTTGAGTCAGAGTGAGATCGGAGCGCTGCGAGATGAAGCGCACACCTTTGGCAATTTTTTCGGCACGAACCGAGCTGTAGAATTCGCCATCAACGGTAAGGCTGCCGGATGCGTCCACAACTTCGACCGAGCCGCCGTGTCCTGCCACCTTGACGTCGCCCTTGGTGTCAGTGATTTTTACGTCGCCTTTTTGCAGGGTGGCGTCCACATTACCGCTGGTGTCGTTGATTTCGATGTCGCCTTCCTGGTCTGTGGAAACGGTTACGTCGGTAGCCATGTCCGAAATATTGACGTCGCCCCGCGCGTTATGAACGATCACTGTGGATTTTTTTGGCACGACTACGTCCATGTCCACGGAAATACGCGAATCGCCCAGATCGAATCCACCGGGATGAATTTCGTAACCGTCGCCAACTTTTACCGCTTGGATGTCAATGGAAGTGGATCGCTTCTGGGCATCGGATTCGCTGAAGGTGCGAATTTGTTTTTGGCCCGTGATGCGCAGAGTCGGTTCATCGGAAGAGCGGACGGTGATGGCGCCGCGCCCACCGCGAATTAAAATACGGGAGTTGGGAGCGATGGGCTGAGGAGTGATGTCGACAGGAAAAGAGTACGCGTCACCGCCGAAATCAAAGTTTAGGTTGCGAAACTGGGACGGTAGCTGCTCGGCCGCTATGACAATTCCAACTACCACCATCAGGCCGATGACCAGAAAAACCTCGCCGGGGGTAATCCATCCCGCGCTGCGGCCCTGGCGTTGGGCGATTGTGCGTTCGTAGAGCTTGGTGGCTCCCCAGAAGATAAAAATCAGCGGCCACCAATGGCGGAAGATTGTACCCAGCTGCAAGTGCCCGTAGTTGTGCAGCAAAAGCAAGAAGCCGAAAAGGATGAGTAACAGGCCGCTGAAGACTCCGCTGGTACGCGGACGGGCTGGGGAACCGTTAGCCATAGAAGTTTATTGTCCTTGCCCGGAGTAGGGCGGATTGTACGTTGAAGATGGCGGGGGAGCGTTTGGCGGCGCGGGAGGAACGTACGGAGGAACAGGAGCGACTGACGTAACGATATGGCCGTCCATGGGCGCTACAGCGGAAGCCAACAAAATGGCACCAATTACGATCAGGAGAACGGGGAAGGTGTGGCCGAAGGAAAACCCTCCGTGTGCAAGTTCGCTCAGCAGGAACAAGATGCCCAGCGTCGTGATGACCGCGGGGCCCATCAGTCCGCGAATGGTACAACGACTACAGGTACAACGGGGCTGAGTGCTCATCTATGAAAGCTCCTCACTGTTTTCAAGACCGCACGCCCAGTTTGTTTCGGAACATATATAGCCCGACGCCGATCAAGATCAGCGGCCACATCCGGCCGAGTCGAATGAAATCGAAAATGTGAAAATTGTCGAGCAGGAACAAAACACCCAGACCGATCAGAATGATCGCGCCGATAGGACGTTCCTTGCTCCAGGACTCAAGAGGATCGGGAGGAACTTCACCGCGATTTCTGGCCTGGGCCGTTTGCATGGCTTCGAATGCGGTGTAGAAAAAGAAACCACCGAGAAGAATGCCAAGTATGGCCTTGAAACTGTCATCGAGGTCACTGATGAAGCCAAAAATGGCGGAGGCGAAAATGGCGATATAAACGAGGCCCTTGTTGTACTGGCGATTGTAGATGGCGCCAAGGCCGGGAAAAACGAAGGCGAGAATGAAAGCAAGTGCCGGGCTGCTTTGTCCCGCGGGGTGCGCAACCGGCATCGCCACGCCCGAAGGCGGAGGCGCAGCATAGCCGTAAGGAGACGGCTGCGGAGGAGCGGCATACGGAGAGCCGGGTGGCGTTCCAACCGGTGGTGGCGCAATGACAGGCGGCGCAGGCACGGCATGGCCCATGACCGTCGCCAAGCAGTCCTCGCAGTACAGCACATCGCGGACCGGCCGCGCGCATGCTGCGCACATCGGCTTGCCGCAGTTACGACAGTACCCGGTTGCGTCCACATCCGTATGGACAGCACACTTCATCGAGTTCTCCCTTCCATCAAGACAGAAAAATTTCCGCTGAGGACGGGGAGTTCCTCTGCAAGCATCTGGGTTTGCGAGTTTACGTCGTTTGCACGATTCTGCTGGCGTGGAGTCGCAGGCGGAGTGCCGTCAGTGCGGCCGGGATCTTTTTGCGGCGTGGATTCCGGGACCGTGCCTTCGGGCGCGGTGGGAAGTTGATTGTCCTGGCGAAGCTTGGACTGAATTTCGTAAACGACGCGGAGGTCGCTGAAATACTTAGTGCTGCGCGCGTAGCCAAGATGCACCTGGCGATTGACGTTGTGGGAGACATTCACCGGAGAAAGGTCAGCAAGCTTGGGCTTTTTCCAATTGACGCCGGAAACCGTGACGATCATCAAGTAAGTTGCGGCCAGCGAGAGCGCGCCGTAAGCGAAGCGCGGAGAAGCCACTCCGCGCACCCAAGCGCGAACCGCAGCCCATCCCGTTACGGCTTCGCGAGGACCAAGCGTGGCATCGAGCACGTTGTACACGAAGCGGGGCGGAAGCTCGAGTTCGGGCAACGCGTGAAGATTGCCGATGGTTTGCGTGACGCCAGCAACGAGCGAGGTGCAGCGTTCACACGAATTGACGTGCATATCGAAGGCGTGCTGCTGCTCGGGCTGCAAGAGGCCGTCGAGATAGTCCGTCAGCAGAAGTTCTGTTTGTTCGCAAGTCCAGTTCATGATGGGCGAACCCCCATTTGTTGCAAGATGCGGGCGAGCTCAATGCGCCCGCGGTTGATTCTTGATTTTACCGTGCCTTCGGGTACGGAAAGCACAGTTTGAATTTCGCTGTATTCCAATTGCTGCAAGTCGCGAAGAATTACCGCTTCGCGGAGTTCGGGAGAAAGCTTGGTCAGCGCCGATTGCACTTGCGAGCTGAGTTCGCCAAGCAGAGCTTGCTCGTCGGGGCGGCGCGCGGAGGATTGTTTGTTTTCGACTACCGGCATGGCGTCATCGAGCGAGTCGGTGATGCGATCGCGCTTGGTGCGCCGGTAATGGTCGATTAAAAGGTTGCGAGTCACGCTAGTCATCCAAGTTGCAAATCCGCCGTACGCCGAACGATAACTGCCAACCGTCCGGTAAACCCGAAGGAAAACTTCCTGCGACAGGTCCTCAGCTTCGGTGCGATTGCCAGTGAACCGGTAGCAGATATTGAATATGCGGCGCGAGTGGCGACGCACAAGCTCCTCCCAGGCAGAGCCATCTCCCTGGAGGCATTGCTGGACCAGTTGGGCATCCTGCTCCAACGTAAAATCAGCCTCGAATCCACAAGAGCTTCTCTGGGCGCGACACCAGTAAAGACTGTTGCCGGGCTAGAAAAACAACGGTAAACCCGGTGTCTGGCGTCCATCGAGCGGCCCTCTGAGTACTGAGTTCGGCCTGCCATAGTATGGAACGTAAAATGCTTCCAGATTGTTCCCTGAACGGAATGGGGTAGAGACCAGCCATTGGGTGGGCATCTTACCCGGCCCAAGCCATGGAATACAAGAGCTACACGACTTTAAACAAAGCCAATAAACTGAATCATTTGTGAGCGATTGGCTTGACGACCGAGGCTGGCGGCCAGTAGGCTCATTCACTCATGAACTCCAGGTCAAAGAAATGGCTGCTGGTGGCGGCAGCGTTGGCGGTGCTCGGCTACCTGGTGTACCGATTCAGTGGGTCGCTGGGGCTGAGAGGTTTTAGCGGAGCGAAATTGTGGCTGGCCATTAAGGGTGCCAACCCGCTCTGGCTTATTGCTGCTATGTTGGTAATCTACGGTTGCTACGCGGTGAGATCGCTGCGCTGGGAAGTTTTCCAAAAGAATCTGGGTCACGCAAAATTCTGGGAAATCTATCCGTCTACACTTGCCGGGTTTGCTGCGGTGTTCCTGCTAGGAAGAGCGGGCGAACCGATACGTCCGTTGCTGTTGGCGAAGCGGGCCAAACATCCGGTGGCGGATATTTTCGGCATCTGGGTGCTGGAACGCTTATTTGATATCGCGAGCATGGCGGTGATCGCGGCGATCGCGTTGCTGGTGTTCAACGGAGCACAGCACAGCGGCGACGCGGCAGTGACGATTGCGAAGACGGCGCGCACTGCCGGTTCGGTGCTGGCGGTCGGAGTCGGCGGCGCGATTGCATTTTTGATTTATCTGCGCGTGCATGGAACTGCGCTGCTGGAATCGCGGCTGCAAGGATGGCTTGGGAGTGTGGGGTGGCGCAGTAAAGTTGCCCAAATAATTCTGGGATTTATTACCGGTATTCAGACCGTGAAGTCTGCCAGTGATCTGGTGCTCGCTGTGTTATATTCCGCGATTCACTGGGGAATGGTGCTGGTTGTTTATTACCTTGTGGCACAGAGTTTTGGTGGGCGGCTAGCCCAGCTGAGTTTTGGCGACAACATGCTGGTGCTGGCGTTCACGCTGGTGGGTTCGGCGGTGCAATTGCCCACGGTCGGCGGAGGATCGCAGGCAATGGCGATCTTCGCGTATTGGAAAGTTTTCGGGGTCGAAAAAGAAGCGGCAACTGCAGTAGCAGTTTTGTTGTGGCTGGTCACGTTCGCCGGATGCAGCATCGCGGGAATACCGCTGCTGATTCGTGAAGGAGTGTCTCTGGGTAAGTTGCGGGAACTGGCGGAACACGAAAAAGAAGAGCTCGATGACATTGCCGCGCACGGAAGTGCCGGACCGAGTGTTGAGCGGGGCGGCAAGGGAGAAAAGCGAGAGTGAAGTGTCCTTTCTGCGGACATCTGGATGACAAGGTAATTGATTCGCGTGAAGGACGTACCGGCGACACGATCCGGCGGCGGCGCGAATGCTTGAAATGCGAGCGGCGGTTCACCACGTACGAGCGGATTGACGAGATTCCGTACATGGTGATCAAGAAGGATGGAAGGCGAGAGCGTTTCGAACGGCAGAAAATATTGCAGGGATTGTTGAAGGCGTGCGAAAAGCGGCCAGTGGCTACGCCAAAACTTGAAGCGATTGTGGATGAGATTGAAGGAGTGGTGCACGAAGCTACCGAGAGGGAACTGACGACCACGGAAATCGGCGAGATGATCATGCACCGGCTCAAAAAACTCGACAAAGTGGCATACGTGCGATTTGCGAGTGTGTATATGGATTTTAAGGACGTCCAAGAATTCATGGCTGAGCTAAAGAATTTGTTGAGGGATAGGGTGAAGAAGTAAGAGTCTGCAATGGACCCGGCCACATAGCAGGTACTCTTGTGCTGCACGTGCAGTCGTGCCGCTTATGAAGCAAAACGTGACACTAAAATTGGATGCTAAGATTTTGAAAGAAGCTCGCGTCTTGGCTGCCGAACGCGGCAGGCTACGAAAAAGCGCGGAAGCGCGCGGTATCGCGTTTGCGCACCGGTCTTGGGCTGGAAACGTACGAACTCGCGAGACCAACTGCCTGCATCAGCGGTAAATGCGGACGAGCGCGGGAGCTGGTAAGCAGCCTTTGGGAGAGCGGAGACGGCGTCCTAAGCACGCAGGTTTTGCAGGAGCTGTGCGTTACGGTGCGCGGTAAGGCTGCGCGGCCGCGCTCGTCAGAAAATACCAGAAAATTGATGGAAGACTACGTCAAGTGGCCGCTGGTCGTGAACACGGCGGAGTCGATGCTGGAAGCGCTCGATTTGGAAACGCGTTATCAAATCTCGTGCTGGGATGCGCTGATTGTACAGGCTGCGGATCGTGCGGCGCAGAAATCCTGTATTCGGAGGATTTGGCAGAGGGGCAAAAGTACAGTGAAGTTCGCGTCGTAAATCCTTTGAAATAATCGGTCATTTTTCTGCGCTTCAAAGTGAGGACCAAAGATCTTGTCCTCACAGGTACCAGGGCCTTCAGCGCGGCCAGACTCCAGCAGTGAACGATTTCAGCGTGCGGAAGCCTAGTTTTTCGTAGAGTTGAACAGCGCCGTGGTTGACTGATGTGACGGTCAAAGTGAGTTCGTGAAATTTCAACACGCGTAGGGCATCTATGGCGGTGATCATTAGCGCGCGGCCGAGGCCGTGACCTTGGTGACCGGGCAATACACACAGTTGCGTTGTGTGTCCTACGCCGGGCGAAACTTCGCTGGTTAAGACTGCGCCGAGCAGATCATCGCTGCCGGGCATGTGCAGGACGAACGAAGCGCCTGGCACAAACTGTCCGCAGCCGGGAAGCAGAATAATATTTTTCAGGAAGCGTAGCGCGCCGGTTTTGCTGCGGTATTGGTCGTTGATGTCGCCGTCGATGTGGTTGGCGTAGGAAAGATAGATCAGCTTGGCGCATGGATCGAAGTAGCGATCGTTCCAGCGCGAGAGGCGCAAGCCAGTGGTTGCGCCGGAGCGCATCTCCAGCGGCTTATTCAGATCGAGCAGCATGAACTGGCGCGTGTAGAGAGTGAAACCGAGTTCGCGCAACGGATGGTCCACCGGACCGCCGAAAGGCATCAACTGCGCTTCGATACGGGAAAGATTGGGCAGAGTGCGCATGCCATAGAGCATCTCTTCGAGCAGGCGGCGCGCGATACTGGTTTGATCGAACTGCGGCGAGACGTACAAACCGCCGATCAAGCCCTTCTGTTCTTCCATTACGTAAAAGGTATAGCCGGCGGCGGTGCCGTTTTCGTAGGCTACGCAGCCGGAAAGAGCGCGGGCTTCGAGAAAGCGCTTGATCAGCTCTAAAGCGCCGCGATAGTCCCAATGCAACTCATCACGCCAGTGCAAGGATTCTTCTTCAAGTAACGGCTCAATCTGGCGGACGGTAGTTTGGCGTAGATCGACAATGTTCATGGAAGGTAAAGAATGCAGTCTGTGGCTCCCCGCAGTTTATTATCATCTCAGGGTTTGCAAGTACAAACCCTGAAACCCGTATCATAGCCCACTTCCGAAAACGCGAGGGGATCGGCGGTGGCGAATCCGACACCGAAGAGAAGTGAGATTCCTCGCTCCCCTCGGAATAACGGCTGTGGGGACGAGTGCCCTCCTCGGACAAACGTGGATTGGGGCTACGCTGCTTGCGAATTGCGTCCAGAGAAGAAAGACCCACACGCATGAGCGGCCTGCGGGGCACCCTCCATCTCATTTGGGTTCGACAGTGAGCGTCCTGGGAAGGTTGAGACAGGGGGTACAGCTAATGCCAGACCCGATATAAATGCGACACAGTGGGATGCGTCTTATGCTTTTGGCAAGAAACCGGTGTGTTAAAGTCAAAACAGATAGCCATTTCAATGAGAGGTAATGACAGGGGCGCGCGCCGCACGCTCGGTCGCGCAAGCCACGTATGTCAATTCTCTTCGAGCTCCGCTACCCAACCAAGTGGTACACGAAGCTTTTTACGGCGGTAGTCGCGCTGATTTTCTTCACGGGCCTTGCCACACTGGCCATTGCGGGATTCCTGGTCTATCGGATTGTTAAGCCCAATCGCACCAGCTCGGAGATAAATCTTCAGACTTTTCCTGGCCGGCCGGACGCGGTGCAATTTGAAGTCCCGGGGCCGGCGGGCGCGCGCGAAGGCTGGTTTTTCCCCGGATTTCGCGGCGTGCCGACCATCATCCTGTGCCACGGATATGAATCAAGCAAAGGCGAATTGTTGACGCTGGTGTCTGCGCTGCAGGATCACCAGTACAACGTGTTTGTATTTGATTTTGTGGGCCACGGTGCCAACGCCGGAACCACTTCTTTTGGCTATCGCGAAACGACCGAGCTAAAAGCAGCGATGGATACAATTGCTCAGCGTAACGACGTGGATCCCGAGCGTTTCGGAGTATGGGGCTACAACCTAGGCGCTTATGTGGCATTGCGCGAGGCGGAATCCGACAAACGCGTCCGCGCGGTGATTCTGGATTCGGTGTACGACAAGCCGGAACAGATGGTGAAAGTGGAAGTTGCCAGAACCGGACTGGGCGGTTTTCCGTTTATGGCGCGCGCCGCGGAATTGAGTTTTGATTGGTTGAACTATGAACACCACCAGGATCCGCCGCTTTCCTCTCGTTTGAATGCAGTCGCAGGTGTACCGAAATTATTTCTGCAGTCGTCGGATGAAGGCGAACTGGGGGAAAGTACCAGAGAACTGTTTACAAAAGCGCCGGAACCGAAAGAGCTGGCCATGTTGCCGCATGGCAATTATGTTTCGCTGGGCGAAGATGAGAAGCGCATGTATGAGAACCGTGTGGTGTCATTTTTCTTGACGCGGCTGCCGCCCGGCGCCAGAGCCGTCAAGTGAATCTGCAACCGTAACCTGATAAAGGAATGTCCCACTTTTTCCGAGATCAAGGGGCGGCCCGCCGCACGTGTACGGGGCGCTTACTAATCCTGCGCAATACTTGCCCCGCAGAAGTAAATGGCCAGATGCTGGGTGACCTTGATCCCAATCCACAATTTCTTGGTGTAGATAAAAATTAAGGCTGAAGTGCTGCCCTCGACCCATGTGGCCGAGAAACAGGTCGTCAGGGCTGACGTTGAGGGACCGCAGTTCGCTTGCGATACTCCGTCCCGAGGGGTCCCATTGAAATGGCGCGTTGACGAGGAAAGGCGCGCAGAACATCGCTCCCAAGGTGGGTACCGCAGCGAGGGGATGCAGCCGTGCTACCGAACTCCTAGACCGGCTAGCAAAAACGAGCAGAAGGTTGGACACAGAGAACAACAAGGCGAGCAGTCCAAATGCAGCACCTGTTCTGCCGTTCACATGCGAATGTGGAGCAGTCGCCCGTCCTAATTCGAAGAAAAACGCTGAAGTAAGGCCTAAAAGCAGCGCTCCCGCCACTAGGCACGCTGTCAGGGATTTTTGATATGCCGTCCTGAACATCTGGATGGTCCGGCCCAGCAAGAGTCCCACAGGGGGGATGGCTGGGAGAATATAACCCGGGAGCTTGGACTGCGAGATCGAAAAGAAAACCATGCAGAACAGCGACCAGGAGAGCAGAAGCAACGTTATGGGTTGGTGTGGTCTCTGTCTCTGCCGCACTCCAATCGCTGAAGCCCAAATCAGAAGAGTGATCCATGGAACGAAAGCAATGAACAGGACTGGCAAATAGAACCAGAATGGTCGGACGTGTTGGAATTCGGGTGTGAGGTAGCGCTTGAAATTGTGCTCGATGATGAAGATGCGGAAGAAATCGGGGTTGCGGCGGGCGCAGAGGATGTACCAGGGCAAGGCTGTCAGACAGAATGCGGCGATTGCCGCGGGATGGAGCAGGCGAAATGCGTCTCGCCAGCGCTTCGTGAAAACCGCCCAGAAGAAAATTGCACCGCCCGACAAAATAATGGCGGCGGGGCCTTTAGCCAGGACCGCAAGCCCGAGGAAAAATCCAAATAGCAGTAGCGCGAGCCAGGTCGTACACGGGAGGATTGGCGTGTTTTCGGTCTCTACAGCCAATCCGAGGACCACGGCGGCGCAGACCATCGCAATCGTCAACATGCCTGCGAAGGGCATGTCCGTCGCAGCGGCGTGCGAGAAGCCAATCATGCCGACACTTGTCGGCAGGAGAAGCAGCAGCCAGCGCGCGCATTCTTCGCCGTAGGTGCGCCAGGCCAGCCACGCAAGTGCCAACGTGGCCAGTAAAGCGGAGATTGCGCTGGGCAGGCGGGCAGCGACTTCGGGTGCACCTGAGCCAAGGAGTTTGAAGAACATCGCGCCGCCCCAATAGAGCAGCGGTGGCTTTTCAAACCACGGTCTTCCGTACAAGCGCGGCGTCACCCAATCGCCGGTTTCCGCCATGTCGCGGGCGATCCAGGCATAACGCGGCTCGTCGGGGCCGACGAATCCGATGACGCCCAAATGGCTGAAATAGCAGATGTAAAGCGTGACGACGATCAGAATGGCCCAGCCGATACGTTGCGGAGTCGATGCGGCGGTTTCGCCGGACGGTTGTGAAGTCATAGACAGTCGGTTATCTCAAGCAAGCCGCGAAAGGTAAGTTCTAGCATAATGTCCAGCGATGAAGGAATGGCTGGCGTACGCAGGCGTGTGGATTGTTCTGAAACTGACGGGGGCGTTGCCGCGTCGGTTGGCGCGTGCGTTGGCTGTGGCAGTTGCGCAAATTTTGTTCGCGGTGACGCCGAAGCTGCGCAAGACAGCTGAATTCAATTTGAAGCTGGCGTTTCCTGATTGGACCGATGCGCAGCGCGCGGCGACGATTCGCGGCATGGTGCGCAGCCTCGGTTGGATGGCGGCGGAGTTTGCGCGCATACCGCGCTACACGCGGGAAAATATCGAAGAAGTGATCGTGGTGGATGGCGAGGAAAATTTTCTGGAAGGGCAGCGTCGCGCTAAAGGCGTCCTTTTTCTTACGGCACATATCGGCGCGTGGGAGCTGTCGTCATTCGCGCATGCGTTGTACGGCTATCCGCTGCATTACATGGCCAGGCCGCTCGATAATGCTCGACTCGATGCGCTGGTGAATCGTTATCGAGGACTTTCCGGAAACGCACCCATTTTTAAGAATGAGTCGGCGCGGGCGATGCTCAAGATTTTGAGGGATGCCGGCACCGTTGGCATTCTTGCCGATCAGAACACCATGCGCGAAGAAGGCGCGTTTGTGAATTTTTTTGGTGTGCCGGCTTGCACCACGACCGGAATCGCGCGTGTGGCGCTGCACACCGGAGCGGCGGTGGTGCCGGGCTACGCGGTGTGGGATGAATCGCTGCAGAAATACCGGCTACGGTTCGAACCTCCGCTGGAACTGGTTCGCACTGGCGACGCGGAACGCGATATTTTCGAGAATACACAGCGATTTGCGAAGGTCACCGAAGAAATGATTCGCAAATATCCTCAGCAGTGGGTTTGGCTACATGCGCGTTGGAAAACGCGGCCCGAGTGTGATGCGCCGCTCTATGATTTTTTGTGACACACGACGATGTGACACAAGACGTAACGATGCGAAATATGAGTTGGCGGCTTTGCAGGAGCGGCGGCTGCCCGATTGGCTGAAGAAAGCGGCAGCAGGGGCTGCCGCACTCCAAAGGAGGAATGATGAAGACGAGTGCGCGACGGCTTGCGGAGTCCATCGGTGCGGAAGTGGAAGGCGATGGCGACATTGAATTGATGGGAGTCGCCGCGCCTGAGCGTGCCTCGTCCAGTGATTTAATTTTCGTAGACTCGGTGAAGCATACCGGGCGGGCGGAAGCTTCAAAGGCGAAGTGTGTTGTGCTGCCGAAGGGACTGACCATTATCGGCAAGACTGTGCTTCGCGCGGAAAACGCCAAGGTCGCGTTCGCCAAGGCCGCAGCGCTTTTGCTTGAAGCGCCCATTATTGCGAATGGCGTGCATCCGACGGCGGTCATCGCGCCACTGGCGAAAATTGCGGCCAGCGCCAGCATCGGCCCTTACGCGGTAGTTGGCGAAGACGCGCACATTGGCGAAGATACGCAAATCGGCGCGCATTGCTTCATCGGCGCTGCAACTTGGGTCGGCGACAACTGCCGCATTCATCCTCGCGTGACGCTCTATGCGAACATGCGCATCGGCAATCGTGTTGAAATTCACTCGGGAGCTGTTGTAGGCGCGGATGGCTTTGGCTACGCGTATGGCGAAGGCCGGCACTGGAAATTTCCGCAGGCCGGTATCGTGGAGATTAACGATGACGTGGAAATTGGCGCGAACGCCACAATTGATCGCGGTTCGCTCGACGATACCCGCATCGCTGATGGCGTGAAAATCGACAACCTTGTGCACGTCGGCCATAACGTGCAAATTGGAGCTCATACGGTCATCGCTGCGCAGACTGGCATCTCCGGCTCCTGCGTTCTGGGGCATCATGTAATTGTCGGCGGCCAAGTTGGCATTGCGGACCACTGTAGGCTCGAAGACAACTCGATCGCGGGTGCGCAAGCCGGCATTCCGACGGGGAAAACGATTCGCAGCCGGCAAGTGGTTTGGGGCACGCCGGCGCGGCCGCTCGATAAATTCAAGGAGCAGTACGCGTGGTTTGCGCGTCTCCCGGAGCTCGGCGCCCGCATCAAACGGTTAGAAGTGGAGCTAGAGGCCAAACTTGGCAAGTCCTGAACCAGCGCGCAAATCCGCGGCGTGCCGCTTGATTGTCGTTGGCGGTCATACGCGCAGCATCGGCAAAACGCAACTGGTGTGCGATCTGGTTGCAGCGCTGCCGCAAGCCATGTGGCTCGCCGGGAAAATCACGCAATACGGTCACGGCGTCTGCGCAACAAACGGCCACGACTGCGATTGCGCTCCGACCGAGCACGTTGTCGCTCTGGATTGGGAATCTGACGCTGACGCAGGGACCGACAGCGCTCGTTTCCTGCAGGCAGGGGCCTCTCGTTCGTTTTGGCTGCGCACCAAACAAGGCTACCTCGCAGAAGGCCTGCCTCCTTTAAGGCAAGCTCTGGCCGAAGGCACACAAACTAAGGCCAGCGATGGCCTCAACGTCATTGTAGAAAGCAATTCACTCCTGCAGTTTGTAAGGCCGTCGCTGTACGTCACCGTGCTCGATACCGCTCGTGAAGACTTCAAGGATTCTGCTCGCCATATGCTGGACCGCGCCGATGTTTTTGTATTCCGGCGGGGACTCGATGATGGCGCAATCAGTCAGCCGCCGTGGATGCAACTCCCGACGCAATGGTTGCGACAAAAACCGTCGCTGCTGCAGCGCGAAGGCGAGCCACTTCCCGATCCGCTTTTTCAACTGGTCAAGCGAATTCTGGAATCGCCAGCCAGCGTTTTCGTGTGATGTCGAATCAAAAAAACGGGACATCTTGGCCGTTGACCGAAGAAGTCAAATAAGGCGATACTTAGGTAGTACTTAGGGAACGTCTGCAAGCTGTCCGTTTTGGCTCTGGAACTATATGTAAATAAAGGAGTTAACGGATTGGCTGAGGCGCCGCGGCATTTGCGGCCGACAGAATATTTCGAACCACTGCTCTGGGGGAGCATCGATGGCCTCACTCGTCAGAATGGGTGAAGAGCGTTCGACCACTGCGACGCCGGTACCGGCGCGCCAGCAGGATTGGGCGCGGGAACTTCCAGAATCGATTGAGCGCGGTGCCGAGCACCTGCTCTCGCTGCAAGCCGTCGACGGCTATTGGCAGGGCGAGCTAGAAGCCGATTCGACCCTCGAATCAGACTATATCTATTATCTCTTTGTACTTGGCAAGGCCGATCCTGTTCGGATCGCCAAGCTGGCTAACTATGTCCGGAACAAGCAGCTCGAAGATGGTGGCTGGAACATTTATCCCGGCGGCCCGTCTGAGCTAAACGCGACTTGCAAGGCGTACTTTGCATTGAAACTTGCTAGCGAAGATCCGAACTCTCCGCAACTGACCGCTGCGCGCGAAACGATTCACCGCCTCGGTGGCCTGGAACACACCAATTCTTATGTGCGCTTTTATCTCGCGCTGGTCGGCGCTGTCAGCTGGGAACTTGTGCCTGCGATTCCGCCGGAGCTGATGCTCCTGCCCAACTGGTTCTTCATCAATATTTACGAGATGTCTTCGTGGACGCGCGGCATCGTGATTCCGATGGCGATTCTTTCCACGTTGCGTCCCGATTGGCGTTTGCCCGAACGCGCACGCGTGGATGAGCTTTTCAAGAATCCTGCGCGCAAAGCGGCGGCGTTTGATTGGAGCGATAAGTTCATCTCCTGGAAAAATTTCTTCCTCGCGCTCGATCGCGGCTTCAAGCTTTACGAAAAGGTTCCCTGGAAGCCATTCCGCCAACGCGCATTGCGCGAAGCGAAGCACTGGGTTCTGGATCACATCGAACGCACCGAAGGCCTTGCCGCAATCTATCCGGCAATGATGAATTCGATTTTTGCGCTGATAGCCATGGGCATGGGACCGGATGATCCGCTGACCCGGCGCGAGATTCAGGAATTTTCGCGTTTTGAAATTGAAGAAGCGGACACGATTCGCTTGCAGCCGTGCGTGTCTCCCGTGTGGGATAGCTGCATTGCTATGGTTGCGCTCGAGGAAGCCGGCGTGGCGCCAGATCACCCAGCTTTGATAAAAGCCGCGGAGTGGATTCTGTCCAAGCAGATTCTTGGCACCGGCGATTGGCAGATAAAAAATAAAGACGCCGAACCAGGCGGCTGGGCATTCGAATTTCGCAACGATCATTATCCCGACGTGGATGACACCGCGTTTGTACTCATGGCGCTGCAGCGTGTGAAGATTCCCGACGAGAAGCGAATGGAAGCGGCGATTCGCCGTGGCATACAGTGGCTGCTTAGCATGCAGAACCGAGATGGAGGCTGGGGCGCGTTCGACCGCGACAACAGCCGGCGGTACATCTGCAACATTCCGTTCGCCGACCACAACGCCATGATTGATCCTTCAACCGCCGATGTCACCGCACGCGTTCTCGAGTGCCTGGGCCGTTTCGGATGGCCCGCGGAACATCCTGCCGTGCGGCGCGCTGTGAAATTTCTTTTGCAGGATCAATGCCATGACGGATCGTGGTTCGGCCGCTGGGGCGTGAATTATGTTTATGGCACCAGTGGCGTGTTGCGGTCGTTCGAAACTGTTTCGCTAACCGCGCAGGACTACTGCAAGCGTGCTGTCGAGTGGCTCAAGTCCGTGCAAAAGCCCGACGGCAGCTTTGGCGAATCGCTGCGCAGCTATCACGTCGAGTCCTCAAAAGGGCAGGGCAACAGCACGGCTTCGCAAACTGCCTGGGGACTGATCGGACTTCTTGCCGGGGCCGGACCCGATGATCCGGCTAGTTCGAAAGCCGCAGAGTATCTTGTCACGCGGCAAAACGAAGACGGCTCTTGGGATGAAGAAGACTTCACTGGCACCGGTTTCCCGTGCGTTTTCTACTTGAAGTATCACCTCTATCGCAATTCGTTCCCGGTTTACGCCCTGGCCCGTTTCCACAATGGAGTGCGTGACCGCGAAGCGGTCAACCAGTCAGGCCCGGCCGAAGAATTCTGCGCGTTCAAATTCCGTCCGGAAGAATTCCGGCTGCGCAGCGGCTTTTAGGACCCGATGAAGTTCCCTTCAAGGTTAAGCCTGGATCTCTTACGCGGCAGGATAGCTCGTGTATTCGCGAGCGGTCGCGACAATTCGACTATATTTCATCTTTCTCCGTCGGCTTTTTCGTCCACCAATCAGAAGGAAATTGACGCCGAGTCGGACCCTCAGGCCGCGGTGATGGAAATTCCGGCGAATATGGTCTCGCAGACTGCTGCTCCTGTTTTTTGGGTTGGTGGCGACGAGCCTTTGCAGCATCCAATCATCGGACGGATCGCCGGCGCGCTCAATCAAGCCGGTCGCAGCGTTTTTCTTCACACCGACGGGCTACGGCTGCGTAAGCGCATTCATGAATTCCGTCCCGATCCGCGCCTTTTTCTCACTGTCGAGTTTGCAGGCCGAGAAGAATTTCATGACCGTGCGGTCTCCCAACCGGGAGCTTTTGCTCGGGTGATGGAGGGAGTTCGCGCGGCGAAGCTTTCCGGCTTCCATGTCTGCGCGCACGTCACCGTAAACTTGCAAACCGATGTTTGCGAAACCGGTGAGTTGTTTGAGGATTTGGACAACTACGATGTCGATGGCTTCATCGTTTCCTCTGGCGGCGAAAGCGCAGAGTCCGGCTCGCGGAACGCCTTACAGGACAAGCTTCAGGAAATTCGTTCTTTGTTCCGTTGCAGCCGCTGGGAATATTTTTCTTACCTGCTCGAAGCTTCTTATGCCCTGCCTCGCACCGGAAAAGTGGCCGTGCCGGCGCCGAGCGGTGACTCCGGCGCGTGTGAGGAAACGGTATGAGCAGCGCGAAGATATTGGTTACTGGAGCCGCCGGATTTCTCGGCAGCCATTTGACGCGGCAACTCGCGGCGCGCGGCGCTGACGTCCGTGTGTTGCTGCGACCATCGAGCAACAATCGCGCAATTGCCGATCTTCCGCTGGAATACGTTACCGGTGATTTACGCGATATGACATCCCTCGACCGCGCTCTTGCCGGCGTGCAGCGCGTTTTTCATGTGGCTGCCGATTACCGCTTGTGGTCGAAACGCTCGCAGGACATTTACGATTCGAACGTCGGCGGGACAAAAAATCTTCTGGAAGCCGCCAAGCGTGTGGGCGTCGAACAATTTATTTACACCAGCACGGTAGCGACGATCGCGGTCGATCGCGCGGAACTGCCGAATGAATTGACAGACGCCAAGTTGGAAGAAATGGTCGGGCACTACAAGCGCTCGAAATGGCTGGCGGAAAGGGAAGTGCTAAACGCCGCGAAGGCCGGCTTTCCTGCGATTATCGCCATGCCCACCACGCCCGTCGGTCCGTGGGATTGGAAGCCGACTCCCACTGGTAAAATTATTCTGGATTTTCTGAATGGCAAAATGCCGGGTTACGTCGAAACTGGCCTCAATTTTGTTGGCGTGGAAGAATGCGCCGCAGGCCACATTCTCGTTGCAGAAAAGGGTATGGTGGGGGAGCGTTATCTGCTCGGCTCGGAGAATCTGACGCTGAAAGCGGTGCTGGATATTCTCGCGCAGATTACCGGGCTGCCCGCGCCCACGCTGAAAATTCCGCACGGCGTAGCGCTGGGATTTGCCTACGCAGAGACCGCATTTTCGCGCCTCATCGGCCGCGAACCGCAGATTCCCGTAGAAGGCGTAAGAATCGCGCAGCACATGATGTTTGTGGATTGCAAACGCGCTCAACGCGAGCTGGGATTTCAGCCAGGCTCGGCGACCGCGGCATTCGAACGCGCCGTCCGCTGGTACGAAGCTAACGGTTACATCGCGCCACGCCGCGCGAAAAAGATTGCGCACGCTGCCGCCGCGTAGTTTGGTTGTGTAGCGGCGGTCTGCTTGCCACAGGCAAGCTTTACGCCGCTGCTTTTCGGTTTTTGAATTTGTAGCGCTGGGTTTAGCCTGGCCTTGGTTTCTGAAGAACGCTGGATGCGCATCCTAATCACGTTCGCCGTCGACGCTGAATTCGCCCCGTGGCGATCCATCCGGAAATTCACCAGGGTTGTAGCCGACGACCTTAATCTGTGGAAGAGCTCGAGTGGGAACGCCGAAGTCTACGTGTTGCTGACGGGTATTGGAGATGATACAGCGAGAGTAATGGACTTAATGATGCGCTTGGCCAGTATTCGACAATACTTCGATCTTTGTGTTTCAAGTGGCCTGGCTGGGGCATTGCACAGCGACTACGAGCTTGGCGAAATCGTCGTCGCGAAAATTTTGAAATCCGCACGTATTCACAAAGATCTTGAACGGGATTGGTTGGAAACGGACAAACCACTTCTCGAGATTGCCGTTTCCCTCGGTGCCAAATCGGCAAACGCCTTCTACACGGCAGCAACCGTGGTGACTACTGCCGAGGAAAAGGGGCGATTAGCCGCGGTCGCTGACGTCGTAGAGATGGAGAGTTTTGACGTAGTAAAGGGAGGCTGCTCGTGGGGCGCCCGATGTACTGCCATACGAGCGATTAGCGATCGCTCGGGTGAGGATCTACCAATCAATTTCAACCAGGCGATTTCATCCGAGCGTCAGGTCAGCATTCCCCGCGTTCTCGCGCAAGTCGCAAAGAATCCGGTAAGTCTCGGCGCTCTAATCCGTTTTGGCAAACGAAGCCGCAGAGCTGCCGAATCCCTAGCGCAGTTCCTGGAAGCGTATTTGAAGTCCATTGTAGAGAATGCGGAGACTGTGACTCCTGTAAAGGTAGCCGCGCGATGAGTACCACCAAAACTATGCCAGAGGCGCTGCGCACTCTCGGCCCCATCCCCAACACGATGCGGGCCGGCGTCTATCGCGCCAAGGGCGTCGTACGCGTGGAAGAAGTTCCCGTCCCGGAAGTCGGTCCCAACGAAGCCCTGATCAAAGTAGCCGCCTGCGGCGTCTGCGGCACCGACATCAAGAAAATTTTCCAGCGCTACGTTGAGCCGCCGCAAATTCTTGGGCATGAACTTGCCGGCACTGTCGTCGCCACCGGACCGGACCTATCAAAATTTCAGCCCGGCGACCGCGTGATGAGCTTCCACCATATCCCGTGCGGAAAATGCTTCTACTGCGAACGCCGCCTATTTTCGCAATGCAAGCAGTACAAGACCACGGGCCTCACCGCAGGCTTCACGCCAAACGGCGGCGGCTTTGCCAAATATGTCAAAGCGATGCCGTGGGTTGCGGAACGCGGCATCATCAAACTGCCGCACAACGTCTCCTTCGAAGAGGCTACTTTTCTCGAACCCATCAACACCATTTTGAAAGCCGTACAAAAAGCGCGCATCGTAAAAGGCGAAACCGTTCTGGTGGCAGGCTGCGGCCCCATCGGTTTGCAGCTGCTGATGGTTGCCAATGTAATCGGCGCGCGCATCTATTCCAGCGATCCGATGCCGGAGCGTCGCGCGAAAAGCCTGTCACTCGGCGCAGTCGAGTCTTTTGACCCCACAAATGGTAAGCTTGTTGCAGAGGTCAAGGCCCGAACTGAGGGACGGGGTGCGGATGCGGTTCTGGTTGCGGTGGCGCATCCGGCGGTGGTGGAAGAAGCGCTGGCTGCGGCGCGTCCGGGTGGACGTGTCCTGCTTTTTGCCGCCAATGATCCCGTGACTCGGATTAGCTTTCCTGCCTCGGCTGTCGGTATTGACGAAAAGGAAATCTTGGGCAGCTACAGCGCCGCCGTGGACATCCAAGAAGAAGCGGCTGCTATGGTGCTGCAGAAGAAACTGCCGGTGATGGAAATCGTCACACATCGGTTTCCTTTGGCTAAAATCCAGGAAGGTCTGGAGTTGGCGGCGAACCCGACGTCCGAGTCGCTCAAGGTCTTGATTACGCATCAATGAAAACATCCACAAAAAAGACCATAGAGGCTGCGATCGGCGAAGTCGTGGCGCTGGCGCGCCGAGTCGTGCCTCCAAAGATGACCGCCGCCGTGCTCTACGGCAGTGAAGATCTGCGCATCGAGGAAATCGATGTTCCATCGCTCGCGGCTGATGAAGTCTTGCTGCGCGTGCGCCTCGCTCTCACCGATGGCACGGACCTGAAAGTTTGGAAGCGCGGCTATCACGCAAAAATGATTCGTCCGCCCGCTGTTTTTGGACACGAAGTTGTCGGCGAAGTGGTCGCTGTCGGCAAGCGGGTTGACGCGCGCTGGCGGCTCGGAGTTCGCGTGGTTGCGGCCAACTCTGCGCCATGTTTCCGTTGTTATCACTGCCGCCGCGGTCAGGAAAATCTTTGCGAAGATCTTTTGTTTAATAACGGCGCGTACGCGGAGTACATGCGCATACCCGGGCGTATCGTCACCGAAAATATGTTGGAAGTGCCGCACTCTGTCGACGATCAAAGCGCCGCGTTAGTCGAGCCACTGGCCTGCGTGCTGCGTGGCATTCACGAAATGGAAGTGCGCACCGGCGACACCGCGGTGGTGATCGGTTGCGGCCCGATCGGGCTGAAATTTGTGCGCATGCTTTCGCGCCGCGGTGTTCGCGTGATCGCGCTGGCTCGTCGCGATGCTCCTCTCGATGTGGCGCGCCGGCTCGGCGCTCACGCCATCATCAATATCAACAGCGTTCCGGATATTGTGGAAGTGGTGCGCGCGCATACTGAAGACAAACGCGGTCCTGATGCGGTCGTCGAGGCAGCCGGCAATCCGGCCGCGTGGCAGACGGCGTTAAGCCTGGTCCGCCGCGGCGGCGTGGTCAATTTTTTCAGTGGCTTGCCCTCCGGCACCAAAGTGGAAATTGAGCCCGCCACGATTCACTACTCGGAAATTAGAATTATTTCGACTTTCCACCACACGCCGCGCTTCATCCGTGAAGCGCTGGAAGCCGTGCGCCGTGGTGATATTTCCGCACAGGACTTTGTCACCGAAGAAATTCGCCTGGCCGATCTTCCGCAGGCATTCGAACGCATGAAGTCGCGCAGCGGCGAAATCAAACTAGCCGTCCGCCCGTGATCTGAGACTTTTCTTCTTATTTTCCACGTATAATTTGTACGTTGTATTTAGCCGTCATTCCGAGCGAAGCGAGGAATCTCTCTTTCTGATGTTGCGCCCAGGTGAACTCGAAATCGCGCAAAACGTCCCGCCTGGGAGCTGTTCGCCGAAGTCTGCCCAGCAGTACACTCGCTGGCTCGCCACGCATCACTACGAAAATTTCAACGTAGCCAGCTGGTTGCTTCCAAAAGAACTGCACCAACATTTCTACAATCTCTACGCCTATTGCCGCTGGGCCGACGACCTCGGCGATGAAGTCCCCGATACGCAACGCGCTCTGGAACTGCTCGACTGGTGGGAGCAGGAACTCAACGCTTGCTATGAAGGCCGCCCGTCACATCCCGTTTTTATCGCGCTGCGCGAAACCATCGTCGCGAAAGACATTCCCAGGCAGCCTTTCGCCGATCTGCTGAAGGCTTTTCGCCAGGACCAGACCGTCAAACGCTATTCGACTTGGGCATCGGTTCTCGATTACTGCATCTACTCCGCCAATCCGGTTGGGCGCCTAGTCCTTTATCTCTGCGGCTATTGCGATGAATCGCGGCAAAAACTTTCCGATGCCACTTGCACCGCACTGCAGCTGGCAAATTTCTGGCAGGATGTTTCGCGCGACCTGGAAAAAGGACGCATCTATATTCCACTGGACGTCGCCGCGCGGCACGGCGTCACTGAAGGCGACATCGTCTCGCGTCGATTCAGTGAGAACTACGTCGCGCTGATGAAAGATCTGATTGCTCGCACGCGCGTTCTGTTCAATGAAGGTCTTCCACTCGCGGAGCAAGTCGAAGGCAAACTACGCATCGACATCGAAATGTTCGGCCGCGGCGGGATCGCCGTTCTCGACGCCATCGCATCGCAAGGTTACGACACGCTGAATCGTCGGCCTGCTATCAGCAAAGTAAAGCAAGCAGCCCTCCTAAGCCGCGTCTTAGCCAGCCAACTATTTTCCGCCGAAACCGCTGCGAAAGCAGGGGCACGATATATCGCGCTATCTTCCATTGATCCACATTCTTCGGCGCCACCCGCAGACCCTGTCGTAATCAACGAATCCTACCAACACTGTTGGGACATCGCCCGCGCTGCCCGCAGCAACTTCATTTACGCCTTTTATCTTTTACCGAAGCCCAAGCGTGACGGCCTTGCCGCTCTCTATGCCTTCATGCGCCTGGTGGATGATGTCGCCGATGAAGGTGACAACCTGGCCCTAAAACAACGTGGTCTTGCCAAGTGGCGCACCGCGCTCGATGAAGCTGCCGGCGGTTACGGCGCCTTTGTTGACGGGAGCGCCGCTTTGTCACTGCTGTCGGCGCCGTCCGGAGCCGCCGATGTTTTGCCCGCCCTTGTGGACACCATGCGCCGCTTCAACATGCCCGCGCGCTACCTGCACGATCTGATCTCGGGCGCCGAAATGGACCTCACGGTAAAAACCTACCCCACCTACGACCGCTTGAAAGAATATTGCTACCGCGTAGCCGGAACCGTTGGCCTCACGTGTACGCACGTTTTCGGTTTCAGCGATCCACGCGCGCTCGATCTTGCTGAAAAACTCGGCTTGGCTTTTCAGCTCACCAACATCATTCGCGATGTGCGTGAAGACGCCGCCCTCGGCCGCATTTACATTCCCGATGAAGACCTGGCGCGCTACAACGTAACGCCCGCCGACTTCGCAAGAACCGAAGCCACCCTCGGTGTACGCGAACTGCTCCGCTTCGAAGCCGACCGCGCCTGGCAAATGTATGAAGAAGGAGGCGGGCTTCTCGATCTCGTCGACGCAGATAGCCGCGGCACGCTCTGGCTTCTGGTGCATACTTACAACGCGCTACTCGCCCGCATCGAAGCGCTCGATTTCGCGGTGTTCGGCGAGCGCGTCCGCCTCAGCAAGGCGGAAAGAATGATCTTCATCGCCCGAGCAAAATTCGGGCGGCACAGTCGGGATAATGTCCTCGAAAAACGTGATCGTGATTGGCGGCGGGCTGGCGGGGCTGGCGGCCGGCGTCGCGCTGGCTGACGCTGGCTGCCGCGTTCGCCTTTTCGAACAGCGGCCCTATCTCGGCGGCCGCGCAACTTCCTATGCCTTGCCGAATGGCGAGCATGTGGACAACTGCCAGCACGTCACGCTCGGCTGCTGCACCAATCTGGAAGACTTTTACAAACGCGTCGGCGCCGCCGGTAAAATCAAGTTCTTCGAACGCCTGGTTTTTCTCGACCCGCAAGGCATGACCGGCATCATGCAAGCGGATTTTCTGCCCGCCCCTGTCCACATGACCGGTTCGTTTCTGTTTTTCGCGCCGCTTTCTTATCTGGACAAACTGTCTATAACCCGCGCGCTTGCTGCCATTCTTTTTGCCGGCGGCCGTCCAAAGGACGCGTATGCCGCAGAGCCCATCTCGATGTTCGAGTGGTTGCGCCGCCGCAAACAGACACCTGCCGCCATCGAACGCTTCTGGCGAGTCGTCCTTGTCAGCGCTCTCAATGAAGAACTCGACCGCACGGACGCCCGCTTTGGCATCGACGTTTTCTGGAAAGCATTTCTCGCGAATCGCACGGGCTACAGAATGGGCGTCCCATCCGTTCCGCTGTCGGAACTCTACGATGGCTGCCGCGTCGCCATGGAAAAAAGGGGCGGCGAAGTAATTCTTCGCTCGCCAGTGCGCGGATTGCGATTCGAAAGCGGAACTCTGAGAGCAGCGATTTTCGACGGAGGAAGGGAAGAAACTGCCGAATCCTTCATCCTTGCGCTACCGCAGGACCGTACCGTGGAACTTTTGCCGAAAGAAATCCGTTTCGCCAACCCTGCGCTGAACCATCTGGAGAAGTTTAAAGTTTCCCCCATCACCGGTGTTCATTTCTGGTTCGATCGCGAAGTCACCCACGAACCGTTCATCACCTTGCTCGACACGCAGACCCAATGGATTTTCAACAAGACCCTTCTCTACGGGCCTGGAGGAACCGCGGCAGACGCAAAGGGCCAGTACCTCCAGCTGGTCATCAGCGCCTCTCACGATCTGCTAAGAAAATCCCGCGAAGAAATTATCGATTTGTGCTTGAAAGAGGTCCGCCAGGCGCTGCCCGCCGCACGCGAAGCACAACTGGTCAAAGCCACCGTTATAAAAGAAGCCACCGCTACTTTCTCGCCTGAACCGGGAGTCGATCAATGGCGCCCCGCCCAGGATACAAAAACTCCGAGTCTTTTCCTCGCCGGCGATTGGACGCAAACTGGCTGGCCCGCCACCATGGAAGGTGCGGTACGCAGCGGATACCTCGCGGCAGAAGCCGCACTCCGCTCATCCAGCATCCCGCAGAAATTCCTCCAGCCTGATCTTCCTGCAACTGGCCTCTCCCGCCTGTTTGCCTGATGCAACTTTGTCTACGAGGTTTGTTCGCGCCCGAAGCGTCCAGTCATCAGGCGATTCGAAGCCACCGCGCGAAAACTCGTAGCATGACCCAGGTTTGCCTGCGTTGATGGGCTGAGATAGACTCCCCAACGGATGCCAGACACTTCTTCCATCCTCGGTCGCACGATCTCCCATTACACCGTGCTCGAAAAACTTGGCGGCGGCGGAATGGGAGTGGTCTACAAGGCAGAAGACACTCGCCTTCGCCGTTTCGTTGCGCTGAAATTCTTGCCGCCGCAAGTTGCTCACGACCCCGTAGCTCTGGCACGTTTTCAACGTGAAGCGCAAGCCGCCTCGGCCCTGAATCACCCAAACATTTGCACAATTTTCGACATTGGCGAACAGGACGGCGAAGCCTTCATCGCCATGGAATTTCTCGGTGGCATGACGCTGAAGCATCTTATCTTGGGCAAACGTCTTGAGACTGAAGTCCTGCTCGGTCTGGCCATCGAAATTGCGGACGCTCTGGATGCCGCCCACACCCAGGGCATCATTCATCGCGACATCAAGCCGGCGAACATTTTCGTCACCGAACGAGGACACGCAAAGATTCTGGACTTCGGCTTGGCCAAGCGCTCGCAGGTGGGAACACGGTCAACCGAAATCACGACGAGTACCGACCAGTATAGCGGCGATACCACAGCGGAACGTCTCACTGGCGCCGGTTCCACGCTCGGCACGATTGCCTACATGTCGCCTGAGCAGGTGCGCGCAGAGGAGCTGGACCCTCGAACCGATCTTTTCTCTTTCGGAGTGGTGCTATACGAAATGGCCACTGGCGCTTCGCCGTTTCAAGCAGACAGCACCGGGCTAATCTTTGACGCGATCTTGAATCGCGCTCCCGTGCCGCCCGGGCAATTGAATCATGACATGCCCGTCGACTTGCAGCGGGTTATACAACGAGCGCTCGAAAAAGATCCCGCCCGCCGTTACCAAACGGCCGCCGCGCTGCGTGATGATTTGAAGCGGTTGACTCGTGATAGAGACTCGCTTGGCTCGGGCTCAATGCGTACGGTCCAATCACAACGCCGTTGGCGGACTGCGATCGTAGCAACCTGTGGCGCTTTGCTTATTTTCGCGGCGATTTTGGGATATTACTTAAGGCGACCAGCAGCAGCGCCGCCTCGAATTCTGCGAACTGTACAGCTCACCAATACCAACAAACCCAAATCAGACATCGTCACCGATGGTTCGCGCGTTTACTTCATTGAAGGTCAATCGCGGCTTTCGCAGACTTCTGTGAATGGCGGCGAAACATTCCCAATTCCAAACTCATTGGAAGACACCGGCTTCGCCAACGTTTTCGATGTATCGCCTGATGGCTCCCTGCTTTTGATGAATACCGCACACGGCACCTCTCTCGACGGCCCTCTTTGGAGCGTTCCCGTGGTTGGCGGTTCGCCCCGCCGCTTGGGCAATCTGGAAGGCCACTCTGGCACGTGGTCGCCGGATGGGTCGCGACTCGCCTTTAGTAAGGGCAACGAAATTTTCCTGGCCAGAGGCGACGGCAACGATTCGCGCCCACTCTTGACCGCCGGGGGAACGGCCAGCGATCTTCGCTGGTCGCGCGATGGCTCAATTTTGCGCTTTACAGTGAACGATCCGCACACCAACAATCGTTCCATTTGGCAGGCGTCCGCGGACGGCAGCAATCTGCGGCCCTTGCTTCCGGGTTGGAATCCTTCTCCCAACGAGTGCTGCGGCAAATGGACGCCTGACGGACGATTCTTCGTCTTTCAGGGGCAGCGCGACGATACTGCCAATCTTTGGGCCCTCGATGAACGTCGGGGATTTTTTCGTTCCGCGCCTCGCGAACCCATTCAGTTGACGACTGGCCCGATGAATGTGGGCGAACCGGTCCCAAGCCGCGATGGCAAGAAATTATTTGTTCAAGGCTGGCGGCCTCGCGGTGAATTGATTCGTTACGATGCAAATTCTAAGCACTTCGCGCCTTACCTTTCCGGAATTTCCGCGATGGGGCTGGATTTTTCTCGCGACGGAGAGTGGGTCGCCTATAACGACGGTTCTGATGGCACCATGTGGCGGAGCAAAATTGACGGGACGCAAAAACTGCAGCTGGTTTTCGCGCCCATGTCTGCCTACCTGCCGCGCTGGTCCCCGGACGGCAGGCAACTCGCATTCTTCGGCCATCCTCCCGGCGAGCCGTGGCAGATCTACATCGTTCCCGCCGAAGGAGGCACTCCCGAACTCATCTATCGCACCGGAACCAATCTGGCTGATCCTACCTGGTCACCCGACGGCAAATCGCTGGCCTTTGGTGGCAACTCTTTGAACAATCAGGGATCGGCGGTCTACATCCTCGATCTCAGGACGCGCACCGCTTCGAAATTGCCGGACTCGGATGGCCTCTATTCTCCGCGCTGGTCTCCTGATGGACGTTACATCGCAGCTATCCCGCTGGATTCTTTGAAACTTATGCTCTTTGATCGCAACTCGCAAACATGGACCGAGCGCGCCAAAATTTTCGTGGCTTATCCCACCTGGTCACGAGACAGCCGATATATTTATTTTGACGGCAGCCTCGATAGCGAAGAAGGATACTTCCGCGTGCGAATTGCCGACGGCAAACTCGAGCGCATCTTCAGCTTGAAGGGCTTTCAAGCCGCCGGTGGAGCGTTCGGAAATTGGACCGGCATCGCCCCCGACGAATCTCCACTCCTGGTCCGCGACGCCAGCATCCAGGAAATCTACGCCCTCGATTGGAACACACCGTAACCATGTCGTTCTGCAAGTCGCCGCTGAAACTTCTGGAACAGGTTACCTATGGCGCCGTGGCGCGGACGACGGTGAGGGACTTGAGCATGCGTACCCAGCGAGCCGGGCGCTTTTCGTGTGGCGCTACCAGCCGGAACGGACCCAACTTGTCGCCTAACGGGGCTCCGTCCATGGTGTCGGCAACAATTACTTCTGAGTCGACAATTCCCGAATCTAGTTCCGCGAGCGAGAAAACTACGCGATAGCCGTCCGCAGCTTCCGCCAATACGTACGTAGCCATCGACGGACCACGCAGCGCATCGCCTTGCGGCACTCCGGCTTTGCGCAGGATTTCTTCGAGGGCCACGCCTTCGTATTTTTCGGTTTTCTTCTCGTGTGGATTTAGGACTGTCAGGGTTTTTCGCGGCATCGCCTTCAAATCTGCGACGGTCAAAGTGAGTGGAGTGGAAACCGCGCCGCTGACTTTTAGCCCTGCGGGGCTCGGGGCAGCGGTCTGCGCGCAGGCGGAACTGCCGGTAGCAAAAAGCTGTGCCAGTGCCACGGCAGTAAGAAGACCCCAATGCGCTGAACTCTTGCCAAGCACCGTTGAGTATCCTTCTCGCTGCAGCGAAAACGAACTAACTTTTTTCCAGCATTACTTCAGTGGATTTGATCACCGCCGAAACCTTATCGCCGATTTTTAGCTTCATCTGTTCAGCGCTGCGCTTAGTGATCACGCTTTCGATCAGGTCCTTGCCCACGCGCACCACTACATGCGCCATGACGCCGCCAAATTCCAGCTCAACAATCTCGCCCGCCAGCCGATTCCGTGCTGATAGTGTCATGCCAAAATCATAAACCCACCGTCTGCGATTGTCGAGAATCTACCGCCGTCGAGACCTGGATCCGCGCCGCATTCGCCTCCTCATGCAAAGACGCTTGACGTGTACGGTATAACCGTACATCCCGTGATCGTGTAGGAAGGATGGCAGGCAACTTGTCCGCTTTCCCGACAAAGGGCTGAGGCGACTCTACGAGGATGGCAACGCTAGGGTGGTAGCGTCGGCGATGGCTGACAAGCCGCGCAAGCTTCTGCTTGCCCTGCAAACCGCCGAAACAGTTGAGCAACTCGGCAGGTTTCCCGGATAGAAGCTGCATGCACGCAAAGGCGACCTGAAGAGACTGTGGACCTGACGATCACCGGAAACTGGCGGCTGATTTTTCGTTACGACGAAAAACGAATACCGACAGCGATATCGACTGGATCGAATATCACTGAGGAGATCGAAGTGCCTATGAAGAACCCGCCCCATCCGGGCGAACTGATTCGAACCGAAGTCATCGAAGCCCTCGGCCTTAGCGTGTCGAAGGCGGCGGAAATCTTAAAAGTGCGGCGCGCTACGCTTTCCGACCTGCTGCACGGTAAAGCCGCGCTGACGCCGGAAATGGCTCTGCGCATCGAAAAGGCATTTGGTCCAGACATGGACCACCTACTCCGTATGCAGCTAGCTTACGATGTGGCACAAACGCGAGAGCGTGCCCGAGGCCTGTCGATTAAGCGGTATATCCCGGCGTAGGGTCCGGGATTTGCGAGAAAAATTAGGCTTTCGAACTCCCGCCACTATGGCCAGTCAGCCGCCAAACTTATTCGGAATTGCCCAAGCGCTGGAATCCGCATTTCCACAAATACCGGCACTTTGCTGAGCCAACTCTAGTTCTCGTAACCTTGAACGTTGGATCGCAACATATGTACGCTTAAACAATTCTTCGCTTCCCGACTTGACTTCGAATTCCCATAGAGTTACAAACAATGTTGTCCCATCTCCTGCTCTTGGACGCTGGCAGTTCCTTCTGAACCAGAAATTTTAGGGAAGTTTCTCTTGCCGCCCTAAGAGTAGCAATCCGATTGGATACAAACCAGAGTGCAGTGCTTAAGCTGCCCGTTTCCATTTCTATGAAGTGCAGGTTTGCCGCAACGCGAATTCTTTTCGTTCGTATTGCCGCGAGGCCAATGCACGGAGGCATCTGTGGATCGTAAGTACAGCCATCGCGGCTATCGCGATAGCGACAAAGAAAAGAAGTCCCGCCCCGAACGCAAGCCGCCGCAAGGCGGTCCCCGCGGACAAAACGATCATCTCGGCCCGCGCACGCCTCGCATGGTCGGCACAGTAACCCGAGCGCGCTGCGCCAATTGCGGAGCGGTCCTCGCCCCCGGCTTCGACGCCAGCAGCACCTGCCCCAAGTGCAACGCCGAACTCCATTGCTGCAAACAATGCCGCTTCTTCGATTCCGGCGCGCAGTTTGAATGCACGCAGCCTATCCCGGAGCGCATTACTCCCAAAGACGGCAAGAATAATTGCAAGTTTTACGAATTCCGCACCACTATCGAGAAGGACACCGCTCCCACGTCTTATCAACAGCCTGCGCAAATCGCCGCCGCTCTTCCAGAGCCCATTCCCGGCCGTCCACCCGATGCGCGCCAGGCATTCGAAAACCTGTTCAAGAAGTAGGCCGGCCCATCCATTTAGGGGGTCGCGCCATCTGAATATCGCCGAATTTTCGTCCATCATTTTCAATTTCTGATGTATCCTTCGCTCGGTCGCCACGCTCCAATAAAAATCATTTTGCGGCGGGGTCCTGTCCGGGCCTGACAAGCACGCCTGGTCATCACCACCCACGACCGGAGGCTTTTCATGACTTCCTTCACGCTGAATGGAAAATCGGTTTCCGTGGACGACGATCCATCCACGCCACTTTTGTGGGTGATTCGCGATTCTCTCGGTCTCACCGGCACAAAATTCGGCTGCGGCATGGCGCTTTGCGGAGCCTGCACTGTGCATCTCGACGGCATCGCGATCCGCTCGTGCGTAGCGCAGCTTTCCCGAGTCGCAGGCAAGCACGTTACTACGATCGAAGGCCTGTCCACTGACAACTCGCATCCCGTACAACGCGCCTGGATCGAAATCGACGTGCCGCAATGCGGCTACTGCCAGTCCGGACAAATCATGAGCGCCGTCGTCCTGCTGAACGACAAACCGAAACCTACCGACGAAGACATCGATGAGGCCATGTCCGGCAACATTTGTCGCTGCGGAACCTACCAGCGCATCCGGCGCGCCATTCATCGTGCCGCGGAAATTTCCGCCGAGGCAGGGCATTCACATGAGAAGGTGGCGTCATGACTTCCGCTCTGCTCGAAAAAAAGAAAACTGTCGGCCGCCGCGAATTTCTGAAAACATCCGCCGCGATCACCGGTGGACTGTGCATCGCGGTGTATGTCCCCGAACTCGGCGCTGGCGCACGGGAACTCGCCACCGTGCCTCCGGGAACTTTTGCTCCCAACGCTTTCCTACGTATCGCCCCGGACGGCATCGCCACCGTAATCGTCAATCACTCTGAAATGGGGCAGGGCGTTTACACCAGCCTGCCGATGCTCTTAAACGAAGAACTCGAAGCCGACTGGTCAAAAATAAAAGTTGAATCCGCTCCGGTTGATCCGAGCTACAACCACACCATCTACGGGGTACAAATGACCGGCGGCAGCAGCACCACGCCCTCCGAATGGGAACGCTTCCGCAAAATGGGCGCAATGGCGCGCATCATGCTCGTTGAAGCCGCGGCTGCCAAATGGAATGTTCCTCCTGCCAGCTGCAAGGTCGCAAAAGGATTTGTCATTCACGCCGAATCCGGAAGGAAAGCCAGCTACGGCTCGCTGACGGAAGCTGCATCGCAGCTGAAGCCGCCTCCCCATATCCCGCTGAAAGATCCCGAAAAATTCACGCTGATCGGCAAACCCACCCGGCGTCTCGACACGCCTTCTAAAATCAACGGCGCCGCTCAATTTGGCCTCGACGTAAGAATCCCGGGCATGCTCTTCGCGGTAGTCGCGCGTCCGCCAGTGTTCGGCGGCAAAGTTTCCAACATCGATTCCGCAGACACTGTGAAAATCGCCGGCGTGCGCGCTGTCGCGCAAATTCCTTCCGGCGTAGCCGTCATCGCCGATCGCTATTGGGCTGCAAAACTTGGCCGCGATAAATTGAAAATCACCTGGGACGATGGAGAAAACGCCGGCCTCTCGACGTCAAAAATGACCGCGGAATTTTCCAAGACTTCTTCGAATCCGGGCAACATTGCCCGGAAAAATGGCGATCCGCAAGGCGCTCTCTCCGGCGCCGCAAAAACCATCAGCGCTGAATATGACGTTCCTTATTTAGCGCACGCCATGATGGAACCGCTCAACTGTGTCGTAGATCTTCGCGCCGATAGCTGCGAACTCTGGACCGGCACGCAATTCGAAACCGTGGATCGCGCCGCCGCCGCGAGAGTTGCCGGGCTGCCGCCAGAAAAAGTAAAAGTAAACACCACTCTTCTCGGTGGCGGCTTTGGCCGTCGGGCCAATCCCGCATCCGACTTCATCGTCGAAGCTGTGCACGTCGCCAAAGTTGCGAAGGCTCCGGTAAAAGTTGTCTGGACGCGCGAAGACGATCTCGCGGGCGGCTGGTATCGCCCTAAGTGGCACGACCGCTTCGCCGCTGGCCTGGATGCCGAAGGCAATCCTGTCGCTTGGACCCACACCATTGTCGGCCAATCCATCGCGGCGGGAACCCCTTTCGAACCGTTGATGGTTAAAAATGGCGTCGACAGCACTTCCGTAGAGGGCGCAGCTGATATCCTCTACGGCATCCCCAATCTTCAAGTTGACCTGCACACCCCAACAATCGGCGTTCCCGTGCAGTGGTGGCGCTCCGTAGGCCATTCGCACACCGGCTTCTCCGTCGAAGCTTTTTTCGACGAAGTTGCCCACGCCGGGAAGAAAGACCCATACGAGCTGCGGCGTAATTTGCTCGCAAAAGAACCGCGCATGCTGGGGGTATTAAATCTAGCAGCGGAAAAAGCCAACTGGGGCAAGCAGCTGCCCAAAGGAGTCGCACGCGGCATAGCCACCCACTTTTCGTTCGAAACGTATGTCGCGCAGGTCATCGAAGCGTCCGTGGGAAAAAATGGCAACGTCAAAGTTCATCGCGTAGTCTGCGCCGTAGACTGCGGCCGCGTCATCAATCCGGACATCGTCAGAGCGCAAATGGAGGGCGGCATCGTCTTCGGTCTCACTGCCGCGCTCAAAACCGAAATCACTCTCGAAAACGGCCGAGTGCAACAAAAGAATTTCCACGATTACCAAATGTTGCGTATGTTCGAATCCCCAGTGATCGAAGTACATATCGTTCCGAGCGATATGAGCCCGACCGGCGTCGGCGAGCCTAGCGTTCCCCCGGTAGCTCCCGCCCTCACCAACGCCATCTTTGCGGCCACCGGCAAACGCATCCGCAGCCTGCCGATTCGAACCGCGGATCTCGCCCAGTCGAGCGAGGTAGAGTCATGAAGCTGCAGAAAGCCCGCAGAAATCTTGTGCTGATCCGCATGGTGACACTCGCCATCCTTGCAATCGTGCTTGTCGTAGTCGCTATCGCGAATATGCACGCCGCGCCTGCTGACGCAAAGCCCGATGCCGCTGTTTCGGCAAAAGCGTTTCTGGAAGTACACAGAGTTTTCACTTCGCCCCGCTGCCAGAATTGTCATCCCGCGGGCGACGCTCCGCTCCAGGGCGACGATAGTCACGTGCACTTGCAAAACGTAAGACGCGGCAAAGACGGTCACGGCGTCACCGCCATGCGCTGCGAAACCTGCCATCAGACCACCAACCTGGCCGGCGATCACATGCCACCCGGTAATCCCAAATGGGGTCTGCCTTCGCCTGAGCACAAAATGGTCTTCGTCGGTCGCACTCCAGCCGAACTCTGCCGCCAACTCAAGGACCCAAAACAGACCGGCGGCCGCTCTTTGCAACAACTGCTCGAACACGTTGCCAATGACGAACTCGTTGCCTCGGGCTGGAATCCCGGCGATGGCCGCGCTCTCCCTCCGCTCAGCCGCCAAGACACTGTTGCCCAGATGAAGATATGGATCGACGGCGGCGCCGCCTGTCCCCAGTGAGACCCAGTGAGGCACGCGGCGCTTCCGGTTCCTCAGCAATACTTGATCCTAAATCTGCATGCACTTGCGGTAGCCTCCTCGCACATACCGCGCCGCTTCGAGAGTGTCCGGCCTAGATCGGCGCTTTTCGATTCAAATTCGACAGGAGCGAGCTCGTGAGACTCAATACCATTCTCCGCGGCTCAACAAAGCGTCACTTGCGAATCGAACAATGACAATCGCAAATACTGCGGTAGCTACAATCCCGATCAGATCCGCATGGACCGCCAGATCAGCGGTTCTCCTTGCATGCAGGGGCAAACCTGGGATGTTGATCGGCAGGCCTGTGGGTGCAACAGGGATGCCGCGCGGTTTTCATCATCCGCGGTTATAGCGGGGCGGCCCAGGGCCAGGCCCCGGCGGACCAGACCGCCCAGGTTGGTGGGACCCGGAGTCCGGTACCACTTGGCCACCGCGCGGCGATTGGCACGGCGGTCGCTGGGAACGCGGCGGCGCCTGCTTCTACAAAGATCCTGGCTTCGGCGGCGGTTTCTTCTGCCTGCGCCGCGGAGAACAGCGCGAATCCCTGAGTGACTACGGAGACAAAATCTCCTCAATCCGGGCGTTCGGCAACGCTCGCGTTACGGTGTGCGACGATCGCAATTTCCGTGGAGCAAATGCCAGTTTGAATCACGATCGCCTGGACCTGCGCGACTGGAGAGCAAGACAAAAACCCGGGCATAGCTTGAATGACCGGATATCTTCTCTCGCCGTTCAATAGGCCGCTTTAGACCCCTGCCTGCCGTGGCCGCTGCTGGCAGGGGTTTTTCCCTATGTTCTTCGCGGCTTTAGCAGCGTATGATTCGTCCGCTCGCAAATTGCACGAATGGAGATTTTATGACTGCATCCGCCGAAGAAGATGTGCTCGTCACTGTCAGTGAAACGCTCGGCTCCGCCGCAGGCAAAGTTGTTGCTGGGGCCAAGCGCACCGCCCAATCGCTTGGCGAAGAAAAAGAACAGCTCGTCCGAGTCGCTACCAAAGTACGCTCGAAGGCTCGCCGTGCCATCAAGAAAACCCAGAGCAAAGCAAAGAAAGTCACCAAGTCCGCAAAAAGAGCCGCTGCCTCCGCTAAGCGTTCAGTCAAGCGCGTTGCACGCAAGCTGAAGCGTCGCTAATTGTCTTTTGTGTAGCCTCGGACCGATGCCGGATGGTGTATCCGGAGGTTCTTCCAAAATTGACCAGGCTTTGGCGCTGGCAGGCAGATCCCCGCGAAAGCACCCGCAAGGCTCGGCATATTTCACTGCGTTGCTTTTTTCTTCCCTCGGGCGCGCTCGTACTTCAAAGCGATCAGCCCTTGCGAAAATGTCTTGTTTTCCGTCAACGTAAATTTCCGTTGTGGAAATCCGCCAGGGAACGCCGGGATCCCTTCTCCAATCAATACCGGCACCACGCCCAGGTACAACTCGTCCACCAGATCGTCGCGTAAAAATTCCCGCGTCAATTCGCCGCCGCCCATCAACCAGATGTCTTTGCCCTTCTCTTTCTTCAATACCTCGATAAATGATTTCGGTGCCTCCTTCACGATGGCGAAGTCTTCATGCGCTACACTGCCGAGTGTTTTCGAAAAGACGTAGCACTTCTTTCCGTAGCTGCTTAACTTCCCGCCACCCAACTTCAGCCCCATCTCGTAAGACTTTCGGCCCATCACCGCCGCATCAATGCGCTTGAAAAACGGCCCCATCGAGTAGTCCTTCGGCATAAACAGAAAATCCACCGACCCATCCGGCCGCGCGATGTACCCATCCAGGCTGATCCCAACCCCCAGCACCACTTTTCTCATCGCGCACTCCTTTGCGAAGACTCACTGCATGTCCCCGGCGCAACTGTTCGCGCGCACCGTCGTAAGCACGCGTGTAACAAACTCATGCTCCGGATCAGTGGTCCCCAAAATGTCCCACGCCGTAAACGTCACGATCAATCCTTCCTCCGGAAACACCATCAAGCTCTGTCCGCCAAATCCCCGCGCCATCCAGACAAATTGCCGCGAATCTTTTCTCGGCAGTAGCCACCATTTATAGCCATATTTGTAGTCTTCCTCCGCCTGAATAAATGGCGCCACCGATTCCTTCACCCATTCCTTCGAAGCCATCTGCTTCCCATCCCACGCACCATCGTGCAAATACAAGTATCCGATCTTCGCCAAATCCTCGCCGCGCAAGTACAAACCACCTTCCGTGTCCACGACTCCCATCGGCGTCTTCTTCCAGAAGTGTTCGATCTTCAAGGGCTGAAATAAATATTTCTCCCCATATGAATCAATGTCCTGCCCGGTCTCCTTCAAGAAAATATGCGCCAGCAATTCCGAAACGCCGCTGCTGTAATCGAAAACTTTTCCCGGCTCCGCCGCCATCGGCTTATCAATCACATACCGCACCCAATCATCGGTCGCTTCCATCAAGCTGGAATCGCTTCGCGGATCGTCGTACGGCACATCCTCCGTCCAAGCCAGCCCCGCCGTCATTGTCAGTACATGGCGCAGGGTCATGCGCCGTTTTCGCTCATCCACATTCTTCACTCGCGCCACGTCAAAATATTTCAGCACCGGCGTATCCAGCCCCGCCTTAAAGTCTCCGCGCAGCATCGCAATCCCGATAATCACCGAGCTCACCGTCTTACTCACCGACTGCATGCTGTGCAGTTCCGTCCCGTGATAATACGGGTGCCACGCCGGATCAAAATAGTTGTAAGGTCCCGTTAGCCGCGCGTTCAGTGGCCCGCGCTCCTTCGCTTCTTTTCCATAAATCTGCGCGTAGTCGTGCGGATACTTCCGCGCAAACACTTCCTTCCCGCAACGGAACACCGCGAAGCTATCCACCAGCGAATATTTTCCGTTTTTCAAATCCGCATCCAGCGCGGTCAGCGTTCCTTCATCCAGTCCAACTTTGTCTGGCGTACTCTGCGACCACTCCCGTCCCGGCCATTGCGTTTTTTTCTCCTGCGCCCGTTCCTGGGCAAAACCGCACGGCGCCGTGGCCGCCGCAAACGCCACCACCATCGCTGCTGCCGCCGCTCCAACCGAAAATGCCCGCCTCAAGGCTTCAGCCCCTGATTCCACATCTCCCGAGTAATTCGCCAGTTCCCATCCGCTTCGCGATGCAACACCAGCAGCAGCTTCCCGTAACTGTCAATCACTCGCCGCCCAGCGGGGGGTTGTACCACCTGATGTTCCTCCGCCCACTCCGAAGCCCAATCTCCACTCACCTCGATTCCTTGAAAATCCACATCCATTTTTTGCATGTGATATCCCGGCATCTTTCCGGTCACGTCGTCCATGAATTTTCCAATTGCATCCTTCCCGATGATTGGGTCCGTAGCCGGCAGCAAGCTGATCCCATCTTCCGCCCACATACTCGTCACCCCCGCATTGTCCATCCGCAAATGCGCCGCAATATATTTTTTGTTGAACGCGTCAATCTCCCGGCGTCCTGCATCGTTCCCGCCAGCCGTTTGTTCTGGCCGTGCCTCACTCCTCGCGGAGAGCAATCCACTGCCGCCGCCTAGTCCCGCAACCATGCAAATCGTCAAAACCGCCACAGCGGCTCCAGCCCACTCACGCCCATTCCTCATCGTCTTTCCTCCTGTTCGCTCATTACCTCATCCTCATCGCAACGCTGCAAACGATTTTCACATTCCCTCTTATCCACACCTTTCATTCGGGCCGTGACCGAACCAGCTTGCCTCCATCTATGACACAAATCGAACGCTTATAATTGCAATCAGTTTCGCGCCTAAGTCGAGTATGAGTGGCCACGGCCCATCCGTTTCACGGGCTGATCACGCTGCATAACCGCAGCATCCCGTATTCCTCTCTAGCATGTTCACGCTAAGCCCGGGATAACTCTCAAATTGCGCTATAATCCCGCCCCGATGAACTCCGCAACCGATCTAAAGGAATTCTTGGATGCCGCCCGCAACCAGGGCGCCTCCGAGGAAACCCTCGTTGCACTTCTCCGGGGCCGCGAGTGGCCCGAAGAAGATGTATACCGCGTGCTCGCTGATCATTTTGAAAATCGCACCGGCATCCAAATCCCTGGCTACAAACGCTCCAGCTCTGCCAAAGACGCCTTCCTCTATCTCTTCTGTTTTTCAACTTTGGCTACATGGACTCTCGGTCTCGGCTCGATCCTCTTCACTCTCATCGAGCGCTGGTTTCCAGATCCCCTCGTTCCCACGTACTACTTCCGTGGCGCCTACTACCAGATGGCCGACGCGCTCGCCTGCGTAATCATCGCCTTTCCCGTATATCTTTGGGTCACGCGTTCGATTCTTCGCGAACTGCAGCTTCATCCGGAAAAACTCGAGTCCTCCGTCAGAAAGTGGCTCACCTACATCGCTCTCCTCATCGCCGCGGGCATAGTGGTCGGTGACCTCATCACCTTTCTGACCTATTTCCTTCGCGGCGAATTAACCGCCAGATTCGTCGCCAAAGTTGCCACCGTTCTTCTCATTGCCGGCGGAGTCTTCTGGTATTACTTCGGTTCACTTCGCAAAGCAGATTCCAGCCCTTCGTCTGCGTCCGCAGTATCCACAGCTTCGAGCGTCAAGCCATGAGCAGAGACGCGCGCGCCGCCTTTGTCGCCGCCATCGCCATTGTCGTGGTAATGGTCTTGGGCTTTCGTGTTCTAGGTGGCCCGGGAACCCAGCGCCTCGTTCGCTCTGACGAACGCACCGTCCGCTCCCTCGCCGAACTTGCCCAGAAAATCCAGCAAAAGTGGAGAGCCTCGAACTCCCAACTTGCCCCAACTCTCGACAGCTTTCCCGAAAAAGAAAAGCGGGATCCTCTTACTCACAAACCTTTTGTCTATCATCCAAAATCAAACACCGCCTTTGAACTCTGCGCCACCTTCGCCACCGACAACCGCCAGCAAGAACCCGGCGAACCTGAGGATGCCTGGCGCCACCCAAAAGGCGACTTCTGCTTCCCACTCGACGCAACGCAATCGGTCCCCAACGCCCCCTATTACTACTGATCCGGACAATTGCTACGGTTCACGGATTCACGACCGGTTCGTACACCGCCATTCGTGCCACCGCTTTCCCGTCCGCTTCTTGCTCCGGCGCATACACTCGGTGTGTCTCCGAATCGACCGCTAAACTATGCACCTTCTTTTGCACCGGAAAATCCTCCAGCTTCCGATAGTGATCCGGATCGTCCATCTTAAACACCGATATCGCTCCGCTCGAACACGCGACATAGATCCGCTTCAGCCCCGAATCAAATTTGATCACGTCGGCGCCGCTCGCCATGGGCAGAAACGCGATCGGTTGATTCGTCTCCAGGTTGAATACGGTCATCAGGTCGTTCTCTTCGCACGAAAGGAACGCCCGACGATGTCGGGCATCCAGCGTCATCCCATGGTTGCCTCGGCACTGCCCCACAGGATATCGCCCCACCACTTCGTCCGTCGCCGGATCGATCACCGCAAATGCATTCTTGTCCTGTAAATTTACGTAAATTTTCTTTGCCACGGGATCGTATTGGGGCATTCCCGTCTCGCTGTCGAAGTGCAGTGTCTTCACAATCGTATCCGTTCGCACATCCACAATCGCTTCCGCCTTCCCTCGTTCATCCGAAACATAAAGTTTGTGAAACAGCTCAGCGTACGCACTGCCATCGGGCTTCGCCGCTGTCGGTATTTTCTTGATCACTTTCATTTGCCGAAGGTCCACCACCCCAATCGTATTGTCATAGGCGTTCGACGTGTACGCCTTCTTCAATTCCGGTACGTACTCGACTCCCTCCGCCCCCGGCGTATCCACCACGGTCGCAACGACTTTGTTGGTTCGCAAGTCAATCACGTACATTTGCCCCGCAGCAAGGTGCGCCGAAAGCAAATAGTGGTCGTCAGACGTGATCGTCAGATAGTCAAACCGTTTTCCCGGAGGCCCCGGCAAATCGAATTCCGTCCACCTTCTTCAACGTAGTTGTGCCCGGCTTTACCGAACGCCCCAGCGTTCCCATCGCAACGATCATCAAGAAGAAAATCAAATTTCTGCGTCGCACTTAACCCCTGCATTCTTCAGTGCAAAAGCTCTATAACTCCTGGCCTCCGTTAGCTTATGTTCCGTCGGTGCTTTTTTCTCTGTATCTCTGTGCCGCTGTGGCAATCCCTTTCTCTCTTCAAAACAATCGCGGTTCCTTCATCGGTTCGCTCGCAATCTTTTCCAGTTCCGGATATTTCCCCCGCAGTGGCTCCGGCACTTTCACCTTGGACTCTTTCAGCATGCTGATCAACTGTAGCGCGTTCACCACGCCCTTGCCCTGATAATGATTGTTCGTGATTACATAGACGTCGAGCGCCGCCTTCGCCACTTTTTCCACCCGCGCAGCCCACGGCCGCAGCTCTTCTTCCGAATACAAATAGTTGTACCGCTCGAAACTCGCAATCGTTTCGTCATCGCTGAACCAGGTATCGTAACGCCGCCCGTGCAGCCGCACATATCCCACCGGTCCCGTCGCGCGCGCCGAAGGCTCCAGTGATTTCCCAATCACCGGCTGATCGATGTTGCAAAATCCCACGCCGCGCTTGCGCAACAATTCAAAAACTTCCAGCACGTTCCAGGTAGCGTGCCGCACTTCCACCACCAGCGGATAATCCGCGAATCGTCTCAGCACTCCATCCAGATGTGCGAAAGTTTCCGCAGTCCGGTGAAACGAAAAAGGGAATTGCAACAGCACCGCGCCCAATTTTCCCGCGTCGCGCAAAACATCGAAACCCGCGCGCACCAGTTTTTCATCCTCGACACTCGGATTGGGCACACTCGGATTCAGTTCATGCGTAAACCGCTGCCACATCTTCGCGGTGAACATGAAATTCCGGTTCGCCGCTACCCGCTCAACCCATCCCTTGGCATGGTCTATGCGAATCGGATTGTAAAAGCTGGTATTAATCTCAATCGTGTCGAAAAACTCCGCCAAATAAGTAGCTTCGTGAAACCCCTTGGGCTTCTTCACCGGATACGCATAGCCCGCCCAATCCGCATACGACCATCCCGCCGGCCCCACCCGAATCCGACCCGATTTTTTTGCCGCTCCGCTCATGCAACGCAGCCTATGTGTCCATGCACGATTCTGTCAACGAGCAGGATTCGTAGTGGCCGGTCTTCAGACCGGTGCATTTTTGTGTCTTTTCCTATACGTCGCGCAAAACGAAACCGCCTCAAACACAATCCCAAGCGCGCCAGGTTAATTAAAAATTCGATACACCGTACTCATATTCGGAATTGCTTCCAACGTCCCCGCTTGCTACCCTGCACTCGATGCGGCATTACCAATCAATCCGCGTCCCACCCGTTTACCCTGAGACGCGTCGAAGGGTTCACCCACAGCAACTCCGCAGGACTGACCCTTCGGCCTCTTCCGAACTGTCACCAACAAACTCAACCTATAGGTGCGCATATGAAACTCTCAGTCAGTTTCAAGGATCTCGAAAACCATAAATCTGTCGAGAAGGAGATGGAACACGCCGTCAAAAAATTAAACGTACTGTTGAAAACCTATCAGCCGGATCTTGTGCAACTCCACGCCGTGTTTGCAAAACTGCCCCGCAAAGAGGAACACACTCTCTCCTTGAATCTCACTCTTCCTACCGGAACACTCCACGCCACTGCATCCTGCGAACACCTCCGCGCCTGCTGCAAACAAGCCTTCCACGAAATCGAGTCGCAGGTGAAAAAGCATAAAGCTCTGCTTCGCAAAGACTACGAGTGGAAGCGCAAACGTCCGCGTGAACGCGTCGCCGCCGAAGCCTTCTCGTGACACAAACCGGCGGACCAAGCCGAAGAGGGCAAGGAAAATCTCAAAAGAGGTTAAGAAAAAGGAAGTGAAGGAAGAAAACGAAGAAATAAATCCCGGAGCAGAGAAAATCGGCGTGCCGCGCCGCACTGCGCACTGCCTTAATGGTTCACACCACACAGGGCGTAGCTCAGTGGTAGAGCAGCGGCCTTTTAATCCATCTCAAGCATTCGGCAGCAATCTGCACCAAAACGCAGCGCAACGAAAAGAGCCAGCATTCATGCGGGTTATTGAGATGCGCTCCCGGCATCAAAACGCACTGTGGCGAAAGGAGTAGAAAACTCAATAGCACCACAGTAGCACCGGAGCCACACAAAGGGACGTTACAGGCGTGAGACAGGCCGGGGGCAGTCGCCCCATGGGGGTGGTTGCAAAAGACTCCTATAGTGCCAGGTCACATCTCCGGTAACGCGACTTGAACGAAGCCGCTGGCGCGGCGAACGCTTCGCGTGCTATGCTCCGCGCGTCATGCCCCAACGTAACGCATCGAATTTCGGTTCTCTCACATGCTCATTTTCTAAGTACCGCAAAACCAATAGCTTGCAGATGGGTGAAAAGATTGAATTCCCATAGCCATTAGCCCGCATCCGCCGAAACGCCAGCGTCTTCCTTCAAGTCGTTGTATCGAAAGCGCGCAAACACGCCACGCTCCCGCATCCACCTTGCTTCATCGCGCTTCCGATCCGGTAACGCGACTTATCAGGAGTTACGCAGGGATGGCCGACTCGTTGTCTCGGTGGCCGGAGCGGCGTACGATGCCAAGTCGAACGTCCAAATCGAAAAAGTCCGTCAGGAGGTGTTCATTGAGAATTCACGTTTTGCGGATTTTGGCGTTGGTGGTGATGTGTGTGGTGGCAATTCCGTGTCGAGCACAGGATAAAGTTACGATTCTTTATGATGCATTCGGCGAATCGGCGGGACTGACCAAGGATTGGGGATTTTCCGCTTTGGTTGAACACAACGGGAAGCGGATTTTGTTCGACACCGGCAATAATGCCGCGATTTTCGAACACAATGTGAAGGCCCTGGGCGTAGACCTGACGAAACTGGATTTTGTGGTGATGTCGCACCGGCACGCAGACCACACGACCGGGTTGAGATATGTGCTGAGCGTGAATCCAAACGTTACGGTCTATGTGCCCGCGGATGGCGGGAACGGATTTGGGGGACTGCCGTTTCCGAAGACGTTTTTGCGGGCGGATGAGAGCTTGCCGGCGAAGATGCGGTATTTCGGGGGAGCGGATCCGGAACACTTCGCATGGGGCAAGCTGTATGACACGGGAAATTTTGTGCCAGTGAATCAATTGATGGAAGTTTCGCCGGGAATTTTCTTGGTGCGAACAGTTTCGCAGAACAAAGGGACGCTGGAGCTGCCGGAATTGACGCTTGCCATCAAAAGACCGAATGGATTGCTGCTGGTAGACGGGTGCTCGCACTCGGGCATCGAAGCGATTCTGGAAGCGGCAAGCGCGGTGGATCCGAGGACGGAGATTGTCTTTGGGGGATTGCACCTGGTGACGACGCCGACGGAGGAAATCGATGCGTTGGTGGAGAATTTAAAGACGAAGTGGAAGGTGCAAAGGGTTGCGCCGGGACATTGCACAGGTGAGCCGGCATTTGCGCGATTGAAGAAGGTGTACGGGGAGAGCTATTTGTACGCGGGTTTGGGAACGACGCTCGAACTCAAGTAAACGAGACACGCACCAATAGACCCCTGGCGCCGCAAGAGTTGCCAATGCCTGATTAACGC
>Ga0210406_10000152_pt1 | contig 106135 bp, 86 predicted proteins | sample IncBWC30MmetaG_FD_155454 | JGI IMG/M metagenome (GOLD analysis project Ga0210406, IMG submission 155454) | Forest soil microbial communities from Barre Woods Harvard Forest LTER site, Petersham, Massachusetts, United States - Inc-BW-C-30-M | ecosystem: Environmental > Terrestrial > Soil >... | reverse complement strand
AGGCCATAGCCGTTTTCGGTGATGCGGATGCGCTCGCCATCGGCCACCGCGAGATTGCGCGTCTCATACACGCCGAAGCGCTCCGCATGGTCCAGCGGCAACGACGCCTGCGAGCCGTCCTGGCGCATGACGATGACATGGCCCATATCGTGGCTCAGCACCATCGCGGCTTCGCCCTTGGCATATCCCCCGGAGGTTCCGCGCACGCCGTTCTTGCTCTTGCGGGTTCCACCTACCGCCTTATGGAACTTCACGACCTGGCCCTTGCGGTAGTTGCGGGCGTCGCCCTTCTGGGCTCCCGTCCAGTGCGTGTTCCTGCGCGCCGTGAAGAAGCACTCATGGCCGCCGAGCTTGCCTGTCTTAAGCCCGTCGCGGATGTCGTTCGTTATATCCATCCCTTCGGCGTGGGTGGGGGCGATGACGAGCGCCGTTTCGCCGTCGCCCGCCGTGTCCAGATAATCGTTCACCAGCATCGCGCGTCTTTCTTCGCCCGAGGCCTCGACAATCGCGCCCATCTTGCTGAGTTGCTCGAAGCCTTTCTCGGCTCCCTTTGCCGTGCCGCTGCTTATCGCCTCGACCGCCTTGCGGTAGTCGCTGGTTTTCTGGCGGCGTATGGTTTTGAGTTCCGCGACGCTCATTCCCGCTTCCGATTGCAGCAGGCGGAAGGCGTCGCCGCGCGCCACCGCCGAATGCTGCCGGTAATCGCCGGAGAGGACGACGCGGCAGCCCTGCGCTTCCGCCAGTTGAAACACGGCGCGCGTTTCCTTGCTGCTTAAAAGTCCCGCCTCGTCTATCCAGAGCACCTGGCCTTTGATAGCCTGCTGCATCCTTTCGTCGGAGAGCAGCTGCGCCACGGTAGTGGCTTCCTTGAAGCCGTCACCCCGTAACACGCCACGGGACGCTTGCGCGGAGGGAGCGAAGACGAATACATGGCCGCTTCCGTGTTCCTCCATCGCGCCGATGGTGCCTTTCATCATGTGCGTCTTGCCGGTTCCCGCCGCGCCCCGGATGCCGACGACGCGGTCGCGGCTATTCAGCACATGCAGCGAAGCCTTCAGCTGCTCTCCGTCCAGGTTCCCGACCTTCTTTAAGTCCTTGGCGAAAGGCTCGAACTTCCCCCTGCCCTCGCGCACGAAGCGCAGCATCTGCAATTCCTCGGTGCGTACCGCGCGAGTCGTGACCAGCATTTCCGAATCGCGCTCGCGGCGGATGATGTCCTTGCCACGCGCCGCCTTGTCGATGGCTTCCGGCAGCACATTGCCCACGCCGTAGCGCAGCGCCTCCGCCTTGAGCCGCTTCTCGGAAGTGACCGAGGCGCGCTCGAAGCAATGCTCCGTTGCATAGTCCATTGCTTGCTGCGCGCTCATTGCACCCCCGCCGTCTCCGCCATGCTTGCCGCCCACGACTTCGGCGAGTGCGACTCTTTCCGCATGGGTGAGGCGCTCGTTCCATTCGACCCGCAGCTTCGGCTTGCCGACGCCGGACTTTTTGTTCTCGCGGTTCCGATAGCCGATGGCGTGTTTGCCTTCGGCCGATGTCACCCCCTTCTTTGCCGCTTTATCTTCAATCTCGTTGCGCCTGCGCGAGAATTTGTCGATGACGGACGTGGGGACGCCCGCGACCTCGAAGCTCAGTCCCTCGCGCTCCGTTGCATATCCCAGTCCATTTAGCGCATGTGCCAGGCGTGCATCGAACGCCGCCTCAAAATATGGCGCGTCGCGTTTCAGCTCTCCGAACTGTCCCGCTTTGAAACGCCCTTCCGTCTCGTCGAAGGTGATGTTGTGCGCGAATACATGGGCGTGCAGATGCGGATCGGGTACCCCGTCCACCGGCCGCGACGTGAAATGCACGAACTCGGCCCAGACCATATTGCCGGTCAAGCGGTTCTCGTCCTTGCCGTTCTTGCGCACGCGCGTTTTCATTTCGGCTTCAGCTTCGACCATCGTGTCCTTCACCGCGTCCCGGAACGCGCTCAGGATGCGTTCGTCCCCGGACAATTCATAGAGCACCGATACGGACTTGGGGGCGGAGAAGGTGAAGTCGTATCCGGCCCGCCGATTCGCCTTCTGCCGTGGCGTAAGTTTCTCTTTCGTTCGCGGGTCCAGATTGTCGCAAAGGGCGAAGTAGCTCTCCTGGTCCACCTGTCCGGAGAGGCCAAGCCGCTCCGCAGCTTTTCCTCCCCACAGTCCGGCAATCTCCTGGCCCTCGCTGTAATAGTCGGAGCGCACCATGCTCTTGCCAAAATATTGCTTGGCGGCGTCAGCGTTTTTGCTCTCCGTGACCCGCAACATTTGTTGCCCTTTCACATCACCCGAGTCTCAACCACTAATAGCGTGCATAGCGGAACTTCACCGCAACCGGAAGTATTTTTTCGCGTCCAGATTGAAATTCATTCTGGTACATGCGTCTCCCCTAAGCAGAGCTTAGGCACATGCACACAAGACGCGAAAAAGACCACTTCCTTGTTGCGGTTCGTTCCGGCTGACTGTTGTTTGGTTGTCACAAACGGCCCGGCAGAAATGTCACAAGTGCCTGTCCCGCGACGGGACAAGTTGCTGACAATCGCTCGTGCATTCGTCGCCGTCCTGCGACCAGAACACATCCATGATTGACAGGTGACACGGCTCTCGTTACGCACTAAAAACAGGCGGGTGACTTCATGCAAATCCGTGGACGGCATTAACGGCTTCCCGGCCAGGTGGTTCCCCCCACCATCGCAGCTCCCGGCGCATGAAGTTTCTCGCCGCCCACCGTGATTCATGCAGCTCATCGCGACCTCGAAAGCGGAGTGATGGAACGCTCCACCTTGTCGTTTTCGCGGCCATATTTTTGCGCCGCTTTTGCTCCGGCCTTGGTTCGCCTTTCGAGCGGGTCTACAGCTTGCCGATCCTTCTCAACGATGCGTTCGATATCCGCGCGTGAAGCGGAGATCGCCTGGTCTTTCTCTGGGTGTATCTTGTCGTTCCATTTCCACGATTCCCGCCCCCCTGAAACCCTGCCACCGGGTCCAAGTTCCAGGGACATGTGTACTTCGGCCGTTTTGTAGGCACCGCCGGTTGTCTGTCCAACCGCGCCCCGGACGATGTGTCGATCGGTCTCCACATACTTGCCGTTCCAGACAATTTCGCGGATGCCGTTCGCCTCTAACTCGGGATTTCCCGTTCGATTGAATATTTTCATCGCGACCTCGAAGGCGGGGGCAATTGACGCTCCGGCGGTTCGCTTATGCCGCCGTATTTCGCCGCGACGCTTCTGTCCGGCGCGGCGTGTTCAGCGGCGGGATCTGCACGTAGCCGCCGACCGTTCTCTACCGATTGCGCGACCCACTCGCGCGCGGCAAAGATCGCATGCTCCTTGATCGAATATCGCTTTTCGTTCCACGACCAGTCCTCGACGCGCAGTTCAGCTTCACCCTTCCAATTTCGCACCTCAAGACGGCCCACCTGTGCGGCCTTGTAGTGCCCGGAGCCCGTAATCCCGACAGCGCCACTGACTTCGCGATACATGCTGTATTCTCCCGGCTGAACGCTCAAGCCCGCGTCCTTGCCGATCTCGACGAAAGGGCCTTTCCACACAATTTTTCGGACATCACTTCCTCCAAGCTCGCATTCCTCGTAGGCTCTGCTCATCACCTTGACCTCGAAGGCGGCGTAATGGAACGATTCTGCGTATCGTTGCCGCCGTATTTCGCGGCGGGGCTGCTTTCCGCCTTCCCCGGTATTTCGATCTGCCGTTCTGCCTTCAGCGTTCGCGCAACAGAGTCACGCGCGGCGAAGATCGCATGCTCTTTGTGGGCATGGAGCTTTGTGTCCCACCTGTACGACTCGGCCTCGACCGCCACGCGTCCGGTTGGACCGTATTCCCGATGGAGGCTTACCTCGGCGGCCCTGTACGCGCCGCCATAGGTCACACCTACTGCGCCGCGAATCGTCCTTCCCTCGTCCGTTTCCACATGAGGGCCGTCCCAGACGATTCTCCGGATGGCGTAGCGGTCGAATGGTTCGCGCTGGCTCATCGCGACCTCGAAGGCGGCGTGATTGCCTTGTTGGGTGATTCGTTTGCGCCGCCGTATTTCATGGCGGGAGTCGGAGCGGGCGTACCGCTGCCTAAAGATGTCTGGTGCGTTACGCCCTTATCGGCGAGTGTCTGTCCCGCTGATTTGGCTTGCGCCAATGATTCGGCGGAGATGGATTCAACGGGTCTTCCGTACTTCTCTGCGGCTGACATGGCATATCACCTCGCACTTTCTGGCGCTGCTGGAGCGCCGTGAACTTCGTCTAGCACTTGTTTCAATTCGGGAGAGAGGTTGCTGAAGGCTTCCTGCAGCCCCGCGTCATGACGGATTAAATCCATGCTGGATTCGGCGACGAACAGTCCGCCCGTTTCATTGGCGGGCCGCCCTTGAAACGCCTTGCTCATGTTGCGCGCCTCGATTTCCGCGTCGCGTATGTCGAGGATGGCCTGGCGCTGCTTGTGGTAGATGAGGTGGTTGTTGATGAAGAGCGAGCTTCCGGCAATCATCAGCCAGACGCCCGGCAGCGTCGAGATACCGGAAAGCAGCCAGCCAGCGCCGATAACGAGGCCCGGCTCCGCGAACTTGTAAACGAATTCGCGCGAGAAGGGCAGCGGCAGAATCGACGTGCCCAGATACATCGAGTGCCATTTCTCACCCGCCTTGTTCTTGCGCGCGATCTCGCGGCGGTGATAGATGCTAAGGCCGATAAATGCGAGCAGGAACAATTGCATGAGCGACGCTCCGCTCAAGCCGATATGGAAAAACGCGCCGCCCAGACTACCGATGATGGAACCGAGGAGCATGAAATTGCCCACGACCGAATAGCCGAAGAAGAGATTGAGCCAGCCGAGATACCGTTCCCCGAAATCCTTCCGGATGAAAGGCACGACGCTTACGGCAAAACATCCGCTCACGAGCCCCAGGAGCGCGAGCACCCATTCGGATTTCTGCCAGACATCCGTGCCGCCGAACACCGACCTGCTTTCACTGATGAGTTTCATAAGTACGCGCCTCCCTGGCGCGAAGACCGTTCACCGTTGTCCGTTGACCGTTCACCGAGGCCCCCGCCGTGCTTCCAAAGCCGTTCCCCGCCTGCGTCCCTTCGGGACTTCGGCGTGGCAAGCCGATACCCCGTTACTTGCCGCCCTCGCGCCCCGTGTTTAATCTCCCTGTCACTCCGGGGATCTGTTGCGCAAACGCCGTGCGCAGCCAGGGCTGATATTCATTTGCGTTGAAGGCCGCGCCGGTCTGGTAAACGACGGCCTCGGTGATAAAGCCGTTCTGCGGCCCGCCTTTCTTGAGCGTGGTGAATTCCGAGGGCATGACCTTGCGGCCGGGCGCTTCCGAGCCCCCGCCCCTGCCCTGGCCGTTCTCCATCGTGCCGTGCCAGTTGGTGCGGGTCTGCAGCTCGTCGGAGATCATGTCGGAGGCCCACTTGTTGGTTTCCGGGTCGCCGTTGGCGTGAAAAATCTTGGTGCCCATGTTGCCCAGGAACGCATCGACGCGGTGGCGTCCGGCCTCGCCGCCCATCGCCGCCAGGTAATTGGGTTTGTTTTGCGAGATAAGGACGGAAGCGACGCGCGCGCTTCGTGCGGTCGCCAGGAACTCCGGCGTGTAGTTGCAGACCATCTCGTGCGCTTCATCGACGAACCAGAACACGGGGCGGGGGGACTTCTTCACGTCGCGCTGTTCGCAGGCAATTTGCCAGAGGTAAGTAAATGCGGATTGCACATAAACGCCTGCTTGACCATAAATCTTGGTAGGAAGGTCGAGGACGATGATTGCGCCGTCGAAGGTGAGATCGGGGAGGAAGTTCGTTTCCCGGTCGAACATATCCGCCATGTGGCCGCGCAGCAGCACGTCGGCCATGACCGCATAGGTCGCTAATATCGACCCCCTTGTGTCGTTCGGCATGTCGGGGAATTCCCGCAGGAAATATCGCGCCGCCAGCTCGAAGTCGCTTTGCTCGCGCTCGGATTTCTCTTTTGTTTCCGCCTCTTCTATGAGCCGGTAGCAGAGCGATTCCTTTTGCCAGGCTTCGTTATGAACTTCGCCGTGCGAACGCGGAGCCGTGGTGATGACTTCGTGCAGCATCCCCATCGTCACTTCGCCTTTGGCCGCGATGCAGACTTCGAGCCCGTTGCGCAGGATCTGGCGCAAGGAGCGTTGCCAGAACTTGTCCCCCTGCCCGACGCTTGCACGCTCGCCGCGCTCGGCCGCCTCGACAATCGTCATGAGCAGCGACACCAGCTGCTCGACGCGGCTGCCGGTGACGCCGGGACGCTTCAAGGCATACCGAATGAGATTGCAACGCCACTTGTTCTGAGGCGAAACGACAATCAACGAATCCGCCCGCCCCGTGGCTCTGGCATAGGCTTCAATCAGCTCGCGGTCGCCGGGCTTGACGCAGCAGACCAGCCCGCCCATACCTATTGCCAAATACTTGAGCAGAATCCAAGCGGCGGAGCCGGTGGTCTTGGCCGCGCCCAGCTCGCCGAATATCGCGACCGATTCGACGGCGTTGCGGAGCGTGAAGGCATCATTCCCCGACCACTGAAACAGCGGAAAATCCAGGTTCCAGGGATCGCGGCCCTTGAGGAGTGCGGAGAGCCCCGGATTAACGACAGGCTCTCCGCACGATTGCGAGTTATTGAAGTTATTCATGGCAGTCTCCATCACCCTTGGGTGTCATCCTCGGGTGTCACCGCGCCGGGCGCAGGGAAATCCCCAAGCGCTCGGAAGGGGCTTGTCCCAGCACCGCGAGATACTGCGTCGGGTCGAAGGTGAGCGGAGTCTGTGCCTGCGTAACGGCTTCGTCGGGCACCATCAGCTGCAGGCGTGTCTTGACGTAGCCGTCAGGCAGATAGCGCACGTAGAATCCGCCCGGCATTTGCACCCAGGTGCCGCGCACGACGGGAGCCGCCGCATCGGGCTGTCCGTTGAAGGCCGCAGTGGCTTCCGCCTGCTGCTGCATTTGCTTGAGCTGGTTGTTGAAGTCCGCCATCTTCTGCTGGTTCGCTTGCGCGTTTTTGTCCTTGGCCGCGTGGGCATTGAGGATGTTCATCAACCCCTGCTGAAACGCCTTGGCCTGGGTTGCTGCCTGCATCTCCCGCACGATGTCTTTGGGCAGAACGCGCACCGCCGTCTGCTGGACATTGGGCGGCATTTTTTCCAGATCGACGCCTTGCACAATGGCGAACAGCAGGAATTGCACATCGGACTGCGAAACATCCGGGTGCAGTTCGATTTGCTTGAGCAGTGAGGAGACGATCTTGGCTTTCGTGCCTTTAATCGGAGCCGGGTAATAGCCTCCGGCCTTGGTGGCGTTCACATCGCCCGGTTCAAGCGTGTAGCTCTGGACATAAGCCTCGTAAATGCCGGGCTTGAGGATGAACGCGCCGTCATCCGTGCGGTCGAGTTCGGTTAAAGGCTTGAACGCTTTGGGATCGATGTTTGCTGGCAGCGTCTCGCCATGAATCGTGTCGGCAAAGCTTGTCGATAGGAATGTCTTCGGGTCGGGCTTTGCGGCCTGGAAAGGCCCGTTGCTGTTGGTCTGCGCCTGGCAGGCGAGCTTGGCGAACCCGGACTTGTTTTCACACTGGGCAATAGCGCCCTGCGCGCACAGAAGCAATGCACTGCTGACGCTCAAAATGCGGACGATGCGGTTCATTATTTTCCTCGGTTTCTATGAGCGCAGGCACGGCGGGGGATTGCCGCCGCCGTGCTGATTGGCCTTTGGGATTGGCGTGTTGCGCTCATGGGCCCGAGGATGCGGGAAAGGCAGAGATGCCCGAAAGATAAACGAGGTTAAACGGCTTCAGGCGTTGTGTTGGATAATGGCCGGATCGACTCTCATGGCTCTCGGCGTCAATCCGGCACGTTTTGAGATCGAGCGGCAGCTCGACCGTATGCTCGCGCATCCGCTTTTTGAGGCGCGGGCAAAGCAGGCGAAGATATTTAAGTACCTCGTGACAAGCGCCCTTGACGGAAAGGAGGAGGTCAATGAGCAGACCCTCTTTGACGAATTCTTTACGGACAAGCGTTACGCCGAAGACACCACGAGCGTGCGAACGAATGTGAGCATCATCCGCAATAAACTGCTGAAGAAATACTATGACGAGGATGGCGCGGACGATCCGGTCATCATCACGCTGCCCGCGCCGGAGCGCATTCCCCAGCCGGACGGGACATACAAGCTCATCAAACGTCCGCCCGACGAAGCCTACACGCCGGTATTCAGCTACAACCCACGGAGCGCCATCGCAAAGGCATTCGCGGTAGCGAACCATCTGCTGCGCGGCAGCGTGGCGCAGATCGGCGAGGGCCTTAAGCAATTAGGCGAGATTCAGGAGATGGAGCCGGGTCATCCCGACGCGGCGCTGGGTTTCGCCGAGGCAACGGGCAGCCAGCTGATGCTTGGGATTTTTATCGAGGAGGGGCGAGCGCCGCTGATCGCCGGTCTGCTTGTACTCATCGAACAGCAAGATCCGGCCACGACGGACGAATGGCGCGTCCACAATGTGCGTGGACTGCTCTTCATGACAAACGGGGAATTCGAGAAGGCGGAAAAGGAATTCGAGCGTGCGCTCGCCATCGACCGGCAGGCGACTATCAGCCGGGGCTGGTACACGCTCTTCTTGTTTCAAAATGGGACACAGGACGAAGCACTGCGCCTGCAGGGACTGCTTGCGGAAGAAAAAGCCGCCAACGCCGAGGCGCAAGCGATATACGGGGTCTATCTCACGAAGGCAAACCGCTACGAGGAAGCCGAACGCGCCTTCACTCAGTCGCTCACGCTCGACCGCAATTGCTGGGGCGCGCATTACGGCATGACACAGCTGTACCTGGCGACGGGGAAGGAGCAGAAGGCAAGGGAGCATTCCAAGAGGCTCAAAATTCTGCTGGAACCCGAAGACTATGAACTCATCATGCGGAAGTCCAGACCTGCAGCAGCACGATAATGAGCGTGATGAGCGGCTCCGACCGTGTTAAATGATAGGCATGCTGACCATTCCTGACGGGAAAATCTGGCGGTACATGGATCTCGCGAAGTTTGCCGCCTTGCTCGCTTCGCGGTCTTTGTATTTCGCATGTCCGAACCAGCTCAACGATCCGTATGAAGGAACGCTCCCACGCAGCCATGTCGAGGCGGAGTCAAAAATATTCCAAGGATTTGTAGACCAAATGCTTCCGTTGAGAGCGCAATTTATTGAGCGCGGTATTCCCATTGAGAGTTTCGACGCTTCGCTGGACAACTATGCGGCCAGAGCTGCGACGGCACACCAAGAAGTTGCCGTGAAATTCGGCCTCAGTTGCTGGCACGAAAGCGACTATGAATCGGAAGCGATGTGGAAACTCTACTCAGCTTCCGGGCAAGCCGTCGCCATCGAATCCACCATCGGCCAACTGAGAGCTTCCCTTGGAAAACGGGAGGGCTTGCAAATTGACCGAGTCCGCTACATGGACTTCGAGCAGGACCCGATAGAAAAGGGACACCGGCATTACAGCCTTTTCATCAAACGCAAGTGCTTCGAGCACGAAAAGGAGGTACGCGCCACTGTCCTGCTCCCGACGCCAGGCGTGGGCGTCGCCGTCGAATGCGATCTTGATATTCTGGTCACCGCAGTGCATGTGTCGCCTCTCGTCGAGCGATTTGTGAGAGACGCTATCGAGGCCCTTTGCACTGGCGCTACCCACCGTCTGAACAAAGCCGTTCACGACTCGTCTCTCCTTTCGGCTCCCGACTACGGGATCACCATCAAGACAAAGTAGCGTTCTGCCCGTTTAACCTCGCTTATCTTTCAGAGCCTTGCCGCTTCTTTGCATAGTGACGCGAAGGAGCGTGACCCATGAATCCCAAGCAAAAGAAATTCCTTTGGCTCGCAGGCATCGTTGTTGCAGTTTTCTATTTCGCGCCGTCGATTCTCAACTCCATTCGATACGCCGCGCTGATTCGCGCGCAGAACGAAGCGCGCCTCGCAAGGGCACAGGCGGCAAAACCCTCAGCCGGGCAAGGTGCAAGCCCCCTGCCCGCTTCGGGTTCTGCACCGGGAGCGTCATCACCGGGAACCGACACATCCGCAGCGTCGAGCGCGCCCGCGTCATTCGACGGTCTGCTGGGCGTATGGCAGGGCGTGGCACCCCTGCCCTCACGCGGCATGTGCAATCTCAAGCTGGAGCTGCGCAGGGGCCTGCAGCTTGGGACATATTCGGGATTTCCCGTGCTGGTTTGCATACCCGTAACGCAGCCGGTCATCCGCCCCGGCAACCCGAACCAATTCCTCACGCAGATGAATCCCGCAGCTGCCGTGCTCACAGGAACAGTAAAGGACGGAGGGATTGATTTCCACGTGGACCGGATCATCAGCAAGGGCGCAAGCGACTGCGAGCTGACGGGTTTCAACGTCACGCCGTTCGGCAGCGACCAGATCGCCGCGCAGTGGAAGGAAAGCAATTGCTCAGGCGGACAGATACTCCTCAAACGTCTGGGGCAATAGAGGTGATATGTGCGCGCCGCACTCCACGCCACGAGTGGCCAATCCGAGTCGATTACGCCGGAACGGTTCGTCTCGGCCGACGAGGCGGCGCGCTTTCTTTCCGTCACGCGCAGATATGTGCTGGAACTTGCCAGAAGAGGCATCGCCGGAGCCTATCCGATAGGCACGGGAAGCCAGCGCAAGGTCTGGGTGTTCAGGCTTTCCGAACTCGCGGACTCCATCACGCAAAAAGAAACTTCCGCACCGATCCACAAACTGCGCAAAGTGTGCGATCCTGCCCTCGGCAGTCCCCGCTGAAAGGACAAAATGTCTTATCAGCGAGGATCACTCAAGAAACTACGCCGCAAGGAAGGAGAAACCTGGGTGCTGAGGTTCCGGGTTTTGAGCGCGGAAGGAAAAAGGGTTGAAAACATCCTGCCCATCGGACTTGTCCGGGAATTCCCGAAAGATAAGGACGCATGGCGCGAGGTGGACCGGCTCGGGCTGGGAATACGCATCAACGACGCCCCTGCCCCCGGCCGTGTTCAATTTACTTTTCTTGCGGAGCATTATCTCAAGGCCGATTTCGGTAGCGATGCCGTGCGCCCGAAATCGGCCAATACCATCCCCATCGTTGAGCATTACGTCCGCGATTACCTCGTCAAGCGATTCGGCGGGCAGATCGCGGAGGACATCAAGCCGCTTGAGATACAGAAGTGGCTCAAATCCCTCAACGAAGCGAACGGACTTGCCTGGACGACGGTTGCGAAGATACGGGGCTTGATGCTCCGCATCTACAAAATCGGCATCCTGCACGAGCACGTCTCAAAGAATCCCGTGCTGCACGTCGAGACGCGCTCAAAGTCCAATTACCGGGCCATCATCATCACCCCGGCCCAGACTGTATCAATCCTGAAGTCCCTCCCCTCACCGCTTCACTACACGCTGGTGCTCACCTGTGCGGCGACCGCGCTGCGTTCGTCGGAGATATTGGCGCTCAGGTGGAGCGATGTCCTATGGGGAGAAGGAAGGATCAGGATTTCAAAGCGCTGGGCCAAGGGAGAAGACGGAGAAACCAAGACCGATGCATCGGACGGATACGTCCCGCTGCATCCGGTTCTGGCCGGGCATCTTCGCGCGTGGCTGAAACAAACGTTACACGCGAAGGAAACCGACTTCGTGTTTCCGTCGATGAGAGCCCAAGGGCGGAAACCGCTCTGCTCTTCCGTATTCGTCGCCGATTATCTGCGTCCGGCCGCAAAAAAAGCCGGAGTCCACATCGAGGACGGCCAGAGGTTCGGGCTTCACAATCTTCGCCATTCACTTTCCAACTGGCTGGTGAACAAGGCGAAAATCGAACCGAAAACCGTGCAGGGCATCCTGCGTCACAGCAAGATACAAACGACGCTCGATCTGTACACGCAGGAAGACAGCGACGAGACACGGGCCGCACAGGGCGAATTCCTCTCCGCCGTGGGGATGAGCACTACGGTGAACTGAAAGTTGTGGGTTGGATTGTGGGTTGGAGTTTCCGGTGTCACGTCCGGTAACTCCTTGAAAAGAATGGCGGGGACGACGAGACTCGAACTCGCGACCTCTGCCGTGACAGGGCAGCGTTCTAACCAACTGAACTACGTCCCCGCGCCTTTGCCTTCAACGAGTTATAGTGCTTTGTGGATTGCGCTAAATCGGCTGGTGTCACTAGTGGTGTCAGGTGCCCACTCCAGCCAACCTCGTATCAACGAGTTTGATTTTACATGGAACCAAGCATCCAACGCAATAACCTAGCGCGGCAGCTTTTTCATGGGGTAGCCTCAACAGAAGTGTTCCCCGCGCTGCTAGGCAGAGCGCAGAGCCGTTCCACGGCATCTAGCTTGTGCGCTGGCGCTCAGGTGTACGTACCTCATCCTCATCTGAATTTTTTGTGTCCCATCAACGAAGCAACCATCGTTATATCGACTCCCGCCATTACTAGACGGCTGGCGAATGTGTGGCGGAGGTTGTGCCATGCGAAGTCTTTGATGCCTGCCTTGCTAGGCGAATCTTCAAACCAATGACGGGCAGACAATAGCGGTTCCCCGGCAGGGCACACCGTCTTGGCTAGGTGCCGGCGATGCCCTTGTTCACAAGCACCTTGACCTCAACCCTGCGATTTTGAGCGCGCCCTTCCTTGGACTCGTTTGATGCCGTTGGTTGGTATTCGCCCATCGCACCCGGCGCCACGATGCGCCGTACGGGCACTTCACACTGCTGGATGAAATAGGCGACGACCGCTTCGGCGCGATCTTCGCTCAGTTTTTGGTTCATGACTGCGCTGCCGCTCGCGTCGGCGAACCCCTTGACCTCGATGATGTAACCGGTAAGACCGATCGCAGCTTGGGCTAATTGTTTGAGTTGTTGCTGGTCCTCGAGGGAGATCTTGGAGCTGCCAACGTTGAACCTTATAGTTGCTTCGCCCTTCACGTCATAATCGCTAAGCCGGGAAAAACGCTCGGTGTTTTCCTGGATGTCCGTGGCGTTCGTAGCTACTTGCTCTTTCGTGGGATTTAAGCCGGCTTGAATCATTTCGGCTGTTTCCAGGTCATCTCCATCGACGGTGATCGTTTTCGCAATGACCCGCCCCTCGGCGTCAGACACGCCCTCAATCTGCACCTTGAGTCCTGGTATCAGCACAGTGTTCGCCATGTACTCCTTCCGTAAGCCGAAAACGCCCTTGTTATCTTTCGTCTTTGTCTCATCCGTGAGAATCACAGTGACCTTGCCACTCGAACTGCTCACGATCAGCGTTTCCCCGGTACGCGAAGCGATCATTCCTTTGACTTGGACCTTTTCGCCGTCGGCACCAAATGCCGATACAATTGCGAGCAGACAAACTGCCGCCGAACTGAATAAAAGCGTTATCCCTTTTCTCTGCATGGCTTCCTCCTCATCTCCGGTTGGGTATTAAATTCAGACGGACATTTTGACTCCAGAGGTAGCGCCTCATATCTTGAGTCGCGTAACTCAAACGGTTACAGAATGGTGTCGCATGAATTCAAGGAATACCACCCGGATACTAGCGAGAGTCTGCCATCTGCCAAACTGTCAGTTCTGACAGGCGTCACTCAACGGGTATATTGATTTTCTTGATTGATGAGACTGGGCCGCCGGGCGCTGACGCAATCATGCGCAAAGGTTCTGGAAGGGGACAATCTTAATCTGTCTTGTACAAAAAGAGGCGTCAAACCTCATCAGCGGTAACCCTGATCCAAACCATCCGCGCGGAGAGCCCTCACGTCTGTAAACTCTGACAGTTCCTTCGCTCCCGGCGAGATGGCCAAGTAGTAGTCAGCCTGAGGCTTAAGGGAATGACGGGCCTACACCGTTTCCATTCTCGTGGGGTTGTCCGCAGTGCGATTTTCTTGATGGCTTTGCAGAGCGTCTTCATGAATCGGCCAAGAATCATCTCGTTGTTCGTGACCGTGCTGTTTGCTACCGATGTGGCGAGTGGCCAGAGTCCAGGGAAGAACGATCCCGAACCCACGGTATCTCGGGAGCGGGTGAACAGTTGTGCCATCGCGAGATCGACGCTGTTGAACTTTGTGGTATGGAGCCGAGACCGGCAACGTTCTCGTGAGGTGCCCATTTGGCAATTGCCAGGCAGCCGAGCCTTCTTTTTCGTTTCGGGCATGACGATCGATGCCGACGGCGCTCCCAATGCTTATGGTCCCGAGGACACCGGGCTCGATAGCTTGGCGAACGCCGGCGCGCCAACGCATTGGGACGGGATTATTACCGACGGAGACGGTAATCCCTTGATTCAGGGAGAAAGCGATCCCTTTCCCGGTTACTATATCTCTTGCACGTCGCTTTCAGACCGACGCAAAAAGTTCACGGACCCAACGCGATATGTGGATGCGGCGAAGATCCCTTACGTAGTCCTGCCGAACGACTTAGCGGACCACGGAGGGGCGCGGTTGGGGGATTTCGCCGTGGTCATGAACCTCCGAAACGGCAAATCGTCCTATGCGATCTATGCCGATATTGGAACACCGGGTGAAGGCTCGATTGCGCTGGCAGATAACCTTGGGATTTGGTCTGACGCGCGCCGAGGAGGGCAGTCTGACGGGATTCTGTATCTGGTGTTTCCCGGTTCGGGCAACCTGCGGCCAAGGGCGATCGATGAAATCCAGAGCAAGGCCGAAAAGCTGCTAAAGGATTGGGGTGGAATCGAGAAGTTAGCTTCCTGCGTGGAAACCCATAATTTTGCTGTCACCGCGGCGACCGGCAAGACCGCTCCGGAGAATTTAGTGACACCGACGTCGGATTGCGTGTCGAAACAATTCGTTCCGATATTTTTGGATGAAATGAATAATCCAGCCTCAACTTCTCGTACGACTCCTCCCGCGGACGTGGCAATTGCCGGTACCAGCTTACCGGCGGCGTACAATCGCGGCTGCTGGTACTCGCCACCACAACCATTACTCCCGAACCGTTCCCAAGTAGCTCCATACTGATCGGCGAGTGGTTGTTAGGATTGATGTTGGTGATGCGGAAGCGAATTTCTCGGGGCTTTCCCCAAGCCACTTCCACCCATCCGGTTCCTAACGCATTGCCCAAAGCGTCGCCGGAATTCTTCGCGCGCTGTGGCATAACCTACACAGCAACTCCCAGAGCAATCAGCCCTTCTAGGGTTTGTTGCTCGCGCGCAACGACAGCATCCCGCCTGGTGATACATCTTCTCATAGCCCCCGCGACCATAGCTTTGTCCGGAGGAAGAGTTACCCGGTAATGGAGGGAAGATGTCGAAGAGATGCGGAATCTGGGACGTCAGCTCGTCATTGTTAAACGCGCTGGACTGGTGCAAAAGGACTGCGGGCAGATATTGGACGTTTTTTGGTGGAATCATTTGGTCAACAACGCATGGTCGCCGACACGATCAAGTGGAAGGTGTGCAATCGACCAAGGTCGGCCATCCGGAACAGGTATATTTCTGCGAAGAGCGCATAGAATTCAAAGAATTCCTGAAAACATTGAATACGGGCGACCGCATTCGAGTGCTTTGCGATGACGGAGTGCTTGTAGCTGAGAAAATCTCTCAGACCCAATTCAAGTTAATCGACTCTCAAAAGGCATCGGAATTGGTCCACTAATTGGACTGCCTCTTCGACTCAAGGATGTATTGCGAGCAAAAGTCGGCTAACCGGAAGAGTGGCCGACGGTACAGGTATCGTTAGCCATTGTGCAAAGCCCCGGTCGCAATTGTTGCCATGCGAAGGGAGACCAGCTAGTGTCCCTATAGGTGGTACTAGAACCATGAAGGAGCTGGAGCCCTTAGATGCTGAAGAAACAGGTTGTCTTGCCCCTCTTGGCGGTCCTGGCTTTTGTCATCGATGCCTCTCTTTACGCCCGGGGTGTAGTCTGGAACTTCCTTGGCGACACCCATATTGACGGTGCTCAGGATCACAATCGGATCCAGGTCGGCCTTCGCGAGGGCCCGTTCCGCGCGGTTCAGTTGCGGGTGAGCGAGCCCATTTTTATCCAGCGCGTGGTCGTCTATTACGCCAACGGAACGTCCGAGGTGTTGGTGATCGACGATCGTGTCTCCTCCGAAGGACGAACCCACGTGATCGGCCTCACCGGGGAAGGCAGCGCTCTCGAAAGCGTGGAGCTTTGGTATTTCAAAGAACACTGGGAACACAGTCCGCGAGTCATCTTGTACGGCACACCTGTCAAAACATTGGCCATTTTGTAGGGGCGGTAGGGATCGAAATTGCAAGAAAGACAATGGCGCAGCACCCCGCCTCATTCCAATCGGAGCCTTTTAGAGCCCTTGACGAGGCGGGGGACTCCCCGGGCCCGATGACTTCAGTTCCTGACCTCTGGAACGAGTTGTCCAGTTAGCGCTTTTATCCGGGACTTACGCGGTTTGCCAGCCATCTTGGCGGACATGTAAAGCAGCAAGGCTCTGTCAGGTACAGACATTCTCTGAAGTGCGTTTTGTAGTTTTGAAAGGGTGCGCCTGCCCTTTCCCCGAGATGCCCAATCATCTAACTCCTGCGACTGCGTCTTGAGCGATTTGGGCGGTTTTTCTCCCTCGTAGAGAAGTTGATACAAGGGCATGTCTAATGCACGTGCGAACTTCTCAAGGGTCTCGACGGAGGGAACGGTGTGTCCGTTCTCCACCCGCGAGATGTAGCAACGAAGCAGCCCTGTGCGCCCTTCGATCTTGCCTTGAGACAGGCCTTTCAATTCCCTAAACTGTTTGAGTCGGTTTCCTACATCCATTCCGTACCTTCCCTTTCAAGGCCGCAGTGTCTGTCTCCGGAAAATGAAAACAAGGCGACGCTGTTAGCCTAGGACGAGCCGAGCCGCCGGAATGTCATTCTCACGCTCCACAGTTGGTCCGTCGTTGCTCGAAAGCAGCTTCGTACCTGCTCAAGGGCAACGACATCGAGCAGTCCGCCATACTAGAGTTCAACCCAGACTCATCGAAAAATCTATCGGACTCGAGTCGGTCCGTGTGCAAATGCAATCACTGCAAGGGCTTCAAAGGCATTCCCGCAGTTTGTATTTCCCTGCAAGGCCCCGGACGATCCTAAGGAGCAGCGCAAGATGATTGGTAAAGTGAAATGGTTTAACAATACGAAGGGATATGGCTTTATAGGGCGGGATGATGGTCCGGACGTTTTCGTTCATTACTCGGCAATTCTAGGCGTGGGGTATCGGACCTTGGAGGAAGGAGACTTAGTCAAATTTGAGATCGTGCAGGGCACAAAAGGGCCTCAGGCGGCCAACGTAGAAAAGAAGACTGAGTAAGTATTTCTGCGCGGTCGCTGAGACCTTTCAGGTAACCGCGTTCATTAGGCACTGCCTTAATCGCGTACTAGAAAAGGTGAAATAAAACAGTAGCTGATCCATCGCGCAGTGCCCGTCACACGCACTACCTGTTACTTTTGACAATTGCCCCGGCAGTTCCAAAGCGCCAGTATCCCCCCGTAGAAGCGTGTCGCATCTCCCAGAAGTTGCGTTGCGCTCCGCTGCGCCTGAAATCTGAACTCTGTTTTCGCCTGTATCATGAAAATGAAAGCGCTGTTTCTCTTCACTTTGTCGGTCATGGTTCTCGTTTTGGGATCGTGCAGTGGGCCAAAGAACGGCGGATGCTTGGGTTGTGGCGGTGGGAATGCGAGTTTGAGTATTACTCTACACGATCTGCCACCCGCCGGCGTTTCCATGTTGAGTTTCACACTCCCCGTTGCTGGAATCTCGCTTACGCCTTCGTCTGGAACGTCAGTGACCGTGCCGATCACGCCCACATCGTATGAGATGACACTCCTGCAAACGGACTCCCGCTTGGTTGGCTCAAATCTGTCTGTTCCCGCGGGGAAATACACCTCAATCAATGTTACCGTGACTGCCTCAAGCGGTGTGTTCATTAACACCTCCGGCGCGACGGTCGGCAAGTGCGCGAACGGCGCGGTTTGTCCCTTGCCTTCCGGTGCGGCCACAACGATTCAAATACCGCTTTCGCTTACGCTCACAGAGAATCAGCATCAGTGGGTGGGATTGGACTTCAATATTCGTAACGCCATTACCTCAACCAACGGGATAACGGTGGATTTCAACCAGCCAAATGTCATGACGGCCACAACCATAGTCCGGCCCGGAATCCCTCCCGGGAGCGTGGACACCATCGAAGATTTCATCGGGGTGGTGACCGCGGCGAGTTCGAGTAGCATCACGGTGCAATCTAAAATTACCGGCAACAGCATGACGGCCACGGTTTCTTCCGGCACAGAATTCGATCTTGCGCCTGTGAGCTATAGCAAGTGTCAGGGAACTGCTGCTGCCTGCATAACGATCGGCAGCACAGTCAGCCTCGACGCCGACCTCAGTTCCTCAGGCGGCTTGACGGCGAGCGAGATTGACGTGCTGGACGCGGTCGCGGTGGATGAGGTGGAAGGCATTATTTATCCCACGAGCGTCGCCGGGGTAGTCGGCCTGATCATCCAGGACAAAGTGCCGATCAAATCCACAACTCCTTTAGCCAGCTCCAGCGCAACCTATGGCACCGGCATATTCTTGAACGGGGACTCGGGCACGCTCTACTCGGTGGATACCAAGACACTCTCGTCACAGAGCCTGAGCCTGGGAGCATTATTTGCCGGAGGTGGCGACCTGCTTGCCGGACAAACAATTCGTGCGCAACTTAAGGGGATTACCTCGGGGAATAATGGAATCGCCGCGGTGGCGACAAATGTTCTTCTGCGGTGGTCGCGGCTGAGAGGAACGGTAAATTCAGTTACCGGAAACGCTTTCACGCTTGCCAATATTCCGGGTTACATCAACACGTTGAATCCAACGCTCACTCTTACGCCCCAAGTCTATACGTATGCAAATGCCACAGCCTTTGACGGAATAACCGACGTTAGCCAGCTCAGTGCAACAACCAGCCAATTGGCCTCGATACGTGCGTTGTACTTAAACGGAGCGCCCCCGTTCCAGGCCGCAAAGGTACGTGTGCCGTAGAAGACGCGGATGGCGCGCCATCGATTAGAACCGGATGACAATTCCGGTCGACAACCGAAAGTTATTTTGCGAGCGGCTTCCCAACTTCATTATGGAGTGGTTCGCTCTGTCACTGGCGAGAGCATTGGTCTGTCACTTTTGCCAGTTACGTGCGACCACGAGAGGAGGTATGAGATCAATTCGACCTACGAGTCGGCGCATTCGTCGGAGTACTCACGCCGGGATGCAGCCAGGTATGGTGCGGACGCAGATAGAGGTCGTTAGATAAGGACTGTACCCATAATGATAAAAGAACGAGAGACGCTTGCTGATGTGCTCATACTGATAAACGATCAGTTTCGCATGCTTCAAGGCAGGTTGTCGGACGCGGATCTCGCCCATTGCACTGCCCGCGCCGAACAGATCAAGCAACTAATTGAGGCGGCCCGGCGCTCATCCAGTCAGCCTGCTTTAGCGTCCCCAAAACCGCCAACTCCTGGTTAGCCGGGTACCGGACAAGTGGAATCTATGCGCGGCACTTGAGCGCCGGTATGGCGAGAGCGAGGTAGAAATATGGTAGGCCAGTCCAGCAAGTCTAGCGAGTCAACGGAGGTTAGAGTATGGCAGATATTCTATGTCGCCGGTTTGATCTTGTTCGCCGAATACGTAGCTATCCTGTCCTTCCTCGCGTTCCAGTGAAGCTCTAGAGGCTCAACTAGCGGATAAGTTTGAATGTAGAGGTCATCTGGCCGACATTCGTCTCTAACCGAGCAAAAGGGACTATCACTTTGAACAGTTACCTCCCGGGACTCCTAGGCACCACATGGAGGCTGCGTCGCCCTTTTCAGCCAAGGATTCAGGCCGCATCGTTTTTTCGGCAAAAAGCGGACTCCATACCCTAGATACCGTCACCTCATACGCTCGCGGAGATTGGCTAGCAGCTGGTCGGCGGATTCGAGGCGGATCAAGCCAGAGCGAGGGTACTCGACGTCGAGCATGACGTAAACGATGATAACCGTTAGTACCGTGAAGCCGAGGATGTGCAGCCAACTCCGGTGTTGGCCACTCGACATCCGAAAACCAGCCAACAGGGAACAGATGAGCCCCAAGCCGAACAACAAAGCATAAATGATCCTCGGAGGGTGAAGTTGTAGCGCCATTGTGCGGGTGGTGGAGATGTCGATCATGTTGTTTAGCGCGGGGAGCAACAACAGACCAGCGGAAGAATGAGAATCGGGGAGTCGAGTAGCCTCTACCGCCTCGGTCCAGACCTCTTCCTGGATCTTCTTGGAATTGGCCATCTCCATTTCAGCCGCCACCATATTCGGAAGCCTGCGGTAAGTCTCCAGCCGCGAGTCCACATAGCGGCGAAACAATTCCTGAAGTGCAGGCTGGGCCTGGTGGGACAGCAAGTGCAGCCGCAGATAGGCGGTTTCGATGCTATTGACCTCCTCGGCGGTCAGCATCCGTTTCTCGTTGAACCGCGATGCCGCTCCCGAGAAGGTGAACGCTACCATCAAACCAAACAGCGCGAAAACCGCACCCTCGACCGTTCCAAGCCCACCGCGCTCGCCTTCCGACTCTTTCGGACGGCGCCGGACACCAAGACGGCGGCCGCCTTCCAGCATAAGCAGCATGCCGATGAGAAGAAGCACCGCATAAAGTAGAGGAGGAATGGGAGGTTCCATTGGAGACGCTCCTTTGCGAATTTGCCGCAGAGCTCTGACTTTCCGGACCGCGATCCTGTACCAGACGTCTCATAGATTCCACATGAAGGATCGTGTAGCGAACGCGTTGGACCATCCTCAGAAATCTCTTCGTGCGCTATTCCCAGCGAATGAATGGGGCACAGTCTCTTGAAGCCAGGATGGCTATTGCTTTAAGTCCACCGGAGGTCCGCTGACTCGCTTCGCTTGGAGGTTGACGGTCACCTCAACACGGTTGGCAATCTTGATAAAAGGAATACCGCTGTTCATTCCGTAGTCTTTACGATCGAAGGCCATTGTCCCTTTGATGACGCCTGAGCCTGTACCAGCGCCGCTAACCACCAGCGATAGTTTTTCGGGTTTGGTCACTCCACGGATTGTAAAGTCGCCATCCACCTCGAAAGTGTCCTGCCCAGTTTGTACAATCTTTTTTGACACAAACGTGATCAACGGATTCTGCTTGACGTCGAAAAAGTCCTTGCCCTTCAGCTTGCCATTCTTCATGCCACTTCCAGTATCCACACTGCCTGCTTGAATCTTGATGTCCAAAACCCCTGTATTGATATCGGGTGATGTAAATGCCAGCGTCGCGTCCCACTTGTCGAAAGCACCGTTTATAGCTACCGACGCTTTCACGTCGAATTTAATCTTGCTTTCTACCGGCGTAATCTCGAAGACAGGAGCCTGTGCGCGGCCTACCGACGGGACGCTGCGCAACAAAGATTTGCGTGGCCGCTCGTGATTCAGTTAACACAAACCACTTTCAGCTTTGCGTCTAGATGTCCTCCCCTGGGTATACCGGCCAGAAGCTTTCGCAAAAGCCTGCGAGCTTTGTGCAATTGAGACTTTGAATTCCCCACTGAATATCCAAGAATTGCGGCGATTTCTTTATGCTCGTATCCGAGGACTTCATGAAGGATGAAAGCTGCTTTGTAACCGTCCGGCAATACATCGATAGCGGCTTGAAGGTCGATCCAGCCCAATAAGCCGGTTAGATTTAGGTCCGGCCCGCCGATCTCGCTGATGGGATCACCGCCATCCTCTGCGCACTCGCCTAGAGACGTGTAAATATGTTTGTCCCTGCGGAAGCGCATCAGAACGACGTTCGTTGTCAACCGGTACAGCCAGGATGAAAATGCAGACTCACCGCGAAACGTGTTGATCTTGAGAAAAACCCGGACGAATACATCTTGGGCAGCGTCCTCGGCATCGGCTGGATCTCGTAACATCCGCAAACAGACGCGGCGTACGAATTGAGAATAGCTTCGGTATACAAATGCAAAGGCCTCCCTGTCACCTTGATGAACCAATCGAATCGCCTCGTTCAGGGCTGAACCTTCACACTTCTTTAGCGTCGATTCACTCGTTTCCATGACTGCCTAGACGGTATCTGTCAGGGGGCTGCGAGAAACACTGCCAAAATTAACAGGGACGATTCCCTGACCTCCTGACTCGGCGTGCACAGGGCGCAAGCTTCGCTCGACGGTCGAATGCGCGGCTGTACTTGGCGCCAAAAGTCACGAAACTGGCTCGCAAAGGCTAGCCGCTCTTGCCAAGAATCGGCACGCTGCGATCACAGGTCAGCGCCCATCAGGTCCACCTTGGGTTAAACAGTTAAGTCTGAGTGAGATACAGCACTTATCGATGCGAACTGTGTGTTGGGGTTGGTTGACAGAATCGAAATGGCAGCGTATAGGTGACGGCAAGGTGCAAGGTCTCGGGGGTTTGATGAAGGCAACTCGGGCGGTAGTGTTTTTGCTGGCGTTTTGCTTATTGATCATGGAGGGGGGTGCTCCCTTAGCGCATCCACAAACGCGCTCACAAGCACGCATTGTCGCAAACGTTGAGCTCGTACAGATACCCATAATCATCTTCGACGATAAAGGTGCAGTTGCCAGTGGCCTCAAAAAGAGTGACTTTCGGTTGTTCGATGATGGGGTGGAACAGAACATCGTTTACTTCGAGAGAGAGCGGGTACCGGTTTCATTCGTAATTCTTGCGGACTTGAGTTCGAGTATGACAAGAAAGATCCCGTTCGTTCAGGAAGCGGCCCTTTCTCTCCTTGACCCTCTGCAAGAATCTCAACAGGAAAGCGACGAATACTCGGTATTGGGCATCGGCAAGCGATCCAAACAGCTTTTGTCCTTCACCCATGACCGGCACGACCTTGAGCGCAGACTGCCGTTACTGTTGACCGCTACCAATGAGAGTACCGCTTTGTTTGATGGAATTTGGTTTGGAGTGAATACGGCGCGACAGGAAGCGGCGAATCAACATCGCGCCATGATTATCATCACAGACGGCGGCGATAATCATAGTCGTTACAACCTGGCAGAAACAAGAAGACTTTTGGAGGAGGCTGACGTCCCGGCTTTTGCTGTCATGGCAGGGCCATCGTTCGAGCTCCCCGCCATCTTTCTTCCACAGGAGAAGAAACGAAACCGATTGCCCACAGGAAAGGGATCGAACTCACAGTCTCTCAACTCTCCCTTAGCCATTCGAGCGGATGACTATATTGGTCCTGCCGAACGGCGCGGTCCTCATAACATGAAGACTCTGACGGAAGCAACAGGGGGCGGTGTCTTTACCGCTCGGGATGAAGAAGACTTGCCGCGCATCGTTCGGACGATCGGGCTGGCGGTGCGGTATCGATACGTTCTCTCTTACAAGCCAACTCGTGACTCAATATCCAGAAGCAATCGGCAGGATGCCGCAGGGGATCCCACGTCGCACAAAATCCGTCTCGAACTTTACCCTAAAGAAAAATTTGCGGGATATAGCGCCCCCTATTACAAACGCGGCTACCATAGCATCGAATAAAACGGATAGATTTGCTTCATCCCACCATCAGGGATGGCGGTGGAGCCTTGCGAAGACGTTTTGTACTGCCCGCTAGGACTTAGGTCCTATCCACTCTGAAATCCTTCAGACTCCAGCCGCCACCAAGGCTTTATAAAGCTGGACGACGACTGCGCGCCGGTTGAGTTCCGTGAAAGGCGAAGGCCTTTTCTGCGCGGGAAATAGGCTCGTTTGTCACATCTCGAGACTCAGTCTGCGCGCTCTATTGATACTCAAGTTTGGCTTGGTCTCAAAGAGCAATGGCTTACCGCTTCTGCGCTAGAAGCGTACCAGTCTGATAGATCGCGCCTGCGATGTTGCCTTGATTCCGGAGGAACTGGCTTTACCAAGCAGGATTAGTGGAGTAGAACTCAGGGAGTTGGAGTCTGAGTTGAGCTTGGTGTCCCATTCGTGCTGGTCCACTGTGAATCGCTTAAATTCCACCCACCGCCGAGTGTGCGATAGAGGTCGACCACAGCCAACTTGCGGCCGAGGTCGTACGTCACCGAGCTGCTCTCCGCCGGATATAGTTGAATTTGGGCATCAACGATCTCGAAATAACTGGAGAGTCCACTGTCATACCTGATAAAAGACAACCGTACTGACTCACGGTAGGCCTCCACGGCTTTCAGCTGCTCACGGTAAGCTTTGGCTAGCTGTTGATGTGCCGAGAGGGACGTCGCAACCTCGCCGAAGGCCTGCGTAACCGCTTTCTCGAAGGAGATTTTGGCTTGGTCGCGCAAAGCGAGCGAGGCGCGGTATTCGTTTTTCAGGCGTCCTGCGGTGAATAGGGGCCCCGCCAAGTTACCACCAAGGTTCCACGCCTTTCCGGAGGCCGTAAGCTCAGAAAGCTGAGGACTCATGCCCCCCAGTAAACCAGTCAGCGAAATCGTCGGGAAAAAATTGGCTTTGGCAACCCCGACGTTGGCGTTGGCTGCAATCAGGTTCTGCTCTGACTCGCGCAGATCAGGACGCCGCTCCAAGAGCGTTGCTGGCAAACCCGCAGGTACGTCCGGCGGGTCGTATTGATCAACAAGCGCAGCTCCGCGTGCGATCGGCCCGGGGTTGCGGCCAAGAAGTAAGTCCAGTGCATTCTCTTGAGCAATAATCTGCCGTTCGAAATCTGGTATTACAGCGGCTACATTAGAAAGCGCTGCCTGAGCACGGGCAACCTCAAGTCCCGATGCTGCTCCGCCTTCCAATTTGCGCTGAAACAAATCGAGAGTTTCTTGAAAGCTTTGGACCGTTCGACGAGCAATCACCATCTGCTCATCCAGCGCTCGCAATTGAAAATAGCCTTGTGCGACATCGGACAGGACCAAGAGCCGAACGTTGCGCCGGGCTTCCTCGCTGGAGAAATACGCGGCACGCTGCGCCTCATTTAATTTACGGATCCGCCCAAACAGGTCGATTTCCCAGATGGTGCTAACGCTATATGCGTAATACGTATGATTGGAAATCACGTTAGACTGCGCCCCCGTAATACTCGCGTTGTAGCCCAGCTGGGGGTAGTACTGCGAACGGCTTATGCCAAGCAAGGCTCGTTCTTGCTCGACCCGGGATACGGCCAACTGCAAGTCATAATTATTTTTCAATGCCTCACGGACAAGGCTCTGTAGAACGGGATCTTTGAACAAATCCCACCACGACATGTCTGCGGCGGAGTTCGCTGTCGCCTGTTGCTCGGGGTAAAAAGTGGCGGGGGGCTGAACTGCTGGACGCACATACTTCGGACCAACCGCGCAGCCAGCGATGAGGAGCGGAAGAAGCGCGACGACAATGGTTTTTCGCATCAGTCGTGCCCTCCCTCAAGTGCTACCGGTCGGGGAATTCCTACGGTTTCTCTCTTTTCTTTCCCGGCAAGGCGCTCGACCACCACATACAGGACGGGAACGAGGAAGACGCCCAGGACGGTCGCTGCAGTCATACCGGTGATGACAGAACTTCCTAAGACTCTGCGGCCAATCGCGCCTGCGCCTTTCGCCGTCCAAAGAGGAACACATCCTAGAATGAAGGCAAACGATGTCATCAGAATAGGCCGGAGGCGAAGACGAGCCCCTTCGAGGGCTGCTTCAACAAGCCCCTTGTTTTTGTTCTTGTTCTCCAAGATTGCAAACTCGACGATCAAAATTGCGTTTTTGGCCGTGAGTCCGATCAACATAACGAGCCCAATTTGAGCAAAAACGTTGTTATCGAGCTTGCGTAGCAGCAGTCCGGCATTGGCCCCGAGAACAGCCACAGGAACTGACAAAAGCACGCTGAAAGGCAGAGACCAACTCTCGTAGAGTGCAGCCAAGATCAGGAACACACAGAAGATCGACATGCCGAATACAATCGCTTGTCCGCCTTCAGCTTTCTTTTCTTGATAAGACATGTCGCTCCAGGCATACCCCATACCGGCAGGCAAGACTTCTGCGGCAACTTGTTCCATTGCGGCCATCGCCTGGCCTGAGCTGAATCCTGGTGCAGGTGAGCCATTAATCTGGATACTTCGAAAAAGATTGAAGCGATTGGTATATTCGGGTCCCGAAACGCGTTTCACAGTAACCATAGAGGCGAGTGGCGTCATTTCGCCCTTCGAGTTTCTGACGTAAAAGCTGTTGATTTTGTCGGCGCTGACGCGGTACTCCGGCTCTGCCTGCAGGTAGACTTTCCACTGACGACCAAACCGATTAAATTGATTAACGTAGGCGCCGCCCAAAAAGGCTTGCAACGTCTGATAGACGTCCCCGAACTGTAGACCCTGCTTCAATACTCGGTCCTGGTCAATATCGACAAATAGCTGTGGCACCGAAGGGCGGAACGTAGCCACAAGTGAACCAATTTCCGGGCGATTTCGTGCGGCCTGGTTCAACTTGTCGAGAGCCTCCGAGAGCTGCTGCACAGTTCCAGCAGACCGGTCCTGCAACATAAAGCTAAAGCCGCCAGCTGTGCCAAGACCGGGAATAGCGGGCGGGCCGAAAGCGAAGCCGATGGCTTCGGGAATTTCCGCGCGCATTTTCTGGTTAAGAGTTTGCATCAAGCCATTTGCGGAGAGTTCAAAACCCTCGCGTTCGTGCCACGGATCGAACTGAAGGAAATAGAAACCTGTATAGCTTGCGGATGTATTGGATAGAAGACTGAAACCGACGATTGCGTCGTATCCCTGGATGCCGTGAGTGTGCGCGAGAATTTCATCCATTTTGCGCATGACGGCGTCAGTACGCTGCAAAGAAGCAGCATCCGGAAGCTGGAGCTGAATGAATGCATACCCCTGATCTTCTTCCGGAACGAAGCTGCTTGGAAGGCTCTTGCCCATCATCACCGCGATAACCGAAACACCCAAGAGCAAGAGCAGCGCAATCCCCCATCGGCGAATAAGAACGTGGCTCCAGCTAACGTAGCCTCCCGTCATTTTTCCGAACCACCGATTGAACCCGGCGAAGAACTTGCCAACAAGTCCCTTGGATTCCTTACGCTGACGAAGCAAAAGGGCCGAGAGAGCGGGTGAAAGTGTCAATGCGTTAAAGGCAGAGATGAGAACAGATACGGCGATGGTAATCGCGAATTGTTGATTTAGCAGGCCCTTGATGCCCCCCATAAACGCCATAGGAATGAATACGGAGGACAAGACGAGCGCGATTCCAATAACCGGAGTTGTAACTTCTTCCATCGCCTTGATCGTTGCCTCTCTAGGCGTCAATCCATGCTCGATGTTGTGTTCAACCGCCTCAACGACGACGATTGCATCGTCCACTACGAGTCCAATGGCAAGGATGAGTCCAAAGAGGGACAACGTGTTGATTGAAAAACCGAGCAAGGGGAAGACGGCAAACGTGCCTATCAGCGACACTGGCACGGCAATGAGGGGAATGAGAGTTGCTCGCCAACCTTGCAGAAATAGGAATACTACGATGATTACCAGGACGATGGCCTCGAACAGCGTCGTTAGAATTTCCTTCATCCCTTCCGTGATAGGGAGAGTGGTGTCCATGGAAACAACGTAATCCAGGTCCTGCGGAAACCGGGTTTTCAGCTCCTCCATTTGCTCTTTGACCTGTTTCGCTACGGCCAATGCGTTGGAACCCGGGGCTTGATAAATTGCAATGATGACTGCGGGCTTCCCGTTGTACCGTCCGATTTGCTGATAAACAAGCGATCCCAATTCGATCCGCGAGACATCTTTCAATCTAACCGTTGAGCCATCGGGATTTTGCCGAACAATGATTTTTCCAAATTCCTCCGCATTGATCAGCCTTCCTGGGGCGCGCACGGCGTAGGTAAACTGCTGGCCTTTGGGAGCGGGCTCAGCACCGATCTGTCCTGCTGGATTTACAGCACTCTGCTGTTGAACAGCATTGCTAAGGTCGGAAACAGTTATACCGAGTTTGGTCAGCTGATCCGGCTTTACCCATATGCGCATCGCATAATCCGCAGCGCCGAAGTTGGTAACTTGTCCAACTCCGGGAACGCGCAATAGGGCATCGTTAATATTGATGGTTGCGTAGTTTCCCAAAAATTGTCCGCCGTAAGTCCCCGTTGGCGAATAGACGGATAGCACTAGCAGGGGAAGTCCCATAAGTTTCTTGACGGTCACACCGTACTGATTGACCGAAGTTGGGAGATTTGGGCTTGCCTGGGACACTCGGTTCTGCGTGTTCACTTGGTCGATATCTACGTTAGTGCCTACATCAAAGGTGACCTTGAGGTTCATCGTTCCGTCATTCGCGTTCGTGGACATCATGTAGAGCATGTTGTCCACACCGTTCATTTGCTGTTCAAGTGGAGTGGCAACAGACTGCTCGATCGTCACTGCATCCGCACCGGTGTAAGTGGCCAACACATTAATTTGCGGAGGCACGATATCGGGGAGCTGGGCTACCGGAAGCTTCGCCATCGACACAAGACCAACAACCACAGTGAGGATGGAAATGACTATGGCGACAATCGGACGGTCAATAAAGAATTTCGACATAGCTACATCCCACCAGTCGGCGTAGTGCCTTGCGTATTTTTGAAAGGTGTTGGGACAACGGTCATGCCAGTCTTGATGCGCTGCAGTCCATCAATCACAACATTGTCCCCGGCCTGAAGACCGGACTCGACCACCCACATATCGCCAGACTGTGGGCCGAGTTTGACGGCTCTAATCGTGACCTTGTTATCCGCCCCAACCACTCCCACCTGATAGACTCCCTGAAGTTCGGAGACCGCCTGCTGGGGAATCAAGACCGCACTTTTGCGGAACTCGGTGACTGCGCGAATACGGGCATATTGACCGGGACGCAAAACGTTGCCTGGATTGGGAAACTCTCCTCGCACCTGAATCGTTCCGGTGCGTGAATCCACTTCGCGGTTCACGAAAAGGGCATGACCACGCCGGGGGTAAACTGTACCATCTCCAAGAATCAGCTCGAGATCTTGGCCCGCTGACCGGCCTGTTTTTTCGCGGACGAACCTGATGTAGTCCTGCTCGGCGATGCTAATGTCAACGTAAATTGGGTTCACACTGGAAATGGTTGTCATGACGGTGATCGGCGTCATTAAGTCCCCGATTTGGACTTTGGAGACTCCGGCGATTCCGGAAATCGGCGAGGCCACTGTTGTCCATCCCAAATTTAGATTGGCGTTGTCCAGCACTGCTTGATTTGCATCCACCCCCGCCTTCCCTGCCGTTTCCATACTCAGCGCCTTATCGAGTTCGGCCTGGCTAACGGCCTTCTGTGCCACCAATGGTGTGTAACGACGTACATCGATCTGCGCTTGTCCCAGGGCAGCACGGGCCCGCTCAAGGTTTCCTTGGGCTTGCTCGACAGCCGCTTGGGCTTGGCGCTTGTCAAGCTGGAACATTGGCGCGCCCTTCTCTATGTATGAACCTTCTGTGTAGAGCCGGCTAAGCAAGAATCCGTCCACCTTCGGCCGAATATCGGCGTCCACATTGCCCAACATCGTTCCGACCCATTCTTGGTGAATGGGCACGTCCTTTTGGATTGCAGCTGTAACCGTGACACCGGGAGGCGGGGGAGCAGGCTTTTCGGCATTTGAAGTGCAGCCAACACAGGTCGCCATCGCCACCATCAGCACGGCCACAACGTGTAACCGGCGTGCGGCGGCAAGCGGCGGAATTGTTGCCGCAATAGAAAAGCTCAATCCAGTCCCCAATAGCTGTTTTTTTTGCATTTTGTACGCTCCGCGAGGCGCAAGTACGGCTGTTCAGAACGCAAGATTGTCAGCGTCTGGTGCTGCCGGAGCGGGCACGTTTGCCCGGTTAGAAAGGTACTCACTCCTGGGAAAGGGTAGTTGCAGAGTGGAGAGCGAATAACTGTTAAAACTAGCAGGTGCTAACAGTCTCATTCGATTCTGAGCTGGCCGGTACTTGTGTTCTGAGTTCCAGCTGGCGCATCCCGCGCTCCCTGCGTGTTTTGACAGTTTCGGGGAACGTGGAAGCAAGGCCATTCTCGTCTGAGCGGAGCCGAACCTCACCCCGAAGCAGGGCAGAGTGCCCGCATGCACCAACTGGCAGGATGAGCAAGCAGAGCATCCTTCCGATAGAGTCGGCTCCGCCCCCGATAAGGGAGACGCAAAATGCCGGTGTTCCTGAGAATGACAATCCCGACCGTGCTTTTGTACATGCGTGTGCCGAACCCTTTGTTCAGGTGATCCAAGCTTGTCAAAGCGTCGGACGCCACAACTTAAAAGTGAGGCGTAATCATGTTCTTCAGCCCACAATGTGTCCCGGCCGAACTATCGATGAGGCAGGAGAAGGGATTTAACTTGTCGGATTCTGAGAAGAAGCGGCCCTCCCTGACACGAGGCGCGCAAACCTACATTTACGTACTCTACGACGCATCACTTCGTTCCTATCACCTTGTCTTTCTTTAGCTGCTTGACGAGCGCCCTGGCATACTCCCTCGCCAATTTCCCAAAGTCCTTGGTATACACAGTGTCGGTTTCTCCGCTCCAGAGGAGTTTTTCATCTTTAAGGTTGTAGAGGTTGAACTCGGTGCTGACGTAAGTTTCTTCCTTAACATAGGAACTGGTCGCGTAGGCATTCCCCCAAGCCATGTTCCAGTACGGCCAGAAATTGGAGTAGGCCGCAGGAGGCACATAAAGGGGACCGGCGAGGGTTGTGACAACTTCTTTGCTTTCCGTGCGCATGGTCTTCGGCCGGATGACAAGGACGCCATCGTAGTCGCCTTCTTTGATGCGCTCTTTGAGTTCACCTTCCATCAGTTCGTTGCGCGGCGGAAGGACCATGTGGCTCCTGATTCCTTGCACGGCAGACTTGGCGAGCAGCCGCTCCATCTCATCTTCAAGTTCCTGGCGTATGAGGTAGTTTTCCAGGACTCCGATGACCAGAATCTTCTGGAGCTTCGGCAGGGGTTGGTCGGAGAGAACCCAACGGTGAATTATTTTTGTGCCGGCTCGCAGCGGGAGAGTGGACAGGCTAAGGACAAATAACAGAAAAAGAAGGCGCGTTCTGGTCATGTATACCCGCATGGTACGAGTAAGAGGCGGTTTGGCTTGGGACAAGTTGAATGGCACGGTCACTGCCTTTTTGAACGCTAACCTGGTGGACATCGTTGCAGAGGGCGATGCAAGCCTGCTCAGTCTGCGAAACTGTTCTCCCCAGTGGATGGGGGGTTGCGGAAACCACTATTCCGTGTACAGAGTCAGCAGGACACCAAGAATGATTAAGAGTGCCGGCCAAGCCGTCCTGAAGAAGTGCTGCCACTCTTGTGGCGTCTTGGTCAGTCCAGCTAATCCATTGGTTAGTGCGATACCGAACCCCGTAGCTGCGAACCAATGGTGCTGCCTCTGGATGCGTTCCATGGTTTCCATGGCGTGGGGTTCCTGCATATTGCCGCCGTGAACGTGAAACAGGAGCAAAATCGCGCCCGCAGCTCCTACTACAGGAAAGAACCAGGCAGCCCATGGCGCCTTCAATCGCCCCCGCGCTCTTTGCAATTCAACGTATCCAAGGGCCAAAAGAATCATGGCGAAGATTTTGTGCTGTAAGTCCTCGGCATTGTTGGTGATTGCATACCAAGGAGTTTGAGGACCAAAGGGCCAGATCTCCGTATCGCTAAAGACCAGAACAAAGAGGCCAGCCGCCAGAAAGCACATGGACCAGGCATAACGCACCACAGGCCAACGCTTGACGAGGTGACTCTCCGCGAGGATAAAAATTCCTGCCAAGACGACGAACAGTCCCGCTAAGTGGTGATTAAATTCGCTCTCCTGTTTGTCCGCTACGCGCTTGGCTGCTTGCTCGGGGTTTTCCGACGCAGCAGGCATCTCCATTTTCATTCCTGGCATGTTGTCCATGTCGTGCTGCTGTGGCTGAGCTAAGGGCGTGAGCAGAAACAAGAGAGAGATAGAAAACACAAACAGCATCAGCGACTTTCGAATTCCTAACGGGGAAGCGTCCTGTATGGGCAGCATTACATTGTCCTCGTTGATTTTGGTCTGGATTTCAGGGTCGCCTGGTGGGACCTTTCATCCAGTGGACTTGTAATGTTTCGCAGGAATACTTGTCACTGTCACTGTTGACAGGTCCTGAAGTCACGAGGAATGTGTACACGAAACTACTAGAACGCTTCGCCGACGCCGACGCTCCAAGTATGACTATCCTTACCTTGAGCAAAGTCAACGCGAAGATTCACGTGATACTTCTTGCTAAGCTGAAACCTGGCACCAGCACCCCCGCTCGGCAGGAAGTTCTTCGTCCTGAGCGGCTGATTGCCGCCGGACACTACCCCGCCCAACCCGCCAAATCCCACAACGCCAAATCTCTTGGGTAATGCCAGGCGATATTCCAACTGCGTGGCAGCCATGTAACGGTCGAGATAGCGTCCCGCAACGTAGCCCCGCAATTCGCTATCTGTTCCGTAGATGCAGTTTCCGTAGAAGGGAGGCTGCCCTCCCGTAAAGCAAGCGAACCCATTGTACGCAAGGGCCTGCTGCTTCGTTACGCTCCAGTATTTGTTGAAGGTGAGTTTGTAGCTCTGAAACGAGTATTTGCTACCCAGATCTTGAGAAAAGAAGTCCGAGGTGAAATCCAGCAAAGTTCCGCCGGCCGGATAAAAACGGTTAGGGCGAGTATCGCGCTGCAGTCGAAAACCTACTGCCGTCAAAGCTGTGTGGAGTCCGAAGTCGGGTGGCACTGGAACCGTCCCGAGATTTGGAGACCGGAGGGTGAGGAGCGAACTGCCCCAGAAAAACCGTGGACCCAGGAAGAATTTCCATCCAAGACGACGGAGGAACTCTGCAAACAGTACTTGACCCGTCTGATTAAGAGGCAACTTTTGCTGTGACGCGCCGGAACCCAGGCCGTATAAATTGTAGTTTAGATCCCCCCGAGCGAAGGCCGCAGTCGTCCGATAAGTATTTTGCTTGAAGTACAGTTCGCCAGCCGCAACGAAACCCCGGGTGCCGTTGTCCGTAACCAGCCCAGCTGCCCCAATCAGGGAGGGCAGAGACGTCTTGTCACTCCCGTCGAGCGGGAAAATGTATGCAAGAACGGGCACAATTCCGGAACCTAGCGCCGGACTGGAAATCGGAAGAGGAGCAATGACGAACGCCCCTCCGTCTTGCTTGCTTTCAGGGGATGCATCTTTTTGGACAGCTCCGTTTGGGGCCTGACTGAGATCTTCGGTTGTCTGTGACTGAAGGGATGAACTCTCGTTGACCACGGCCTCTCGGGCCGCCAATTTCGCTCCTCCCAACGTCCCATACAATCCGGTGGCCAGGAGAAGAGACAGCGCGTTCCACAATCGCTGCGAATTCAAGCACGAACCGATCAAGGAGAACCTCGAACTGATTCCTTGAGAACGCGGCCCGCCCTGTGTTTTGCAGAGCGGGCCGCGTTGGGGGGGCACTCACGAACTCAGGAGCGACTACTTCGCTTTAAACTCCTAATTTTTAGGTTCCACTACATCGGGTGCTGGCTTCGATCTTTGCCAAAGAATTTCTGAATCTGCAGCTTGGTTAGGATAGAAACGAAGTGATTCAGCATTTGTGGGAAGCAAAACGATGTCCACGCGCCGATTGTAAGCGAGCCAGGTTGCCATGAAGTTGCGTATGCGAGTTTCTTGGGGCTGATCCGGATTCCTTGATTGCAAGTCAATGACCGTTGCCTTGTCGAGCGGGTTGTCCTCACCCTTGGCTGTCGTGGCGATCTTATCTGCGGCGATTCCTTGCGAAACCAGGAACGCCTTGACGCTTTGAGCCCGCAATTCGGACAGCGCTTGATTATATTTTCCCTCACCGCGTTCATCCGCGTAAGCGCTGAGCGACAGTTTTGCGTCCGGATCATATCCAAGATACTCTTTGAATGCAGCAGCAAGATTGGTCAAGACTTCTTGCTGGCTGCGAACGAGTCCAAGCTGCGGATATTTCGTCGTAGGATAATCCGTTGGGAAGAAAACGCTGCGGAGCATCACCCCCGGGCTCGGTTCGACGGAACCCTTCAAGCGCACTGCGACGGTCTTCGTATCGGAGCCGCCACACACATTTGTTGCAGTCAATGTGTACTTGAATTCTTCGTCGATGGGGCCATTAGCTGTCTGAGTTGGGCTGAGGGTCAGAGATTTGGTGCCGCTGGTGGCTACGGAGCCGAGGGTACCGAGAGAGGTTGCATCGGCGTTGGATGACGACCAGGTCAGCGTCGTGCTCCCTTGCTCGATGACCTTGTCACCGACCCGCCGGTATCGGATCTCCGCGGGTGAAGCGTTCAACGAGGACTGTACGACAGGATTCACTTCGACAGTGGTGCTCGGCTTGGTCACACCGCCTGGGCCCGTAGCCGTGAGTTCATAGACAGTCGTTTGCCGAGGCGAGATTGTTTTTTCGCCTGTGGTTGGAACCGGGCTCAGGCCACTCATGTCGGCGTCAATGGTTTCGCTGGAGGTCCATGCCAACTGAGTATTTTGGCTGCAATCGATTTTGGATGGGTTTGCGGAGACCGTCCCGCTTACAGGAGCTACGGCAACCGTGGCACTTGCAATGCCTGCGTGAAACCGTGGTACGGTTGCGCCCAGCTGACTGGAGCCGCGCGGCCAAGCCTTGGTTACTTGCTTTCCATTCGAGATATCCAGAATCACACGCTGGTCAGCAGCGACCGTCACCGAACCGGACCAGAGCTCTTTGCCGTATCTCGTGACCGTTACTTCATGGGTGCCGGGCGGAACAACCAGTTCTTGGTGATAACGAATGTTATGATTAAACTCATCGACATGCCCGACAAAATACTGGGGCTTTTTGCCGTTTAACAAAACGGCAGCATCACCTGCCCGTCTCATGCCCACTTCAATCTGAATGCGTCCGCGCGGGCCCGGTATATCTTCGCCAACCGGAGCAAGTTTTATATCCACAGGGACGGTATGGCCAGAATCGATCGAAACATCCTGCTCGGCAAATTTAAAACCATAGTTGGCTACGACCAAATGGTGCGTTCCTACGTCGAGCTTAATCGTTCGACGGCCAGGGCCAATCGCCTTGTCGTCGACGAATGTGTAAGCTTGTTTGGGAGAAACCGAGATCTTTAGCTTTCCCTTTTTGAGTTCTTGAGCACCAGCGGCCGAACTAAACAAAACGATCGCTCCCAAGACTCCGCACAATATCCCGCCTTTTTGAAATTCCATAAATTCCCCTCCTTATGCAGGCAATGCACTGTTCAGCTGCCATCGCCAACGCTACTTCCATGGCCGTTTCTTAGATACTGTCAATAGTCACAGCGCCAATAGCGTTGAACAACCCAACTGAGTCTTATGATGTTGGTGTTGCAGGGAACTCTCATCAGTGCTCCATGCAGGGACGATTCTGGGCATCTTCGGGATTTCCAACGTTTCCAGGGACCTGGAGCAACTCGCTCTTTCAGTTGGAAAGGATCCGGTCGAGGTGGAAAGAGTACTTGAGGCATCTCTTCCTCGCCTCAGGGAGGAGGTATCTCGAACCGGACCCTTTCACTGGTCCTCGGAGGTAATCGCAAGATAGGTTTCTACGATCTTTATGGGAACTGTCAAAAATGCCAGTAAAGGAGGGAACTATCTCAATTAAGAGGGGAGCCTAATCTGTGCTAGAAAATTCTTATCCGGTTCGAGTTAAGGGCCCTCAGAAATAAAAAGCGGGCCGCGAACTGACGCACCGTGGCGCCCCTTCCGCAGCCCGTGCAGTTGGTTGAATAAGCGCTGGCTTCCGTTTCTTCGTTAAAACCGGAAAACCATGCCGGCTCCGTAGCGAAAATTGCTTTGGTTTTGATTGCCCTTGGTAAAACTGTTGCCGAACCGCGTCAGCACAAAATCAAACTGTGCCGGCCGGATGGCAAAGGATTTGGTCACTGGAATGTCAAGCCCTCCACCCATGACGAAATCCCATGCATTGTTGCTGGGGTTTGCACTGGTGGTGCAAGAGGTCTGACAAGCCTTCAACAAATTTTGGTAAGTATTCGAGTGGGCTCCGCCAAACAGCACCTCCACGAAGGGTTCGAAGTGTGGAGAGCGGTATTTCAAAACGGGGCCTACGTTGTAAGTGAAGAGGGTGGCGTCAGCCTTCACAGTGCACCCCGCTGGGCACGGGCTATTCGCTGTCGCAGGGAAAGCAAAGGTCTTTGACAGGCTACCGTAGCCGTTGAATTCCGCGGTGAATCCCAAAGCGTGGTTAACGAACACAGTAACACCACCGCCTCCGCCGTTCAGGGAAAAGCCGCTGACGATGTTGCTGTTCTCCGGGTTGAATCGCATGTAGGAGTACCCCAACGGAACTTCCACCTTGGCATAATCCTGGGCAAGGGCAGCCGTTCCAAACAGCAGAAGGATCCCTAACATAGATATGCTTCTCATTTTCATTTCTTTCTCCTCATACCGAAATTACAGGGCTGATGTTCCTCGACGAGTGCCAAGGTAGCTCGCGCGTCCCCTTCCAGGAACTGTCAAAAATGACAGGATTCGTTCGAAGCTGACATCCTGATTCGTTCGTGAAATGGAAAAAGTCAGGCAGTCCTGCCGCCTTTGGGCCGCGCGCGTTTCGAGCTGGAGCTGGGGAACATCTCAACAAGAGCAGACTAAGCTGAGATGCAGAACTTACGGTACGAGAATCCGTGATTTGATCGCGAATTGAATCAATTCCGCGGTCGTCTTGAGATTAAGCTCTTCCATGACGCGGTACTTGTGAAATGCTACTGTCCGTGGAGTCACGTTCAACACGCTGGCCACTTCCTTCATGGACTTGCCCTCAGCCAACAGGTGCACGACTTCGCGTTGCCGAGGCGTCAACGTTTTGTCTCGTGTTTTTGGCTGGGGATTGTTAATGAACGCCTTCTGCATTCCACTAGCTATCTGCGGTGTAACGTAGGATTTTCCTTTGATTGCCATCTGGATGGCGCGAATCAGTTCCGAACCTGCGGAACTCTTCAATAGATAGCCGGATGCTCCGCAGCGCATTGCTTGCATCGCTAACTCAGGGTCCTCGTTCATGGTGAGGAAGATGAGCTTAACGGCAGGCATGAGTTTCTTTAGGCGCAATCCAGCTTCCAGGCCGTTCATTAGCGGCATAGCGATGTCTACAATGATTACGTCGGGCTTGAGGATGGGCGCAGTTTCCAGAAGGACCCGCCCATCGGATGCTGTGCCCACAACCTCGCATTGAGACTCCAGCAGTTTGCGGAACGCCTCGACAAGCATCGTATGATCATCGGCCAGTATGACTCGCGGCAATCCCATTGATAGCCTCAGGGTTCAAGATGTTAGAAAAATCATTTGCTTGCTTAAACTGTCATTTTTAACAGTATGGGCAATTGAAGAGTAAGGCTCTCATGATTCGCGAGTATACTAGAACTGCGCAGCGAAAGGTCCATCCTGTCAGTATTGCCAGTCCTTCAGTCCATTCCAAGGGTTTAAGCTTCCCCGGATTCCACGTCTATAAGCGTACGTTCGAAATGATCAGTGAATCACGGGCTAGAGTAAATGAAAATGAATATCGCGATTGCGGGGTTTCTCGTTGTTGTGTTGCTCGGCGACAGTGGAGTCGTCCTGGCGCAGGACTCGGCACAACGGGCCTGGGATATTCTCGAGAAAGGACACGATAGTCGCAGCAAGGAGGAAAGGGTCAACACTGTTCGTGCGCTCGGGCAATTGCCGGGCAATTCGCACGCCGTTGAGCTTGCCGAAAAGGCGATGGCCGACAAGAAACCCGAGGTGCGCGCGGCAGCGGCACTCACTCTGGAGCAACTCGGCTCAAGGCGCTCCATTCCCCTGCTGAAGGAGGCTCTTAAGGATAAAAACGTAAGGGTAACTTTTGCCGTTTCGAGTGCGTTGCTCTCCCTTGGGGATTCGTCGGGGTACACGATTTATCGCGAAGTGCTAGTGGGGATGCGCAAGAGTGGGGAAGGGCCCCTTGAGGAGGAAAAACGGCTAGTCGAAGATCCTAAAGCGCTGACGATGGTGATGCTCGGAGTGGCTGCGGGATTTGCTCCCTATGCCGGTTATGCGTGGGCGGGGTTTGAAGTCTTGTCTAAGGACTACACTGGCCCAGTTCGCGTGAGCGCTGCCCTGAAACTGGCGACGGATCGCGATCCGGAGACAAAGTTGGCGCTGGTGAAAGCAGCTTCCAACCGCAATTGGAAGGTGCGCGTCGCAGCGCTGGATGCGCTAGCAAAGCAGGCCGATCCGCGTCTGATGGACACGCTAGCGTCCCATCTATCGGATAAGAAACAAGCTGTGAGATGCGCTGCGGCCTCAGGCATTATTCGACTCTCGAGTGTGCAAGGGTCAGAACTCCAGGCAACTGCGCTTCCCTAAGAACATGACGGCGAAACGTTCGGGTTAACTCGCTCGCGTAGCTCACGCATGAATGGATCACGCTCGCTACTTCGCGAAGACCAAAACTGGCTCCTTACAGCCCTTCGGTATGTATCCGTCGAAATCGCACTACGGTTGCCGTCGCGCGGTGCGCACGCTCCGTTCCGTCGCATCACCCGAAGGTGTAACACGCACACCATTGCTCGCCACGCTTTCTGCCACCGACGCGCCGATGCTGCGAACGTGGAGGTCTCGCTGCGGGAATGGAATTTCGATGGCGGCTTCTCTTAAGGCTTTGGCCACGGCGATCGTCACATCACTCTGGAGCTGAAACCAGGTGTCTTGCTGAGCAGACCAGAAGCGCAGCTCAAACTTCAGCGCGCTTTCGCCAAATCCCAGGAAGAAAGCCATGGGCGGGCGCTCGAGCAAGACTCCCGGATGTGATTCCGCGACTCCCACGAGCAGCTTGATCACTTGTTCGGGATCCGTGCCGTAAGCAACTCCGACGGGTACATCAACGCGGCGCCACTGTGACGACAGGGTCCAATTGATAACTTGGTTCGAGATCAGATTGCTATTGGGTACGATCACTTCCGCGCCCTGGTAGGTTACGATTGTGCTTGAGCGTGCTCCGATCCGCCGAACCAGGCCCACCAGTCCGCCGACGTCGACTGTATCGCCGACATGGATGGGACGCTCGAAAAGCAGGATCAATCCGGAAACAAAATTGTTCACGATATTCTGCAGGCCGAAGCCGAGACCAACGCCAAGGGCGCCGGTGAGCACCGTAAACTTGTCCAGCTCGACGCCGGCCGCGGACAGAGCGGCCAGAGCGACCAGAAGGAGAAGGACGTAATAGGCGATTGTTGAGATGGCGTATGGCAGGCCGCGGCTTAACGGCAATTTTGGAAGCACAAGCTTCTTCAAGAAAAACGTGGACGCATTTGCGAGGGAGTAGCCAAGCAGCAGGATCAGCACCACACTGAGAGCCCCCCCTAAGGTGAAATGCACCCGATCAAAGCCAATGGGGCGTTGGAACAAAACGAATAGGGCGCCCATCACGCCTTCGTAGATGGTCAGCAATCGCAACATGGCTCTCAGCCACAACAACGAAGCCGCAAGACCCAAGAGGCGGGCGCCCCAGCGTTCTACGGCATTTGTCCGCAGTTCGAGCAGTGCGCGCGCCCAGTTGGTTTGCAGGATGGTACTTAAAATCAGCGTCAAGACGCGGGCTACGCAAAAAAAAGCGGCGGCCACAAAGGTTCCAACCAAGACACTGAGCCCTAGAACCTGAGCCAGAGAAACAAATCCGACGATGTTTGCCAGGAGAGATGCAGCCAATAGCACGAGACCCGCGCGGATTCCGACCAAAAGAATTCGCACCTTTCGGTTGTGACTCAGTAGTGGACCCACCCTCGATGGACGCGCGAGCCAGGCAAAACTGACCAAAGCGGCAAGAATGAGTAGCGCGTAAAGCTCGCGCCGGAAAAGTGACGGAAGCTGAATGAGCAGGTACACACTACAGAGTGCGTAGAATGTGGCCAGGACATGCAGAAAAATCCGGAGCCGGGACTCCGTCAACGGCGCCAAGAGTCGCAACACGGGAACTAGGCAAAGCAAGTAAAAGAGGAATGCGATGCCAGTGGGTGCTGAAGCGATATATTGTCCCGTTCCGATCAGAGCGACCAAAAGCGCTACTGAAAAAGGGCGGCCCAATACTTGGAGGTTTTCGGTCGGAACTTCGGGCCGCGCTGCACGCACAACGTAACGCCTAAGCTTGAAAACGCCGAGGAGCGCCAAAAGGTAAATCATCGTGAGAGCAAATGTGGCGAGTATGTGCGCACCCACAAACTCCTTGGCGCCTGCAAAGAACCGCTCAAAAGACCTGCGGAAAGAGGGTCCGATGTTTTGCTCGAGTGCTTGTGAATTGCTGGCTTCCCAGAGCGGCCGGCCATTCAGCTCTAGGAGACGACCGCGTTGTCGCTCGCGCGCTTGACGCACGCGTAGCAATATGTCAGAGATTTGCTGGTCTTGCTGAGAGACGTGATTTTGCACACTGAGCACCACGTTTAGCTGCTCTTGTGCTCGCGACTTCGCAGCCTCAATCCTGTCCAATTGCTGCTTTATACGTGCGACAATGGCTTCTATTCCTGGGGTTTTATGAATCTGGATCCAGGTGGCTACCCACTCCGGCTGTTGAGCCTCAAGTGCCTGGATCTGTTCTCCCAGTTTCCCAGCACGCAGCGTCAGGATCCTGCGTTCTGCGGTGTATTCGAGACTCTGAGCGCGCCAGTATCGCAGCTCGTCCTCCAAATCCAGCGATGTGGGGTCGCCGGCCAGGAGGTCCCGGGTCTGCAGCGCTCGCCGACGAATCTCTGTGGCCTGTTCTTCTGCTTTCTTTTCTAACCCCAATAATTCAGATTTAGGTATCAGTTGACTGCTGATCTCTTGGAGCAGGTGGTCTAACTCCTCCGTGCGGTCAGCGATCTGTGGCAGAGGAATCGTTTGATCCACAGATCGCCCCTGAGGAACTGCCGGAACTTCGCTCTCCTGCGACTGCTTTGTGCTATTGGAAGCTACCGACTGTGCGGGTGGCGTCTGAGACTGGATTTGACGAACGAACGGTGCGAAGGGAGAGAACAGCAGAGCGGCGACCACAAGACACGAGCCAAGCCGGCCAAGAATCTCCCGCATGTCGGCTCTCGGAGTGATGCGATGAGATGACCCGCGTTGGGTCAAAGGTGTATACCCTCTTCTTCGTATGTCTAAAGCGGCTGGGGCGCACGCCAGATATGCTGTCTCGTGGGGTCTGCGTCGCACACTGTTAGAAGTAACAGATAGCTTTCGTTCTCTGCCCGCAAAACGGTCTGGAATGGGGAACTTCAGCGAATGCGCTAGGACTCGAGCGCGGCCTTTCCTCTTTTCAGTGAGTGCAATTCAGTCGTGGGAACCATGAGCTCGGCGAACCCACAGTCCAAACAGATCAAAACACTATGGCAAATGTAGACGGGGGGAACATTCACTCCCTTTGCGTCGGGGAGGCTGGCTGTCAGCTCCCCTTCAAACCTTTGCATGTTTTCGGACTTACACGCTCTACACGGCATTTCCACCCCCAACCGATGGCTGCCCAAAATGAACAATTTACCCGCGAAATGCTATCCAGTCTCTTGGCGTTAAAAGTCTAACACATCACCCCTATTATTCTCTGATGTCGACTAGTGACATCGACCGATGCCGACTCGACTGAAGCGTATTCCTGAGAGTCTGGCATTCCTTACAGTGGCGACAGCATTTTCTTCCGAATATTGTAGTTCTGAAGCAGGTCGGGATCGCCGCACTTGACGACTAGCATCGCTGAACAAACAGTGCGCACGATGATCGGCGCAGAGGCTCTCTGGGCGCGCATACATCGGATGGGCGTATTGAGCAAAGTGAGAATACTCCTCGCAGATGATCACCCAGGTTTCCCGGAGATAGAGGAGCGTCTTCTGGAATCTGAGTTCGAGGTTGTCGGAAAGGTCCGCAATGGACAAGCCTTGTTTGAGGAGGCCATGCGGTTGAAGCCCGACGTCATTGTGACAGATATTTCGATGCCCATTCTCAATGGCATTGAAGCTGTCGATCGATTGATGGAATCAGGCTGTAATTCCCGAATCGTCTTTTTGACCGTTCACTCTGACACCGAGTTTGTGCGTAGATGTCTCTCCGCAGGTGCTTTTGGATACGTCCGGAAGCCCCGAATTGCCAGTGAACTCATACTAGCTATTCATGAAGCTTTGGCCGGCAATATCTTCGTCTCGCCACATTTGCAACAACACAACGGAGGGTAGATCCGCGCTTTTGGCTGATTCAACTGTCATGGTCAGTGTGGCTTATATGTCTACTGCGACGGCACAGATCGACAAGAATCTTGAAGCTGACCATGCCCTCGCGGCGGAGACGGCAAGCTCTATCACAGAGGCACCGACAAAGGGGGGCTGGTGAGGCCATCGACTACTCTGGCTTCAGAACCTGGTGCAGGGGCCGCGCACTTGAAGTCTCGATTTCTCGACGGACTCCCTCCGGACGACCTTAAGTTAGTTCTGGCCGCAGCTAGGCAGAGGCACTTCCTCCCCAATTCTGTAGTCGTAAATCAAGGCCATCCCGCTGATCATCTTTTCCTGTTGACGAGAGGCCGCGCCCGATTTTTCTTCAACACGCCCGAAGGCAAGAAAATGATTCTTCTTTGGCTTACGCCCGGAGAAATATTCGGCGGCATGGCACTCTTGTCGATCCCTTCACCTTATCTCGTCAGTACAGAAACGCTGAAGGATAGCTCAACGCTGGTATGGGACCGTGCCACGCTCCGAAATCTCGCTGTGCGCTACCCAAGGTTGCTGGAAAACGCACTGCTCATTGCGTCGGATTATATGGCCTGGTATCTTGCGGACCACGCAGCTCTGATCAGTCAGACCGCTCGTCAAAGACTCGCCCGCACCCTGGTCTGTCTAGCCGAGACCATTGGCAATAAGAGTTCAGAAGGTTTCGAATTCGACGCCACGAACGAAGAGCTGGCAGGCGCCGCAAATGTTACTCCGTTCACCGCAAGCCGCCTCTTGAGCGAATGGCAAAAGAACCGTGCCGTCATAAAGCGTCGTGGCAAAATCCTCCTCCGCTCTCCCGAGAGACTCTTCCTACATACAGCCTGACCCCCGCCCTATTTCCATGTTTTCTCTAAGCGGTTGTAGTCATCTCCGATTGCCATAGCGCAAGTTCCAAGCTGCTTTTGGGCAAAGACTAGCAGCCGTGGTAGTGCAACAGTGTCATGTGGCTATGCTTTGACACACCGGAGCGACTTTCAAAACATGAACATCGAGGAGACTGTGGAATTGCTTCAGTCATTAGTGCGCGTACTTGTAGTAGATAATTTTGAACTTTGGCAGACTTTTGTTCACATTCGCCTCGATACGGAACCGAATCTGCATGTTATCGGCGTCGCGGCCGATGGACGGGACGCTGTTCGCAAAGCGGAAGAACTACAGCCAGATTTGATCTTGCTGGACATCAGCCTTCCCAAGTTGAGCGGCCTCCAGGCCGCTCGACAAATTGGCAAGGTTGCGCCTAAGTCGAGAATACTCTTCCTGAGTGGCGAGGCAGATCCGGATGTGGTGCGAGAGGCCCTCAGCGTGGGCGGACTTGGCTACGTTCTTAAGTCTGATGCCGCTAGGGATCTGCTTGCAGGCATCGAATCCGTTCTTCTTGGCAGGCAGTTTGTAAGCAGAAGTCTTTTGGATTTCGGCGATATGACATGAGTCTGGGGGCGCTAGAGGATGGCCCAGCTGGCGTGAATCTACGTTCGTTTGATAATCACCACTGTCAGATCGTCTTGCTGCTTGGTGCCATTGGAAAACGCAATCGTGGCTTGATACAAAGCGGAGATGATTTCCCGTGGTTGCTTTTCTTTCGAAGTGCGAATGGCTTGTTCCAATCTCTTGGCGCCGAACAATTCTCCTTGCGAATTAGCCCACTCAAAAAAGCCATCGGTCGCCAGCACTAGCATGTCACCGCGATTTAACTCCAGGACTCGTGGAGGCTCGGAAACAAGCCGGGCTACGATACCAAGCGGCAGCCCTTGAGCGTTGATCTCTTCAAAGCAATCTTCCTTCAATACATAGAGAAATAACGGCCCGTGGCCTGCTGAGAGCAGCTCTACGCGCGGGCTTCCCGAAGCGCAAACCGCTGCTACAAACGTCACAAAACGCCCTTCCCCAATGTCATCCATGAGCGCGGCGTTAATTTGTTCCATGGCGTCCAATAGCCCGTTCCCCACCCTGAAGTTGGCCCTCGCATAGGCGCGACAGACTGCCGCGAGCAGAGCGGGACCAATCCCGTGACCCGTCACATCTGCCAACGCCACGACCACTTTCCCGTCCGCTAGAAGTTGCCAGTCATAGTAATCTCCACCGGTCTGATCGGCAGGTTGATTCCATCCAGCGATTTCAAAACCTTCAATCTGGGGCATTGCCCGTGGGAGCAAAGACTGTTGTATCGAGCGGGCCACAGCGAGGTCATGTTCCAGGCGATCGACTTGGCGCTTCATTTCTGCCTCGCGGAGCGCGGCTTCGACCTGCTTTCTGATTTCGCCCGCCACCATGCCCGCAACAAATCCCGCAATGATGAGGGCGCTGGCATAACCGAAAACAGCCTTTTGCGGAGAAAGCAAAGATGTTCCTCCGCCAATCGAAGGTCGCCAGCCGAGATAAGCCGCCGCAGCAAGATAGCTAACAGCTGCGAGCACTCCGGAAAGTCTGCAAAACGCAGGATTCAGGCGGAGGGTGGAAAGGCTAATAAATACAAAAAAGGCAAGGCCCGCGGGGTTTGCCAGCGGTCGATAAATTGGATCGATGGATGCACTAGATAGAAACGCAACGGCAAGAGCCGGCAAGAGAGTTTCCAAGAAGGTGTCGCTGATCCATAACCAATTCGCAAATTCTCGGCCTCTCTGAATTGCGTGATTCACCGCGCGCAACATTGCGAATTCATAGGCGACGAAGAGGCTTAGCAGCCCGAGCATCGTCAGCCACGAGACGAGATTCTCCTGGCCGCCACCCGAAATAATCCACCGAAGCGTTCGTATCAGAAACGCCGCAATGATAGCTCCTAGAACGATGCGAATTCGGAGGTGCTCGCTCTTCAGCAGAGCCTCTTGAAAGGCAATTGATTCGGCGCGCAGGTTAGTCATGGCACTACTGCCAGCGGGGGAATAAGAGGAATTTTGTTTCATTTGTCGTCGCAAATGACCTCATTGACAGAACCCCGGGCAACCAGAGAGCCCGTGGATGAACATGAGCCACAAGGTCAATCGTTACTGGGAATGGTCGGCTCCGAGACACGGTGCCGAACTCATGATGGTCACATTTTGAACCGTATCGGCGGCACGTTTCACGATGCCACTGTAAATTTTGCCAGATGCTTCATTCGTATCCGCGGCCTAGCGTTGCAGTAGCGGACCCCGATTGTGGACTTCCGATAGTGCCAAAGATGAAGATCTCACTCTCGCGCAGTTCGATCCTAACTGTGCTTGCCATCACGATCCTGTTGGCGGCGCTGCCGAGTGCGATTGGAAGGCTGATACGGACTGGGAACCCCTACTTATTGACTCAGCAATTCTTTGAGGACATGTTGGCGCGTCTTTCGGGAGCTGGTCGTTTTCGTTTTATTCTGCAACCCGTGACCGCACTCCTCGTAGGCATGCGTGACGGCATAAGAGACTCACGTTCGGGATGTCCTCCTTTTTTGTTAGCGCTGGTTTCGCACCCGGCGCGCCGGCCGGATCTTTTGCGCAGCGCATTTGCGTCGGTCCGCGACCTGGTGGCGATCGCGATAATTCTCGACGTCATTTCTCAGTTCCTTATTTTCCAAGAGATTCATCCTGGTGCCGCACTGGTGCTTGGTCCGGCGCTGATTGCGGTGCCGTACTCGATATCGAGGGCTTTAGCGAATCGGATCGCCCGGAGACGGAGTCAGCAAGCGTCAGTCATTCGTCCGAGCTGATTTGTACTCCTTAAGAAGTGATTGCTGCGCATGATCGACGACGGGGCAGGTTCAGCCTGCCCCGTCGTCCTTGCACTCCCATGTCGGGGAATTGCGAACTTCCTTTTCACAGTTTTGTTAACTGGAAAATCGCGAGGTGATCCTCCGAATTGTCATTGCCATCAAAGATAAACCGCAGAAGAGTACGCCCAGCATTCCGATAAGCGGCAAATCGCTGGCCGTTGTTGGGAGCTTTTTGGCTGGCGCCTCTGCAGTTTCAACTGGTGCTGCAGCAGGTGCTGCAGCAGGTTGGGTCATGACGACGAGAATGGGCACGTCGGCCTGCGGTGCTGGAGGCGGCGGTGGTGCAGTTCCGGTCTTCTTAATTTGCTGTGCGACTACTGTTTCCGGAACCTCGGTCACCCTTTGAGCTGAGACCCTCATCCCCTTCTTGAGGCCCCAAGCGTCGGTTTCTCGCCCGTCGACCATGAACTTTTGGTTCTTGGGAATTTTAAACTGCTGGTTTTGGCCATTTTCGAGCGTGAGGATAACTGAGTTCGGAGGCGTAACATGCCAAACTTTGCCCGTTACTGTCTCTACTGTCGTAACCACTTTAGGTGTTGCGGTTGTTACGGTCTGCTTTTCTAGCCTCATGCCCACCTTTGCAGTGTGGATATTGACCGGTTTTCCGTCCACCATGAAAGTAAGACTGTCTGGAACGTTGTCGAAATGCCTGAATGTGCCGTCTTCCATCTTAACAACGACGCTGTTTCCATTGATGTAAACGATTTCTCCGCGCTCGACGTTGACCTGTTTGGTTGCTTCGCCGAGCGCTTCTGACTTCGTTGTTTGTACTTGCGCTACCGATGGCATTGAAAGCGCGGCACAAAAAGTGCCTCCGCCCAGCAGTCCGCACAAGATCATTCTTGAGAGCCTAGTTGAGATCATCTCTTCTTCTCCTTGTTTTTTGTTGCCCGGTGGACCGGGATGTTTGCTGCAACGAAATAGGGGTCGTGCGCAGGATCGAGTAGTGCTGTCACGATGAATCTTTTGGGAGCGTGGCCGACGAAATAAAAAGGGAAGCAGGTCACCAGTGTCAAAGTCGGCGCTGCTGTCGGGTTCAAGACCGAAGTATCATCGGGCGAAACAATCTGAATTTGGCTCACAGCGTACCGATCTGAGTGTCCCGGCCGGACGAGTTCAAGCACATCCCCGGGAGCTATGTTCTGCAAGCCCCGGAAAAACCCGTCCCGGTGCCCTGCGATCCCTAGATTGCCTCGCGTCCCAACTTGGGCGGTCCCTAAAATCCTTCCCACGCCACGATTTAGCGTTAAGTCATCCGTATCATTGAAGAGTGGAACCACAAGGTTGATCTTCGGAATGCGGAGAATTGCCAACGGAGCATCCGCCTTCTTGCCGAGGCTATCCTCGTAGGCCGAAATGCGTTTGGCTGACCATAGGCGAAAATCAACCGGCACGCCCAAGGCCGGATCGGGCAACTCTGAGGCCTTACTAGAGGCAGCAGGTACGTTTTCAGCTTCAAATTCCGCGATAGCCACTCTGGAGCTGATGGTGCTGTGAAGCCGGGCAACAAGCCACACGGTCAAGAGCACCAAGCCGCTGGCCAGCAACATTCGTTCAATTTTCTGAGTCTTCACGGCATCGTCTCGCGATTCCTTAACGACTTATGGCTAACTCGTCCAGCACCAGTGCCACGGCTCTAGAGCTCGCGCCAACCACCAACAAACGGTACCCAAATTCCGGTGACCCACTCCTTTGCTGCAACTAGGAGGCAACTCGCGTTGGTAGGAGCCACTGCGCAGTCGATTATTGATTGCAAAAATGTTCCTAAAAGGGCAATGGTTTTGGGCACAAAAGTACTTTGCTTCATCTCGTCTTTTCAGGCGCGAGTCGAGTATCAGGGTGCTGGGGATCCCCTACGCCTGGCTCCGTTTGCGTGTGCACGATATGGGATGTTTTATCTGCCGCAAACTGTCAAAAGTTACAGGTTGAGATCGCGGATCTTCAAGGCTTCATCTGGTAATTTTGCCAGTGTTCCAAATCGGGGAGGCTAGCTATAGAAGAAATGAAAATTGAACAAAGAGGTGGCGAAATGGCAACACTCGTCCGAAGCTTGCGGAGCCAGCTGACAGCCGTAATCTGCTCGATGCTGCTAGTTCCCGGGGCTCCGGGAACGGCGGCGCCAGGCTCAGTCGCACAACAGGCAGGCTCGGTCGATGAGCAGGCTGCAAAGATTCCGAATGACCAATTAGATTCTTTAGTAGCGCCAATCGCTCTCTACCCGGATCCACTCTTGGCTCAAGTCCTTGCTGCATCAACCTATCCACTGGAAATCGTGCAGCTTCAGCAGTGGCTCGCGAAGAACAAAGACCTAAAGGACAAAGCTTTGGCGGACGCGGTTCAAAAGCAGCCCTGGGACCCGAGCATTCAGTCCATGGCTGCGCTTCCCGATGTCGTGAAGCGACTGGCAGACGACATTGGGTGGACGACAGATCTTGGTAATGCTGTTCTGGCCCAGCAATCTGACGTGATGGACGCCGTTCAGCGCATGCGCGCGAAAGCTAAGGACAAGGGCAACCTCAAGTCGACTGAGCAGATGCAGGTCGAAACAAAGACTGTGGAAAGCAAGCAAGTCATCGTCATCCAACAATCTAAGCCGGAAGTCGTCTACGTTCCCAGCTATGACCCCGTGGTGGTCTACGGCGCGCCTCCGTACCCGTACCCGCCGATTTACTACCCGCCTCCCGGCTACTACGCCGCGGGCATGGCGATTTCATTCGGTGTTGGGATGGCTATAGGAGCGGCCTGGGGCGGCGGAGGCTGGTGCTGTAACAGTGGATGGGGGAACAACAATACCATAAACATAAACAATAACAATAATTTTGTAAATAACGCAAATAGAAATAACATCAACAATAGCGGAAATCGGAACGGAAATCGCACTGGGAGCGGCAACAGCAATTGGCAGCACAATGCCCAGCACCGTGGTGGCGCACCTTATTCAAACAAAGCTACAGCCAACAAGTACGGCGGTACGGCTCGCGGCGATTCCGCGTCGAGCCGGCAGGCAAACGCACGGCAGAATCAAGGTCAGCGAGGCGGGGGGCAGCAGGCGGGATCCGTGGACCGTGGCGGCGGTAGGCAACAGTCAGGAAGCGCGGACCGTGGTGGTGGCAGGTCGCAGACGGGCTCCATGGACCGCGGCGGCGGGGGAGATAAGGTGGGCAACCGAAGTGTGTCGTCGGGCTCAGGTGCCGGCTCCAAGGGAGGAGGTTTTGGCGGTGCTTCGGGTGGCAGTAGCAGAAGCGCGAGCGCAAGTAGTTCACGCGGCTCGTCCAGCATGGGCGGCTCGCGCGGAGGTGGTGGCTCGCGCGGCGGCGGCGGGCGGCGGAGGTAATCATCCATGAACAAGGAGACGCACATGAAGTCAGCCCCAGCGAATCAACGCGGAGCGGAAACCTTTCAAACACTTTTGCTGATCGCCTTGTTTTGCGCCGGGACAGCCTTTTGTCAAGCGCAGCCATCCAAACCGCAGGCAACCAAGCCATCTCAATCGGCACAGAAATCGTTCGGAACACCCAAAGAAGCCGTCGAAGCGATGATTCTGGCGACGGAAAATTTCGACCAAACTACTCTAAAGGCCATTCTCGGTCCAAGTGGCGACGACTTGGTGTCTTCGGAAGACCCCGTCCAGGACAAGAGGAATGCCGCTGCATTTGCAGCAAAAGCCCGCGAAAAAAATGAGGTCGTCATCGACCCTAAGAATTCCAAGCGCGCCATTGTTTCCGTTGGCAATGACGATTGGCCGCTTCCGATCCCGCTCGTGAACAAAGGGGGGAAGTGGTTTTTCGACACCAAGGCCGGCCGTGAAGAGGTTCTTTTCCGGCGCATTGGTGCCAATGAACTGGACGCCATCGAAATTTGCCGTGGTTACGTGGATGCGCAAGAGGCATACGCTTTGGAAAAACACGATAGTGCTGAGGTGAACCAATACGCGCAGCGAATCATCAGCACGCCGGGTAAGCACGATGGTCTTGGATGGCAGAATCCCGATGGAACCTTTGGAGGCCCCGTTGCGGAGGGGATTGCCAAGGCTCTGCAGCAAGGCTACACGGATAAGAGTCAACCGTATCATGGTTACTATTTCAAGATTTTGAAAGGGCAGGGCCCGGCCGCACCGCTGGGGCAAATGGACTTTGTCGTGAATGGCGCAATGATCGGTGGCTACGCTCTCGCAGCTGCCCCTGCAGATTACCGCGTCACAGGGGTAAAAACGTTCATTGTCAGCTATGAAGGAGTTGTCTATCAGAAGGACCTAGGACCGGACACCCTCAAGCTCTTCAGGAACATGGAACTCTACAACCCCGACAAAACGTGGAGTCGCACGGACGACAACTGGTGACGCGCTAGGGCCACGTTCAATCGGATCTATCTCAAAGGAGAATACAAGAATGAAAAGGCTAGCTTTCTTAACCGTCGCATTTCTTTTGTGGGGTGTGAGTGCTGCAGTAGCTCAGGATGTTCGCTACGATTTCGACAAAGACAAAGACTTTTCAAGATACAAGACTTACAAGTGGGTGCCCATAAAGGGTGCTGACCAGCCCGATGAATTGACGGCCAGGAGCATCATGAGCGCAATAGACGCGGAACTCGCCACGAAAGGGTTGACGAAAACGGATGGTGACACTGCTGATCTCTACGTCGGTTTCCAGACCGCCATCGGCCAAGAGAAAGAGTTCACTTCGTATAACACGGGCTGGGGCTATGGTGGTGGCTGGGGTGGAGGATGGTACGGTGGCGGAATGTCCTCGACCACGACCTATGGATCGACGTCCACGGTTTACGTCGGCCAGCTCGACGTGAGCATGTACGATCCTGCCCAGAAACAGCTCGTATGGCGCGGAGTTGCGTCCAAGACCCTGGACCCCAAAGCGAAACCAGAGAAGAAACAGAAGAACATCACCAAAGCGGTCGCCAAGCTGCTGAAGAACTATCCGCCACAATTGAAGAAGTAGTCGGTGAGTCGGGCCTCTACAGTGCGTGATTTCGTGGCCGCCTGGCGCGAAACTTGTTCTCTTTCTCGTCTGCGTTCACGTTGCATGCCATGCGATCGAGAATCGACAGCCATGACTCGATAGGACTGGTCGAGTTGGACGTTATGCGCAAGAGTCGGCTCCCATCTAACCGATCCACTTTCAGCATTTCCTCCAGCCTTACCTCCAAGCTGCGTGCCGCGCTGGGGTTGATGCGACGCTAGTCAAGATGATTGAAGCTTCGACTTCGTGGCCACTGGTAGATGTGCTAGTTCTGCGGACATAGCATCAAGACTTAGAGGGTCAAGGAAGTCCTCGCGGTCATAAGCGACGCTGCGGTCGCACAAGCTTCTTGACAGCAAGGATTGGCTGCCTAGATCAACACATTTTTGATAGAGCGCTTTTCAAATGGCAAAGGTGGGACAGATAGCACGGTGGCGGCCAGCCTCTTCAATCGCCAACACGTCCGTTTTCGGAACCTCTACGTCGGAACCAACTTCAGGTCGCACTAGCAGGGTCTCGTTGCGATCTTTCAGCAACGTCCCTCGCAAGCTCAACTTGATTCGTCCCAGGGTCAGATGCACTACGACCACTTGTCCGATCCAAGGCTCAAATGCGTTCTTCATACCCTCGCCGCACATGTTTGTCTCCAAGGACAGCATCTGTCGCAAATGAGGGGACGAACACTGTTAAGAATGACAGTAAGTGACGGTCACTTCCGAGCTGACATCACAAGTGGCCTTGCGGGAATGCTGTCGAATGGATGAAACTAAGCAATAACTGTGAAATTCGCGCAGTGTGGAAGGCTGTTGCCTTTGCCCGGACAAGGGGGAGTCGGCTTGAGAGTTGTGACAAAGACTTTCCGTGACGGTCAGCCGGTCTTCTTTTCTCCTGCGTTTGCAGCGAGAATTTTCAGGCACAGCACCATTTCGGGAGCGTAAGGCCACAAACGGCGAAGACCTGTTGAAGAATCATCCCAATTCCGGGGACACGAAGCGACGACCCTCTTTTGCGTGTTCGATCGCTGGAATTAGATCGTTTGCCAAACGAGGCTTGAGTACGTAGCCATAAGCGCTGGTCTCCACGGCGGCGCGAAAGGTATCAGGGTCTTTATAGACCGTCAGGAAAACAATTTTGATGGACGGGTTGACCTTGAGTATGCTTCTGGCTGCATGGATTCCATTGAGTATAGGCATGGAAATATCGAGAACGAGGACATCCGGAACGAGCCGGGCAGCGGCATCCACGGCTGATTGCCCGTCAGATACCGTGCCAATCACTTCACAGCCGTTGGCAGATAAAAACTGACGCACATACTCAAGGACTTGCCTGTTGTCATCAGCTAACAATACGCGGGTTTTGGATACGCCCATACTCCGTCTCACAACGACATAAACACACGGCAGTCAACAAAGTTCCTCGCTACGAAGGGGTAGCTAGCATCGGAAAGGTGTTCCCCCGCCCCAGGGGACACATGAGCTGGCTTGGAAAGTATAATGCAGGGAGCTCAAAAGGATGTCAATTCCAATCTTAGACTCGGCAATTCGCAACGCGAAGAAATTTCATGAGGTGCTAAATTGAGGTGGAGGCAGATACTTGACCAGTAGAACTTCGTTTCCCTTCTCACTGTACACGAGCTCATCGACGAGGTGCCTCGTCACCAAGACACCGTACCCGCCAGGACGCAGTCCTTGTGCTTCGCGGAAAAGCATGTGACGAATCGGATCGTACGAGGGATTGTTGACAGCTGCATGGTGTAATTCTCCCAGTGAGAAACCCTGACCCGGATCCTTAATCCTGCACAAGACCATCTTTCGCGTGCGCACATACCCGACTTCGACATATTGGCTTGGATCAAAATTACCCCCATGCTCGATGGCATTGAGGAGCATCTCGCGGAAGGCGGTTGCGACGTCCTCCTTTTCCGGGTCTGGAAGATCTGACATCTCCTCAAAGAATTGCACTAATCGATCTGCGGTTCTGTGATCGCAGCGGGCAATGATGCTGATCCATTCCGGTGTGGCAGAGACGAGTTCGATACCGTCATCCCAGGTGGGTTCCAATGTGGCGATGCGCACCATTTCAGCAAGCGATGCGGTGGAAAAAGGCTTCGAGAAGTAGCTGAATGCACCTTCGCGCATGGCCGTAATCACGTCAGCCGGTGTACTCTGGTCCGTGAGAATGATAAATCGAACATGTGGGCGGACGAGGCGGATTTTGCGAAGTAAATCGACGTCTTCTCTGCCCGTGGTCTTTGCTCCAGTAATAATTAGATCGAAATGTACCGTCTTGACGAGCTTCCAAATAGCTTGGTTGTCGGCAGCATACACAATGTCCCACTCGTCGGACTTTAGAACGGTGCGCAGCGCGCAGGTTACAAGCGGGTCTGCATCAACGACGAGCGCAAGTTTTGCCGGGGCGGTTGAAGTCCGTACTGGCGCACCAAGCTCCATACTTTGTCACCGCTAGATGCTTTCGTTCAAACAAATTGAAACATGCGCTGGACGAATCATACGAGCGGGCGATGATGCGTAAACTGTCAAAAATGCCGGTGCCTCTGAATTATTTCGCTCTGCCGCGAGTTAAGTCGTGCGTGAGGCTCCCCTCAGAACGACTTGGGGTTCCTCGATCGACGTGGGACTACCGACCCACTTTTACAGTTCCGCACTTGATGTCTTTTAGCCGTTCTCGGCCGTCGGCCTGTTAATTTTGCCAGTTCACCGCTAGAAACCTCCGGCCTAAGCTCCACCAAGGATGATCGAATCACAAGTTCGGATGCGAAATCACTGTGTGTTCGAAACGCTCAGACAAAGGCATAGTCAACTTCATGGGGGAAATTCAATCAAGCTTGATCCCAGAGAGATAAACGCCTGCGGGTCTTAATGCTGTCGCAACTAGAGATGAGGGTAACTCGATCTTGCACAAGCGACAAGGCAAGTGAGGGGGAACAATCGTGAGCGTAGCGGCAAAAGCATCCGACGTTCGAGTGGATCAGTTCTTTACCGGCGCAGAAGCACGGTTCGATCGCTGGCGTTTGCTGCTCCAAGCAGCGCGCGCCTGGGAAGGAGCCGCAAGCCAACAGCGTCCCGAAAGCGAGAAATACCAGGCGGACGTATCCGTTTCTTTTGCGGAACTGCGTCAGTGGGAAGACTTTTTTGCCTACCCGGGACAAGCGTTGTTGGGGACGCTCGACGAACGTATCGCCTCGGTAGATGCCGTAGGAACGGCTCGCTTGGTGCAGTCCCTCAGCACTGCACTGCTCACCCATTCCTACCGTTCAAACTTGGCCGACTGGGAAGGTGAGGAACAGTCCCCGATTGGTCTCTCCGAAAGGGTGCCAGGAGCCAGCGAAGAAACCGCACTGCACCGTCCTTATTTCGAAGTGCTGGTAGTAAGCCCCGCCCGTCCGGCAGCATGGTCGGAACTGGCAAAGGAGCTGCGCAAGCTGCGCAGGCCGCAGGACAAGTTCATTTACGAGCCAGTATTTGTCGGCAGTTTTGAGGATGGCGTGCTCGCAACGATCCTGAACGGCAGCCTCGAAGCGGTAATGATCTACGAAGGCATTCCATTCGCCTCGTCCCACCACAATCCAGTTTTGCGCGAGGTTCTGACTTCGCACCTCGCCGCCAGCGGGATTGGCACAAATTCAGTGCAGTACGGCCTGGCGCTTGCCCGGGGTCTGAAGCAGCTGCGTCCCGAGCTGGACATCTATTTCCTGAGTGATCGCGAAGTGGAGAAGGTGGCCGGAGACACCAGCGCCGCCTGCGTCCGGCGCGTTTTTTATCAAGTTGAGGAGCCTCTCGAACTGCATCTTAGCATCCTCGATGGCATTGCCGACCGGTACGACACTCCTTACTTCGACAACTTGCAAAAATATGCGCAACGGCCAATGGGAACGTTCCACGCACTGCCGGTCGCGAGAGGAAAGTCCATCTTCAAGTCGAATTGGATCCGCGACATGGGTAAGTTTTACGGATTAAACCTCTTTCTTGCCGAGTCCTCGGCAACAACTGGTGGCCTGGATAGCCTGCTGGAACCTACGGGAAACATCAAGGTCGCGCAAGAAAAGGCAGCCCGTGCATTCGGAGCGGACCACGTCTTCTTCGTTACCAACGGCACTTCGACATCGAACAAGATGGTCGAGCAGGCGTTGCTCGCACCAGGGGACATCATGCTGGTCGACCGCAATTGCCACAAGTCGCACCATTACGGCGCAGTGATCTCCGGTGCCTTACCTTTATATGTAGAGGCTTATCCGCTCACCCAATACTCCATGTATGGAGCGGTGCCTCTGCGGACAATCAAGAAAGCTCTGCTCGATTTGAAAGCAGAAGGAAAGTTGGATCGGGCAAGGCTTTTGGTTCTCACAAACTGCACCTTTGACGGGCATATCTATAACGTCGAGCGGGTCATGGAAGAATGCCTGGCAATCAAGCCGGACCTGATCTTCTTGTGGGACGAGGCGTGGTTTGGATTTGCGAGATGGAGTCCGTTCTACCGTCGGCGGACGGCGATGGGGGCGGCGGCTATTCTGGAAAGCAAGTTCAAGGATCCGACTTACCGCGCGGCGTACAAAGAGCAGGAAAAAAACCTGGGAGCTGATCTCGATCCCAAAGCCAAGAACCTTCTCGAGACCCGTCTACTTGCCAACCCGGACAAAGTGCGTTTGCGAGTTTACCAAACGAATTCAACACACAAATCGATGTCTTGCCTGCGGCAAGGGTCGATGGTGCTTGTGAAGGACCCGGATTTTCATACTGTCGAAGAACAGTTCCATGAGGCTATTTTCACACACGCGTCAACCTCTCCGAACCTCCAGATTATCGCTTCGCTGGACGTTGCCAGACGGCAGATGGAGCTGGAAGGCTACGAGCTAGTGAATCGAGCCATCCAGTTGGCTCTGGATGTGCGCAGGGAAGTGAACTCTCATCCGCTGATCTCGAAGTACTTCCGGGTGCTTGGAGCGGACGAAATGATTCCCGCCGAGTTCCGGAATTCGGGGTTTGTAGATTACCTCGTGCCGGGAACCAACTGGGCAACGGCAGTGAAGGCACTGAGAGAAGACGAATTCGCGCTTGATGTAACACGACTCACCCTGGTTTGCGGCTCAGCAGGCTTCGACGGCACGCAGTTCAAAAATATGCTTGCCGCTGACTACGACATTCAACTTAACAAGACATCCCGGAACAGCGTGTTGCTACAGACCAATATCAATAACACGCGCAGCGACATCGCCCAGCTGATTAAGGTATTGGTGGAGATTTCACAGGGGATCGAAAAGAGGCTTGCAGAAGGCGGCAGCGCGGCGCAACAAGTCTTCGCGGCGCGCGTGAAATCGCTAATGACGGATGTGCCCAATCTTCCGAACTTCAGCTGCTTTTTCAACCACTTCCGCGAAGACCCGTCGAGTATCAGCGGCGAAGGAGACATGCGCGCCGCGTTCTTCTCCGCCTATCGAGAGCAGCAGTGCGAGCATTTGAAGTTATTCAGCCCGGAGATCGATAAGCGTTTGAAGGATGGGCCCGAGTTGGTTTCGGCAAACTTTGTGATCCCGTATCCTCCAGGATTCCCGATTATGGTTCCGGGCCAAGTCATCAATGCCGAAACGATTGAGTTCATGCGCAAACAGGACGTCAAGGAAATCCACGGTTACAGCGCCTCGCTCGGACTGAAGCTGCTGAATCCAGCGGCTCTACACTCGGCTAAGACACCAAGTGAGAATGTTGCGCTTGCAGCAAAGAATCCCAAGCAGAAATCAGCGGTGGCGCGTGGGGGATCCAGTAGGTGAATGAAGTCTCCACGAGGAATTGCTGATTCGATAAAAAACGCAGTTACTGGCAGGTAAGGGATCAGAACCGGTCCTCGAATTAATAGCGGGCCATAACAAGGAGTTAGATTATGGGCATATTAGCGTGGTTCGCTGCAACCCTCCGGCAGTACCCTGAGATCGCCATCTTCCTCACGCTAGCCTTTGGGTACTACTTCGGAAAGTTCACCTTCAAAGGCATCGGCTTGGGGTCAGTTACTGCCACCTTGCTGGCGGGCGTCGCGATCGGACAGCTTGGGATTACAATCTCGCCCCCTCTCAAGGCCACAGTCTTCCTCATGTTTCTCTTTGCTGTCGGCTACGCCGTTGGGCCGCAGTTCGTCCGAGGTGTCGCCAAGGATGGCCTGCCGCAAGCAATCTTTGCGGCAGTCCTATGCGTGTTCTGCCTGCTGGCACCCATCTTGATCGTCAAGATCGCCGGCTACAACCTCGGCTATGCGGCGGGGTTGTACTCAGGGTCACAGACCATTTCCGCCGCCATGGGCCTGTCAACCGATGCGATCAACCGGTTAGGCCTCACCGCCGACGAGGTTAAAGGACTACTCGATTCGATGCCGATTGCTTATGCGGTGACCTACATGTTCGGCACCGTGGGATCGGCGATCGTGATCGCACTGGTAGGTCCGGCCCTGCTTCGCATCGATCTCCCGGCCGCGTGTAAAGATTACGAGGAGAAGCAGGGCGGCGGCAAGGAACTTGGCGGGCCGGGCACGGCCTGGCACCGTTGGGAAATGCGTGCGTTTCGTGTGCAGCCGGGCGCCAGAGTCGTCGGCCTTCGCGCCGTCGAGGCTGAGGCGCTGGTGCCGCAAGCACGCATTTTTGTGCAACGCATACGTCGTAATGGAGTCATAGAGGAAGCGACCACGGAGACGGTACTGCGCGAGGGCGACGTGGTGGCGGTCGTCGGCGCTCGCGAGGCACTCGTTAGTATTATTGGCGAACGCGCGAAGATGGTAGCGGCCGCAGGTTCTCGCGAGATGCTGGCCCACCCTACTGCCGGAGTCGCAATAGAAGTTGACGATCCAGAACTGATGAGCGTGCCAGTGGAGGGTGTCGATGTTTACGTGACCAGCAAGGACGTTGACGGCAAAACCCTTGCTGAACTGGCCGGGCTGCCAAGCGCTCGCGGGGTCTTCCTGCGGAAGATCACGCGGGGTGCAGTTGCCACTTCGATTCCTATCCTGCCGAGTACAAAAATTTTCCGCGGCGACATCGTTACCCTGGTTGGCCGTACACAGGACACCGCCGCCGCTATCAAAATGCTGGGCGTTCCTGATCGTGCCACCGATGTCGCTGACGTCGCGTTCATCGGTGCCGGAATCGCAGTGGGTGCCCTAATCGGCGCGCTGGTCTGGAAGGTCGCCGGTGTGCCGCTGACGCTCTCAACTGCCGGAGGGGCGCTCATCTCGGGACTCATTTGCGGCTGGTTGCGCTCGGTGCATCCCAAGTTCGGTCGCATCCCGACGTCGACGGTCTGGTTCATGAACTCCGTCGGTCTCAACATTTTCATCGCCATAGTCGGCATCTCGGCTGGTCCGGGCTTCGTCAATGGCTTGAAAACACAAGGCATTGGCTTGTTCCTATGGGGAGCTCTGGCGACAACCGCGCCCCTTATTATTGGTATGTTCATCGGCAAGTACCTGTTCCGTTTCCACGACGCGCTCTTGTTTGGCATCCTTTCCGGAGCGCGCACAACGACAGCTTCGCTCGGCCTGCTCTGCGACCGGGCCCACAGTCAGGTTCCCGCACTCGGATACACCGTAACTTACGCCGTTGGCAACACTCTGCTCACGATCTGGGGCATGGTTGCCATCATGCTTCTGTCGTGACGTTCTCCGAAAGGTGACAACCATGGACCTAGTGAAACTCCGTAACTTCGAGAAGTTGGGCCCGTTCGAGATTAAAGATGAGCTGATCAACCTCGCCAAGAAGACCTCGCGAACGACGCAGTCGGCATTTCTCAATGCCGGCCGCGGCAACCCCAACTGGATCGCTACGACTCCGCGCGAGGGCTTCTTCTCGCTCGGTCAGTTCGCGATCACCGAAAGTAAGCGCGTGATGGAGCATCCTGCTGGCGTCGGCGGGATGCCGCAACCGCAGGGCATCACTAGCCGTCTTGAGGCGTGGCTCGCCAAGCATGCCGACATGCCCGGCGCCTCGTTTCTCTCGGCTATGGTGCCGTTTGCCGTGAAGAAGTTCGGGTTCGAGCCGGATGCTTTTGTTCACGAGCTTGTGGACTCGATCATTGGCGACAATTACCCGGTCCCCGACCGCATGCTGGTCCACAACGAGCGCATTGTGCACGAGTACCTGATGTGGGCGATGTGCGGGAACCCGCAGCCGGCAGGCAAGTTCGACCTGTACGCGGTCGAGGGCGGCACGGCTGCGATGTGCTACATCTTCAAATCGCTGAAGGCCAATCGGCTGCTGCGTCCCGGAGATACGATTGCGCTGGGCACGCCGATCTTTACGCCCTACATTGAGCTGCCACATCTCGAAGACTACGGGCTGGAATTCATCACCATCCAGGCCCCGCAGGAGAACCGCTTTCAGTTCACAGACACGGAGCTCAAAAAGCTGGAGAATCCCCAGGTCAAGGCGTTTTTCCTCGTCAACCCCGGCAATCCAACGGGCGTTGCAACCAGCAAAGAAGTGATCGGCAAGCTCGCGAATTTGGTAAAGACGAAGCGTCCCGACCTCATTCTTCTGACCGATGACGTCTACGGAACGTTTGTTCACGATTTCCGATCTTTGCTCGGCGAACTGCCGCAGAACACCATCGGCGTCTACTCTTATTCCAAGTACGTCGGCTGCACGGGGTGGCGACTCGGTGTAATCGCGGTCCACGAAGACAACATTTTCGACAAGATGATCGCGAAGCTTCCTGATGCCGATCTGAAAGCGCTCGACAAACGGTATGGCGCTTTGGTCCTCGATCCGCGCAAGATCAAGTTCATCGACCGCATCGTGGCCGACAGCCGCGATGTGGCCCTCAACCACACCGCCGGCCTCGCGCTGCCCCAGCAGGTCATGATGAGCCTGTTCTCCCTTGCTGAGATGATGGATGGGGCCAAGCTGTATCAGAAAGCATGCATGGAGATCGTGCATCGGCGCGCGAAGGCCATGGTTGAGGGCCTCGGCATCGAAGTCTCTCCAAACCCGCTATACAACGCCTACTACGGCTTGATCGACTTCGAGTTCTTTGCGCGCAAAAATATTGGCGAGGATGCCGTCGAATACCTCAAGAAGAACGTCCATCCGCTCGACCTCGCTTTCCGTTTGGCAGAGGATCACGGGATCGTCCTTCTGAACGGCGGCGGCTTCGAGGCGCCAGATTGGTCGCTCCGCGTGTCCCTGGCCAATCTGCCCGACGAAGTGTACGACGACATTGGACGCGGCGTTCGATCGGTCGCGCGAGGCTACCGAGATGCTTTCGAGGCTTCGAAGCGTGCCGAAAAATCTAAACAAGCAGCCGCGCGATAATTTGTTGCGGCTCTTCCGGAGCAGGCTAGTCGCGAACTGGCCCAGAACTCCGTTAATTGATCCCCCAGAGAGACCGCCGTAAAAGGAATGGCGTATGGAATGGCTGGCGAAGCTCTTCACAAAGTACCCCGAAATGGCAGTCTACTTGGCAGTTGGCATAGGGTACTTGATCGGGCGGCTGAAGTTTCGTGGTGTCGGACTTGGCGTAGTAACAGGTTCCTTGTTGGGAGGGATCCTTATTGGAAATTCCTTTCACGTGCCAGTGTCTGACCAAGCCAAAGCAATCGTGTTCCTTCTATTCCTCTTCGGAATCGGTTATTCCGTGGGGCCCAGTTTTTTTCAGAATCTCAAAGGAGACGGCTGGCGCTGGGCGGTGCTTGGTACATTTGTTCCTGTCATTGGCCTCATAACGTCTTATGCCATCGCTCATTTCTTGAAACTTGACCCAGGCTATTCCGCCGGTTTGCTTTCTGGAGCATTGACCGAGTCGCCCGCAATTGGCACCGCAAGCGAAGCAATACGTTCCCTGTCCCTGCCCGAGGAACAAAAGCAGCTGTGGATCGGACACATAGCTGTTGCGGACGCGATCTGCTACATCTTTGGAACCTTGGGTGTGATCTGGTGTTGCAGCAGCCTCGGACCGAAGCTCCTGCACTTCGATTTGCGTGCGGAGTCGAAGAAAGTGGAAGCGAACTTGGGAATCCAGCGCTCCAAGCTGGGAGTTTATTCCGCATGGCAACCTATCGGCTTTCGCGCGTACACAATTCCTCAAGATGGGCCCGCCGTTGGTAAAACAGTGGCAGAAGCAGAGAAGTCTGTGCCGGGTGTCCGCCTGTTTGTACAGCGAATTCGACGTAAAGGGGAGATCTTCTCACCGGTCGGCACAACGGTCCTTGAGGCGAATGATACGGTCGCCGTGCTCGGCCGTACCGAAATCATGATCAAAGCACTTGGTCCGTCGGGGAGAGAGGTCGCTGACCCTGAGCTATTGGAAATTCCAGTAGCATCCTTCGACCTATATATCACCAGCAAGACAGTCGCAAGCAAGACCCTTCAGGAAATCGCTGATGGTGTCGCGGAGGCTCGCGGTGTTTTGCTACGCGGCATTACGCGCAGTGGCCATGACATTCCGATCGGGACAAACACGGTCATCCAACGCGGCGACACACTCCATGTAACCGGTTCTGAAGCTGCAATCGAGAAACTGGCCCCTGTAGTTGGCCGTGTGATTCACCCGACGGAAGACAGCGATTTTGCGGTGCTCGGAATAGCCATATTCATCGGAGTATTGGTCGGAGCCGTGCTCACAATACCTGTAGGCCATCTGAGAATAGCGCTGGGTACTAGCGTTGGTACTCTCCTCGCCGGGGTGATCGTTGGTTGGGCCCGGTCCATGCGTCCTTGGTTCGGAATAATCCCAGATGCCGCGATTCTTTTCATGCGGTCGATTGGTTTGGCCGCGTTTGTGGCCATGATTGGGCTAAAAGCAGGCCCGATCTTTGTGCAGGCGGTTAGAGAATATGGCTACATCCTTTTCCTTGGAGGAATCGTGGTGACGCTTACACCACTGATTACGGGGCTCTTCTTCGGTCGCTACATTCTCAGGCTCAACCCGGCACTATTGCTGGGAGGAATCGCAGGCGCTCAGACGATGATCGCGGGTGTCGCCGCAGTGCAGGAGAAATCAGACAGCCAGGTTGCCACACTGGGGTACTCGTACACGGCGGCATTCGGTCATATCTTTCTGACGACCTGGGGAACCATTATCGTCTCTCTCATGACTTGACTCAGCTCAACGACGCGGCGGTTCTTGGAATCAGCGGTTCTAGTTTGGCTTTCCTACCCATGAGTATTGCCACGCCACAGAGACATTCTGAAAGTTGCCGCCGTACTTGATGTAGGCGCCATTGTTGTAGCTGACCTTCAGGGACTGATGCTTCGATAGGGGAACCGATGCAGTCAAGCCAACGCGGGAGTTCCTCTGAAGAGTGCTGGGGTTTTGCACTCCGTTAAGGCTTGTCCTGCCTCCGAACCAGTAGTTTGCATCGAGTGAGACCCACAGCCGAGGCTTAAAGTCGTAGCTGACGTGTCCTTCAAACGAACCTATCGGGCTCTCCGACTGGGTGTTAGTGCCTGGTGAGAACTGATTGTGTGAAAAGAACTCAGGATTCGTTGTGTAGAACCAAGCTCCTCCGTACCCATCAAGGAGCCAATGGCCCCATCGCCGTGAGTAACCGAGTTCGGGCTTGAAGGCCCAGCGATTGATTCCGAGATTGATCAGTTTCGTCGGGTCATACTGGCCCGTCAGAGGTACGAGCCTCATGCTGATGCCCAGAACCGTCTTCTGGCTCCAGTTCTTGAACTCCTGTAGGTTCATCGCTGGGCCGCCCTTGAGGTTTACTGAAAACCGAAACGATACAGGCAATAGGCCGGACCGGTACGCCAGAGTCTCGGCGCCGACTACACTCCCCCGGAAATTACCAACACCGTATGGCAGCGAAACGAGGATATTGGCATTACGTCCAAAACAATTTAATGAGTGTGAGTAGTTAAACACCGAAACGTTGAATCTCGCCGTAGCACCTGTAATGGGCACCGTTCCGTCAAAAGTTATGCTTCCGTCAAAGAGGGAATAGGTCAAAGTCACTGCGTTGGAATGAATCGGAGTGATGAGGTAAGCCCGAGGAGCAAGGTCTTGCGGGCGGCAGATGGGGGCGAATAGACCACACGTCAAAAAGAGAAGGAGTGCCAATACGTCCAAGAGTAAGGACCTCATTTTCATGAATATAGGAATCTGGTCTAAGACTGACATCTGTAAGCATTGACAGTTCTGTTCGTTGCCGACGGGATGCAACATCCAGTGCCATCTGCGACTGCCGTTTGATGAAATCCACGGGCACTCCATGCGTGCTCGGGTTCTGATGAGCTCGGTGGTTTACGAGCGTGACGGGAGGAGACTGGCTTCTCGGGCATGTTCTTGGACCCGCCCCAGGGGCTATCAGACATTCGGACTGAAGACGCCTAGAGGATCAAAGATCCGAGATAGGCGAATCGGTCATGAGGAAATGAGGAGATGCACAGCCATGAGCCAAATTGCAGAAAAAGAACGTCTTGAAAGTGTTCGCGATGGGAAAGCTCTTTGGAGAAAATGGGGGCCCTACCTCAGTGAGAGGCAGTGGGGCACAGTCCGCGAGGACTATAGCGAGGGAGGTGACGCCTGGAATTTCTTCACCCATGATCACGCTCGCTCGCGCGCCTACCGCTGGGGCGAGGACGGCATCGCCGGCATCTCCGATGACAAACAGCGGCTCTGCTTCGCGCTGGCCCTCTGGAACGGCAAGGATCCGATTCTCAAGGAACGGCTTTTTGGATTGACCAACAGCGAAGGCAACCACGGCGAGGATGTGAAGGAATACTACTTCTACCTCGACAGCACTCCGACGCACTCTTACATGAAGTATCTCTACAAGTACCCGCAGGCGGCCTATCCCTATGCCGATCTAGTGGAGACGAACCGACTTCGTTCGAAGAACGATATGGAGTACGAACTCCTCGACACGGGCGCATTCAATGACGACCGATATTTCGACGTCTTCGTCGAGTACGCCAAAGACGGTCCAGAAGACATCCTAGTGCGAATCACCGCAGCCAACCGTGGACCGGAGACGGCCCAACTACACGTGTTGCCGACCTTATGGTTCAGGAACGACTGGGCATCATGGATTGCCGAATCAAATAGGGCTCCTAAGAAACCAAACCTCAGACAAATCGATACAGCCGCGGGCACGAGTGCGGTTACGGCGACGCATCCGCTGCTGGGTGAATTGATCCTATCGTGCGAAGGCGAGGTGCGGCTGCTGTTCACCGAGAACGAAACAAACCACGAGCGGCTTTTCCCCGGGCAAAAGAACGAGAGCCGCTACGTCAAAGACGGAATCAACAACTTCGTGGTGCAGGGCGACCAGGACGCTGTGAACCCCGGCAAGGAGGGCACCAAGGTCGCCGCGCACTACCACATCAATGTAAGCGTTGGTCAGACCGAGGTAATTCGCCTGCGGCTTTCCAGGAGTCCTTCGAACCCGAAGGCGAAACCCTTCGGAAAGCAATTTGATGAAGTCTTTGCTGACCGGCTTCGTGAAGCCGATGAGTTTTACAAGTCGGTCACGCCGCCAGCCGTGAGTGAAGACGCGGCCAAGGTGATGCGCCAGGCCCTCGCCGGTATGCTCTGGAGCAAGCAGTTCTTCTTTTTCGACGGCGACAACTGGTTGGACGAGCACAAGTCCAACCCGCTCCATCACGGATATCGTACTTCCCGGAACTCGGAGTGGTACCACATGCTGAACCAGGACATCATCTCCATGCCCGATAAGTGGGAATACCCCTGGTACGCAGCATGGGATCTGGCTTTCCACACGCTCCCGCTCTCGATCGTTGACCCTGATTTCGCCAAGCAACAGATGGAATTGATGCTTCGTGCCGCTTACTTGCACCCCAACGGGCAGATGCCTGCTTATGAGTGGAATTTTAGCGACGTGAACCCCCCGGTCCATGCCTTTGCCACTCTCTTTCTGCACCGGACTGAACAAGCCCTGCGCGGTGAGACGGATGTCGACTTCCTCAAGTCGACGTTCAACAAGCTCTTGTTGAACTTTACCTGGTGGGTGAACCGCAAGGACCGCTTCGGCAAGAACGTGTTCGAAGGAGGCTTCCTCGGTCTCGACAACATCGGCGTCTTCGACCGCAGCGCTCCGCTACCCACCGGCGGCAACCTGGAGCAGGCGGACGGTACCGCCTGGATGGCCCTGTTCAGCCAGAACATGCTGGAACTCGCGTGCGAGATCACCGCTCACGACGCGACTTACGAGCCCATGATCATGAAGTTCGCCGAGCACTTCTTCTACATTGGCTCGGCCATGAACCGGCCCGGACAGGACGGCATGTGGGATGAGGAGGACGGGTTCTACTATGACCTGCTGCGTCTTCCTGACGGAAGCTCTCAGAGGCTCAAGGTGCGGTCGATGGTGGGGCTCCTCCCGCTATGCGCCACGACGATTACCGAAAAGTCGGTGCGGGATCGAATTCCGCTGACGATTGCTAACGTGCAGGAACGCCTGCGCCGGATCCCCGAACTCAAGGCGACCATCCACCCCACAGGTGTGGGACATTTTGGGGTTGCCGAGCGCGGGATAATGGCCCTGGTCAACCCAGAACGGCTGCGCCGAATCCTAACCAAGATGCTCGATGAGAACGAGTTCTTGGGCCCCTACGGCATCCGCTCGCTTTCCAAGTTTCACCAACAGCATCCGTTCGTCCTTGACGTGGGTGGCCAGGAGCACCGCGTGGACTACTTGCCGGCCGAGTCAAATACAGGCATGTTCGGCGGCAACTCTAACTGGCGGGGCCCAGTCTGGATGCCCATGAACGCGCTCATTATCCGTGCGCTGCTGAACTTCTATTTGTATTACGGTGACAATTTCAAAATCGAATGCCCAACGGGATCCGGCAGGCTCATGAATCTCTTTGAGGTGAGCAAAGAGATCTCGGACCGGCTCATCCGCATCTTCTTACGTGACGACCGTGGCCGGCGACCCGTCTATGGCGGTACGGAAAAGTTCCAGATTGACCCCTTCTGGCGCGACAACATTTACTTCTTCGAATATTTCCACGGCGACAATGGGGCTGGGCTTGGCGCCAGCCATCAAACCGGCTGGACCGGACTTGTAGCCAAGCTCATCCAGCTTAACGGTCTCTTGGATGCCAAGCAGACCCTGGAAGTGGGCAGGCAGGCCGCGTTCGTTCAGACATCCCGCGCGGCTGCGTAGAGGGGACGGGAGGTATGTTAGGAACCACCGCTAGAGCGGCCGTTTCCTAGAGCTAAGGACGTGACGTTGCGACGTCTTGAGTTCACCGAAGTCAGTATTTCTCGGGAACGAAGTGCTTTCCCTTCATGGTAGCTTGATCGTCGTAGCTGTCTTTGTTCTTGCGTTTCGGTAACTTTACTTTTTCCCGCGGGGTCTTACCGTACGGAATCCTGCTCAGCAGGTGAGAGATACAGTTGAGTCGTGCTTTCTTCTTGTCGTCCGATCGAACGATGTACCAAGGTGCATGCTTGCTGTCGGTTGCTTCCAGCATTTGGTCTCTCGCGCGGGAATACTCGTACCAGCGGCGAAATGACTCCAAGTCCATCGGGCTGAGCTTCCACTGACGAAGCGGGTCTTTAATGCGAGCTTCAAACCGACGCTCCTGCTCTTCCTTGCCAACCTCCATCCAGTACTTGATGAGAATGACGCCACCATCCACGATGTACTTTTCGATCTCGGGGCAGAGTTTCAAAAACCTGCGATGTTGTTCCGGGGTGCAAAAGCCCATGACGTGTTCCACTCCAGCGCGGTTGTACCAGCTTCTGTCGAAGACGACAATTTCCCCGGCAGCGGGAAAGTGCTGCATGTAACGCTGCACGTACATTTGGCTCTTTTCGCGATCGGAGGGAGTGGGAAGCGCCACGAGACGGAAAACGCGCGGACTGACCCGTTCCGTAATCGCACGAATGGTGCCGCCTTTCCCAGCGGCGTCACGGCCTTCAAACACGATAATGACGCGCAGGCCCTTGTACTTAACCCAATCCTGAAGCTTGCAGAGCTCTTCTTGAAGCCTGCTGAGTTCCTTCTCATATGCTTTGCGTTTCAACCTCCCGTTGCCGTTGCTATCTTCGTTATCTCTCATCGAGAATCACTCCTTGCTGGCTAAAAATCAGGAAGTCCGCGGGCAGTTGGTTGGATGATCCGATTCCTCGGTAAACAGGCAAGGTTGGCCAGAGGAACCGCTTTTGGTGTTCGCCCCATACTCAATGATCAGCAATTGACATACACGGGCAACTGGTAAGAGTTACAGCCAGCGCGCAATTTCTCTGCGAAAAAGTGCCGGGATTTTCACGCAAGAGTGCAACGCTGATCATAAATGAGGGGCACTGCGACTTAGCTACTTCTTAGTGTTCGGCGGAAAGTCTTTGAACGACTTTGACACAAGTTCACTGACTTCTTTGTCCAGATTGCGTAATGCTTTATCGGGATCACGAAAGGTCTTGTTGTAAGTTGTTTGCCAGAGGATTTTCCCAAGCTCGTCAGTCATGTAAAACTCGATCTGGCCATTCACCTTTAACCATGTGGCTGGAGCCAGCGCCGGGCCATTGCCTAACCCGTACGTCGGGGCGCGATCAACGGGACTAAGAGGCGTAGAATTCGCTTGCGCCTTACCTCCCGCACTGAGCTGCATGTCCGCGCCCCCATCATAGTAAATGAAGAAATCTGGCTTATCCTTGACTTCAACAAAACTTCTCGCGATGAGGGTCTGATTCACAGCCTTCACGATCTTCAGATCCATCATCTCATTCGTATCAGGGTGCTGGTGAGTCAACAGGTGGTTTTGCAGCCAGGCGTAGCGCTTGTGTCCCGAAAAGTCGAAGCTCCTGTCGAAAGTAGTGGATGTCTTTTGTCCAAAAGCGAACGGTCCCGTAAGCATCACCAAAAGAAGTAAGCCGAGGTGGCTGGTCCGATTCCTGGGAAGCCGCAGGTTTGCTAGGAAAGCCATCACTGCGACATTCTGAGATTCTCGGCAAAGAGAGAACACTGTCGAAACTTACAGGTCTACAATGCAGACCCCTGCTGCTCCGTTTTCCGCCTCGCTAAAGTTTCTTATCGCCTCGTTCATCGTCGGATACATTCGAATCTTGCGTTCCTCTTGTGGACGTTGTCGTGATTCAGCCCAGAGGCGCCACTCCGTCTGCCGGCCGGCTGTGGCCAGAACTACGCCACGCTCTCGCAGAGTATCTGCAACCTCTTCTGCCGTGTAAAGCCCGGTGGCATCGATGAGAGTAATGGGGAGCATGTCGAGCACGATCCACTTCAATGAGGACCCAGCGGCGGAAGCAGCGCCAATTACACCGCGCTTGAACTGAGGCGCATTGAAAAACACAATTGGAGAATTGAAACGAAGGAGCATTAAGCCCGGTATCGTCGTGGCCTCGGGGTGTCGCTCGATGGAGTGAAAGCCTGGGAAACCTTCTACTTTTCCGAGGATCTCGATCTTTGGACGAGACACGAGTCTTACGAAACGCAAAATAGCCAAGACCACGGCAACCAGAATGGCCTGAATCGCACCTACGGCGACTACCCCTAACGTGGCAAGGACCGACAGAGCAAACTCCCGGCGGTCAATCACATAAATTGTTCTCAGTGTTGGAATATCTACCAAACAAAGGGCAGCTTTCACTAGTACGGCACCCAAGGCTGCGGTGGGGAAATACTGGAGGGGCCCGGTAAAAAACAACAGGACAACTGCAATCGTTGCAGCCGCAACAAGTCCAGTCACCTGCGTGCGCCCGCCACTGGCATCGCTCATGGCAGTTCGAGAATCTGCTCCGCTTACTGCGAAGCCTTGAGAAAGCGCGGAAGCGATATTGGCCGCACCCAGGGCCGCGAATTCCCGGTCTCCGTCTACGTCGTACCTATTCTTGGAGGCAAAGCTACGCGATGTCAGCATCATGCTCGAAAAGGTAACCAGCGCTAACCCGGTCGCGTCTCCGAGAAGGCTTGGAAGCAAAGCCAGAGAAAAGTGTGGAATTCTCACCGGAGGAAGACCAGCCAACACCTCACCGACTGTTTTGACTCCCAGTCCTTCCAGACCCAGCACCCGGACAGCGATGGCTGCAATGATTAGGGCCACCAGTGCCGCGGGGACCTGCCGGAACAACCGCGGCATAACCAGAAGCACCAAGAATGTGCCAGCCCCGACTGCAAGGGTCGGCCAGTGCGTAAGACCGAGCTTCTGAGCGAATTCGACTAATCGGGGCAAGATGCCGCCCGACGTAATGGAATATCCAAAGATCTTACCGAGCTGTCCCAGAATGATGCTCAGCGCAATTCCGTTCAGGAAACCCACGAGGATGGGCTTAGAGAGGAAGTCTGCCAGCGCCCCGAGTTTCAAGAAACTGGCTCCGATGCATAAGACACCAGCTAAGAAAGCCAAAGTTACGGATAACGATTCGTACAGGTTTTGATCGCCGGAAGCTAGTGGAGTCACTGCCGCAGTAACCAAGGCACAAGTAGCAGCGTCAGGGCCGATGATTAGTTGTCGCGAGGTTCCAAAGATCGCATAAGCTAACAAAGGGAGGATGCTGGAATATAATCCGACCGCAGGGTTAAATCCCGCGAGTTGGGCATAAGCAACGCCCACAGGCAATGCTACTGCAGCAACCGAAACACCAGCGATCAGGTCATGTGGCAGGTCGCTCCGCTGATATTTGAGCAGTTGTGCTAACCCGGGTGCAGATTTCCCCAAGTAGGTCGCCCCGGCGTTCCGAATCACACTGCTATCCGCGCTCATCAACCTATCTCAGAAAAATTCTTGGTTCACGAATTGTCCCTGTTTATTTCTGCTGACGATGTCACTGAAGCTTACTAGCGGTCCGCGTCTACCTTAACGAAGCTGTATTTGGCGCTGAATTGGATGCGGGGCGCATTTGCTTTTAAGCCATTTTGCTCCATTGCCCAACCGTAGAGAAATTCAGCCCCGACATTTAGTGATCCATATGGATTCCAGATCAAGTTGGCTCCGGTATACGTCGCATGGTTATAGGTTGTGGGGGCGGCCAGATTGGTATTGTTTACTGCGGCGTACGAGTAGATTGCGCTAGAGCGCAGCGTCTTCTGCCAGTAGTGCTGGTAGGCGGCCTCAACCCCCACCGCGGGAGTCGCTTCCAAATGAGGGCTTGCGGCGGACGCTGGCTCCGCATCAATTCCCAGTCCCGAGGTGTCTTGCAAATATCGCGAAATCCCGTGTCCTGCCGCGACTGCAAAAACTACGTTGTCCTTTCCGAATGTCTTCACACCCGTAGAAGCATTCAGTCCCCATCCAAAAACTGAATCCGACTTCCCGTTGGGAAGAAAGGCTGCTATCGAACGAAATATCCCAGCGATTTGGAAATGGCCCCGCTCGAATTCCTCTCGAAGACGAATCGCACCGTCCGGACTTGGGGCATCCGGTTGAGCCGAGAATTGTGGCGTCTTGAAGATGACATCGGAGCTGGGCTTTTCCACCGAAATGTAAAATGTTGTACTGGGACCCAATGCGAAGCCGTAGCGAATCTGCGGGTTTCTAAGGGAAACCATACCGTTAGGCCCTTGAAAGTCCAGAGTGTCAGGGAATCCGTCAGGATCCATGAAGTTTGAAAAAGTCTGGCCAATCAGGAAATTTCTTACTTGCGCATAGGCGTGTCGTAAGCGCGGTGTGGTCGCGTTGGTTCCGAAAAAGTCCCCTTCCACATAGAACCGCACCTCTCCAACCTTGGCGGCGGGAACCCTAAAATCGAGGCTTAGACGTGTTGGACGGACGGAAACGGTCGAATTGTTCACGCCAACCACGGTGGGGATGGGAATCGAAGAAGGGATGAACGAGTCCGTGTTTCCCGCGGGTTTCAAATCGTAGATGAAGTCTGTCTTGAAGTAGCCGCCGATCTTTAGGATCGTCTGCGTCCCTGGCAAGCGAAAGAATCCTTTGTACTTCGGATCAAGGGGGACGTTATCGAAGCGAGCGGCTGCGACTGTGTCTTCTGAAAATTGGTTGTAAGTAGCTGTTGCGCGGCCCACTTGCCGGGAGGTCTTGCCTTCCAGGGGAGGCTGAGTAGTTTGAATTGTGCCCTCTTGCTTGGTGGACGGAGTCGCTGGAGCAGTTGCGACCTCTGCCGCCTTGCTGCTCTCTAACTCGCCGAGTCTCGCCTGCAGTTTGTTCATCTGCTCACGCATATCGTCGAGCTGCTTCCGCAACTCTTGCACGTTCTGATTGGAGGAATCGGACTGAGCCGAGGCCGGCGTCGGGAGGAAAGCAACACTAAGCAAGGCTATGGTCAGGCATACAAATCTGCGGTTTTTCACTGCCGCCCACCTCTCCTCGGGTACACGGCCCGCCTTCGAGCCCTCAACCCGACCTTCTTTGCAAGTTCACGCGATTCATGCAGTAGCGCCAACAGAATTGCGGTTTCCACCTTGACGTTCTACTTGCGCAGGTTGCAAAAACGGCGTCGGCGCGACAACTGTCACTTCTTACAGTGAGGAGAGGGGATATCTAAGGAACGACTTTCCAGCAGCGGCAGGGGTCCAACCGACCAACCAAAGATAAGTCAATCCGTTAGGTCAATCTCATGGATGCAGTTGACCCACGTTTGAGCAAGTGAAGTACTGGGGGGCAACTTGTCCGGCCCTTGTCATCGAAGGAGTCGAGCGGTGGCCGAAATCATGGAGTTATGGTTTGAAGAAAACCATTTTTCGGGCTTCTACGCCTGCGCAGCCTTAGAACGCAATCTGAGGGGCACCGTGGCGCGAATCATAGTGCCAAGCCCGACCTGGGAATCGATGGCAAGCTTCCCATGAACTAGTTTCAGCCTTTCCCGCATGCTAGTGAGGCCTAGCCCTAACCCTCTCATTGCCTCTTCAGGATTAAAACCAATGCCCGCATCGCTTACCCCAAGCTCGATTTCGTTCGATGTGCTTCTGAGCCCCACTTCAAAGCGCTGAGATCCGCTATACTTGATGGCATTCTGCAGCCCTTCTTGCAAGACCCGAAAAAGGCAAAGAGCGATTTCTTGAGGCAGCTCCTTCGGCATGTCTTCGAAGTGAAAGTCAATCTGCACTCCATGCTTGTCGGACAGCTCCCTGCAGAAACTGGACGCTGCTGAAGCAATACCTAGGTACTCCAACTTTGATGAGTGTAGCCGGTGCGATAGGGCTTGAATATCATTCCCGAGACCTAAGACGCGCTTGAGTATTTCCTCGAGGCGCTCCGTGGCTGCCGGGGCCATAGGGGCAACATCTTGCTTCAAATGCTCCACATTCACTGCCAGTAAGGCAACTTGCTGATTGATGTCGTCGTGAAGCTCTCGCGCGATCCACGCACGTTCTTGCTCATGAGCCTCGATCAGCTTGCGGCTCATGTCGGACAGAGCCTCTTGTGCCAATTTGTGATCAGTGACGTCGATACACGAGCCGATGTAACCCGCGAACGAACCGTCCGAATTTAATCTAGGCAGGCCTTGAGCGAACATCCAGCGATATTCTCCATCGTATCGCCGCAGGCGATACTCCATCTGGAAAGGCTCCCGCCGATCGAACGCCTTCATATAGGTCTTCCAGTAGCCCTGTAAGTCATCCGGATGAACCCCCTCCGTCCAGCCGTTGCCGAGTTCCTGCTCAATGGATCGAGCAGCGAACTGCAGCCAAGTCGAGTTGAAGTATGTGTACAACTTATCGGCGCCCGCCATCCAGATCATCACCGGTGCCGTGTTCGCGACACGGCGGAAGCGCTCTTCGCTTTCCTGGAGCACAGCCTCAGCTTGCTTGCGGTCCGTGATATCCACCTGCACTGTCATCGTGTGCATAAGGTTTCCATGTGCGTCCTTCAGCGACCCAGCATTGGCAAGCACCGTTCGCTTCTGTCCACGCTTGGTGAGAACTTCGATCTCTTCATTGTGAAGTGTACCCGTGTTCTTCCACTTCTCAGACAAGTCAACCAGTCTTGCCAGTTCCCCGGGGGCATAAAGAAGCGACAGTGGTTTGCCGATGAGTTCTTCTCTGCTGTAACCCAAGGCGCTGCAGGCTGCTGAGTTGAGGTCCAGAATTTCGCCATCCGCAGAAGTCACGAAGCAATACTCTGGCAGAGTGCCGAAGAGCTGTCTAAATCGATCTTCTGCAACCTGTTCGGCTTGTTCCGCCCGTTTAAGATCCGTAATGTCCACCGCCATACCTAGCATCCGTATGGGGGCACCGTTTCTCGCGTATTCAAATTCTCCTCTCGCCACAATCCAGCGGATTGTGCCGTCAGGCCAAAGGATGCGGTAGTCCGCTATATAGGGTTTACGCGTTTGCCGCGCACCCGTCATGGCGTCCAACACTTGCTTTCGATCCTCCGGATGGACGTAACGGAAAAAATCGCCAACTTTTCCAGTGAACGTGTCCGAAGAGATGCCGAACATGGTGCGCAGATCGCCAAACCAAGAATCTCGCCCGCTGGTGAGATCCCATTCCCATCCGACCGATTTGCCCGATTCCATCGCGAGACGAAGCCGGTCGCTGTAGCGGATCACTTGTGCCTCTGTCTGCCTCCTTTTCGCGCGCTGCCACAGGAGCGCAATAATCACCAGAGTCTGCGCCAGGAGCACAAAAATCCCAACGATGATGTATCGCCGATATGCCTCCCAAAAGGTTGGTTCGCGGTTGAGTACAATGCTGCCCAGGGGCAGATCGCTTTCCCTGAGCCCCCAACGCCGCAGGACGCGCCAATCGAACAGGTACATGTCCGGGCCTCTGACAATCGGGATATCCTGCGGCTTTTCCCCGTTGAGAATCCTGAGAGCCATCCCCGCGGCGACTCTACCTGCCATAACGAAGCTGGTGACGTCCCCGCCTACCGTTCCTTTACCCACATCTGTATCGTCCACAACAAACACCGGCGCGTTCGCGGCGCTCGCCTCCATTGGCACTGACTGAGTTGCGTCGATGAAGTGCGTTCCCGTTGCATCCTGCATCATTGAGGTGTGATAGACGATCGTATGATTCGGCAGGTGCTTCAGTCGCTCGAGTAGCTCGGGCATCCCCAGGTCGGTGAGATAGGTGAACTCGAGTTTCGATTCGTACTTGCGAAACCGTTCTTTGACAATGGTCTCAAGATAGCGGTCATACGGCGCCACACCGCCCACTACTACCACATGTTTGGTGCCGGGTTCCAGATGAAGAGCCGCATCCAGTGTCTTGTCTGGTTGTGCTACCCCCCAAACCCCCGTAAAGTCAGAGTCGAGTCTAGGAGGCCCCTCAGACTCGTCGGTCTCCCCCCAGAACACAATCGGAGTATTGGGAGCAAACGCCTGATGCGACTCAGCCATGAGCTTGACTGGGGATGGACCGACGGCAATGATCAAGTCTGGCTTGCGATCTTCGTACTTGAAAAGAAACCAGTCACTAAGCTGGCGCTGCGAAGCCTTATCTGGAAACAGGCTTGCGTCTAAGTCCTCGATATAGAACTCGATATGGTAAGGCGCTTTCCCTAAGGCAGTAAATAACTCCTGGTCTATGACATCCACATCTGACCCTAGTTCATTAAGAATGAGGACTCGCCGTGTTTCTTTGATCTGCGCTGCGGCGTCCGTTGGGAAGGCGAGACAGGTCAGGAGCAGCAAGTTTGCGAGCTTCAGCAGGTGCGACCTCTTGAGGGACGTTCGTGGACGGTGCCGAGGGCAAGCTTCGACCGGTTGACATCGGGCGGGCCGCGCGGTGGACGAATGCTGGGCGAGCATGGTTACCGAGCCACCGTCAAGTATGTAATTACTTCTAACACGTCAGCCGCAAGGGTAAAAGTCTAAAATCGATCGGCTACATCTCCTTCCATCACCCTAGCTACCGCTGTTGAGACCTTCGACTGTAATTTTTGCCAGTACTGCGAGGTAGCAGTATGACGCAGGGTTAGACAGCGAAGGCGTAGGTCGTGGACTGACTTATGAAACGGCGCGCGCAGGTGCGCTTGAAGGCGATCAAGTACAGAAGTAGCTATGATTGCAAAACGAAAGTTACGTGCAACCTTCCGATATCTGCTGGTGACGGTCTGCACGATCGCTATCGTGCCAGGCGACATATTGGCATCCATGCCGTCGCCTCCTTCGGCGCAGGCGGCTTCACCGCAGGAACAGCCTGCGAAGATTCCACCTGACCAATTGGACTCCCTCGTTGCGCCCATTGCCCTCTATCCAGACCCGATGCTAGCCCAGACCCTCGCTGCTTCCACGTATCCGCTCGAACTCATCCAGCTCCAGCAATGGCTGGCAAGGAATTCCGGGCTGAAGGATAAAGCACTCGCCGATGCCGTCATAAAACAGCCCTGGGATCCGAGCATTCAAGCGTTGGCCGCGCTGCCCGAAGTGGTAAAGCGCCTGGCAGACGACATTCAGTGGACGACGGATTTGGGCAACGCTTTTCTGGCGCAGCAGAGCGATGTGCTGGATGCCGTGCAGCGCATGCGCAAGAAGGCACAGGACACCGGCAATTTGAAAACGACCGAGCAACAGAAGGTGGAAACGAAGGTCATCGAAAGCAAGAGCGTGATCGTGGTCGAGCAGGCTGATCCACAGGTCGTTTATGTACCCTCGTATGATCCTGTCGTAGTGTATGGCGCTCCTGTCTATCCCTACCCGCCCATTTACTATCCGCCGGCCGGATACTATGCCGCAGGCATAGCGATTTCTTTTGGAGTTGGCATGATGATGGGGGCGGCCTGGGGCGGCGGGTGGGGATGGGGCTGCGGATGGGGCGGCAACAATAACATCAACATCAACAACAACAATTTCAATCGCAACTCGAATATTGGCGGCGGCAACCGCAACAACACAGGGGGCGGAAACCGCCCATCGCAACAACCAAGTCGTGGGGGCGGAGGCCGCGGAGATTCCAGCTGGAAGCATAATCCACAACATCGAGGCGGGGCCCCGTATGGGGACCGAGGTACCGCGAATAGGTTCGGCGGTACGGCGCGAGGAGACTCCTTATCCAATCGTCAGGCTAGTGCCCGGCAACAGGTTGGCCGACAGGGCGGGAATCTGCCTAGCAATCGCGCCGGGGGAGCCGGCGTAAGCAATCGGGGCAGCGGAATCGGGGCTAGTAACAAAGCTGGAGGAGGTGGAGCGGATCGGGTGGGAAGCCGGGACCTCTCGCGCGGGGGTGGCGGAAACCGGGATGCCTTCGGAGGAGGCTCCAGGGGTTCCAAGGGCTACAACGGATCGAGTGCGCGCGCCAGCAGCAGCCGCGGTTCCTCAAGCATGGGGTCTCGAGGCGGCGGTGGCCGTGGTGGCGGGGGTGGGGGGCGGCGTCGGTAAGCGGCCCAAGTCCGGGGGAATGAAAGTCATGGGAGCAGGATATGAAATCAATATCTGCGAAGGCAAATTCACTTAAGCGTCTTTGGATCACAGGTGCACTGGTGTTTCTATCGGTGCCCGGCAACCTCACTGCGCAACAATCTGCCGCAAAGGCAGCCCCTGCTTCCGTTGCTGTTGGTGCCAAAACTTTCGACACTCCGCAGCAAGCTGCCGATGCGCTGGTGGCTGCGGCGGAGAAATTTGATGAGGCTGTCCTCAAAGAGATTTTTGGCACGGGGGGCGACGATATCTACCTTTCCGGTGAATACCCGCAAGACCGGAAGCGAAGTGCTGACTTCGCTGCGGAGGCTCGCGAAAAGAAAAGCGTCTCCGTGGATCCCCAAAAGGGCACCCGTGCATTCCTTCTGGTAGGCAACGAGGACTGGCCGTTCCCCGTACCAATCGTAAAACTGGGTGCCAAATGGGCGTTTGATGCGAAAGCCGGCCGCGAGGAACTTCTCCACCGTCGCATCGGCAGCAATGAACTGGACGCTATTGATATTTGCCGCGGCTACGTGGAAGCGCAGCACGAATACGCTCTCCAGACGCGCGAAGGCTACAACGTGAACCAGTACGCGCAACGTATCATCAGCACTCCCGGCAAACAGGATGGGCTGGCATGGCAAAATTCGGACGGGAGTTGGGGCGGACCGATTGGCGAAAAGATTGCGCGTGCCATCGAGCAGGGCTACTCCGGCAGTGCGGAGCCATATCATGGCTATTTCTTCAAAATTCTGAAGGGACAGGGACCCGCAGCGCCGCTCGGCGGAATGGACTTTCTCGTGAAGGGCGTAATGATCGGGGGTTTCGCCCTGGTAGCCGCACCGGCCGAGTACGGCGTGACCGGAGTGAAGACCTTTATTGTCAGCCACGACGGCGTTGTCTACGAAAAGGATTTTGGGCCGGCCAGCCTAAACGAGTTCATCAAAATGGAGCGTTTCAATCCGGATCGTTCGTGGAAACCGATTTTGGAGGAGTAAGGAAGATCCCGACAATCAAACGCGGTATCCGTCGAAATGGAGGGAAATTTAGGTTGCCCTTGAGGAGTTCGAGCGCGACGCGCCATGGCCGCGTCATCATGGCTGATATAGCTTCACAGGACCGGTCAGTTGAATCCCTCATTCTGCACAGTGATCCCCCATCACCAACTATCTAGGCGCATACGCGACCTTTTGATCGAAAAAACTTTTCGGTTTCCTCGAGGTGAAAGCCGTTCGTCGGAGTTTGTGAGCCACGATGGTCCGGCCATGTCTCATAAGAGTTACACGCGTCAGCTGAGTGCTTGGGGAATACCTGCAATTTATGCTGGCGCTGCAATCGCGGCTGCTCTGACATTCCCACGCTTTGAGAGCCGCATCTTTCCTGGGCTTGTCTCCCCACTGAGTACTTCTGCTGCAACGGCAATCTACTCCGCGATCGCCTCCGGCATGATAGCCCTCACGGGCATCGTATTTTCTTTAACTTTTGTGATGGTTCAGTTCAGCGCCAGTGCATTCTCCCCACGCCTCGTAATGTGGATAGCGCGCGATCCGGTGATGTCGCATGCCCTTGGAGTGTTTACAGCCACCTTTCTCTATGCAATCGCAGCTCTGGCAGGGGTTGACAGAAACGGGTCGGGGAAAGTCCCGTTTGTCAGTGCTTGGATGGTGATTGGTCTCCTTCTGGCGAGCGTAGGCATGTTTGTCGCCTTGATCCATCGGGTTGGTTTGCTGCAGGTCAACCGCATGCTTATTTTTACGGGCGATCAGGGACGGCGGGTAATAACTACACTTTATCCGCAGTCGATATCCGTGGCTTTTGCCGCTGGATCGGATGACTTTCGTGCGCTGCCTCGCACCCAAACGCTCTTTCACCACGGACGACCTCGCTCGATACGAGCGGTCGATGTCGGCGCTATCGTGAACCTTGCAAAGGTGTCCGGTGGAGTCATAGAAATGGTTGCTGCGGTTGGCGACACGGTTGTGGAGTTGACCCCTTTCCTGCGCGTGTATGGTGCAGAGCGTCCGATTGATGAACAAAAGTTGCGGGACAAGGTTGAATTTGGCGAGGAACGTACATTCGAGCAGGATCCCAAGTACGCGGTCCGCTTGCTGGTGGACATCGCAATTAAGGCCTTGTCACCGGCGATCAACGATCCGACAACGGCAGTGCAAGCGCTTGACCAGATCGAGGACCTGCTCCTGCGTCTCGGCCAACGGCATCTGGAAATTGGAAGGTATTGCGATAGCGACGGCAAATTGCGGCTGGTAGTTCCATTTCCCACGTGGGGCGATCTCCTTCGCCTGGCCTTTGATGAGATTTGCTCATATGGCTCTACCAGCGTTCAGGTCATGCGGCGCATGAACGCGCTCGTTACGGATCTGACACAGGCTGTTTCGGAGGAGCGTCGTCCGACCCTCAAATACTGGGATGCGCGATTAAAAGCCACGATCGCGCGTTCGTTCGCGGATGGTGAAGAGAGAATGGATGCCTCAAAGGAAGATAGGCAAGGGCTTGGCGTACCTCGCCAGCCTCCATTCGTGAGTTCTTAGATTCTTCGGTGATTGTAAGCACCTGCAATTGGCCCTCTCAGCGGCAGGCTATATCGTTTCGTACGAAGGCCGGTGAGTGTCATGTCGGCTTTCTTCTTTGTTCCTGTGGATTCCTTGGTCCGAGCCGAACCGTCTCTGTCGCCATCCTTCCTTCCGCACTCTGATCTGGTATTCGCCCCTTCATTGTCCTGCTGGCTCTTGTCGCTTCCACCCTTAAATGTTTTCAGCTATTCTGTACCTGCTGTTCTTGAATAATGGGCGATACAGAAAGGCTGACGAATTCACAAAGCCTTGTTGTACTTCGCTGCCATTGAGTACAAAAGAGAAAACACCCTCTGCCACCAATTTCCATTCTCGTCGCTGATGATTTTGAAGGCTGGCGCCGACAAGTGCGGTCGTTGTTTCGGGCACGGCCACAGTGGCAAGTCATAGCCGAAGCTGTGGATGGATCAGAAGCTATTCAGAAGGCCGAAGCTCTGAAGCCGGACTTGATTGTGCTGGACATAGGTCTCCCAAAACTGAATGGAATCGAAGCCGCCCGGCGAATACGACAACTCGCTCCTAGCTCCAAGATAATCTTCCTAAGTCAGTACAATTCTCTGGACGTGGTGCAGGCAGCTCTGAGCACGGGCGCCCTAGGTTACGTTTGTAAGACAGACGCCCGACGCGCACTACTCCCTGCGGCGGATGCGGTTCTCCGGGGTAGGCAATTTGTCAGTAGCAGCTTAGAAGGCTACGAGTTCACCGACAGCTCAGGGGAGAAAGCCCCTCACCGCCATGAGGTTCAATTCTATTCTGATGACGCAGTTTTGCTAGACACCTTTGCTCGTTTTATTGCTGTTGCCCTCAAGGCCGGTGATGCGGCTATCGTTGTCGTTACCGAGTCGCACCGGAATGCTCTTGCGTCGAGATTGAAGACACAGGGCGTGGATGTTGACACCGCCGTTCAACAGGGGACATACATTCAATTGGATGTTGCCAAGACACTCGCCACATTCATGGTTAATGATATGCCTGACGCGGCTCGAATTTTCGAGGTTGTGAGTGGTCTCATTGAGGCAGCCGCCAAAGCAACGAAACGAGGACATTCTCGCGTTGTGGCGTGTGGAGAATGTTCGCCTCTCTTGTGGGTGGAAGGCAAGCCGGACGCGGCAATTCGACTTGAACAACTCTGGGATAACGTGGGCAAGACTCTCAAGATGGATATCCTATGCGGGTATGCGTTGAGCAGCTTTCACGGCGAGGAAGACGAGCACATTTTCCAAAGCATCTGTGCAGAGCACTCAGCCGTTTATTCTCAGTGAAACACTAAGACTCAATTCTCGGTTAACCGCGTCGGCGCGGCATCGCCCTTCGCAAGCAGGCGCAGTTTAGCTTCCGGCACAGCAAATTCCGCAGTGCCACGATCCAGGCAGACCACAAGCTCGCGCAATACCCACACGACGGGCTATCAATGATTTTCAGTCCGGGAAAATGGATGGCCATCTCAGCGGTGACGCCCCCGATTCCAATCGTTGCATCAATAAGGGCGCAATCCTCGGAAGATTCCACCAGTGGGCACGAGATGAGGAGCTTCCGTTCAGACTACCGGCATCAAGGCCGCTGCGCGGAGAGTTCAGCTTGATTCTTACCTTTGTTTTCTTTGAGCTTGGCACGGTACACCATCGCCCGTGTCTCAAGAAGTTCCGCTTCCGCCTTCCGTTTTGTTTTCTCGAGTACCCAAGCGTAATTCGCCAATGCTTCGATGAGCGCCCGATAATCCGGGGGTGAAGACTTTTCTAAAATGCCAAGTGCTCGCTTGTAAGGCGATTCAGCCTCGGCATAATAGCCGCGAGCAAAGTCAGCCCTGCCCACTTTCCCAAGGGCCCTTGCCACGTTTGGGTGCTCCGGACCCAGTGATTGTTCCTCAACCGTAACTGCCTGTTTAAAAAGCGCTCCAGCCTCATCGTACTTACGCTGATCAAAGTAAAGCGTGCCTAAGTTTTCCAAGGTCTGCGCGAAGTCCTGAGATCGCAGCTCAGGCGTTTTTTTCCAAATGTTTAATGCACGTTTGTACAGAGATTCAGTATTCGAATAGTTGTGACGATTGTATTCAAGCTCAGCCAGTCCGGCGAGAACGAAAGCGACGTCCGGATGTTCCGGACCAAGCAGTTTCTGTCGAATAGCAAGTGCGCGCTGCATGAGAGATTCCGCAGACGAATATTGGCCTTCCTGCATCTGCAGCATACCTAGATTGACGAGGACGGTAGCCACATAGGGGTGCTGTGGTCCAAGCCTCTTTTCCCAGATGGCTAGAGCGCGCTGGTAAAACGACTCGGTTTCTTTGTACTTGCCTTGATGATTGTAGCTTACCGCCAAATTATTAAGAATTGCGGCCACCTCCGGGTGTTCCGGTCCGAAAACTTTTGACCGTATTGCCAGTCCTCGCTTCAGCATTGGCTCGGCTTCCTGGTATTTGCCTTGCATCTGAAGACTCGATGCTAGATTGTTGAGAGCTGTTGCGACGTCTGGGTGTTCCGGCCCAAGAGCTCTTTCCCATATAGCCAGTGCGCGCTGGAAGAGCGGTTCGGCGGCCGAGTATTGGCCTGTCCTTTGCTGGAGGACCCCTAAATCATTGACGACAGTAGCCACATCTGGGTGTCCCGGCCCCACGGCCCTTTCCTGTATTGCTAAGGCGCGCTGGAAGAGAGGCTCCGCTTCCGAGTACTTGCCTTCCTCTCGCCGAAGCTCGGCTAGAGTGGTGAGAACCGCGGCAACTGCCGGATGTTCTGGTCCAAACATTTTTTCCCGGATTGCTAGGGCACGCAGGAGGAGAGTTTCCGCATCCAAATACCTGGCTTGCTTCAGGAAGAGCGAGGCCAGACTATCAAGGATGGTAGCCACGCCAGGGTCCTTTGGCCCAAGATCCTTTTCCCGAATGGCCAGCGCCCGTTGGAAGAGGGACTCGGCTTCTGAGTATTGGCCTTCCTTTAGCTGAACGGTGGCCAGGTTGTGGAGAACTGCTGCCAGATCCCGGTCCTCTGGCGCAAGCGTCTTTTCCCATATCCCAAGTGCGCGTCGGTAGCACAACTCAGCGTCATCATATTTGCCTTGCGAATAATAAACTCCAGCCAAGTTGTTCAGAACAGTCGCCACATCCCTATGCTCGTTTCCGAGAACCTTTTGACGTATCGCTAGGGCCCGCTGAAACAGGGGTTCAGCTTCCAGGTATTTGCCTTCTTTCAACCGCATCCCAGCGAGATTGTCGAGGACAATCGCTTCGTCCAGGTGCTCTGGTCCAAGCAACTTTTCCTGAATGGCGAGAGCGCGTTGGTAGAGCGGCCCGGCTTCTGAGTACTTCCCTTGTTCATGCAGAAGCTTGGCTAGGTTGTTGAGTAAACTAGCCACCTCCTGGCGTTCCGTTCCCGACACCTTTTCACAGATGGTTAGGGAGCGGCGGTAAAGCTGCTCGGCGTCGGCGTAGTTGCCTTCTGCATGCAGCACCGCAGCCAGGTTATTCATCGCCGTTGAATAACGAGGATCAAATTCCCCGAATTCTTCGGCTCGGCGAAACGCATCCCTGAAGACATTCTCAGCTTCCGCATAATTCCTTTGCTGAAAAGCTTGCTGGCCCGCTGCGTTCTCAATTTCCCACGAGGGCGCTTGGGCAGAGCCTATGGCGGCCCACAAAGTGAGGACTAGCAAAATAGCGATTTGATGAGGTTTCATAGTTTAAGCCTCCCCAAGTAGGCCCGCTCCCAGCTATCCATTCTTATGAGTCATAACTCTTATGAGAACTGTCAGAACTGGCAGTTCTCACGAACGCTGATCGGTGAGATATAAATTTAGGTGCTAGGGGATTCGCTAACGCAAAGACAACTTGGATAGGAGGTTCTAATGGATATGACTACATGTACTAGACAAGTGGGTAGCGTCGCCATTGTGGACATCGGCGGCCGGATTGTGCTCGGCGAAGAGAGTGCTGCACTGCGCGACCTGGTTTGCGACCTTTTGAGTAAGGGGTACAGGAAGATTCTATTCAACCTTGTCGACGTCAAATACATCGACAGCTCGGGCTTGGGCCATCTGGTGAGAGCCTTCACGAGCGTGCGGAAACAGGGCGGGGAACTAAAGCTGCTCAACCTTTCGAATAACGTTCACAATGTGATGCAAATAACAAGGCTTTATACCGTCTTCGACATCATGAACGATGAGGCCGCGGCCGTTAAGTCTTTCGGTCAATCGGCAGGGGCAACTGGATGACTGTCGAATTGGCTTGTAGCCAAGGAATCTCGGAATCAACACAGCTTGAAGACCGCGACCCCGGGCTTCGAATGCTCAATTACTCGACCAGTGGAATGTTATCCGCCATCTCATAGCGAATCACGGCTCGAATTTTGGTTTCGATTTGGAGGTACCGCGCCACTTTCTTTCCCGGTAACACACCGCTGAGCTTGACCGCGTATGTCTTGCGCATGGTGACTTCGTCCTGATCGATGGCCAGCACTGCGTTGGCCAGACTGTTCGCTTGCTCGTCGGTCAGCGTGTTGTGGTTGTAGGCATCAGCATAGGCAAGAATTGTCTTCGCCAAACGTTCGTTGAGGCCCTGAAGATCCTTCTGATAGGCGTCATAGATGGGCCAGAACGCTTTTCTCTCTGTGTCGGTCAGATCCATGTTTGCGGCCACCACCAGTTTCTTGTCGGCCTTCACTTTGTCGAGCAGAATTTGCATGTTAGTGTCGGCCGACTTGCTCTGCGCGAACACGGGTACAGCAGTTAGCGCGGCCACGCAAAGAATCACGATTCCAGTGAATTTCATTACTTTTTCTCCTTTGCTGCTCGCGTTTTTCCGGGTGTAAGGAGCAAGGCTGGAGAGCTGAATCGCGTCGAGCCTCGCTAAAAAGAAAACTGCAACGGCCCAAGACCCACTCTCTCCATCCACCGTCCGCTCCAGGCCTGACTGCGTCCATGACGCGAATATTTCGACGAATGGGCCAACTCGTAGGCCGAATTGAACTCATACCTCCTGTCCTGGGCACAGGTAACTGGCAAAAGTGACAGACCAATGCGCTCACCAAAGACTGACGGTTGCCGCCACGCCAGCCTTTTTCTTGTGAATAGTTGTTTCTTCGGAATATCGAGGCCGGGGTCAGCCATCCCCTACCAGGGGGTCGCAATGGCTTTGGAGGTAGCGCTCTGACCTAAGAAATTTTCAAACCGCCACATGTCCAGTGCCGCCACTTATCGCGATGCAACAGGAAGACCGAGCGCACTGCTCGATGGCTGAAGCGTCTCAAATTCCTAATGCGCTTTAGCTCCGATTTGCCCCATCAAAATTGGCACGCACGTTCATCCGTAGATGTCCGGGAACGTGATTAACCGGGTGCGGTTAGGGCTTAGACGTGGCGGTGGTGAAGTTGTTCACTATGATGATGGTTGTGGCGTACGCGATAGAACCGCCCATCGCAGTCTGCGCAGCGATAAGGATTTTGAAAAAGCACATGATGAAGGAACCAATCTTGGAGTCCGCTCCTCCTTGACCGGAAGAATTGTTTGCAACCGCAATGGGGACAACTAGGATCTTGAGCCTGAGAAGTGGTTTTGTTCATGGGGAAATTCTCTTATCTGCCATGCTCTACCCTGCGTTGGCTCGCTAGAGGTGTTGGGCTGGCCTGCCATATTTCCACCTTGCTCCCGGCGTTCTGGCACTCAATTATGCGTATCAACCGGCAGCTGGGGAAGAGGATCCGGTCGACTGTGAAAGAATTGCGCCTTCAAGAGCCATTCTTTCGGGGTGGAAGAGGCGATGTCGAGCGGATCCCCTTGTATGCTGCAGTACGCCGCAACATAGAACCACCCAGCCCCCCTGGGAACTGTCAAAAGCAACAGTCCTGCACTCGAAATTAGGAACTGGCCCAATCGATTAGAAGAAGCAAATGGCGAGAGGGATTAGCTTGTCTGGTTTGCGGACCAGCTTGGACCTAGGCGTGAGACTAGGAGTTTTGACAGTTGAGATTGTCCATCAATCGGAAATACTGAGGCGAAGCATTGCTTCACTCCAGGTACCTTCAATGTATCGAACTTTACTCTCCCATGTGAATTTCGGCGTATTCCAGAAGAATGGACTTTTTGGAGGAGAACTTTTATGAGATTCAAGGTGATCGCATGCATGCTCGCCGTGGCCTTGCTGTCCGCAGTCGCGTATAGCGGCGAAGATGATAACGAGAAAAAAAGGGAGAAATCCCGCAAGATGGCAGCGCAAACCTTGCAGGATCTCTATAAGGCGGAACCCACAGCGCAGGCGGCTATCCAGAAGTCGGCAGGATATGCCGTTTTCAACAATATGGGGACAAACCTGTTGCTTTTGAGCACGGCCCGCGGCTCAGGAATCGCCGTCAACACCCAGAGCAAGCAGGAAACCTTCATGAAAATGATTTCCGCAGGCGCCGGTTTGGGTGTGGGAGTGAAAGACTATCGAGTGATTTTTGTGTTCGAAAACGATAAAGCCCTGACGCGATTCCTCGAGTCTGGCTGGTCAGGTTCAGCGCAAACGGATGCTGCGGCCAAGGCGGGTAAGTCGGGCGCAGCTTATTCAGGGGCGGCCGAGGTTGCACCGGGTGTATGGGTCTACCAGATCACCAAGAATGGCATCGCCCTCCAGATAACTCTGCAGGGCACGAAGTACTACAAGGACGACAACCTCAATAAAAAGTAGCCGAAGAGATGACTGGTGGGCAACACCAAGTTGATCATGCATTTGCTTTATATTGTTTTTGTTCGTTGGCTGTTTGCCCGGTGGCGTTGGGCAACGGAATTCGAACATGAATTTGCGTGCCAAACGAGGGCCCCGATTCGACTGCAAGATGCCCCCCGACCAGCCGCAGCCGCTCGCGCATGCTGATCAAGCCAATACCGGTTTCCACCCGCGCAGACTCAGGGCTGAATCCTGTGCCGGAATCGGAGATGCGAAGATCGATTCGATTGCTGTGACCAGACAGCTCAACCTTGGCGTCTTCGGCCCCGCTGTGCTTTAAGACATTCTGCAAAGCCTCCTCCGCGATCCGATATAGGCAAAGACTTATGTCCTTCGGAATCTCTCCTTGAGTGTCATCATGAACAAACAGGACTCTCAGCTTGTGACGTTGAGAGAATTCTCTGCAGAGCCCGCGTATAGAGGCTACAAGACCCAGAGTGTCCAGTCTGGATGGGTGAAGCTGGTGCGACAAGTCGTGGACACTGGACGAAACCTGCGCGGATGCTTTCGCAAGGTCGTGCAGTTGTTGCCGTGCCCGGGACGAGAGCCCAGGCATATCCTGCTCGAATTGCTCGAGTCCAATTTGCAGGAGCGCCATCCTTTGACTCAAATCATCGTGTAGTTCCCGGGCTATGTGCGAGCGTTCTTGCTCTTGTGCCTCAATCAACCTGCGGCTCACGCTGGAGATGGCCTCTTCGGCAAGCTTGCGCTCGGTAACATCGGCCACTATGCCGATCATCCTCAACAGCCCACCTTTGCCGTCGAAGAAACCACGTCCGCTCTCCTCCAACCAAATAACACAGCCGTCGGGACGTTGCATCCTATAGCTGGTTTGATAGGTAGGGTTTTGGGGAGTAAGCCCAGCCTCTGTAGCGCCGTACGCTTTGCGGTCGTCAGGGTGAACACTGGCGACAAATTTCTTACCCGTATCGCGCGTCGGGTCGTCCATCCAATTGAGAATATTTGCGCACTGTCCCGATCGCACTATCGCATCGGTTACTGCGTTTCGCTCGAATACGTACATCCTTCCGGCTTGGACCGCCAGACGTAACCGCTCCTCGCTTTCTCGCAGCGCCTCTTCTGTTTGCTTGCGCTCCGTGATGTCCGTCACCATGCCCACTATCCGCGACATTCTGCCTTGCTCGTCGAAGTGCGCCTGACTATTACCTTCCAACCAAACCACCGTGCCGTTGGATCGCGTCATGCGATAGCTGATTTCAAGGTAGGGCTTCTCAGGACTAAGCTTGGCAACCGCAATCGTAAACCTTTCTCGATCCGCTGGGCTTACCGTGGCCAATACTTGCTGGCCGGTAGTGGGCTTCGCCTCATCTATGCCCAGAATGTGGGAGCTCTCGGTGGACCACACGATCTCATCGGTGGTAGCGTCCCACGTATAGGCGAACATCTTTCCGGCCTGAGCCGCAAGACGAAATCGTTCTTCGCTTTCCCGAAGTTCCTCTTCTATGAGCCGGCGTTCAGTGATGTCCTGAACAGTGCCGCGGAGTTGCACGACATGGCCCGCGGCATCTCGCTGCGCTTCGCCACAAGCAATGACCAATCTCTTAGTGCCATCAGGGCGGAGTAACTCTAGATCCAATTCGAATGGTGTTCCATCGCGCAACGCTTCGTTTGCAGCGCTCCGCAGTCGTTTCCAACTCTCAGAGGTATAGAGTGGTGTTCCGTCGCGCAACGCTTCGTTTGTAGCGCGTCGCAGTCGTTTCCAACTCTCGGGGGTGTGGAGTTGCGCCTGTTCCTTGTGGTCGAAGGCCAGCAGATGGGGATAGCGGCTTGCGATTCGATAAAGTTGTTGTGACCACGTCGCAAAGCTGGTTTTTGGATCCCATTGCCAACTGCCTACCTGCGCCAGCCGCTGAGCTTCATTAAGTTCCGCTTCTCTTTTTCGCAATGCGTGCTCCGCTTTTTTGCGCTCCTCCACGAGGACGGCCAGAACCATAAAGGGTGTCGCAGTGAAAACCAGGAATAGCTGTAGCGAGAACACGCTGTTGAACAGCCCTCCTGTCGTGAAGGGACCGCGGCCATGGACTGCGGCCCAAATCGATAGGAATGCAACTACGCACACCGAAGTGCTGACGCCCAAGGACCCGAAACGCAAAGCGGCCCACAGTAGAAAGGGCACGAGAGAATAAAGCAATACCGGCGAACTGCTCCCCGAGGCGGTGAAGGTGACATAGCCCAACAGAATCAACCCGGCGATCTGTGCGCCAAACTCCACATGGTAGGCACGTGGCTTTCGCGCCCAGTCAGGTCCGTCGTTGACCCAACCCAATATCGTCGGCGTCAGAGTGAAGAAAGCCAGGACCTCGGAAAGAAACGAAATCCTCCAGCTGGTCCAATAGGCGCCGGGGATGCCAAACGCACTGAGAAATGCCCCAGCGTATGGTGCGAGGAGTACCGCGAAGAACGCATATTTGGTGAGGGCCGCTACACTATTTAGCCGGGGCACCCCGCCGAAGAAATAGCTCACGCAGAATGCGGCGATGAGGACTTGAACCGTGTCGGCCAGAATAAACCAGGCAACCGAACTGATCGGCACGCCTGCCTGCACGTCGCAAATAACGAAGGCCGCAAAAGCCGCGGGGATAACACTGGGCCAAACCTTCCGAGGCACCAGCACCAAAACGGACACCAGCATCGCGCAACCTGGCCAAACCGGCCAGACGGTTTGAGGATGTGATAACAGCGCCCCCGCCAGTTTTATTGCCAGGTACAACAGCACGGCTACCAGGCATGCCAAAGTTACTGTTTGAAGCGCGGAGTCTTGTTTCGCTATGTTCCAGAATCGGCGACCGGGGCCGGCTTCCATGGGCTACCTCCGATGCCGCGTGAACCGTTCACGGCTTAGTGGAAGCGAATGAACAGCCCCCCATGGTTAGTGCGTGGAAGTAACCATACTATATCAATTGGCCCTGTCAACTGGCAGATTGCTACTAGCACGGCAAAAGGACACCTTCAAGCGAGGGTTCTCGGCTTGCATGGATGCGCGCGGATATTCGGTCAATAAATGGCGCCACGCCGTTCAGTCTCTCGGCCAAGGGCCGCGGTCGACCAGTGATAGTTCCACAAGTTCACGGACTCCCGAAGGTGCCTGTTTTTTTTGACAGTGTCAGCAAATATCCCATGATAGTTAACCTGCCTGCGGAGTCCATTCACTGCTCTAACTCCGGCTGAAACCTGACCGGCGGTTCCAAGAGTCCTCTATGTTGGGGTGAGGAAGTGCGATACACACGATATTCTTCCGCTTTATTTACCGTTCTTCTCTGCGTTTTTTTGGCCTCACTGTGGTCACCCGGGCAGATTGTTGCGCAGCAGTCCTCCGCATCCGGCGCCACAGTTAGGGAAGATGCCAAACCCGACAACCTCAAGAAAGACACTCTAGGCACGCCCATCAAGCCCTCGCAAAACATTCACATCAATGTAGAGTTAGCTCTCGTAAACGTCACCGTTACGGATCCTTACGGCCGCATGGTTGTCGGCCTCGACGCCGACAATTTTCGCGTGTATGAGGACAAAGTTGAGCAGGAAGTGCTGACGCTTTCCTCTGAAGACGTGCCGGCTACAATTGGCGTGATCTTTGATTTTAGCGGCAGCATGGCCAACAAGATTCGGAAAGCGCGCGAGGCGGCACTGCAATTTTTCAAGACGGCGAACCCGCAGGACGAGTTCTTCCTGGTCACTTTCAACGAGCGAGCAGAGTTGACCAACGCCTTCACCAACAGCATCGAGGACTTGCAGAGCCGCATGATGCTGACGGTGCCGAAGGGCAGCACAGCGTTGCTCGATGCGATTTATCTGGGTCTGAGTCAGATGCATGGTGCGAATAATGCAAGACGCGCCTTACTTATCATATCGGACGGCGGCGATAATCATAGTCGTTACAATGAAAGCGACATCAAGCGGCTGGTGAAAGAGGCTAACACGCAGATCTATGCTATCGGCATTTTCGACCCGCTTGGTTACCGCGAGCGCACTCCGGAAGAGCTCAACGGGCCGTCGCTGTTGGACGAAATCACGGAAATGACGGGTGGCCGCGTTTTCGCCGTCGGGAATATTAACGAGCTCCCCGACATAGCCACAAAGATCGGCGTTGAGCTGCGAAATCAAGTTGTCCTTGGATATCGGCCAAGCAACAAGACACGTGACGGGCGCTGGAGAAAAATCAAGATCAAGCTGCGTGTGCCCAAAGGCCTTCCGCCCCTCAACGTTTACTCAAAAACTGGCTACTATGCGTCCAGTCATTAAACTCGCGCTTCAGTCATTCGCCCGGAACTGGCTCGGTTGACGATCCCCTTGGAGGCAGACCTACGCGCCGAAGTAGGTCCTGGAAGTGTGGGTCGTCGCGCAAAGTGTCCATGCTGGGATCCATATGAAGATAGATCAGCCAGTGGGATTTCTCTTCGTAGGCCCTCTCCAGGTATTCAAAAGCGTGGTCGTTTTCTCCGAGACCGATGTGAATTCCTGCCAAGAAGTATGGGGCGACATATTTTTGCCTTGCTAGTTCTGTCAGGCTCTCGAGTATCTCCAGCGCCTCCTTGGTCTTATTAGCGGTTCCGTAAGTATGGGCGAGCGCCGCGCGCATCAGGGGGCTGCCGCCTGACAGGGCCACTCCGTTTTCGCCCTCGGTGATGGCCGTTTCGTATCGCCCCGTTTTCCTGTAGGCGAGCCCAAGAATCCAATGCGTGACCGGATAGCTTCGTTCCAACTCGACGGTTCGTCGAAGCTGCTCGATGGCTTCGTCGTATCGTCTCCCCATGTAGAGGGACCATCCAACAGCCACGTTGATAATGAGGGAGAGTGGATCGAGCTCTTGGCTGTGCTTTATTTTAGCGATGCCCTCGTCGTGTCGCCCCATGGTCATCAAATACTCGGCGTACCAATGACTCGCCGTTGGGTAGGCAGGACCAAGTTGCAGGCTGCGCTTGAATTCCGTCTGTGCCTCTAACCAGTGCCAATCGTGTAACCACAGGGGAGCTGCTAGAGAGGTGTGCGCTTCGGCGAGATTCTCGTCGAACCGCAGGGCCTTCATTGCTGCTGCCTTAGCTCTGGGGAAGGCGTCTTTTGCCCGCAGATAGCTGTTCCATCCGAGGAGCACGTAGGAATCAGCCAACCCAGAATACGCTAAGGCGTAACTAGGGTCTTTCTCGACGGCTTGTTGGAAGTACTCAATGCCTTTGCCAAATCCTTCTTCAGTCCACTTGTTCCAATAATAGCGGCCTTTGAGGTACAGCTGATACGCCTCGGCACTCTCTGTGTGACGCCTGGCTAACCGTTTCTTCTCCGCTGGGGTCAGATGCAGCCGCAGTTTGCCGGAAATTTCGTTGGAAATTTCCTCTTGGATAATAAAGACGTCTCCTACCTTGCGATTGTACAGCGCACCCCACAGTTGAGAGCCCGTCGCTACATCGACCAATTCGGTTCCGATAATCAAAGAGCCGCCTCGCTGCGCTATTGTTCCTGCGAGGACGGTGCGCACCCCGAGTTCGCGGCCAACAGCTTGAGGGTTAATTTCCTGGCCCTTATACCGAAATACGGTGCTTTGCGCCATCACTCGCAGTTTCGGTAGTGTTGCCAGGGCATTGATAAGACACCCAGTGATTCCGTCGCTGAGGTATTCGTTGTCCGGGTCGCCACTCGAATTTTTGAAGGGTAGAACAGCAAGGGAGTTGATGCTCTTGGGAACTCGTGGTTGACGAAGCGCGCCGCCGGCCAGGAACGCCCGTCCGGACTCCATGTCTCGCTTTAGCCGCGCCAAGTCGGCTCGCAAGTCGACGGCGCTCTGGTAACGTAGAGCGCGGTCTTTCGCCAGTGCTTTGTTGATGATGCGTTCCAACTCCGCAGGCAATCTCGGGTTCAGGTGCAGTGAAGAGATCACTGGATTGTTTAGAATGGAATCGAGAATAGCCCAGGAATTATTCCCCGTAAAAGCGCGTCGACCGGTAGCCAGCTCGTACATGACTGCTCCAAACGAGAAAAGGTCGGTGCGCGAGTCCAACTCTTCGCCGCGCACTTGCTCCGGGGACATGTAGGCGACCGTACCCAACGGCGTTCCTGGAGTCGTCAAGCATTCGGGTTCAACGGCAAACTTTGTCAAAGTGATGGTGCTGGCAGCGGGCTCTTTTTTAGGTGTAACCTTGGCTAGGCCAAAATCAAGAACCTTGGCATGGCTTCTTTGGGTGACGAAGATGTTCGCCGGCTTGATATCGCGGTGAATGATGCCTTGAGCGTGAGCGGCATCCAGCGCATCCACGACCTCGATAAAAATATCCAGAAGACGTTCCACTTCGAGCGGACTTCCGGAAACACGACCTAGCGTGTCGCCGTCCAAATGTTCCATGGCAATGAAGACTCTGCCGTTCTCTTCGCCAATATCATAGACGGTGCAGATGTTGGGGTGATTTAGAGCAGAGGCAGCTCGGGCTTCGCGCTGAAAACGCTCCAAAGCCTCGGGGCTTTCCGCTACATCATCGGACAGAAATTTCAGCGCGACAAAACGGTGCAAGCGTGTGTCCTCAGCCTTGTAGACCACGCCCATTCCGCCGCCGCCGAGTTTTTCCAACATCCGATAATGCGAGACCGTTTGACCGGTCCTGGGACTTGATTGGGTCACGTTTCATGCTGAGCCAAAGTCACGCCCGCGCCTACTGGCAAAACTGACGGTTGTGTCGGGAGAGCTGGAGGGAGCTTTCTGGTGCGTATCGATTTTCTCGGGGAGAGGCACGGTTTGACTCCGCAGGCCTTGTGAAACGGCCCGAACGAAAAGTATAAAAAATCTACCATTGAAACTAGGAAGGAACCACAAAGCTCAACTTAGCACCTTCGGATTGGAGTGTCCCTGCTATGCCATCGCCATCCGCAAACTCGGGACGAGCGCCGTGGTGGGCGTGGACTTGGATAGTCCTGGCGCTACTCGTCCTCGGTATCCACGCAACCCTTAGACCCGGTTTTCCATTCGTCGCAGTTGAAACCTTCGTTCTGATCGCCACCGTTTTTGCGGCAGTCTACCATGCCGAAGTCGTCGCACATCGTGTCGGTGAGCCATTCGGGACACTCGTACTTGCCTTGGCCGTCACGATTATTGAGGTGGCCCTCATCGTCTCCATGATGATTACCGGTGGGACCGAAACCGCTGGGCTGGCGCGCGACACTGTTTTTGCCGCAGTCATGATCGTTTGTAACGGCATCGTCGGCCTGTGCCTTCTGGCCGGTGGCGTTCGCCATCGCGAGCAGGGCTTTCAATTTCAAGGCGCGCAAGCCGCGCTCTCTGTTTTAATCGCGCTGACGACGTTGACTCTGGTCTTTCCGAATGTCACGAGCGCTTCGGCTGGGCCAACGTTCAGTTCATCACAGCTCGTCTTTGCGGGTATTGTTTCGCTGATCCTTTATGGTTCGTTCCTGTTTGTGCAGACCGTTCGCCATCGCGACTATTTTCTTCCTGCTGGGGGTGGGGAAGAAGCACATGCGCTGCCCCCACCAAACAGGATCGCGCTTGTCAGCGCGGGATTGCTCCTTGTTTCGTTAGTCGCGGTAGTAGCGCTGGCGAAGGCGCTCACGCCAACGCTGGAACGTGGCATAGCAATCCTCGGAGCACCGAGAAGTGTTGTGGGGATTGTAATCGCGGGACTGGTCCTTCTTCCTGAAGGACTGGCCGCGTACCGTGCGGCAACTGCGAACCGCTTGCAAACCAGCATGAACCTGGCCCTCGGATCGGTATTGGCCACCATTGGCCTGACAATCCCGGCGGTCGCCGGCGTCTCTATGTTTCTCGGCAGACCTCTCAATCTCGGGCTCAGCGCCAAAGAGGAGTTGCTGCTGGCTGTGACCATCCTTGTTTGTCTCCTCACAATAGGGACGGGTCGCACCACCGTGCTCCAAGGGATTGTCCACCTCGTTCTATTTGCCGTTTTTCTCTTCTTCGCGGCAGTGCCCTAAATCTTGAGGAACACCGGTTAGCTAGCGGACGATTCGCGGCAGGAGGGTCTGTCTGCGCGCTCAAGGCCTGATACAAGTGACAGTTCCCGTCCTAGATGCGGGTCGAGATAGTTATGCTTAGCACCAAGACCTGCGAGGAACAAATGAAGAGGCACCATGCTGCAATCGCGCTAGTGAGCGTATGTTTCATATTGGCCCTGAGTGTACGGATCGTGCATTCACAGGGGAAAGTCGCGCCGAGTACGGTGCAGGTCCACATGGTTATTACGGACCAGGCGTTTAACGACAACAGTGAGATTGCCATTCTGCGGTCAGAGAACTTACAGGCAAAAGTGGGCAAGGATGTTATCAAGGTCGAGCACTTAATCCCCGCTCGCGATGCCAACGCTGCATTGCAACTTTTTGTGCTGATTGACGATACTTGTGAGACCTCGGCGCTCGGCAACAACCTTAACGACTTGCGGGAGTTCATCAGTGCTCAACCAGCCTCAACCATGGTTGGCGTCGCCTATATGTCCAACGCCACGATCCAGGTCACGCAGAATCTCACGATCGATCATGCACTCGCGGCCAAGGCTCTGCGCCTTCCCCGCGGAAGTTCGTCATCTATGGATAGCCCCTATCTGTCGCTCGTTAGTTTGGTGAAGAGCTGGCCTCAACAGAAGCTACGGCGCGAGGTTCTAATGATTTCTGACGGAATCGATCGGCTCCGCGGAGACACGAACTCTTCCAGCTCAATTTCCAGCTTCAGCCGTCGCGGTCTTGAACCTCGCCCTGCGACTACAATGCCCACCATAAGCTTGGACGCGGACACTGCGAGTAACGTCAGCCAGAGATACGGCGTCATCGTGCATTCCATCTATGCGACAGGTGTCGGGCGGCTTGGCCGCAACTCCTGGGAAGCACAGCTCGGCCAATCCGGCGTCGCCAAGATCGCCGACGAGACCGGCGGCGAGTACTTCGCGCTGGGGACACAAAACGCCGTAAGTTTCAAGCCCTACCTGGATCGTCTTCAAAAGGTTTTTGACAACCAATACTTCCTTGTACTTCAGGTAACGCCGCGGAAGAAGGAAGGGTTGCAACGAGTCCGTATCTCGACCGAGGTGGCGAACGCCGATATCGCGTCAGCGAATAGCGTGTGGGTCCCTGCTTCTGGAGGGTAGTTGCAGTTTTCAATCGCACCAAACCTCGCCCTAAACCTGCGCACTCCTGCTAGGCCTGAACTGACCTGTTTACTTGATGGAGTATCCTCGGGCGTCCAAACACGCGGAGAATGCTCGCTTAAATTTGTCGATACCCTGTTGGTACGCGCCCTGTGACTGGGCCTCTTCCTGCTGTTGCTGTTGGGCAGTGGCCTGCGCCGCCTGCTGCTTGGATGCTTTGTTGGCCCTTCTTTGCTTTGCTCCGCCCACCATGGTCCCGGCAACGGCTCCAGCGCCTGCTCCTTTACCCGCTTCATCGTCGGCAATCGCTCCAATCGCGGCACCTCCAGCGGCACCCTTGGCAGCACCCTTTGCCCGGCCGCCTTTTGCCTGCTTGGCATTATCCGCAGCTGCCTGTTGCTCTGCCTTCTTTTGCTCTTCGGTCTTGGTGGCTGGGGGCGGAGCCTGGGGGTCAACTCCCGATTGTTGTTTGGCTGAAGCGAAGCACTCGTTCTCGTCCTTCACCTGTTGGTCCGCGCTCTGCTGGTTCTTTGGGTATGCATACATGCCAATGCTCTTAGCGGAGGAAGATGCGGCTCCGGATTGTGTTACAGCGGAAGGGCCGGATGCGGGGTTGCTTGCTGGAGGAGATTGTGCCAGAACGGGTGTTGCAGAGCAGAACGTCGCGACTATCAAGAGATATCTCATCATCGAGTGTCCCCTTAGGGCTCCACTACTGGACTCGCAGGCCCGGAGCTCCGAGCCCAAGTACCTGCCGAAAATTGATGATGGTGAGCGACTGTGGCGCCGTCTCCTAGCAAAAATACCAGTGTCGTCTGGGGCATCCTCCGAACCAACGTAGCATCGCGAAAACGTCGGGGATCCACCATCCTTAATATATGTAGGTACGCTGTGCGGGGAGATTCCTGGACCTTGGGGGTAAAGGGACAACCTGGATGCGACAGCCGTCGCGGCACAATGGTGGGCACTGTCCGATTTGAACGGACGACCTTTCGGGTGTAAACCGAACGCTCTAACCGCTGAGCTAAGCGCCCTACCGATACCAGATACCAAATCATCGTACAGGAAGCGGCCAGAAGCGTCAACGCGTGCGCGAATGGCGGCGTTTTCGCTTTCGAGGCGCGCCAACTTGTTGGCCGTCTCTGCCGAGTGGGGCGAAGAATCCCGGCAAGGCCGGAACACGCGCTGCGCCGAAGCAGCAGCGATTTTTCGGTGATTTTGGTCCCTTCCTTGCACTTTATTGGCGCAGCCAGTAAACTCACTCTCTTGTATTTACGCAAAGGAAACGCTCTGAGATGCTTCTTGTACGGGACTTTGTAGCGCACATCGCCAATGAAGTCGTGAAACGGCTGGTGGAAGGCGGGCACATCGAAACCAAGGCGGCGCCGGCGGTGGCGAACCGCGTCCGCATGCGGATGCTGGAAGAGCTCACGGTCGAGGACCGGCTCAACGACGAAGTGCGCGAGATTTTGATCGCGCATCAGGATGAGATGCGGCGGACGAGCGTCTCCTATCAAGAGATGTACAAGAAGGTGAAGCAGCAGCTGGCCCGGGACCGCAAGCTGATCCTGCGATAGAAATTGGAAAATTGAAATTGGAAATTCGGCAGGGCGCGAGTCGGAAGAATTCGGACTCGCAATGGTTAGACCGAGAAAGGGAAGATGCGCCTCACCCGCGAAAAAATCATACGGCTCTCGCACCAGATCACGGACGTGCTGGTGGACAGCCAGGAAGTGGAATTCGTCGACGACCGCGACACCATTCGCCAGCAAGTGGTGCAGATTCTGACGGCTACGCTGAAAGACGAAGAGAAAATCGAACTGGAAGTGCGCAAGAAAATCACCTCGCAGAAAAAAGAAATCCTCGAAGGCAGCGAGGAGTGGGACGTCCTCCACAAGAAGTATTACCAGGACGAACTTCGCCGCATGGGCATTGCCGCCGCGCCAGACGACCGGCATCATCGGTCGTAACTTTTCTGCGGCGGTTAACAGTCGACAGTTGTCAGTTGTTAGTTGCGAGGGAGCAACCGCGCGAGTGGTGCGCGACCGTCCCGGTTTCGGCTGAGAATTTAACGTTCGCATGCGTTTCACTGAGTTCCAAAGTGGGAAGAATACCCCCATACCCCGGGTGTTTTCGTAAGAGTGGCAAGCAAAGGACTTGCGGGATACGGAACTTGGAAGAGTGTACGGAAGATGGAAGGTTGGGATTCCAGCGAAGTTTCTGGCAGATACTCTCTTAGAACAATTGGTTAACCATAATGGGGACCCCCCTCCCTGTTTTTCAAAAGTGATAGATTCTAAAGGGACTTCAAGTTGTTTTAGAATCAACACTTCTAGAACTGTTGATTCTGCGTGGTTTAGCGGAGCCTGGTGTCTATATAAGAGTAATACTTGAGGGTCTGAAGCGAGTGAGGGAGATGGAAGGACCGCGTAGCGGGCCAGCATGGTTCTCGTCTATCGCCTCTGAATAAACACGGGAGAGAATAGCACACCTTAATGAAGATGTTAAGTGTTTTACAGCCAATGGTCGAAAATGAGGGTTGAACGGCTATTAGGGCGGTTGAATGGCTTCTGTGGATGCACGACAAATAAGGAAAAAACAAGGTCAAGAGCCCCACGCTTTCAAAAACCGAAAGCATGGGCCACCCAAAACACTCTTAGTCGCTGAAGCCTGCGCCACCCGCCACCCAAAACATTCTCAAGCGTTAAGGCTGTGCCACCCGCCCAGATTACTCGCGGGCTACAAGTGGGTTGCAGTCGTTCGAGTCTTTCAGACCACCGAGGCGCGTGCTGTGAGCTATTTGGGGAAAGCTTTAGCTAAAAGGGACCTGTTAATGTGTATCCCTCCGTTTGCGTCGAGCGGGCCATGGTATTTGATAAAGCCAAGCTTTCTGAACTTGTTCATAAAAAAATTGACGTGCGCGCGCGTAGCGCCGATTATCGTTGCCAGGGTTTCTTGCGATATTCCGGCAAATCGATGCCGCCTGCGCTGAGCTCCCTTCCCTGCGAGCAGAAGCAGAGCGCGGGCGAGTCGCCTCTCGCTGGAGTGAGAAACCTGATCGACTAAATCCTCTTCGAGCCGAATATTGCGCGAAATCAGATAAGACAAGAAACAGTAGGAAAGCGCATGGTCGGCGTGGAGCGCCCGGACCATCTCGTTTCTTTCAATGACTTGCAGAGCCGTGGCCGCAATCGCGGTGGCCGTCCCCATCCGAATATTCTGGCTTCCAAGGCAAGCTTCACCAAGAAAATCGCCTGGTCCCAGAATGGCGACAATTGCCTCCTTGTCAATCGTAGAGGTCACGGAGAGTTTCACGCGGCCTCTTTGAATGTACATGAGCGTCTCGGCAGTATCACCTTGAGAGAAAATAGTGCCACCTGCTGCAACGCTTTCATTTATTGTGAACACTCCGGCCAAGTCGAATGAAATCTTGGGGGGGGGGCCTCTAAGTTGAACTTCACGTGATTGGGTCTCCGATTCTGCTGGGATACTGCAAGCCGCGCAGATTGAGCCATTCGTGGCATTGCCATTTCCTTCTTCACATCGGCTAGGCTGACTTCCCGGAACTCTTCTTGCTCAGTCTGCATGGGTACACTCCCCCTATCCATAGCACCGAAACCGCGCTCATTCTGTTCAATTTGGCACATAGCGGGAAAAGCGATTCTTTGATCACTTGCGGACAGCCGTTGGGAAATCCCCTATCCACCGGCTATGGCCTTTGCAGAGGTCGGGCTAACTCCCGGTAAGTCGCCTTACCGTACAAGTGGAATTGCTGATCGGCACATGTCCGGTTACGGCGTTTATCAGGCCCTGACTCTTCTGTCTGGCGGAACTTGGGGATTGTGCGTAGTCTCTACCGGAGAGCGGAAATCAGTGTTCGCCGTGGGTTACTAAGTCGATTCCTCTTGCCCGCACTGTCACCTACGAAGGGGAGTGAAACGTTAGGGCTCTGTTCCTCGTTTATATCTTCAGGACTCCCTAGGCGAGCATACACGTTAGGACTTGAAGATCATGATTATAGATAAGAGGAACGCTTTGGCTTTCGAGGACATGAAGGTCCACGTGAGGTTCAAGCTCTTCGCATTGTGGTCCTCCGTCATGTTCTTTTATATCTATGGAGACTATTTCGAGCTTTACGAACGTGGGCAATTGCAGGGACTGATCTCTGGAAGGATGGCTTTCGGTGCTATCTCTCAAGGAGTCTTGCTGGGGATGGCTGGGGTTATGGTAATTCCGAGTCTGATGCCGTTTCTCTCGCTCGTCCTGCCTACAGGAGTGAATCGCTGGCTGAATATCGTGTTCGGCGCGGCATATAGTGTGATCATGATTGTGATCACGATTCTGGCGATCAGGGGTGGTGGTTGGTACTTCTATATTCTTTTCGGATTGATAGAAATCACCCTGACAGTACTTATCGTCTGGTACGCATGGACTTGGCCGAAGCAGTCAAATCGCTAATCGCGGTTACGACCCAAATGCGTTTCTCCGTTCCCGAGTCCTTGCAACTAGTGAATGGGCCACTCGGGCCGAGTGCCAACTCCTGATTAGTCGCCTTACCGGAGATGTGAAGTAAGACTTCACTTGTACGGTTAGCGCGTTTATCAGGACTTAGGAGACTACTTCCGGTTTGCCGACAATCTGGGAGTTATCGCGTGGTAGTTCGGATTGAAATGCCGAGCACGGCCAATTCTAGCTAGTTATATTTCAATTCGGCTCGGACTCGTTCAATTCCCTGGATTTGATATGCACTCCCGTTGGCATAGGGTTTTGAGCGTTCCCTCATATGTCGCCCGATGATGGCGCGCCACCGGTTATTTCACTTGGACTTTCACGCGCATCCAGGGATGGATGCAGCACTGAAAAAGATGTTCACCTTTCGATAGACCGGTGATCTGGATATGGCTGCCTTGAAGGATGCGGGTCCTGGCCACGGCGAGGTTCGAAAACCCGTCGGCACATTCGGAAACGGTGTTCTCTCCCGAATTGAGCGGCCCTATAAAGCCGCCACCGAAATGCTCCACCTCGGTGAAGGTGTGAGGCTCGCCGCCCTGGTCGACTACGTCAAGAATGGTTCCCTTCTTCATGTTGACGGTGTCAGGCTCGAAGTCCCAGTTCGGGTCTGGTTTTCCAGCGGCTGCCTTTTTAAATAAATCGGAGAATGTCGTGGCTGCTCCAAGCGCGACGTTCTTGCAGAAATCAGGCCCAATCGCGGCATTGAAGGTGGCAGGATCGCATTCGTCCAAGGCCACCACCTGTGCGACACTTGGTGGATCTTCTTCTTGCGTCCCGCCAGCGAACATCAAACCTCCAGCGAACATCAAACCGCCAGCGAGTAAACCGATTTTCGTTACGGTAACTTTCATGATGGTTCTCCTTCCTTCTTGCTCCGGAATTCGCTCAGGGGAGCGCCGGTTCCCTGTGAGGTGCTTGGCCGCCGGTTGCTGAGTCTCGAGCGCAAAAACAGCGGCAACTTTCTTCGGGAAGGGCTAAAGTGTCAATCCTTGCAGCCCCCATCTGTGCCCAAAGTTTTCTCCATCCGTAACCAAATGAAGAGATGGGGCTTCGCAGCTCGTGCAGGCAGGGCTCCGCAGAGCAAGAATTGTGATACGCTGTGCGCAGTCCCAGGAAGCTTGGATGTTGGCATCCACCAGAGCAGCACGCATGCTGCGCTTCGACGTTTATGAGCTCGATTTGCGGTCCGGAGAATTGCGCAAGCGAGGCGTAAAGCTGCGTCTTCAGGGTCAACCCCTACAGGTGCTTGCGATATTGCTGGAGTCTGCCGGCAATCTTGTGACTCGCGAGGAATTAAGCAGCCAGCTCTGGCCGGCCGACACCTTTGTGGACTTCGACCACAGCCTCCACAACGCCATCGGGCGCATTCGCGAAGTGCTGGGTGATTCGGCGGAGACACCCCGGTACATCGAGACACTGCCGCGCCGCGGATACCGGTTCATCGCTCCTGTAGAGGAAGTTCAGGCGTCCCGGATTCCGGAAGCAAATGGCAACAAATCACGTGAAGCGGTGGCAGTCGCGCCGCCAAGCATGCGGCAAAGTAAGACACGGGCAGCCCTGGCGCTCACGCTGTTGATTCTTGCCGCTGCCGCGTCAGCTTTCTGGTTGGCCCGAGCGGTCTCGCGTCCGACAAGTGCAGCTCCCCGCTTAGGCTCTATCGCGGTACTGCCACTGGAGAACCTATCTGGCGATCCCTCACAGGAATATTTCGCGGATGGCATGACGGAACAGCTGATCACGGACCTTGCCAAGGTGGGCTCCTTGCGCGTGATCTCCCGGACTTCTGTGATGCGCTACAAAGGCACAAAGAAGAGTTTGCCGGAGATTGCCAGGGAACTAAACGTGGACGGCATAGTCGAAGGATCAGTTATGCGGTCGGGGAACCGCGTGCGAATCACGGCCCAACTGCTCCAGGCCCCGACAGATCGACACCTCTGGGCAGAGTCGTACGAGCGTGATCTCGGGGACGTCCTCAAGCTACAGAGCGAGGTGGCGCAGGCGATAGCGAAGCAAGTTCGCGCACAGTTAACTCCCCAGCAGCAGGCCCGGTTCCGCTCGGCCGGTTCAGTGAATCCAGACGCTTACGAACCTTATCTTAGGGGCCGTTATTACCTATCAAACCAGTTCACGATGGCGCAGCCACTGAATATGGCGAAGAGCTACTTCGAAGAATCCATCCGAAAGGATCCTGGCTTTGCGCTGGCGTACTCGGGGCTGGCAGATTCTTATGTCTATTTGGCGTTCATCCGTCAATTATCGGCAGTGGGTGCCTATACACCTGCGAAGGAAGCCCTGCGCAAAGCCGGGGAACTAGACGACAGCATTGGCGAAACCCACGATACCCTTGGCTTACTGAGTTGGCGATTTGAGTGGAACTGGAACGCTGCCGAACGGGAGTTCAACCACGCAATTGCCCTGGCCCCGAGTTACAGTTGCGCTCATGAGGATCGCGCAGTCTATCTCAGTTTTATTGGCCGGCGCGCCGAGGCGCTGGCTGAGATCGCTAATAGCAGCGAGTTGGATCCCGGTCCCAGCTCCGCTATGGCCGAATCCGCGGTCTACTATCAGCTGCGGGATTACCAAAGTTTGGTGGAAGCAAGCCGAAGGGGAATGGTTTCATCTCCGAATGAATGGACTCAACACTATAATCTCGGCATCGGCTATGAAGGTACAGGGAAACTACTGGAAGGGATCTCTGAGTATCAGAAGGCAATTGAGATATCGAATGGCGATCACGATGCCGTCGCTTCGCTCGCGCACGCGTTTGCAGCGATCGGCAGAAGAGCCGAAGCGGAGAAGATCCTTCATGACTTCGAGCGAAAATCAAAAAGTGGCTATGTTTCCCCGTATATGATCGCAACAATATACGCTGGACTTGGCGAGAAGGACAAAGCGTTTGAGTTCTTAGAAAGAGCTTACGAGGAGCGATCCTTGGATATCTCTTGGCACCTCAAAGCTGACTTGCGGATCGATAATCTCCGCTCTGACCCGCGCTTTCAAGACCTGGTGCGGCGAGTTGGCTTCCCTCAATAAATTGGATTCTGAAGGGTAAACCCTCCGGCCAATTGTGATTACGAAACTCGAATTGAGTTGCGCCAGCTCTTCGCATAGGTCCGCCAACCGAGTAACTGCTTGGGGCCCTTGAGAGTGCCCGCAGAAGCAAACCTTGGATCATCAGCATGTCGCGTTGTTTTTGCAAGAGACGTCTCAGGGTCAATCTGCGATAACGGGCGGGTGACGGGCAAACCGGAAGTAATTCCACTTGCCTGGTTAGTCGCCTTACCGGACAAATGCCCATTGCATGCGACTATTTGCTGGCCCATGCACCGGTTTTTTCTCAATATCTAGTTCTCAGATAAAATCATGTTGAAAAACCTCGCTTTAGGTTGAGAATACCGCTCGTCGAGGGGGTACCCCATGACGAAGAACTATGACATCGCTGTGATCGGCGGAGGCATTGCCGGCGCCGCGCTCGCTCATTCAATGGCCAAGGCGGGTGCGCGAGTATTGGTCTGTGAGGCTGAGACTGAATTCAAGGACCGCGTTCGCGGCGAGGTTCTGGTCCCGTGGGGTGTGGCCGAAGCACAAGAACTGGGCCTCGAAGTTGCATTGCAACAGGCGGGCGCCCGCAAATTACCTTGGCTGAACCAATATATAGGCCCCCAGCTGATCGAGCGCCGCGATTTTGCGACCACGACGCTGACAAAAACGCCGGTCATGACCTTTTACCATCCTCGGATGCAGACTTTTCTATTGAACGCAGCGGAAGCAAGTGGCGCCGAAGTGCGCCGAGGTGTAGTGGTCACCTCCGTCGTGCCAGGACGTCCTGCCCAGGTCACGCACAAAACGAATGGCGAAACGAAAGAGATCGCTGCTCGCTTGGTCGTAATCGCCGAGGGCCGCAATTCCCAATTCCGCCGCAACGCTCGTTTTCAAGTGCAGTGCGAGACGCATTCCTTGTGCACGGCTGGCGTCCTTCTCGAATCCGTCTCAGTGCCAGAGGATACGTTTCACCTGTTCACGAATCCCGTGTTGGGTGAGATTATTATTTGGGCCCCTCAAGGGGACGCTCGGGTTCGTACATATATTTGCTATTGGGGAGAGACAAGGCCGCGTTTTCAGGGCTCGGCTGACCTTGCTCGCTTCATCGGCTCTCTAGAATGTCTAGAATGGACCGGAACTGCGGGCGAGTATTTCTCACAAGCCGGCCCGATTGCCACATTTGAAGGTGCCGATCACTGGGTTGGGCATCCCTATCAGAATGGCATCGCATTGCTGGGCGATGCCGCTGCCAGTAACGATCCCACTTGGGGACAAGGACTTTCCCTCGCATTGCGCGGTGCCCGCACCCTCCGCGACGCTCTCCTTCGAAACGAGGACTGGGACAAAGCCGGTCACGACTACGCTCGCGAACAAGATCGGTATTACGGGAAACTGCGCACGGTTGCAGGCTGGTTCCGCGAATTTTTTATGATAACCGGACAGGAAGCCGATGCCCGCCGCGCGCGCGCCCTCCCGTTGATCGGTCAGGACCCCACTCGCGTTCCGGACCTTCTCTTCAGTGGACCTGAAATCTCGCTTGCTTCCGATGCACGCGCTCGATTCTTCGGCGAAGATTAAGCTGCTGCTTCCGCATAAATTTCCCACTGCCTGATTAGTCGCCTAACCGGACAAGTCGCTCATCGGCACTTGTCCGGTGGGGCATTAATCAGGATTTAAGGCGGATTCAGGGGTTTCAGCCCTGGAGGTGCTGGTTAGCTAGCCCACAAAAACCAACACAGGATCACCCTAGGACGATGCTGCAAAATGAAGCAACCTAAATGGTGCGGGAACGCTTACTTTGAGGACCTGACCGCAAGGTCAGCGTGATGCATTGAGGGAGTACTGTACTCTCAGGTCCTCGAAGAGGGGCCGAGAGCGTGGCTTACTGAAGCCAGAGCCACGCCCGGCCCTCGAAAGAGGCCAGCATGAAAAACAGAAACAGATGGATCATCGTTGGCGTTGTGGGAGCGAGCGTTTTGCTTTGCGGCGTCGGGACAGCGGCGCATTCCTACAATCCGATCAAATGGATCAAGAAGGGTCCGAGCCCGACGGCAAGTGAACAGCTCGTCGCGAACAAAGAGGAAGAAAGGAAGTTATCACTGCAGTTGCAGGCGGTGCTGCCTCCGCGCACAAGCCTGAAGGATGCGTGCGCGGGATTCAAGAACCTGAACGATTGCGTCGCGGTGCTTCACGTAAGCCACAATCTAACGATCAAATTCAACTGCCTTAAATGGGATGTGACCGGCGCGAAACCGGCTGGCGACGTCAAATCGTGCGCGGCCCCGTCGAAAGATAAGGCCATGGACCTGAGCAAAGCGATCCGCGAGCTGAAGCCGGATGCCAATTCCCGGATGGAAGCAAAGAACGCAGAGAAGCGGGCGCGCGAGGACATCAAGGACGCGTCCTAGTTACAGATAGCCCGCGCTCAACGGAGAAAAGAAGAGCCGAGAGCCCTGCGTGCAAGTCTGCGCGTAATTTATCACGACTTGGTCCCACTGCCTGTTTAGTCGCCTTACCGGAAACTTGAGTACCAGAACCGTTCGTTTTCTGGACTACGCCCAGGAATATCTAACTACTTCGCACGTACCAGGAAGACCAGCCCTACTCCCATTATGAGGAGGGCCAACCCCAATATCACCAAGACCAGTTTCCCCTGTTGCTGCCTTTTGGACTGACCCGAGACCACGACCTCATCTTGCGAGGAGACAAAGCTCGGCAGCGCCTTCTTGTATGATCTCCAAAGCAAGACGTAGGGCAATCCCACCACAACACAATACACTCCCACTCCAATGCTCATACTCCGGACCACATGCCCCTCCGGCCTGCCCATTCTCCCCATGTGGATGACAAACGTCGACCACGCATTCGCCAGCGACATCCCGAGGATTAGAATGTAAAAATGCGCGAAGTAAAACATCTTGAGGAACGATTTGATTTTTAGTTCCTCGGCTTCCGACCGCACCACGTAGCCTCGCTTCCGGCGATCCCCGCTAAAAACCACCACGCGGCCGGCTGGTTCATCGCGAAATGCCATGCTTACGATGGCGTCAAGAACACCCATTGGTTTTCTCCTTGGGTAGATTCCGAGGGCCCCATTGCACGCAAAAGGACAGCTTGCCTCCAGATTATCAACCGTCAGAGCCAGTCCACTACCGTACGAAGGTACAGGTTTGCAACTCCAGTTACCCGCGAATCTCTGTGGCTCAAACTGCGGGTACATGCCTTACTACGGAGCGGGCGGTGAGAGATGTGTCGAAAGTCTAATCCGCAGTCGATGTGGGAGAGTCCAAGGGCCTGGTAAGTCGGCTTACCGGACAAGTGGGTCCTGGTACCTGTTTGCCGCAACAAAGCTATCGAAAAAAACCTAACATGCCATAAAAAAAATCCTGAATTCGTGCGCCAAGAGAGGGCCGGGTAGATCGCACTTTGGTGTGGCGCTTCATGGCGAAGCTATGGGCGGCCAATTCGAGGCCGACCCAATCGATTTTCATAATTGCGGCGCACTCATCGGGGGAAAGGCCGGCGTGACTTGCTTCCGCGAGGGGATCCGTCTTGAAGCGTGCACGGGCGTTTGCATCCACATAAATCCTTGCGAGGAATGCTTCCATAGCCGAGGTACTCATGCGGACCGTTTCTGGGCCGCATGATGGCGGGCCCTCCCGCGTTCCAGGGAAAGGCGTGCACGCTGAATTTGCGAGAGTAATTGGGGCATGGGAGGATAGGCACCGTCCCGCTCCAAAATGACAGTCAAAGGATGAGGCGAAACAGCCCCAATTTCTTCCAAAAGATCGAATACGGGATCCGGGACGTCGTGAAGGTGATCATCGAGAAGTCTCATACTGCCGTCTGGAGCTGTGATCAGTTTCCCTCCCGCGATGTGAATCGCGCGGACCCGTGAGCTGGGAATCTGCTTCAAGAATTCCATCGCGTCGTAGCCGTGATTCAAGGCATTGGCATGGACATTGTGAAGATCAAGGAGCGAGTTACAATCGGCGGTTTCTAAAATCGCAGAAACCCAGGCAGGTTCCGAGAGTGTGCTTCCAGGTGGATCGACAAGAGTCGCTATGTTTTCCATCAATGGATTAC